>Ga0265327_10003690_pt1 | contig 14308 bp, 15 predicted proteins | sample 41621metaG_FD_202089 | JGI IMG/M metagenome (GOLD analysis project Ga0265327, IMG submission 202089) | Rhizosphere microbial communities from Carex aquatilis grown in University of Washington, Seatle, WA, United States - 4-16-21 metaG | ecosystem: Host-associated > Plants > Roots > Rhizosphere... | reverse complement strand
GGTCGGATACCTTGCGGACAGCATGGAAGAGCAGTAGGGTCCACGAGATCTGCTCCGATTCATGGGCATCCTCCACAAGATGTTGACGTTGCGCCGATACAAGCAGCTTGCTGCACTTCTCGCGCTAGGGTTGCTCGCCGCCGGATGCACCACCGGTTCACGCGCGCCGTCGCCGGTGACGAAGGTCGAGCCGCCGCCGCGCGGCAAAGGCGGCACCTACAAGGTCGGCAACCCGTACCAGATAGACGGCGTGTGGTACTATCCTGCCGAGGACCTGGGCTACGAGGAGACCGGGATCGCCTCCTGGTACGGCGAGCAGTTCCATGCCAAGTACACGGCGAACGGCGAGATCTTCGACCTTAACGCGCTGACCGCAGCGCACCGGACCCTGCCGATGCCGTGCGTCGTCCAGGTCACCAACCTGGAGAACGGGCGGACGATCCAGCTCCGCGTCAACGACCGCGGCCCGTTCGCGCGCGGCCGCATTCTCGACGTGTCGCGGCGCGGGGCGCAGCTCCTTGGGTTCGAGGGGCAGGGGACTGCGAAGGTGCGGGTGAAGATTCTCGTCCCGGAGAGCATCCAGGTGGCGGCGATCGCCGGACGCAACGGCGGCGCCGACGCGACGGCGATGGTCGACGCGCCGGTCGCGGCGCCGCGCACCCAGGTCGTCGCCGAGGCGCTGCCGGTCGCGCCCGGCGTCCGTGCCAAGCCGGCGCGGGCCGTGGCCGCCCTGCCGGCGGCCGCGCCGTCTCCCGACCCGCGGGTGGCGCAGATGGACCAGCCGATCGAACCGCCGCCGCTTCCCGAGAAGGTGACCGTCGTGCCGGTCAAGCCGACGAACATCTTCATCCAGGTCGGCGCCTTCTCGCGCTCCGACAACGCCGCCCGCGCGCGCAGCCGCGCCGAATCGTTCGGTCCGGTCCGCATGGCGAGCGTCCGGCAGCAGGGCATCGAGCTGTACCGGGTGCGGCTCGGCCCGATCGAGTCGGTCGACGAGGCCGACAAGCTGCTGTCCCGCGTCGTCGAAAGCGGCCTTACGGAAGCCAAAATCGTCGTCGACTGATGAATTCAGCCGGATCGAGAGTTCCACCCCCACGCACCTTGACCGAAGACCTTGTCGCGGCGCCGCCGCAGCAATGAAGCAGCGAGTGACCCTCCAATGACCCCCACCCCCCATCGTCGCCGGCACAGCATCGCCACGCTCACCGCCGCCGCAGCCACCGCCGTCGCCGTCCTCGTCCCGATGCTCTGGAGCGCCGCCGCATCGGCCGCGGCCGGCACCATCGATACGCAGGCGCGCAACGCCATCATCATCGACATGCGGACCGGCGCCCTGCTGCTCGACAAGAACGCCGACCAGCGCATGCCGCCGGCGTCGATGAGCAAGATCATGACCGCCTATACCGTCTTCACCTATCTGAAGGACGGGAAGACGTCGCTCGACAGCATGCTGCCGGTCAGCGAGAAGGCGTGGCGCACCGGCGGGTCGAAGATGTTCGTGCCTCTCAACGGTCAGGTGAAGGTCGAAGACCTGATCCGCGGCATGGTCATCCAGTCGGGCAATGACGCCTGCGTCGTGCTGGCCGAAGGGCTTGCCGGCAGCGAGGAGTCGTTCGTCGAGGAGGAGAACAAGCTGGCGCAGAAGCTCGGCCTGACCGGAAGCCACTTCGCCAACGTCACGGGCCTGCCGAGCCCGGATCACTATATGACCGCGCGCGACCTTGCGACGCTCGCGAAGCGTATGATCCAGGACTTCCCGGAGTACTATCACTACGACTCCGAGAAGGAGTTCACCTATAACGGCATCAAGCAGGGCAACCGCAACCCGCTGCTCTACAAGGATCTCGGCGCCGACGGGATGAAGACCGGCCACACCGAGGAGGCGGGTTACGGCCTGACGGCTTCGGTGCTGCGCGAGAACCGGCGCATCATCATGGTGCTCGCCGGCCTGCCGACCATGAAGTCTCGTGCGCAGGAGAGCGAGCGGCTTATCGAGTGGGCGTTCCGCGAGTTCGGCGGCTATACCCTGTTCAAGGCCGGCGACAAGATCGAGGATGCGGACGTCTGGCTCGGCGCCGAGGCGACGGTGCCCCTGACGGTGCAGAGCGACGCGACGGTGACGATGATGCGCAAGTCGCGCAAGGACATGAAGGTGACGCTCACCTACGACAAGCCGATCAAGGCGCCGGTCGCCAAGGGAACGGTCGTCGGCAAGCTCGTCGCGACGGCGTCCGACATGGATCCGGTCGAGTTCCCGGTCGTCACCGCTGCATCGGTCGACCGGCTCGGCGCCGTGGGCCGCGTCGGCGCCGCGGTGAGCTACTTCGTCTTCGGCGGTCGCCACTGACCCGCCGCGGGCGCTTCATCACCCTTGAAGGCGGCGAGGGGGCCGGCAAGTCGACGCAGGCCGGCCTCCTCGTCGAGGTGCTTTCGCGCGCCGGCGTCGGCACGGTCCGTACCCGCGAGCCGGGCGGATCGACCGGCGCCGAGCTGGTCCGCGACCTGCTGCTGAAAGGCGACGCCGAGCGCTGGGACGTGATCGCGGAGGCGCTGCTGATCTCAGCGGCGCGGCGCGATCACCTCCTCAAGACGATCTGGCCGGCGCTCGATCGCGGCGACTGGGTCGTCTGCGACCGCTTCTCTGATTCGACGCTGGCCTATCAAGGCTATGGCGAGGGGTTGGACCGCGGCGCTCTCCGCGCCCTCTACGATCTCGTCGCGCCCGGCTTCGCGCCGGATCTGACGCTGATACTCGACCTGCCGGTCGATATCGGCATGGCGCGCGCCGCGGCGCGGCTCGCGGGCGCCGCCGCCGACCGGTTCGAACGCCGCCCGCGTGCCTTCCACGAACGGCTGCGCGACGGTTTCCTGGAGATCGCGCGGCAGGATCCGCAGCGCTGCGCCGTCATCGACGCGTCGGTCGGCGTCGAGGCGGTATTCGCGTCGATCCGGCACGAGGTCGAAACACGACTCGGAATCCGCCTCGCCGCCGGTTAGCTTGCCGGCCTCGAGATGGACACTCACACCATTGATGACCAAGCCGGCGGCGCGCTCCCGCCGCGCGCCAACCCCGAACTGATCGGGCACGAGGCGGCCGAAGCGGCGCTGCTCGACATGCATGCGGCGGGGCGGCTGCCGCACGCCCTGCTGATCTGCGGACCGCGCGGAATCGGCAAGGCGACGCTGGCCTACCGGCTCGCCCGCTTCCTCTTCGTCCAGGCGGAGGAAACTGCCGCGTCGTCCCGGGGCGGCGGCCTGTTCGGCGACTCTGCGCCTGCCGCCGCCGCTCCGTCCACGCTTCACGTCCCGCCGGAGCATCCGGCGTTCCGGCGCGTCGCGGCGAGCGGTCATGCCGACCTGATGACGGTGGAACGCGGCATCGACATCAGGCGGAAGCGGGCGCGTGCCGAGATCGTCGTCGACGACACGCGGTCGATCGCCGGTTTCCTGCACCTGACCTCGGCCGAGAACGGCTGGCGCATCGTCGTCGTCGACAGCGCCGACGAGATGAACCGGAACGCCGCCAATGCGCTCCTCAAGATACTGGAGGAGCCGCCGAAGCGTGCGCTGCTGCTGCTGGTCAGCCATGCGCCGGGACGGCTGCTGCCGACGATCCGCTCGCGTTGCCGCAAGCTGATGCTGCGCGCGCTCCCCGATGCGGACGTCGAGCGGCTGCTGGCGCGGCATCGGCCGGACCTGACGCCGGGCGACGCGGCGGCGCTGGCGCGGCTCGCCGCGGGAAGCATCGGCGACGCGCTGGCGCTCGCCGAGGTCGGCGGGCTCGACCTGTACCGCGCGATGCTGGCGCTGCTGATGCCGCTTCCCGGTCTGGACGCCGTGGCGCTGCACGGTTTCGCCGAGCGGCTGGCGCGGCCGGACGCCGATGCCGCCTACCGCGCCATAACCGAGCTGCTGCCGGGATGGCTGGCCCGGATGGTCGCGCTCGCCGGTGGCGCTCGGGACGGGAGCGGGGCAGGGGGCGGCAGGGGGGAGATCGTATTGGGCGAGCATGCCGCGATGCGACGGCTCGCCGCCCGCCGCGGCCTTGATCAATGGGTCGAGGTGTGGGAAAAAATTAACCGCTCCTTCGCACAGGCCGACAGCGTCAATCTCGACCGGAAACAGGTCGTGATGAACGCCTTTTTCGCGCTAGAAGGGGCCGCGCGCTGACACTGCCGCCGGACCGCGGCGTTGTCCTTCGTGAAGGAGTTGCCCTGATGACCGCGACCGCCGCCGGACGGCCGTACTACGTCACGACGCCGATCTACTACGTGAACGATGCGCCCCATCTCGGGCATGCCTACACGACCGTGGCGTGCGACGCGCTGGCGCGGTTCATGCGGCTGGACGGGCGGCGCGTCATGTTCCTGACCGGCACCGACGAGCACGGCCAAAAGGTCGCGAAGTCGGCGCGCGACGCCGGCGTCGACCCGCAGACCTTCTGCGACCGCGTCTCGCAGAACTTCCGCGACATGACCGGGCTGCTGAACATCAGCAACGACGACTTCATCCGCACCACGGAGGAGCGGCACAAGCGGTCGTGTCAGGCGCTGTGGCAGGAGCTGGAGCGGCGCGGCGAGATCTATCTCGGCAAGTTCGCCGGCTGGTACGCGGTCCGTGACGAGGCGTTCTACGACGAGAGCGAGCTGGTCAACGGCAAGGCGCCGACCGGCGCCGAGGTCGAGTGGGTCGAGGAGGAGAACTATTTCTTCCGCCTCTCGGCATGGCAGGACCGGTTGCTCGCCTTGTACGAGGAGAACCCGGACTTCATCGGACCGAAGAGCCGGCGCAACGAGGTGATCAGCTTCGTCAGGAGCGGGCTGCGCGACCTCTCGGTGTCACGCACCAGCTTCAACTGGGGCATTCCCGTGCCGGGCAACCCGAAGCACGTGATGTATGTCTGGCTCGACGCGCTGAACAACTACGCCACGGCGGTCGGCTATCCGGACACCGAGAGCGAGATGTACCGGACCTTCTGGCCGGCCAACCTGCACATGGTCGGCAAGGACATCGTCCGCTTTCACGCCGTCTACTGGCCGGCCTTCCTGATGGCGGCCGGCCTCGCGCCGCCGCGCCGCGTGTTCGCGCACGGCTGGTGGACGGTCGAGGGCCAGAAGATGTCGAAGTCGCTCGGCAACTTCATCACGCCGCAGAAGCTCGTCGACGAGTACGGCGTCGATCCGCTGCGCTACTTCATGCTGCGCGAGCTGCCGTTCGGCAGCGACGGCGACTTCTCGCACCGCGCGATGCTCGGGCGGCTGAACGGCGACCTTGCGAACGATTTCGGCAACCTCGCGCAGCGCGTGCTGTCGATGATCAACCGCAACTGCGACGCCGCCGTACCCGAGCCGGGCGCCTTCCAGCCAGCCGACGAGACGCTGCTCGGCGCCGCGCGGGGGCTGCTGGAGAAGGTGAGGGCAGATTTCGCCGAGCAGTCCTTCCACCGGGCGCTGGAGACGATCTGGCAGGTGGTCGGCGACGCCAATCGCTACGTCGATGAGCAGGCCCCATGGGCGCTGCGGAAGACCGATCCGGCTCGGATGCGGACGGTGCTTTACGTCTTGGCCGAGACCATCCGGCACCTCGCGATCCTGGTCCAGCCGGTGGTGCCGACGGCTGCCGCGAAGCTGCTCGACCAGCTCGCCGTGCCGGAGGATGGACGGAGCTTCGCCGCGCTGGCAACGCCGCTCAAGCCGGGAACTGCGCTGCCGAAACCGGAAGGAATCTTCCCGCGCCGGGTGGAAACCGAGTCCTGATCAACCATTTGCGTTAACCATGCTGATCGACAGTCACTGTCACCTCGACTTCGAGGATTTCGGGGCCGAGCGCGACGAGGTGCTGGCGCGGGCGCGGCGCGCCGGCGTCGGCGGCATGCTCACGATTTGTACCAAGGTGACTGAGTTCCCGGCGGTCCGTGCGCTCGCCGAAGCGAACGCGGATGTCTGGTGCTCGGTCGGCATCCATCCGCACGAGGCGGCGAGCCAGCCGGAGACCGATGCGGCGCGGCTCGCCGACCTCGCTTCGCATCCCAAGGTCGTCGGGATCGGCGAGACAGGTCTCGATTTTTTCTACGACCATAGTCCGCGGGACCAGCAGGAAGCCGTGTTCCGCGCGCACTGCGCGGCGGCGCGCGAGACCGGCCTGCCGCTGATCGTCCACACCCGCGACGCCGACGACGAGATGGCGGCGATCCTGCGCGACGAAAGCCGCGGCGGGTTATTGCGCGGCGTCATCCATTGCTTCAGCTCCGGCCAGCAACTGGCTGAATCGGCGCTGGAAATCGGCTTCTATATCTCCCTTTCAGGGATCGTAACCTTCAAAAAGGCCGAGGCGCTGCGGACGGTGGCGCGCGACGTCGTGCCGCTCGACCGGCTGCTGGTCGAGACCGATGCGCCGTATCTGGCGCCCGTGCCGTACCGCGGCAAGCGCAACGAGCCGTCCTATGTCGTGCACACGGTAGCGCTCGTCGCCGAGCTGAAAGGCGTTTCGCCGGAGGCGCTTGCCGACGCGACGACCGCGAACTTCTTCCGACTGTTCGACAAGGCCGGGCGGTCGCGGCCGGCAGGCTCGACGGAGCCGGGCAGGGCATGAGAATTACGGTCCTCGGCTGCGGCGGCTCCGGTGGCGTGCCGCTGATCGGCGGCAAGTGGGGCGCCTGCGACCCGGACAACCCGAAGAACCGGCGGCGCCGGGTGTCGATCTTCGTCGAATGGAACGGCGCCCGGATCCTCGTCGACACGTCGCCGGACTTCCGCGAGCAGATGCTCGACGCCGGAATCCGCTATCTCGACGCGGTGCTGTACACGCACGCGCACGCCGACCACCTGCACGGGCTCGACGATCTGCGCGGCATGAACCGGCTGATGCAGCGGCCGATCGACGTGTACGCCAGCGCCGAAACGCTGCGCCAGATCGAGGAGCGCTTCGGCTATGCCTTCACGCCGCTGCAGCCCGGCAGCTCGTTCTACAAGCCGACGCTGGTGCCGCATGCCGTCGATGGTCCGTTCGTGATCGGCGACGTGGCGCCGATCGTGCCGTTCGAGCAGGATCACGGGTTCAGCAAGACGCTCGGCTTCCGCTTCGGCCGGTTCGGGTACTCGACAGACGTCGTCGAACTGGATGACCGGGCGTTCGATATGCTGGACGGGATCGACACCTGGATCGTCGACTGTCTGCGTTACGAACCGCACCCGACGCATAGCCACCTGGAAAAGACGCTCGCCTGGATCGAGCGCGTGGGCGCCAAACGCGCATATCTCACGCACATGGACATCGGCTTCGACTACGACGAGCTGAGGCGTCGGCTGCCGCCGCATGTCGAACCGGCCTATGACGGGCTGGTGATCGAGGCCTGAGACGGTCGGCCGTCGACTTTCGCGCTCCTCAGAGATCCGCAGCGAAAAGGCCGGGACGGTACGGTTTACAACCGCTCCGAGCCGGTATCCGGAAAACTCCTGTTCGGCCTCTTTGCACTTCAGCTGCAAGTGAGACGGGAATTTTATCTGCTTCTGTCTCCGGACAGCAGCAAACGACAGCGCCGCCATTCTTTTGATATTTTTCAATCGTCTATGACTCATATTGCATATGAATTACACTGAAAAATAGTTTAGTCTTCAATAAGATATGGAGGAGGGAAGGGAAAGATCATGAAGGCCATTCTCGCGCTCTGCATTGGATTCCTTGCCGTCGTGAGTGTTGCAGCCGCAGCAGATCGAGGCGTGACGAACGTCACGGACGGCCTGATGTGGGTGGACACGCCGCTACTGCCTCCGGGCGCGAAAGTCGCCATCCTCTATGGCGATCCGGTCAAACCGGGCGAACTGTTCATTCAGCGCGTTAAGTTTCCGGCAAATTACACCATCCCGGTCCATACGCATGCATACGACGAAACCGTTACTCTGATTTCCGGCAAACTCAATCTCGGCGAAGGTTCCGAGTTCTCGAAGGATAAAACCAGGCTGCTGCTGCCTGGAGCATTTGTCATCGACTGGGCGAAGCATGCGCATTTCGCATGGACCGGCGACGAAGAGACGATAATACAGATCTCCGCCATCGGTCCGTTCGGCCTCGAATACGTCGATCCGGCCGACGATCCTCGCAATACCGCCGTCACGAAGCGGTAACCGCAACGCGTAGCCGGATTCAACTCGAGCGACTGAGGGCCGCAGTCGGAGAAATATTCCATAATATATATTATGCGACAATCGGACAGTTTCATTCCGGTCGCGTTCGGCGCACCCATCTCCCTCCTCTTGAGCGATCAACCGCAGCTTTTGAAGCCCGCGGAGGTTGAGACGATCGCAGATGAGCGGCTGTTAGTCTCGCGAGCCGCACGGATGCGGCGCAATGCGGCAAGGGTGCATACATGAGTCGTTTGTTCTCAAATGTCGCGCAATGGACCGCCCGGCAGTCCGGGCGCGCCTATACGTTCATCGGCGCGCTTGCAGTCATCATCCTCTGGGCAGCGACCGGCCCAATGTTCGGGTATTCGGATACGTGGCAGCTGATCATCAACACCGGTACGACGATCATCACATTCCTGATGGTTTTCCTGATCCAGAACACCCAGAACCGGGACACGACCGCGATTCAGCTGAAGCTGGACGAACTGATCCGGGTGAACGTGGACGCCCGTAATCGCCTCTTCACGCTGGAGGATTTGAGCGAGGAAGAGCTGGAGCGCGTAAAGGCTCAGTTCACGAAGCTCGCGAAGAAGGCACCGACATCAGCGGCGCGGCACGAGCTGGAACAAGCTGCCGACGAGATCGCGCAGGCTCGGGAGAAGCTGCAGGAGGCTGAGGAGACGGTAGAGTAGCGCACGAAGAAAGGACCGACTGGCTGTCCGATATTTGCGCGCCCTGCCCGCCCGGATTCCGCTTGCCGGCCGTTCGCCGGTCGCTACGTTGCCGCCCATGCCGACGAAAACCCCGAACCTCGCCCGCCTGCTCGACATCATGGCGCGGCTGCGCGATCCCGACGACGGCTGTCCCTGGGATCGCGAGCAGAATTTCGCGACGATCGCGCCCTACACGATCGAGGAAGCCTATGAGGTCGCCGACGCGATCGAGCGCGGCGACATGGACGGACTGAAGGACGAGTTGGGCGACCTGCTGCTCCAGGTCGTTTTCCACTCGCGCATGGCCGAGGAAGACCGGCTTTTCGCCTTCGACGACGTGGCGCGGGCGATCGGCGACAAGATGACCCGGCGCCATCCGCACGTCTTCGGCGACGCCGATATGGCTAACGCCGCCGAGCAGACCGTCGCCTGGGAGGAACACAAGGCCGCGGAGCGGCAGGCCAAGGCGGAAGCCGCCGGCAACGCCGCTCCGCCGAGCGCCTTGGACGGCGTCGGCCCGGCCTTCCCTGCCCTCGTCCGCGCCCAGAAGATTCAGAAGCGCGCCGCCCGCGTCGGGTTCGACTGGGCCGCCGCTGTGCCGATCCTGGCAAAGATCGAGGAGGAAATCGGCGAACTGCGGCACGAGCTGACGACCGGCGGCGACGTGACGCGGCGCGAGGACGAATTGGGCGACCTGCTGTTCGCGGTCGTCAATCTGGCGCGGCACGTCGATGTCGATGCCGAAACGGCGCTGCGCCGCGCGACGGCGAAGTTCGAGCGGCGCTTCCACCGCGTCGAGGCCCTGCTCGCCGAGCAGGGCCGCATGCCCGAGCAGGCGTCGCTCGACGAGATGGAGGAATGCTGGCAACAGGCGAAGACCGAGGAACGCGGCTGATCACGAACCGGTCTGCGCGGAATTCTTCTTGGTGGTTCGACTTTCCTTTTCTTTTATCTTTAGCGCGCCGTGGCGACCGTCCGCGTATTCGGCTCTCGGTTCTCGCCGCCGATCAGCACCGCGTGCAGTTCGTTCCAGCTTGCTTCGTCCGGCGCGAGCAGCAGGCCGCCGTCATGGACGCGCGGCGAATAGGGCGAACAGTCGAGCTGGGCGCTGAAGCCGCCAGCCTCCTTGTGGATGAGCTGACCGGGGGCATGGTCCCAGGGCATCAGCCGCTGATAGAGCGCGAAATGCGCCCGGCCGCTCGCCAGCGCCAGATACTCGTGGCCGGCGCAGCGGAAGCTGAAGACCGAGCCGACGAGGTTCGACCGCCCGGCGATGCGGCGCACGAGCCGCCGATTGCCGTACCGCAGCGCGACGGCGCCGCTCATGCTCTCCGGCAACTCGGCGGGCGCGACGTGCAGCCGGGCGCCGCTGCCGGCCATCCAGGCGCCCTCCCCGCTCACCGCGACGGCGGTGCTCGCGGCTACCGGGTCATGGATCCAGCCGGCGAGCGTCCGCCCGCCGCGCACGAACGCGACCATCACCGCGAAGATCGGGATGCCGGCGGCATAGTTCGCCGTGCCGTCGATCGGGTCGATCACCCACACCGGATCGTCGCCGGCGAGCCGGGCGAGAACCCCTGCGTCGGCTGCGACGGACTCCTCGCCGACGACCAGCGATCCCGGCACCAGCGCGCTCAGTCGCGCCGTCAGGCGCTGCTCCGCGGCGACGTCGGCGACCGTCACGATGTCGCCGGGACGCTTTTCGGTGATGTCGGCACGCGCCAGCTTCGCGAAACGCGGCATGACCTCCTCGGCCGCGGTCTCGGCGACGATGCGGACGACGGCCTCAATATCGGGCAGGATCAATGGAGCAGCGCCATCGGTGTGCGCCGCTGAAAACGGGCAAGGTCGGCGTCGCTGAGCCGGACCGAGAGATGCGCGGTCGCGTCGTCGTCGCGCCGCTCCAGCACCTCGCCGTGCTCGTAGAGCCATGCGATCGCGGCGCCGTCGCCGAGATGAACGTCGAGCGTGACGATCCGGTGATCGCTGGTCAGCCGCCGGTCGAGCACGCCGAGCAGCGCGTCGCAGCCGTCGCCGGTCAGCGCCGAGACCGGCACCGCCTCGCGGTTGCGGCTCGTCTGATTGAGCAGTGCTGCGCGGTCCGCCGGGTCGAGCAGGTCGATCTTGTTCAGCACCTCGATCATCTGCCCGCCCTCGACCGCCTCGCCCATGCCGAGATCGGCCAGGACGGCATGCACGTCCTCGCGCTGCGCCTCGGTTTCCGGGTGATGCACGTCGCGCACGTGCAGGACGAGGTCCGCTTCGGTGACCTCCTCCAGCGTCGCGCGGAATGCGGCGACGAGATGCGTCGGCAGGTCGGAGATGAAGCCGACCGTGTCGGACAGGATCGCCTGCCGGCCGGACGGCAGCTTGAGCCGCCGCATCGTCGGATCGAGCGTCGCGAAGAGCAGGTCCTGCGCCAGCACCTCGGCGCGGGTCAGCCGGTTGAAGAGCGTCGACTTGCCGGCGTTCGTGTAGCCGACCAGCGCGACGACGGGATAGGGCACGCGCTTGCGCGCCTTGCGGTGCAGCGCGCGGGTGCGCTTCACCTCGTCCAGTTCGCCCTTCAGCTTGACGATCCGCTCGCCGATCAGCCGGCGGTCGATTTCGAGCTGGCTCTCGCCCGGGCCGCCGAGGAAGCCGAAGCCGCCGCGCTGCCGCTCAAGGTGCGTCCACGAGCGGACGAGCCGCGACCGCTGGTAGGTGAGCGCGGCCAGCTCGACCTGGAGCTGGCCCTCGCGCGTGCGGGCGCGGGCGCCGAAGATCTCCAGGATCAGGCCGGTCCGGTCGATGACCTTGCATTTCCAGGCGCGTTCGAGGTTGCGCTGCTGCACCGGCGTCACGGCGGAGTCGACGATCGCGACCGCGATCTCCTTCTCCTCGACGATTTTCGCGATGCTCTCGACGGAGCCCGTGCCGAGCAGCGTGGCCGGGCGGAGACGCTGCAGGCGGGCGACTTCGGCGTGCACGACGTCGAGATCGATCGCTTCCGCCAGCCCGACCGCCTCTTCGAGGCGTGCCTCGGGCGCTCTCTCCCCGTCCCGCGTAGCGATGCCGCCGCCGCTGCTTCCGCCAGCGGCGGCAACCGCCCCGCCGGGGCGCGTCTTCAGGGCCGGATGGATGACCAGCGCCCGGCCGCTCGACCCCGCTCCCGTCCCCGCCGTAGTAACCGATGCCATCAAAGAGGTTCGCCGCCTTCCTTGCCGGGTTCGAAGAGTTGAACCGGTTGCGCCGGCATGACCGTCGAGATCGCATGCTTGTACACAAGCTGCGAGTGCGCGTCCCGGCGCAGCAGGACGCAGAAATTATCAAACCAGGTAATGATGCCTTGCAGTTTCACGCCGTTGACTAAAAATACCGTGACCGGTGTCTTGTTCTTCCGGATATGGTTCAGGAAGACATCCTGAACATTGTGCGCCTTCTCAGTCATGGCTTATGCCCTTTATTACTCGTTCTTGGAGCTCGTGAGAGCCCGTCCCGATCCGGCTTCGGCGGACGCCCGCGCAAAGTCCCAGCCGGATGAATGTTGCGCTGCACGCGCGAATCACAAGTCCCTGAGATAATGAAATAACGCAAAGCAGCCGTCAAAGCGCCACCGTGCCTGCAAGATCGGCGTGTCATCGCCGTCCGGCGGCGTTTCGCCGACGAGCAACGGCACGCATCCGGCCGCGAGCGCGCATTCGATGTCGACGGCGGTGTCGCCGATGAACCAGACGTCGTCGCCCGGCGCGACGCCGGTGCCGTCGAGCGCGAGGTCGACCGGATCGCGCGCCGGCTTGTCGGCTACAGCGTCGCCGGCGCCCACCAGCCGGTGGAAGATGCCGGTCCAGCCGAGATGCTCGGCCTCGCGGCGTAGGATGCGTCCGGTCTTGTTGCTGACGACGCCGAGCGCCACGCCCCTGTCGCCCAGCAGGCCGAGGAGTTCCGCGGCGCCCGGCAGCAGCGCCAGCCGCTCCAGGTGCGTCCGCTGGAACGTATCGAGATAGAGCTGCCGCGCCTCCTCCCAGCGCGACCCGAACAGGCGCGGGAAGCTGTCGCGCAGGCTCAGGCGCACCCTTTCCTTGGTCTCCTCGATCGACCAGACGGGATGTCCCATCGCGGCGAGCGTCACGTTGAGCGCGTTGTGGATCGTCCCCCAGCTATCGACGAGCGTGTTGTCCCAGTCGAACAGGACGGCGCGGGGCAGCGCGGCCGGCGACGGCGTGGTCAAGCTGCCGCCTGCCCGCGAGCGGCTGGAGCCGCCGGAGCGGGAGCGGCAGCCCCCGTCACCGTCTCGCCCTCCGCGGAGACCGCCAGATAGCGGGCGCGCAGATTGCGGCTGAGCGGACCGGGCTTGCCGTCGCCGATGACCGCGTCGTCGATCCGCACCACCGGCAGGACGAAGGACGAGGCGCTGGTGAGGAACGCTTCCCGCGCTCGCTTGGCCTCGTCGACGCCGAACGGGCGCTCGACATAGGTGAGCCCTTCCCGGTCCACGATATCGAGCAGGACCGTCCGCGTGATGCCGTTCAGGATCTCGTGCGTCGGTGCGCGGGTCACCAGCTCGCCGGCCGGCGTCACGATCCAGGCGTTCGACGACGTGCCCTCGGTGATCATGCCGTCGCGCCCGACCTGCCATGCCTCGAAGGCGCCCGCTTCCTTCGCCGCCTGCTTGCCGAGCACGTTCGGCAGCAGCGACACCGACTTGATGTCGCAGCGCGTCCAGCGCGTATCCGGGATCGTGATCACGCGGACGCCCTGCTCCGCCAGCACCGGGTTCACGACCTTGCGCCGGGCGGTAACGACCAGCGAAGTTTTCGCTTCCGCCGGGAACGCATGCTCGCGCGGGGCCACGCCGCGCGTCATCTGGATGTAGACGAGCCCGTTACGGACGCGGTTGCGCCGGGCTACCTCGCGGATGATGACGCGCAGCACCCGCATCGGCACAGCCGGCCCGATGCGCAGTTCGGCGAGCGACCGTCCGAGGCGCGCGAGGTGCGCCTCCTCGTCGAGCATCACGCCGTTCCTGATCGCGACGACCTCGTAGACGCCATCGGCGAACTGGTAGCCGCGATCCTCGACATGCACGGCGGCGTCGCCATGCGGGACATAGCGGCCGTTGACATATGCAATGCGGGACATCGTGATGACTCCGATAGTGCGGTGCGCCGGCAGCGCACTGGCTAAGAGTACAGCAAGACCGCGACCGGTGCTGCCAAGTACTCCTAGAGCGTCAGCTTCGCGGCGCGGTCGCCGTTGAACACGCCGAGCGACTTCAGCTTGCGGTGCAGCGCCGAGCGCTCCATGCCGACGAAAGCCGCGGTCCGCGAGATGTTGCCGCCGAACCGCGTCACCTGCGCCAGCAGGTACTCGCGCTCGAAGACCTCGCGGGCGTCGCGCAGCGGCAGGCCCATGATCTCGCCGCCCTTGTCCCACTTCACGACGGCCGGCGCGATGGCGCCGATCTCGGCCGGCAGCATGTCGGCGCGGATC
>Ga0265327_10003689_pt1 | contig 14316 bp, 13 predicted proteins | sample 41621metaG_FD_202089 | JGI IMG/M metagenome (GOLD analysis project Ga0265327, IMG submission 202089) | Rhizosphere microbial communities from Carex aquatilis grown in University of Washington, Seatle, WA, United States - 4-16-21 metaG | ecosystem: Host-associated > Plants > Roots > Rhizosphere... | reverse complement strand
TGTATAACCCGATTGAAGTATGCGATAACTATGCCGCGATACAGGACACCATAGACCACCTGGAATGGCGCATGGCCTGGTCGGGCAACAGCCGTATCCGCGACAGTCTGCTGTCCATCGCCCGCTCGCTGCGTGCATTCCCCGAACCGGCTCAGGTGGTGTACTTCACCGATGGTGAAGAAGCACCGCGCCTGCACGCGTTTAATACTCGCGACCTGACCGGTTTCCAGGGTGCCGATGGTTGGCTGATTGTAGGCATGGGCAGCATAAAGGGAGCGCCCATTCCCAAGTATTCCGAGAAGAATCAACTGATAGGCTATTGGTCGAATGACAGTTTTGCCTTGCAACCCGGCATTGCCCAGATATCCGAACAGAATATCGGTACACGTAACGACAACGTCGCCAATGGCGCGGATGACCGCTTCGTGTCGAAGCTGGATGAGGAGTATCTCAAGTCGCTGACCAAGGAAGTCGGCGCGGATTACGTCAGGGGCGACAATCTGCGGTCGGTACTGCATGCCATGGAGTTACAGAAACCGGCACGGCGCGACATCGCACCGTTCGGCATACACTGGATACTGGCATTGCTGGGAGGCCTGGTATTATTGTCTGCCTATATCCCCAAGCATCCGCTTGGGGTATTGAAACACCGCTGGATGCTGTTCAGGTCTTAAGCTTCAGCCTCAGTTTCAAGCCTTAAACTTCAGTGAATGGAACCTTGATACTGGCTTCCAACCCGCCCTGTTCGTGATTACGCAGCCTTAATTCACCGCCGTGCAGGTGTGCGATGCGCGCCGCGATCGCCAAGCCCAGCCCCGCACCACCATCTTTACCCCGCGCCGGATCGAGGCGCTCGAATGGCCTGAGCAGACGTTCGGCTTCTGCATCCGGCAAGCCGGGCCCGCTATCACGCACACTCAGTATCCAATCGTATCCCTGGCGCCAGGTGCGTATCCTGACCTTGCATTTTCCGTCGCTACCCACGCCGTAATGGAATGCGTTATCCACCAGATTGGTCAACATGCGCTGCATCGCCAGACGTCTTATCTTGACATCAGGCAGCCCGCCCAACTCCAGCTGTACCGGTTTGCCAGAGCGCATATAGCGGCTGGCGACATCGCGCACCAGGTCATTCAGGCTGATCACGACTTCAGGTTCGCCTTCTGCACCGCGCACAAAATCGAGGAACTGGCCAACGATGGCATCCATGTCGCCGATATCCTGAATCATGCCCTTACGCATGGCATCCGCCTGTTCAGGCAGCATTTCCACCGCCAGCCGTAATCTGGCCAATGGCGTGCGCAGATCGTGCGACACACCGCCCAGCAACAGGTTACGGTCAGCCTCTGCATGTGCCAGGGCATCCACCATTTCGTTGAATGCATGAATCACGCGAGTAAATTCCTCAGCACCCAGTTCCGGTAATTTAGTCGCGGGTTCACCGCGCCCGATCGCATCAGCAGCATCCGCCAGCAGGTTCAGCGGGCGGTTGATACGCGTCATCAGGAACCACGCGCCGAAGAGTGATAGCACAGTAACCACGCCCCCCCATTCGAACCATTGCAAGGGGAACGGATGACTGGTCTGCACCCTGGGGATGACCGCCCAATAGGCATCGCCGAAAATGGAAAAGCTGACCCAAACTCCTGGCAGTCCCAGGTGATTCACCGCCATCACGGTATTGACCCCCAATTCGGCACGTACTTTTTCTGCGATCAGTTGAATCAGGGGGTCGTCCGGTAACGGCTCGACTTCTTCAAAATAATCGATGGGATAAACGCGGATACCTTCGCTTTGATTCAGCTCCTGCAGCAACGGCAAACGCCGCTCTGCGTGTGCTGCCAATAGCGCCGCACGGGTCAGGTTCACGGTACTGATGATCTGCAACGCGCCGGCTTTGGCGCGTGGTTCCAGCTCGAAATGTTCGAACAGCTTGAGAGCCGCCACCTGGCCTGTGACCAGCAGGAACAGCATCAACAGTACGATACGGACCTGTAACTTGCGTGGAACAAATTTCAACTGGGGGTTCCTTCGGGCACGAAGACGTAGCCGATTCCCCATACCGTCTGAATGTATCTGGGCTTGGACAAGTCCGGCTCCAGCATTTTGCGCAAGCGTGAGATCTGCACGTCCACGCTGCGGTCGAACACTTCAAATTCACGACCGCGCGTCAGTTCCATCAATTTATCGCGCGACATCGGTTGGCGCGGATGTTTGACCAGCACATGCAGCAAGGAAAACTCGGCGCTGGTCAGCGGCAACAACTCTTCACCTTTGTATAGGCGGCGTGTGTCCAATTCCAGCGTGAATTCGGCGAACGTCACCTTCTCCACTTCCAGCGAAGGCGCTCCCGGCGTGATCTCCAAAGCATGACGGCGCAGCACTGCATTGATCCGCGCCAGCAATTCCCTGGGATTGAACGGCTTGGGCAGATAATCGTCGGCACCCGTTTCCAATCCCACGATGCGATCCACGTCATCGCCTTTGGCAGTCAGCATGATGATAGGCAGATTTTCACCCGAGTTACGCAAACGCTGGCATATCTCCAAGCCGCTCTCATTCGGTAGCATCAGGTCCAGCACCATCAGGTCAAACCGCTCGCGCAGTAACAGCTTATCCATGTCTGCGCCGTTAGCGGCGACCAGCACGGCGTAGCCTTGCTCGGACAAGTAGCGTACCAGCAGATCGCGCAGCCGGACGTCATCGTCTACTACTAGTATGCGTTTATTCATAGTGCGTATATTATCCCGCTGCCAGCGCAAATACACTAGGAACTAATGACAGGTCTTTGCCTCTTACAACTTATTACAATTCGCACGCTATCCGCCCTATCGTGACTATTTCCCTATCGATAGATTCGCCGTAATATGCACACTATGAAACATGCCTATCATGCCAGTTCCATTGCCTGTTCCGTCATTTGCCTGATGATGTTCACTTCATGGGCGAATGCAGGGAGCGCTGCGCAAGGTCTGGAACAACAAGTCAGTCCGGACGAACGCGAACGCATGCACAAGGATCTGGACGACTACGCCACCAAGACTTATCCAGAACGCCTGGAAGAACGTCGTCACAGAATGCAGGACCGCTTCACCCAGGCCGACCTGAATGAGGACAATGTCATTTCACGTGATGAGGCAGAACAAAGATTGCCTGGGCTGGCCAGTCATTTCGATGAAATCGATACTGACAACGACGGCACCATCAGCCGTGATGAATTACAAGCCGCGGAAGAAAAGATACGCGAAGAAAAGGCGCGCAAGCTGAAAGAAGCAAAAGAACAGACCGAACAGCTGGCACGTCAGGAACCCGACCCTGAAGCCAGCATTGCCCCCAAGAAAAAACACGTTAGACACCGTCCCAAAACTCCGCCTCCCGAAGACAGCAAACCCGCGCCGCCTGAAGAAGGCAGCGAAGGTTCCTAACGACCCCATTTAAGCCACACTCGCAAGCGCCTGAAGTCATCTTGCGGTAAGGCATCAGGGGTGAGCACCACATGTTGCGGCCAACGCCTGGCACTAAAACGCAAGTTCAATATCGTCAGCCAGGGTGTTACAAAGCTGGTGCCCAGTAATGCAGCCTCCTGCCAGCTCCCGTCGCGTTGCTGGATGGACAATTCACCTTTTACATTGACCCGTAGTGCGATAATCTGAAGCCGCATCGCATGTCGCAAGGAAAATGCCATGCCCACCACAATGACTGCACTTAAACCCGATTTTATAGTCCAACCCGCTGGTAAACCCCATAACACGACCAACGCCAGCAAGTGCGCCATCGTCAATATGACGACGAGGCGGCGTGATGGTCGCAAGGAGGTCTGGATTGGTTTGTTCACAGTTAAATCAAGCTTTAATCACTATATAATCTGCATATGACAACGACTCTCTGGAATAACCACTTGGCGGCCAAAGGTGCTGTGATGCACGACGGTCACATCGCGCATTTTGGCGATGCTGCAGCAGAACTGCAAGCCACTGCCGGCGGTAATGTCATTGCCGATCTGTCGCATCTGGGCCTCTTGGAGGTCGGCGGCGATGACGCGACGAGTTTTCTGCAAGGCCAGCTCACCAACGATGTCAGCCTGCTTAACGGCAACAATAGCCAGTATGCCGGTTACTGCACTGCAAAAGGCCGTATGCTGGCGCTGTTCATGGTATTCGCGCATTTCGACCATCTGCATCTGCAACTCAACGGTGCATTGACCGAAAGCATCATGAAGCGCTTGAAGATGTACGTGCTGCGATCCAAGGTGACGATAACGGACGTATCCGACAGCATCATCCGTTTCGGTGTGGCGGGCAACGACACACCAGCGGCGCTGGCGACTGTGTTTGAACAGGTTCCCAGCCAGGCACACGAATTGGTGACTCTGGACAAGGGGGCCTTGATAAGGTTACCGGGTACTATTCCACGCTACCAGATATATAGCAATATCAACCACATGCCGGAAATATGGGAGCAATTAACCAAGACCTGCGCGCCGGTTGGCATGCCCTGTTGGGAATGGCTGGAGATACAAGCCGGGATCCCTGATATCACCCCTGCCACGCAGGAAGAATTCGTGCCGCAGATGGTGAATCTGGATGTGCTGGGCGGCATCAACTTCAAAAAAGGCTGCTATACCGGGCAAGAGATCGTGGCGCGCACCCATTACCTGGGCAAAGTGAAACGTCGCACCCATCTGGCGCACCTCACTACAGACCTGACGCCACAAGCGGGGGATGATCTATACGCCGAGTCTGCAGATGTCGTGGGCAAAATCGTCCGCGCTGCTGCTGCGCCGCAAGGCGGTTTCGATGTGCTGGCGGAATTGCGGCTGGAGAGTGTGGCAGCAGGCGCGATACACTGGAAAGATCAGGACGGCGCTGTACTGGAATTACGGGTATTACCTTACGGCTTATGATTACCGATGGCTCCGGCTGGAGCGACCACGGGACTCTTGATCGCAGGGCTTGCCGCAGGTTTTGCTACGGAGTTTGCCGTAGGCGCAGTTGGAGATTTCTGCACTAGCACAGGCGCAGTATTCGGTGCAGATGTACCGCCATCCATCACCTGATAGAATACTTCATCCTGCTTCACCATGCCCAGTTCCGACCTGGCCCGTTCTTCAATCGCGGCAAACCCCTGTTTCAGGTCACGCACTTCGGCATCCATTCCATCATTACGTGCCTTCAGGCCATTATTGACTTCGACCTGATGATCTATCTGCCGGCTTAAATCCCATACCCGCAACCAGCTGCCTTTACCTATCCATAACGGGTATTGCAGCGACGCTATAAGCACCAACAGCGCTAACGTCAGCCAGCGCATCTAAAGGCTTCCATATAATCAGTCCAGCAACTGATAAAACGCGCCACGCCCGGGATAACTGGATGCATCGCCCAGTTCTTCTTCGATGCGCAGTAACTGGTTGTATTTGGCGATGCGCTCGGAACGGGACAATGAACCGGTTTTGATTTGCAGGGCATTGGTCGCGACTGCGATATCAGCAATGGTGGTGTCCTCGGTTTCGCCCGAACGATGCGAGATGATGGAAGTGTAACCGGCGCGTTTGGCGGTCTCCACGGTTTCCAGAGTTTCGGTCAATGTGCCGATCTGGTTGACTTTGATCAGTACCGAGTTGGCGATACCACGCTTGATGCCCTCGCGCAGGATCTTGGCGTTGGTGACGAACACGTCATCGCCCACCAGTTGCACGTTGTCGCCCAGACGTTGCGTGAGTATCTCCCAGCCCGGCCAGTCATGTTCGCTCATGCCGTCTTCGATGCTGATGATGGGGTATTTATCCACCCAGGTGGCAAGGTAGTCGGTGAACTGCGCCGAGCTTAACTTCAGCCCTTCCGATTCCAGGTGGTATTTGCCGTCTTTGTAGAATTCGGAACTGGCGCAATCCAGCCCCAGCAATACATCGCTTCCCGGCTCGTAACCGGCCGCGCTGATGGCTTCCAGAATGTACTGGATCGCGGATTCGTTGGAAGGCAGGTTGGGGGCAAAACCGCCTTCATCGCCCACCGTCGTTGCCAGACCTTTTTTATGCAGTATCTTTTTCAGTGCATGGAATACCTCGGCACCGCAGCGTATGGCTTCGCGGAAACTGGAAATGCCTGCCGGAATGATCATGAACTCCTGCATATCCACGCTGTTATCGGCGTGCGCTCCACCATTGATGATATTCATCATAGGCACCGGCAATTGCATCTGCCCTGCACCGCCGATATATCTATAAAGAGGCAATCCGGATTCATCTGCAGCGGCACGGGCGCAAGCTATGGATACCGCCAGGATGGCATTCGCCCCCAGCCGCGATTTGTTTTCAGTACCATCCACCTCGATCAGGGTACGATCGATGAACGCCTGTTCTTCCACATCCAGCCCGGCCAGCGCATCAGCGATCTCGGTATTTACGCTCTCAACTGCACGCAACACCCCCTTGCCTACATAACGATCAGCATCGCCATCACGCAATTCGGCGGCTTCCTTGGTACCGGTGGAAGCGCCTGAAGGTACGGCAGCGCGCCCGATAATGCCTGATTCCAGCAATACATCCGCCTCAACAGTAGGATTACCGCGAGAGTCCAGAATTTCGCGGGCGATGACTTCAACGATGGCGCTCATATGTGATCCTTACAATTCAGTTTCAATAAATCCATGCTGTTTAACAACACGGTCCAGCTCGAGCAGTGTTTCCAACAATGCTTTCATTTTACCTAAAGGCCATGCGTTCGGGCCATCGGACAATGCTTTGGAGGGATCCGGATGCGTCTCCATGAACAGCCCGGCCACACCGCTGGCTACTGCGGCTCTTGCCAGGACCGGCACATGTTCGCGCTGACCTCCGCTCTTGTCACCCTGCCCACCCGGTTGCTGTACTGAGTGCGTTGCGTCAAACACCACCGGGCAACCGGTAGAGCGCATGATCGCCAGGCCGCGCATATCCGATACCAGCGTGTTGTAACCGAAGGAAACACCGCGCTCGCACACCATGATATTGTCTTTGCCGCCATTGGCAGCTTTGGCTTTATCCACCACGTTGTTCATATCGCCGGGCGCCAGGAATTGGCCCTTTTTGATATTCACCGGCTTGCCAGAAGCGGCGCATGCCTGGATGAAATCAGTCTGGCGGCACAGGAAAGCTGGCGTTTGCAACACATCCACTGCCGCAGCCACTTCATCGATCTCTTCGATCGCATGCACATCCGTCAATACCGGCACACCGATCTGCTTTTTCACCTCAGACAGTATGCGCAAGCCCTCAGTCATGCCCAGACCGCGAAAAGTCTTTGTGGAACTGCGGTTAGCCTTGTCGTAGGATGACTTGTAGATGAAGTTGATGCCCAGTAGCGCGCACATCTCTTTGAGTGTACCCGCAGTATCCATCGCCATTTGCTCAGACTCTACCACGCACGTACCCGCGATCAGAAAAATAGGGTGCTGCAGACCGACTTCAAAGTTACACAGTTTCATAAGAACCTTTAATAAATCTTTAAATTTACTTTTGCTTGTGCGCCTAGTTGCTTTTGCGCGAAATCTACTTTTTCTTATGCGCAATCGCCGCTTCTACATAGGCTTTGAACAAAGGATGACCGGTGCGCGGATTCGAGGTGAATTCGGGGTGGAACTGACAGCCTATGAACCACGGGTGATCCGGGATCTCTATCATCTCGCATAGATTCTCGCTGGGCGTACGTGCTGAGATCACCAGCCCGGCTGCTTCCAGTTGCGCGACATAGTGATTGTTTACTTCGTAGCGGTGGCGATGGCGTTCATTCACTTCCGTGCCATAGATCTGTGCCGCTTTGGTATCGGGAACTACCGGGCATTTTTGTGCGCCCAATCTCATGGTCCCGCCCAAGTCGGAGCTTTCGTCACGTTTCTCTATCTTGCCGGAAGCATCCTGCCATTCCGAGATCAGGCCAACGACAGGATGCGGTGTATCCGGATCGAACTCGGTGCTATTCGCATCCGGCAGATGCGCCATATGGCGCGAGAATTCGATCACCGCCAGTTGCATGCCCAGACAGATGCCCAGATAGGGAATCTTGTGCTCGCGCGCATATTGAATCGCGGAAATCTTGCCTTCCGTACCGCGCTTGCCGAAACCGCCAGGCACCAGAATGGCATCCATGGCTTCCAGCGCTGCACAGCCGTTGTTTTCGATGTCTTCCGAATCCATGTAATGGATACGCACTTTGGAACGGGTATGGATACCGGCATGCACCAGCGCTTCAGTCAATGACTTGTAGGATTCGGTAAGGTCTACATATTTGCCGACGAAGGCGATGTTCACTTCATGCAGCGGGTGCTCCAGCGCATCCACCAGATCTTCCCATACGCTGAGGTCGGCGGCTTTGGCCAGTATGCCCAATTTATGACAAACGATCTCGTCTATCATCTGGTCGTGCAGCAGGCCGGGGATCTTGTAAATGCTGTCGGAATCCACCGCGGAAATCACCGCTTCCGGTGCGACGTTGGTGAACAACGCTATCTTGCGCCGCTCATCATCGGGCACGCTACGGTCGGCGCGGCATAGCAGAATGTCGGGCTGGATACCGATCTCGCGCAACTCCTTGACCGAGTGCTGGGTAGGCTTGGTTTTCAGTTCACCTGCCGCAGGGATCCACGGCAGTAAAGTGAGATGGATATAACAGGCGTTATTACGGCCTTCTTCTATGCCCATCTGGCGGATCGCTTCCAGAAACGGCAGTGATTCGATATCGCCCACCGTACCGCCCACTTCCACGATTGCCACATCGGCACCTTCGGCACCGCGCTTGATATTGTTCTTGATCTCGTCGGTGATATGCGGGATCACCTGCACGGTGCGCCCAAGATATTCGCCACGACGTTCTTTTTTAATGACGGATTCATACACCTGACCGGTGGTGAAGTTGTTGCGTTTGCCCATGCGCGAGCTGATAAAGCGCTCGTAGTGCCCAAGGTCGAGGTCGGTCTCTGCGCCGTCGTCGGTGACGAACACCTCACCGTGCTGGAACGGGCTCATGGTACCAGGATCGACATTGATATAAGGATCAAGCTTGAGCATGGTGACTTTTATTCCACGCGACTCAAGAATAGCGCCAAGGCTGGCGGCTGCGATGCCTTTACCTAATGAAGAAACAACCCCGCCGGTGACAAATACATATTTCATAATAGGTGCTTTGGGAACATTGCAGACGGGAGTGAATTTTACCTGAAAGGGAGGGGGGCGACAATGAAACTGCACAGGTGTAGCATGCAACGCCAAACAGCAAGATTTACCGACACAGTGAACACCAGCTTGCTTAAATCGAGTAGATATCTAAAAATCGGGCTTTTGTTATGAATTTAATTTCTGGATAAATTATGTCACGTTCGCGCCTTTTAGCAACCAACGGCTTTAACCAGCTTGCAGAAGCAAGGGACGGCTATTACCTTTACAACCAAAACGATGTCTATATCGGCAACGCCATAGAAAAGTATGGCGAATACAGCGGGCTGGAATTGCATGTTCTGCGGCAGCTTTGCGCACCTGGTGACGTCGTGATAGAGATTGGTGCCAATATTGGAGCGCATACCGTCCCCCTGGCCAGACATGTCGGAGCACAGGGTCGTATATTAGCCATCGAGCCCCAACGTCTGGTGTTCCAGACACTTTGTGCCAATGTCGCGCTGAATAGCCTGCAAAACGTTGACTGTTACTGGGCAGCAATAGGCGCAGAGGAAGGGGTCATTACGGTACCGGAGCCAGACCCTAACCTGCAGACCAACCTCGGCGGTATCTCCTTGATCAATGTACGGCAGGGCTGTCAGGTGGAGTGTCTGACTTTGGATAAATTCATAGACTTGCCGCGCATCAAGCTGATCAAGATAGATGTTGAAGGCATGGAGACCGAAGTCATCGCCGGCGGCTTGCAACTGCTGCAAAAGTTCAAGCCGTTCCTGTATGTGGAGAACGACAGGCTGGATAAATCCGAAGCCTTGATGCAGCTGATCAGCAGTCTTGGGTACCGGATGTTCTGGGATCTGCCGTTTCTATTCAATCCGGATAATTATTACGGAGAAACAGAGGATCTTTACCCCACGGTAGTTTCAGTCAATATGATATGCATTCATAATGATTCCAAGATGAACATCGAGGGGTTCGAAGAGATCACCGATTTCACCTCTCACCCCATGCGGGCTAAAACCTAAAAAGGCGTTCTCTACTTTTCACCCTGTTCTTAAGCTGCGTCCTTACTTGGGGTCTTTATTCACTAGCGGACATGTCATTTTATCCAGCATCGCCCTGTACATGGCGACGCTTTTCAACTCACCCTGGCTCTCCGGATGTTTTGCCAGATAATCCACCACTGCATTCAGTACCTGGCGACGTGAACGTTTTTCGATGTCGTCGCATAACGGCGGACTATCCTTGATTTCTTTTTTGAACAGATAGCCGGAAATATAACCGTCGATATAACCCATGCACAGACCGAAGGAAAACTCACTGCGCTTGGCCGGGTCGGCAGCCTGCTGGCATAGCTTGTATAGATCAGCCCCGGTTTCAAAAACATCGGCTGCTTGCGCTGGATTTAAAAACGTCATGGGCAACGATAGCGTAAATATCAGTAGGGTCTTTTTCAGCATAAAGAATCTTTCAAGAATTGCTATTCACTGGCTTAGCTTGACCTCGATACCAAGCTTGCGTATTTCTGCTGCATAAGCCTCCATCTGTTGCATAGGTAACGCCGACAAGCGTGCAGCCGCAGGCTGCATCGAAGGCCGCGCGATGCCGTAGAAATGCACACCGGCGATATGTTGCTTCACTTGTTCTAGGAATTGCAGATACGCGGAAAATTCCGCTTCACCAGGCGCCGATCCATCCAGCCCGAACCAGCAGGTTTGCACCCAGGTCGTGCACAGAGCGGAACATTGCAACAGGCGGCGTGTGACTGCTTCGATGTTATCGTTGACCTGGTTGATCCGCGCCATGCCTGTGCTGGTCGCCCTATCCACTTTGAACCACACCTCGCCGTTGATGGCCGCCATCTCGGTAATCGCCTGCTGCACCTGTTTTTGCTGCATCAGACTGCCGTTGGTGATCAGTCGTACTTTTAGTTTGTCTTTCAGATCGAACTGCTGCTTCAGCTTTGCGACAATTGCCACCGCTGACCGAAATTCCCTGGCGCTGGTGGGTTCGCCATTCCCGGAAAATGCGATGTCCTGTACCGGAAGACCATGGGCATGCTGCTGCAACCAATCGCCCTGGATGCTCTGGGTCAAAAAACTATGCAGTTCGCTTTCAAGCTGAGCGAGATCAATCACAGGCGCCGCGCCGCGCACCAGATCCGGCACCTGACAGTAGATGCATGCCCAGTTGCAAGCATTGTTCGGATTCAGGTTGATGCCGATGGAGACGCCGCCGGCGCGCCGCGAGACCACAGGGTAAACGTAGGTATATCCGGCGCTGTCGCGGCTGTGATCGTGTATGGTGAGCGTGGCCGTAGCCATTCGGGTCAGGAATAACCGGGTGGGGTAGTACTGACAAAAGAAGGACGTTCCAGCAGTCTTGCATGCAACCCTGCCAGGTTGGGATACATTTCACGCCAATCGGTTTCCGGCATGCGTGCCCCTAGATAAGCCAGGGCACAGCACACGGCGATATCCGCCAGGCCAAAGCTATTCCCCACGCACCATTTGTTGCCACCCAGATCCTCGCTCAATACGCGCAAACTGCGCCCTACCTTCGCTCTCTGGCGTTGCACAAGCTGTTCGTCGCGCTTGCCTTCTTCACGACGCCCTTCCATCACCAGCGCCACCGCAGCATCGCAAAGACCGTCCGCCAGTGCTTCCCATCGACGCACTTCTATGCGCCTGGCGGCTGGGATCAGGTGCATCACCGGCGTTTTCTTATCCAGGTATTCAGTGATCACAGGGGAATCGTACAAGGCCGAGCCGTCATCCAGCAACAAAGTTGGGACTTTGCCGAGCGGATTATGTAACAGCACAGGAGAGTCCGGAGAGCTCAAATCGACCTCCACCAGCTCACATTCAATACGTTTTTCTATCAATACGACGCGTACTTTACGCGCGTATGGGCTATTCGGCGTGACAAAAAGTTTCATGAGATTTTAATGGCAAATCTATTAACAAACTATTAACAAAAAAACAGGAGGAGAGAGGGATTATAATGCAATTCATGCTTCCCGCCGCCACTGCCATCATCCAACAGGTTGCCGCCGCCCTTGCCGAAGACATGGGGGCAGGTGACTTGACCGCTCATCTCATTGCTGCCGACAAGCTCGCAACAGCGCAGGTGGTCTGCCGCGAAAGCGCGGTTTTGTGTGGCTCGGCGTGGTTCGAGGCGTGCTTTCATCATTTGCATAAGGACATCGTGATCCGGTGGCTGGCACACGATGGCGATCTCATCACAGCCAATCAGAAAATATGTGAGATTCACGGCAACGCGCGTGCCCTATTAAGCGGCGAGCGCTGCGCCTTGAACTTTCTGCAGCTACTTTCCGCCACTGCCACCCTTACCCGCCGCTATGTCGAGGCGATTAGCGGTACTAAAGCGGTGGTGATGGACACGCGCAAAACCATACCCGGATTAAGGCTGGCGCAAAAATACGCAGTCATCGTCGGTGGCGGAGCCAACCAGCGCATCGGGCTATTTGACGGCATCCTCATCAAAGAAAATCACATCGCCTCTGCAGGTGGCATTACACAAGCGTTGGCAGAAGCCCGCAAGTATGAAGCGCCGGTACAGATCGAAGTTGAAAGCCTGGAACAATTGCAAACCGCTTTACGGTCAGGCGCCAAACTCATTTTGCTGGATAATTTTGATTTGGCCGGTTTACGCGACGCGGTTGCATTGGCTGGAGACCTTGCTGATGATCAGGTTCAACTCGAAGCTTCCGGCGGCATCACATTAGCCAATGTCCGCGCCGTAGCTGAAACCGGAGTGCAGCGTATTTCGGTCGGCAGTCTGACCAAAGACGTTCATGCCGTAGATTTTTCCATGCGCATCGTTGTATAAATATTGACCCCATCAGCCCTCACACCTTGACCAAAACGGCCTGAACCGTTACTGTATTGGGTTCGACAATAAAATCTTACGCAATAAAGTAATCAACATCTTATGGAATTAACTGGCGCAGAAATCGTTATTCACTGTCTGGCAGAAGAAGGGGTCAAATTCGTGTTTGGCTACCCTGGCGGAGCCGTGCTCAACATTTACGACGAGATTTTCAAGCAGGACAAATTCCAGCATATTCTGGTGCGCCATGAACAAGCGGCCGTACATGCTGCCGACGCGTACTCGCGAGCCACAGGGAAAGTCGGCGTAGCACTGGTGACTTCAGGCCCTGGCGCGACCAATGCAGTCACCGGTATCGCCACCGCGTATATGGATTCCATCCCGCTGGTGGTGATCTCCGGCCAGGTACCGACGCCTGCGATCGGCATGGATGCATTCCAGGAAGTGGATATGGTGGGGATTACCCGCCCATGCGTGAAACACAACTTTCTGGTGAAAGATGTGCGCGACCTCGCCACGACCATCAAAAAGGCTTTCTATATCGCGGCCAGTGGTCGCCCAGGCCCTGTAGTGGTAGATATCCCCAAGGATGTCACTGCGCATATCACCACCTATGAATATCCAAAATCGGTGCATTTGCGCTCCTATAACCCGGTAGTCAAAGGGCATTCGGGGCAAATCAAAAAAGCGCTGAAGCTATTGCTGGATGCGAAGCGCCCCATGATTTACGCCGGTGGCGGCGTAGTGCTGGGCGATGCTGCGGGGCAATTGGTCAAGCTTGCCCGCAAGCTGGGTTACCCGGTGACCAACACGCTGATGGGCCTGGGCGGTTACCCCGCTTCGGACAAACAGTTCGTCGGCATGCTCGGCATGCACGGCACCTATGAAGCCAATATGTCCATGCAGGAATGTGACGTACTGCTTGCCGTGGGTGCGCGTTTTGATGACCGTGTGATCGGCAACCCAGACCATTTCACCAGTGCCCCGCGCACCATCATTCATATTGATATCGACCCCTCCTCCATTTCCAAACGGGTGAAGGTGGATGTGCCTATCGTCGGCAATCTGCTGGACGTGCTCACCGAGATGAACAAACTACTGGAAGAAGGTGGCAAACCTGACGCAAACGCGCTCAAGGCATGGTGGACGCAGATCGACGGATGGCGCAGCAAGCTTTGTCTGGAATACATCAACAGCGACACTGTCATCAAGCCGCAAGCAGTGGTGCAGGAACTCTGGCGCGCCACCAAAGGTGATGCCTTCGTCACTTCCGACGTCGGTCAGCACCAGATGTGGGCTGCGCAATACTACGGCTTCGA
>Ga0265327_10003688_pt1 | contig 14320 bp, 10 predicted proteins | sample 41621metaG_FD_202089 | JGI IMG/M metagenome (GOLD analysis project Ga0265327, IMG submission 202089) | Rhizosphere microbial communities from Carex aquatilis grown in University of Washington, Seatle, WA, United States - 4-16-21 metaG | ecosystem: Host-associated > Plants > Roots > Rhizosphere... | reverse complement strand
ATTAATTATGGGAAAAGAATTCAGTATTGTCCCTAAAACAGTGCCGCACGTTGAAACGAAGTTTCGTCGGATTGTTACTCCCCTGCCCCATCCCGATTCGGTGCCGACGCTTGAGAAGTTGCGCAAGTTCGAACCGATTTCGATGCGAGGCCAGCCGCCACTGGTCTGGGATCGCGCAGAGGATGTGTTTGTTTACGATAAGTATGGCAATCGCTGGCTCGATTGGAGTTCTGGCGTTTTGGTGACGAATGCAGGTCATGGCATGCCAGAGATTCGCAAGGCGATCATCGACCAGGTAAACAGCGGGCTGTTGCACAATTACGTTTTCCCCAGTGAAGAACGGGCTGAATTGGCGGAATTGTTGGTTAGCGTCGCGCCGAAAGGGCTAGATAAAGTTTTCCTGCTCACCACCGGTTCTGAAGCGACGGAATGTGCGATCAAACTCGCGCGCTCTTACGGCATCAAGCGCGGCGGCAACAAAAAAATTGGCATCATCGGCGCGGAACGCGGTTTTCACGGACGCACGCTCGGTGCGCAACAGGCCGGCGGGATTCCAGGACAAAAGGGCTGGATCGTTAATGAAGATCCCGCAATTGTGCAGGTGCCGTTCCCAGATGGCTACTGGACGCAAGATACGAGTTTTGATTTATTCCTGAGCACGATTCGAAAGAAAGGTTTGGAAGACCAGAACGTCGCGGGCGTGATCATCGAGAGCTATCAAGGGGTTGGACCTGATTTTGCGCCGGTGCCATATATTAAAGAACTCGCGGCGTGGTGTAAGAAGAATGACGTCGTTTTGATTTTCGACGAGGTGCAAGCGGGATTTGGTCGCACTGGAAAATTTTGGGCGTTCGAACATTACGGCGTGACGCCGGACCTGATTTGTTGTGGAAAAGGGATCAGCAGTTCATTGCCGTTGTCGGCGGTGATTGGGCGCACGGAAATTATGGATCAATTTGGGCCGGGTTCGATGACGAGCACGCACACGGGAAATCCGGTTTGCGTGGCGGCTGCTGTCGCAAGCTTGAAGAAAATCGTCAACGACAAGTTGACGGAGAATGCCGCGAAACTCGGACCAATTCTAGAGACGGGCTTGAGATCCTTGCAGAAAAATCATGCTGACATCATCGGCCACGTGACTGCGACTGGGCTTGTCGGCGGCGTGCAGATTTTGAAGCGCAGCAAGAAAGAGCCCGACCATGACACGGCTCACGCGATCATCGAAAAATGCTTTCACAAAGGCCTGCTGTTTTTCTCGCCGGTCGGCGCCTGGGGTCAAACCGTGAAAATCGCACCTCCGTTAACGATCACTGAAGAAGCGTTGCGCGATGGGCTGGCTGTCCTGGCGGAAGCAATTAACGAAGTCGTTGGGAAATAGCGCGACGGCGAGGAAACGCTCGCGACGGTCAACTTTGGCTGGCATTCACTGGTGCAATTAACGATACTACGCGCTTAGTGGAACCCCAGACCTACAAAGACGATTACGTCCCAATGCTCGACGGATTGCGCGGTTTAATGGCGCTTTGGGTTTTCTTCGGCCACGTAGAACTGTGGTGCATTGGCAAATTGGCGCCGTGGGGATCTCCAGCAATTGCGGTCGACATCTTCATGCTCCTGTCGGGATTCCTGATGGCATTCCACTGGGAAATTAGAAAAAAGCGATTTGCCACTGTCCGCGAGCAATCGATCGACTTTTACATCCGCCGGTTCTTCCGCATCGCACCTCTCTACTACGTGTTACTGATTTTAGCTTACGTCGGCCAAAGTCATTACATGCAAATTGAAGAGTATCTCAAAAGCATCGCACCACCGCCGTGGGCGGACTCGACAATGACGAAAACAGCGAGCTATGCGATCGATCTGCCGAACGTGTTGTCGCACGTGACATTTTTGTTCGGACTGATTCCGAAATTTGCGTCGAACACCATTTTGCCGGATTGGAGTATCGGTCTTGAAATGCAGTTTTATATGCTGTTTCCGTTGCTGATCCTGGCGTTGGCACGGTTCGGCGCGTTTTCAGTGAGCGCGATTTCACTGGTGGCAGTGATTGTGACAAGCAATCTGATCGGGCTCTATCTCCACCCGGGAATTCTCGGGAATTTTCCGCAACCGTCGATGATTCTGTTCAAGTTGAACATCTTTGCGGCCGGCATGTGCCTGGCGTTGTTTTATCTGAACCGCGGGACGAAGGAATGCATCTACTATCTGATTCCCGCGGCGGTCAGCTTGATTCTATCGGCACCGCAGGTGCAGGCGAGCGCGATGTTTATGGCGTTCATGTTGTATTTCAACTCGCAACGCAGTGAAACGCTCTATGCGATAATTTCTGGACGTGTAGCGCGCTTTCTAGGAGACACTTCGTATTCGGTTTACCTGCTGCACAAGTTAATCATGTTGCCCGGACTTTATGTGCTTTTTCATTGGCAATGGTTCATGGCCCGTGGCGCATCGGTTCGGGTGGTGATTGCATTTTGTTTGCTGGCCATCCCGATTTACAGCTGCGCCTACATGCTGTTCCGATTGGTCGAGCTTCCCGGAATTCAACTCGCCCGGACAATATTGCGGAGACGCCGAGTGCCTCAACCAAAACCGGCGGCCGTAGCGGCTGCTTCGTAGGTGGTAGCAGGTGAGCGAGCCTCGTCCAAATTTTTTTATCGTTGGCGCTGCCAAAGCCGGCACGACCACGCTCTATGATTACCTCAAGGACCATCCAGAGGTTTACATGCCGACGAACGAGCTACACAAGGAGCCGTCGCACTTTTCGAATCTGATCTCGTGGTATAAAAACAGGGAGAAGTATCTGGCTTTGTTCAAGGATGCGAAGCCACATCATCGATGGATTGGCGAAGCTTCAACGGCTTACTTGACCGATCCGGCCGCGGCACGGAATATTTTCAATTACGATCCGAATGCGAAGATCATCATCATCCTTCGTAATCCAGCCGAACGCGCCTACTCGATGTATTGCTGGATGGTTCAGGAAGGATACGAATTTGCCCCGTCGTTTGAGAAAGCTCTGGCCATCGAAGAAAAGCGCGCGCAGAAACGAATTCCGAATTTTTGGGAACCGCAATATTACTACAATTATTTGTATTTTCGAGCGGGCCTTTATTCGGAACAAGTGAAACGGTATCTCGACCTGTTTCCAGGCCACGTGCTCGTGATGACGTTTGAAGAATTGCTGGCCGGCGTCAAAACTGATTACGAACCGGTCAGAAAATTTCTAGGCGTCGGCCCGCACCCAGCCAGCCCCGAAATTTCAAATCCCAGCCTGCGCGTAGTTCATCCAGCGCTGCAATTCTGGATGCGCAATTTTAACAATTGGCTCGCGGAACGTCGGGGGTTCCAGACGAAGGAGCAGCGAGACCGATTGATATTGCTGGGGGTTCGCAAACAGAAGGTGCTGCCGATGCGAACCAAAACGCGAGCATCGCTGTTGGAAAAATATCGCAATGATATTCAACGCACGTCCGAATTGATCGGCAAAGATCTGGCGAATTGGCTCGCGCCGAAAACGCGTTAGCCGCGAACCGCGCGGATCATGCGGTCGATGCCTTCTTCCATGCTGACAACCGGCTTCCAACCCAGCTCACGGCAGATAAGCGTATTGTCCAAAACGTTGTCGGGGACATCGAACCCTCGCTCGGGCAGGTGAGATGCCTTCGGCATATCCGGGACCCGTTTCTTGAATTCTTCAAGGAGGTTGATGACCGATTTGCCGATACCGGTCGAGATGTTGAAAATCCGCGCGTCGCCAGTGTATTCCACCGTAGCGGCAATGGCAGTAGCAACGTCATGCACGTGGATGTAATCGCGCAGCGCTTTTCCCGTGCCCCAGATTTCCAGCGGCTTCCCTTTGGCGATGCGCGCGGCCATCACGGCGACGACGCCCTGTCCACGATCCGTCGGTTGTTGTTCACCGTAGGCGTTGGCGGGCCGCAAGATGCGATAATCCACGCCACTGAGCTTTGCATACATCGCTACGAACTTTTCGCAGGCCAGCTTGGTGATGCCATAGGCGCAAATCGGATTTAGTTCGTGCTGTTCTGGAATGGGCAGCTTTTTCGCGACTCCATAAACAGTGCCGCCTGATGAAACGTAAATGACACGTTTGACGCTGGTCTCGCGGAGGCGCGACAACCACCCCGTCAGTGCAACAACATTACTCTGCAGATCGAAACCCGGGCTGCTCATCGAGGAGCCGGGAACAGTCGTATGGATCAAATGAATGACCGTGTGCGCATCCTTCAATGCCTCAATGACGGCGTCCGGCGACGATTGATCGCCGCGAATTACCTCGAGCTCTTTCAGAGCCGGACCGAGGCGCACGGACGATGTGGATTCTTTTTGGAAAACGCGAACTGGATAGCCGTGCGAAACGAGTGCGCGGCAAAGCTCGCTGCCGATAAAACCAAATCCCCCCATAACTACCACACGTTTCTGCTTACGTTCGGGCCAGGACATGCGTGTGATAATATTCGATCAGCCGATCGACATAAACGCCTATATCAAACTTTTCGATCGCGGATTGCCGAGCCCTGGCGCTCATGGCTTGCTTCAGTTGTGGATTCTCCAAAAGAGTCCGCACTTTGTTCAGGATCGCGTCATTGTCACCAACCGGCGTCAGGAAACCGTTCTGGTTATCATGAACGGCTTCCACCTGACCGCCGACGGCCGAACTGATCACCGGCACGCCGCACGCCAACGAGCAAAGGCAGGTCAGCGATAAGTTGTCAGCGCGCGTGGGATAAAGCAGCACATCACAAAGGTTCAGCGCCTGGGCGAGTTCGTGTTCGGATCGGAGGAAAGGTAAAAACTGCACGGGCAGATCCGGGGTTTCCCTCAATTTCGCTTTTTCGCTGCCACGTCCCACGACCAACACTTCCAGTTTTCCGGGCGAAGTCTTTGCCAATTGCTGCAAGCCATCGAGCAACGGCAACAAACCTTTTCGGGCTTCCATGATGTCGCTGTGAAAAAGGCCCACGACAAGGCGTCCGGACACTTTCAGCCCGCGTTCCCCGGCACATTGCGCACGCGGCATCGGTTTGTTCACTGCAAGGTTCACCCCGTAATAGAGGCGCTCGATGTTGTCTTGCAGTCCGAGGGTTGAGCGAAAGTGGTTGAACAGATAATCCGTGTGCAAGACGTAATTGAAACGTCCGCGACCGAGTGCGCGACGTTTCATCTTCCAGAGACGGTGAGTCGCATCGCGCGAAATTCCGGGATATGGCAGATCGATTTGCGGGCACGATCCACAACCGGAACGGAATCGCTCACAGCCGAGGGAGTATGGACAAAATCCGGTGGTGAGAAATTCGTCGACCGGCGACAGCACAATTGGCCGGCGCAAGCTGTGCCATGAAATTGCGGGGATGCTTAGAAAATGGCCGTGCAGATTATGAAAATGCCAGATGTCGGCGCCCTTGACCCAAGGATCGCGAGTCATTCTCCAGGTCGACGGAAAAAAATAATCATTCCAACCGGTGCGACGCCGCAACCAATTTTCAAGATTTTCTTCCCCTCGAAAATACGGAATTTTGCGCACATAGGGTCGCGGCAATTTACTGCGGATTTTAACGTAGAGCCGCGCATCGTGCCCGCGCGCATTGAGGCCTTCCACGGTTTCACGCGTCAATTGTTCCGCGCCACTCGCCTGCTCCATCAAGTTGAAAAAGGCGATACGAAGAGGGCGTCGGGCGGCTGTCATCGTAAGACTTTCAAAACCGAAGCCGCGTCCAAACAGCGAACCTCCGGCGCGAGATGCGCCAGCGATACGGAAGGGCAAAAACGCTCGCCATCGAGCGGACCTGCGGAACGCGACATTCCTACCAAGGTAAGAATGCAAGCCGCATGGGCAAGGAAAACTTGAGTGTTCACGTTTCAGTATTCAGTGTTCAAATTGGCAAAAATCCGCTTTTATCTGTCAAATGGCCCCGCAACAACCAACGAACCGCGCGAATCTCATGCCGCGGATCGAATTGTCTGTCGCCTTCGCCCTGACCGCGTGGATTCTCTATCTCCACGTTATATACATGTTTCACGCCGGCCCACTTTGGCGCGATGAATGTGGCACCATCGCCTTCGCCTCGATGCCCTTCGGCGAGATGTGGGACAAAGTCCAATACGACAACTTCCCGCCTTTTTTCGAATGGATTGCACGCATTTGGACTCTGGCTATTTCGCCCGCCGATTTCAGTTATCGGGTGCTCGGCCTGATTGTCGGAATATTGATGCTCGGCGTTCTCTGGCTAAGCGCAAAACTGTTGGGCGCGCGCACGCCCTTATTCGCCCTGGCATTCTACGCTCTCAACCCCCTCGCTCTACGGGTCGGCGATTCCATGCGTCCCTACGGGCTCGGCTTCGCGCTCGTGGTGCTGACGCTGGGTTCGATTTGGAAACTTGTGCAGACGCGCGAAATGAAATGGTTCATTATCGCAACTACCGCCGCAGTTTTCAGCGTGCAGTGCCTCTACCAAAGCGCCTTCTACGTCGCTGCGTTCGTTCTCGCGGGATGTGTAGTTTGCTTGTGGAAAAAGGACAGCAAGACTGCCCTGCTCTGCCTCACCTCGGGCGGCGTCGCGGCACTCCTGGTCCTGCCGCATATTTCGAACATCCAAAAGGGTGAACAATGGCGCGATATTGCCCGCGTGCCGGTTTCCAAAGAATTAATCGGGAATGCTATCAGCGAGCTTCTCAACGCCGCTAACGCCATCATGCAACCCGTCTATATCGCCTTGTTCGTCATCACGATTGGACTCGGAATCTTCGCAACGGTGAAATGGAAAAGACCGAACGTCGTTTACGGAACGATGGTCTTTCTGCTCGCGACCATTTTTCAAATCGGCTTTCTCGCACGACTCGGACTTCCCCCGCGCTCCTGGTATTTCCTCATTTGGCTCGCGCCAATGATGGTTTGTGCGGACGCCATTTGGAGCGCATTCAAACTGTCGCTGCAATCCATACGCGCCGCCCTCGTGATCGGCGTTGCCATGGTGTGCATACCCGCGTGCTGCTCAGGTTCAAAACTACGCCAGACGAACATCGATCTAATAGCGGCCAAGCTGAAGACCGATCGAAAACCGGATGACCTGGTGTTGGCGGCGCCATGGTTCCACGGCGTTTCACTGTACCGATATTATCCGCAGGACCAATTCATCACGCTGCCGCCGATGGAAGAAATCCGGATACATCGCTACGACCTGATGAAACGAGCGATGGAATCCGACGATCCGGTCAGCCCCCTCGCGAATCGCATCATCGAGACACTTCGCACGGGTCATACGCTTTGGATTGTCGGCTCGCTCAAATTTCCGCGAGCGGGAGAAAAGGTTCCGCAATATCCGCCTTACTACAAAGGCATCGGAAATAACGACGCCGCTTACTATTTCAGTTGGTCGGAGGCGTTGGGCAAACTGATTCAAGAGCACGCGACGAAGGGAGACGTGGTGGCCGTGCCCGCCCCAACCGAAATCAATTCGGTCGAGAATATCACGCTAATCGCCGTCAGCGGTTGGCACGATTAGCTCCCAAAGACCCCCTCTCGCCCGACTGGCATTAGTGCTGCCAGCTTCCGGTCAACGGCAAGCCAACGGTGTCCGTGGCATCAGGATGATCCCATGGAATTGTGCTCGTGTTTTCAAAGCTATTTGTTGCACAACCCGTCATGCTCAGCAGAACCACCGCGAACATCAGCAGAGCAACCGATATTTTAAGCGTTTTCATAGTAATTGACAGTCACCGCATGTTAATGACGTCCCCACTAACCCAAATGGTTACAACCATGCCGGATGCCCGATGTTTCGCTTATTTTTTCTTACGCGAAAAAATCCCCAATAATTTGCCGGCAAAATCATCTGATAGTCCCAAGGTCTTTTTCAGCACCGAATACAAATGCACAGCTTGTTTATCGACCCAGATCAGGGCCGCGCGAACTTTGCTTTCTCCAGGCCGCGCTTTGTAGTTGGTCGATTTAGCGGCATAGTTCGGATCGTTCTCGACCGTGTAATAGTAAAGCGCGAGGCTGCGGCGCGTTGTACCGGCAGGAAACTTGATCGGATCAGGATAGCCGTGGAACGATAATTCGGTCGTGTTGAAGAACACGGCATGATTGAAAACCGGCGGGCACTTGGTCACACAGCGCTTCATCTCGCGATCCCACAACTCCAGCTCGCCGCCCCAGTTATTTTCCCAACCGGGGTTGAGATACAAAATCAGGTTCACGCGCCGACGCCAGTTTTTCTGGTGATGGTGCATCGTGAAATCGGCATGCATGTTCAAAAAGCCGCCCGGCTCGGTTTGATGCATCCCACCGCCTTCCAGGCTCGGGTCGGCGATCAATCCGGGAATTCCGGTAAGCTTTGAAACAAACGCGGTGAACTCAGGACTGTTGAATTCATCGATAACGCGCCCGATGGTTGATGGGAATTCCTTACGATTACTTTTGCCGAGTTTGTTTTCGTTGAAATGCTTGTAATGGATCCACGAAATATCGCCCGGCCTGGGAAACTCCCTGACAAGTTGCAGTGCCGTTTCTTCGTCCAGAAAGTTTTCAAGGGAGATGTGCGGATACGGCTGGTTTTGCTGATAAGTGCGAACCAGATCCGGAAGTTGGAAATCCCAGCGGCCGTACGGAAAGAGACGTGTTTGCGTGGTTTGCATAAGCGGCTGTGGACGAATTATACCGAACGACCCGCAAAGTTGTAAATAGCCTCAACATCGGGGATTTCCCCATATGTCACGTCGCGCATACGGCTACATGTTGATTGCCGCATTTGAATTCAGTATCGTTCATCTACTGTTGATGAATGCAGCTTCATCTGCTGAACCAGTATTGTCTCCGCACCTGCGCGAAAAAGTTCTGTCGCGACTTGGGCTAACGCGCGAGCCGGAACTCGCCTTGTCCGGTTTGCAGAAATTCTACGCAGCATGGTGTGCGCAGGTGCCATTCGATAACGTGCGTAAACTGATTCATGTCCGGGCACAGGTAAATGGACCATTGCCGTCATACACACCTGAAGATTTTTTTGAAGGCTTTTTGAAGTATGGCACGGGCGGGACTTGTTGGGCTGGAGCCGGTGCCATGCATGCTCTGCTGAATAATTTAGGGTTCGATACGGAAAGAGGAATCGCAACGATGTTGCACGCCCCGACTGCGACACCAAATCATGGGACAGTGCTGGTTAAATTCGGTGGTTTAAAGTACCTGGTCGATTCTTCAATGCTTTTCGCCGAACCGCTTCTTTTAGATGAGAACCATACGACGGGCGTCAATCATCCGTCGTGGGGCGTGCGGATTTGTCAAAAAGATGGGCGGTGGCACATCGCATGGCGACCCTTGCATAAAACGGATGGATTTGAGTGCCGGATCGAGCGGTTCGCCGTGACCTGGACGGAATTTCAGTCGATGCACGAAGCGACGCGAGGATGGAGTCCGTTTAACTTTGAAGTTTCAGCGCGACGTAATCGGGGGAATGAAGTCGTGGGTGTTGGATTTGGGAATGCGGTGAGGTTGCGCAAAGACGGTGGAGTAGATCGTTCGCCTGCACCGCATCAGGAGCGTTGTCGCATTTTGATCGAAGAGGTTGGGATCGGTGAAGAGATCGTGGCGCAACTGCCGGACGATGTGCCGACACCGCGGCCCAGTTAGCTTCGCGGCAGGACGCGTGTTCAACTAATTGTGCCCGAAGCACGTATCTTTTCGAGGGTAGCGCAGAGATCATTGAGATCCTTTTGCGGCATGATACCGGTTTTCTTAAGGGTCGCCGCGTAAGCGGGCGTCGCACGGCCTCCCACCAGAATGGGAACTTCCGCGAGCATGTGCCTCAACTGGACAAGCTCGGTCTCCATTCGTGGGTCGTCGTCGGGGTAGACGATGCTAAGCGCGACAGCACGGGCGCGATTGAGGAGTGCCGCACCAGCGATTTCAGTAGCAGGCAAACTGGCGCCCAAGTAGGTGACGCTCCAACCCAGATTGGCAGCGGCAGCGGCCACGAGCAAAGCACCGAGTTCGTGGAGTTGTCCGTGTGGGGTTGCAATAACAATTACGGGAGCACCAGCGACACCGACGAACGATTTTGCACTGTGGCTGAGGAAAATACGGATGATGGCTGAAGCAAAGTGTTCGTGAGCAGCGGTCAGTGTGCCGTCGCGCCACAGATCGCCAATTTTCTGCGCAAGAGGCGCAATAAGCCGCTGGAGAACTCCCTGGGTGCCGAGAAAGAGAGCAGCTTCGCCAAGAATTCTTTCGAGCTTTCGCGCATTCAGGTGTTGAACCGCGTCGATGCAACCGTCCAAAAACTCATCGCTATGTCCCGAAGCCAGCGGTTCTAACCGTCCCTTTTCCTTCACTGCGATCGGCGGGATTAATTTGCGTAGCGCTTCGGTGGGGAGACCGGCTATAGCGCCAATGCTATGGCCAACCTGGGTCGCTTCCCGCAAAAGCAATAGACGCTCGACATCCTCGGCGGAGTAAAGGCGACGGTTAGTGCCGGTGCGAGTCGGGCAAACGGCACTGTAACGCTTTTCCCAGATTCGAATGACGTGTGGACTGAGACCAGTTTCCAAAGCGACCGCACGAATTGCATGGGATGCCTTCATTATTTTAGACATAAATTAGACAAATCGACGTAACAAATCAACAGAAAACTCATATACTCCTTTAGCACAGTCTATTGCGAGCATCATTACAATTCTAGACAAATCATTGACAACACTTACAAACTTCGACAATATTTAGACATACGCCTGCTCCCAACACAGCGTTTTGAAATGGGGAAGAATATGAAAATCACGGAACACGAGCTTGAGATCGATTGCCGATTTAAGGATGTGGTGGGCTTCAGCGTTGCAATCCAATACGAGTCACTGAGCAAACATTATGTCGAAAGAAGTCATTATCGTTGGGGCCGGTCCCGGCGGGTTAGCCGGGGCAATTCAACTTGCCGCCACCGGTCTGCGCGTTCGGATATTTGAACGATTGCCGATGATCGGCGGCCGGACGTCGCGGATCGAGGCGAATGGTTTCAAGTTCGACCTCGGCCCCACGTTTTTTCTGTATCAGCGGGTCCTCGACGAAATTCTGCAAACGGCCGGGACGCGGCTGCGTGACGAGGTCGAAATGGTGCGGTTGGATCCGCAATATCGAATTCAGTTTGGTTCCGGCGGGAAAATGGATTGCACCCCGAACATCGCGGCGATGGAGAAGCAGATCGCGGCTCTATGTCAGAAGGATGTTCCCGGGTTTCGGCGGTTCCTCGAAGAAAACCGGACAAAGCTCTCGTTGATGCAGCCGTGTCTCGAGAATCCGTTTCTCGGCTGGCGCGACGTCCTGAAGCTGCGATTGATGAAATTGCTGCCGGTGATTCGTCCGCATGAATCGGTGGATAAATATCTGCAACGGTTCTTTTCGGATGAACGCGTGCGGTTGGCATTTTGCTTTCAATCGAAGTACCTCGGCATGTCGCCTTTTCGGTGTCCGAGCCTTTTCTCGATCTTATCGTTCATCGAATACGAGTACGGCGTATGGCATCCGATGGGCGGCTGCGCGGCGGTTACGGAAGCTATGGCGCGCCTCGCTGAGCGATTGGGAGTGGAAATAAATTTAAGCACGCCGGTCGAGGAGATTGTTTTTGAGGGGCGTCGCGCTGTTGGAGTGAGATCGGGCGGTGTTGTCCACCGCGCGGATGCGGTGGTGGTAAACGCGGATTTTGCGCGAGCCATGGAGAGATTGGTGCCGAACCGACTCCGGAAGCGTTGGTCGAACGAAAAGCTGGCCAGGAAAAAATATTCATGCTCGACCTTCATGATGTATCTCGGTGTGGATGGAACATTTGATTTACCGCATCACACCATCCACATCGCACGCGATTACGAGCAGAACCTTGATGACATCGAGAACAAGCACGTCTTGAGTAAAGACCCGAGTTTTTATGTGCAAAACGCCTCCGTGACCGACCGGTCCCTGGCCCCGAGCGGTCAGTCGACATTGTATGTGCTCACGCCGGTCACTCATCAGAATGCCAATGTGGATTGGTCACAAGAACGCGAGAAGTATGCCGCATTAATGATGCGGCAGATAAAGCTGGCGGGTTTTGAAGTGGACCCGAAACGGATCCGTTATCAGCGCGTGATAACTCCTGCGGAATGGGACAATCACTATGAAGTTTATCGCGGCGCCACTTTCAACCTCGCTCATGGCTTGGATCAAATGTTGCATTTTCGGCCGAGAAATCGATTCGAAGAATTGGAGCGGCTTTATCTCGTCGGTGGCGGGACTCATCCGGGCAGCGGGTTACCCGTGATTTTTGAAGGCGCGCGTATCAGTGCGCGATTGTTGCTGGAAGACTTTGGGATGAGTACCAAACAGTTGATGCCAAGGCGTGAATTCCCATCGGGAGTGCTCGCGGCATGAACTGGATCCAATTCGGAAGGTTGATCCACTCGATTTACGCCCACGATGGCAACCTTCCGGATTTGGATTGGATCCAGAAGCTCGGATTGCTGGCGGTCAAACTTGGACAGGTTCACGCCTTGCGCATCGATTTTCTCGAGCGCGAAAAATGTGAGCAGCTTGCCCTGCTCTACCGACGGAATGCTGCTCTGCCAACTGAACAATTTCTAAAACTCCTGACAGACTCCGCGGGCCGAGATTTCCTGCACAATTTCGATGTCATTTCGGCAGACGCATTGGCATCGGCATCCGTGGGACAAGTGCATCGGGCGAAACTGGTGTCCGGCGAGGAAGTAGTCATCAAGGCGATCAAAAGGAATGCCCGCGCAAATTTTAAGAAAGACGTGACAAGCCTGCGACAGCTGTTCCGATTGGCGACGTTAGTCTATCCGCCTATGAAACGCGCCGGCGATCCTGTCGGCATTCTGAATGACATCGAGGAGTATACGTTGAGCGAATTGGATTTGCGCAACGAAGTTGAGGGGCAGCGGGAGTTGCGCACGATTGCGGAAAGCGCACAGGAAAAGTGGGATTTGTCGCGACTGAAGTTCGCGCACGTCTATGAATCGTTGTGCGATAACAATGTGATGGTCTCGAAATTTGTGCGCGGCCCCAGTTTCGACGAACTTCTGGACGCGCGGGAGTTGAAATATGAGCAGCTTCTGGACCTATTTAGAATTCACGGCTATTTCATGTTTTGCAGGGGGATTTTTCATGGCGATTTGCATCCGGGCAATGTGCTGACTTCGGACGGGAATTTTTACTTTATCGACACTGGCTACATCGGACGCGTCAGCGTCAAAACGCGCATCGGCTTGTTCGACTTTTTCTGCGCTCTTTCGGAGCACGACTACAGCCGGTGCGCGTTGACCCTGAACCGGATGTGCGGGGCTCCCTTGAAGGGCGCGGAGTTTGACAATTTTGCGACGAAATTTCAGGAGCTTTATGCCGATTTCAGTGACAGCACAGTGGCGCAGGTGAGTTTGACGCGAAAAATGATGGAAACGATAAAGCTGGCGGCCCGTAGTGGCATAACATTCGAGAAGGGAATTTTCGCGATCATCCGGAGTTTGATGTATTTGGACGGAATGGTACTGCGATGCCATCCGCAGGCAGTATTACTCCGGGATATGCGGCCGGTGCTCCGTGATTTTGCAAAGGTGATTTAGGAGGCCCGCACCTCAAGCAAACGAAGAACGCGTCTCCAATCCACACACGCGTGTCCGAAAAAATTCCTTCAAAACTCCGCACATCCTCACCACGGGACACCAGAATCCAAAAGCTGGACACATTCGTGAACGTCTTGCGCCATCTCTCACCAATTCCGGCCCTTTTTCCGCGTTGGCATATCCATTGCTAAATACCCCGCGAGTGTTCGCACTCATTGTGCCTTGAGGAGAGGCACGAGATGTCGGGTCAGGGTGATTACCGGGGCCGGCATTTAAAAAATGCACTGTTAACAAGGAGAGGTAATCCGCTTTGGCGTCGCAGCCCCGAAATAGTTCGCGGCAGGTCAGAGCAACATCGCAGCGCCCAAGTGCACTGCGGTGGAGACCGCAAGAGCAATATGAACATACGAAAAATCGCAGGAAAGTTGACGCGCCCGGCCTTAACGGCCGCATCCTTATTGGTTGCAGGCGCCACGCTTGTCCTGACCCAGGGAGCGAAGGCTGCGAATAATCCGGTCATCATCCCAAGCACGGCGGCAACGAACATCACGGACATAAACCCGATGAGAATGCCGTCCGTAGGTGACTATGGCCTACGCGTCATCACCCCAACATTGTTGGAATTGACTTACATTAATACCGCCCCATCCGGCAGCACGACTCCGACAAACTGGAACTTCGTTACCGGCATGCCAGCGACCTC
>Ga0265327_10003687_pt1 | contig 14320 bp, 16 predicted proteins | sample 41621metaG_FD_202089 | JGI IMG/M metagenome (GOLD analysis project Ga0265327, IMG submission 202089) | Rhizosphere microbial communities from Carex aquatilis grown in University of Washington, Seatle, WA, United States - 4-16-21 metaG | ecosystem: Host-associated > Plants > Roots > Rhizosphere... | reverse complement strand
ACGCCGGAAACTGTGCCCATTAATTGGCAAATTACTTGGCAAACGATCCATGCCACCCTCCCGTCCAGGGAGACAATTCAGCCCTACGCCGCCAGGGCGATCAATGTGGGGCCAAAGCACCGCTTACAGCCAAGTGGCACCGTCGGCGCCGAATTGGCGGTCGAGCGGCAGCGACGACAACGTTCGGATGAGCACCGGGGCATCCTTGGCCTGCCGCTTTTCGAAGGCGGCGGCGCGCTCAAGATGGTCGGGGGCGATGATCCAGGTTCCATCGGCCTCGCGCTCGACATTCCGGGTGAGCCGCCGCATCGCCTCCAACCGGCGGACATGCGTCTCGGCGAAAGCAGCGCTGGCGGAAGGGTCATGGCGCAGGTGGATATCGACATCGTAGCGCTCGCCATGGGCGGCGGCGATTTCGGCGATGGTACGGTCGACCTGCCGGGGCTCCGGGCGCTTGCGCTCGATGCGGAGGATGGCGCCTTCGGGGGTGGGCTCCGCCGCGTCGCCCTTGCCGATCTCGACGTAATGGGCGCGACCGTCCATGCCGTCGAGGATGAGATAATGGCGGTCGTTGATCTCGTCGGAGAGGCCGCGGGCGATGACGCGACCGATGAGGGGCGGAGTCTGTGCTGCGGCCGGATCGTCGATGACGTAGTCGATCGGTGCCCGCGGGTTCCCCTTCCCCGTCATCGCGCGGTGCATGGTCTTGATGATGTCGTGGCACTCGCCCATGCGGCGTAGCGTGTCCTCGAGCCCCTCGGCCAGCCGCCATCGCCCCCGCGCGACTTCCTCGGCAAGGCCGAGATGCTCCAGCTTTCGCAAGCGGCCGGCGCGCAAGCTCTGCTGGAAAGAACCCATGTCGGTCGATGCTACCAGACCGCCATCGTCCACATCGCGCAGCAAACGACGGTCGAGGCTGGTCAGGCGCTCCTGTTCCACCTCCCGCCGCTGCCGGTTCTCGATCTCCAGATCGGAACGAGGTCCGAGATCGAGGGTGACGAGTTCCGCCGCGCGCTCGCGCAGGCCTTGGGTGATGTAGTCGCGGGCGATGACCAGATCCTGGCCCTTTTCGTCCTTGCCGCGAAGGAGGATGTGGGTGTGCGGGTGGCCGGTGTTGTAGTGATCGACCGCCACCCATTCGAGCCTGGTTCCCAGATCCTGTTCCATCTGCGCCATCAGACGCCGGGTCAGCGGCATCAGATCGTCGTATTCGGCGCCGTCCTCCGGGGGGACGATGAAGCGGAACTGGTGGCGGTCGCCCTCGGCGCGTTCGAGGAAGGCCTTGCCGTCGGCGTGATCCTGCTCGGCGCCGTAAAGCCGGCCGGGCTGGCCGTCGCGGGTGACGCCGTCGCGCTGGATATAGCGCAGATGCGCCACCGCGCCCTTGATGCCGTTTCCGGCCAATTTGACGATGCGGGATTTGACGACGACACGGCGGCTGCGGAACGCGGCATGGCGGTCGCGCGTGGCCAGCACGCGGCCGATGGCGGCGCCGCGTCCGATCTGGCTGCCGTGGAATTTGGATCTGCCGGTCGGCGGGCCGCTCCGCAGGCCCCCGCCGGAGAGCGCCGCCGCCTGCAGCACCCGGTGCAGATATTTTCGGCCGCGCTTGCCGCCCTGCGCGCGAATCCGCCCGAGCTTCGGTTCGAACTCGTCATCCTGGGCCATGGCCGAATCTCCATCACGCCTTGGAAAATCATTGGGTTATCGGACCCTGTCTCGAAGCTAGACGCCAGGGTCTCACGAAAAAACGATGTGCAGACAAGGACATGGAGGTGGCGCGAGACAGCCCTTTAATCTTGCCTTACAGCGACCGTGATCAATCTTCCGTCCCATCCACGCCCTTTTACGATCTCTTGCCCTGCCTCGGACTCAGGGCGACGCCCCGTACCGGTGGGGAATTACCGGGAGCGGCATCGACGGACACCGCTCCCGGAGTTGATCGGCGGGGTCATCCACCGCTCGCCAGAAATGCCCTTTTGGCGGTTTCGAAGCTGTCGAAATGCCGCAGATTCAGCATCCCGCCGACGCGCCGCCCGGCATCCACGATGCAGGTCGCGACGTAATAGCGCTGGCGGAAATAGCCGATAATTTCGACACGTTCGGCCTCTTCATCGTCTTCGGTGAAGCCCTCATAGGCACCGAGATTTCGCTCGGCAAAGCGTCCCTCCCAGTGAAAATCGGCGGATTCGGCTTCGATAAAGCGCTCGGCAACGGACAGGATTCCGTCGCGTCCGAATTCTTGCGCCAGGCTCTCCAGCAGCAGCGGAAAGCGATCGGATTCGGCGTGCGGATGGGCGTGATGCGTGGTCATCGGAGCCTCCAGAATTGACGTCCTCCTCATCGAGGACAAAGGCCCTGACATCGGCCGGCGAAGCGTCGGTCAAGGCCGCCGGAGGCGCCGCGCAGCGGGGCGCGGGGGAGCCAAAATGCGGAATGGAGCGCAGCGCAATGGAGCATTTTGGGGGGACCGCGCTTAGGTCAGGTGTCAACTGTCCTGTTAGTATGAGAGCGCCTCCTCAATCGGGCGGCGCTTTGCTGCCGATGCGCGCGTCGAAGGAGCGGTCAAGCTCTGCCTGCTGGGCGAAGAGCTTTTGCAGTGCCGCCTGCGCCTGGGCGCGTTCTCGGCGCGTCATGAAGCAGTTTGCAAGTTCGAGCCGCAATTGCTGGATTTCGTCGTAAATCGTGAGCATCAGTCTCTCCTCTGTTTTGAAGATGAGAGACTGCGGCGATGCCGATCGGGCCGGGTCGAGGATCGCCGAAGGCGACCGGCTTGCCGGCGAGCGGAGGAACCAATATGCGCAGCATATTGGAGGGGCCGCTCGTCCTCGAGGCGGTCTGATCGGCATGGCACAATGGGAGTTCTGAAGAGACATGGGGGATTCCGGTGCCGCCTTTGCCGCCGTCATAGTGGCGCCGGCCGACGCGCTGCGGCCAACTCGCGAACCAGCTTGGCGTTCTGCTTCTGCAACCGGTCAACCAGCTGTTCGGCGTCCATCGCACGCTTCAAGAGGACTGCATTTTCTGTTGCAAGCGACTGTCGCTGGCGCTGCAATTGCTCGATCTGTTGACGAAGTTTGCTGGTCATCTGATCGTGGTCCGGGCGATCGGACGTGCTGTCCCGTTGAGCGGCGCGGTCAAGCTCTTCGATGATCGAACGATGGTGGGCGTATATCGTATTGCGGCTGACGCGAGCCTCGCGAGCCAACGCTGCGACGGTCAGCCGGTAGGTCCCTCCGCGCAAGGATGGATGATTTGGCTTCATGGTGACGAGCCGCTCCAAGGCCGCCCGGAGATGCTGCTCTGTCTTCCGGAGACGCTTTTCCTGAGGCGCCGAAGCCTCGACGACGATCGTTTCATTGGGCATCATGTGTCCCATCAAGGTCAGTAAGAATGCGGTCGCACTCCTCGATCCGCGTCATCGCAAGGGTCCGGCTTTCCGGATCGAGCGCGGGATGAAGCAGGAGTTCGGCATTGCGTCGGCGACGCTCCGCCCACACCGGGCGGTGCTTTTCCGTGACGGAAAAGTTGGCGCAGCCGGCGCAGATGCTTTGCGTTCGGAGCACTGGATTCGGGCCACGCTCATCGCCGAGACAGGCCGCGTTTTCACGCCGATAGGCGCAGTAGCCCCAATCACACACGCCGAGCCGCATATCCGTCTCGCGCAGAATGAACTCGACATATTCCCTGACGTCGCCGTCGCGCGTGCGGCCGCGGAAGCGGCTGCCAGCCGCGATCATGCGCCCGGCCTTTCCCGAAAGCTTGGTGGCGGTCAGCAGCTCTTCGAGGGCGTCGCGCGTCTCCTCGAAGACTTCGGCATCGATCAATTCCTTGAGCTCGAAATCGGAGCCGACATAGCCGACGTCCGTCATGACCCGCGTCACGTGGCCGAAGTGGGCGGCCAAAGCGTGCAGGCCCGTCCGGTCGCGGCGACCGACAAACCGGGCGAAGGTCTTGCGCCCCTGGTGTGTCGTCAGGTGCCAAGGCTGACCGTTATAGGGCGGCAGGTTGATGAACGTCGCGAATGCCCCATTGAGACGTGCAATAAGGCTGGCGGAACGGCTGATATGAACTCCAGGCTTGCCGCATCCGGCCTGAGCAGGCATCAGCCACAGATCGTCGCGACCAGACGTCCGGCGCAAAGGCTCCGACAGCCGTTCCAATACCGCGACGGCGCGCACGACAGGCTGTGGGGCGACCCAGCTGTGTGGTTCACCCGAGGGGCCATCGGCAGTTTTGTAGATTCGGCCATGGAGATAGGCGAATGGCTCCGTGCCGTCGGCGGATGGATGCATGGTGATGCAGCCAGCCTTGAGGCCTAAAATCTCCGATATGCGTGCACCGACCAGATAGGCGATGACGACGAAACAGGCGTCATAGATGCGCGTCAGCAGAAACTGGAACTCGCTCATGCCGCGCACAGGTTCCGTTCGCCAAGGCACCTCTTCGCCGGCAGGGACGGAAAAGCGGAAGCTCGTGACCTCTGCGTGGACACGCATCCCGACCGCACGCCGTTCCTTTTGGTCGGGGACGACAGAAACCACCGCATCGATGCGATCACGCAGTGCAATGACGTCATCTGCGGGAATGCCGAGCAGGCGGATCGCGGCAGCGACAAGAGGAATGGCAACCGCATCCGGCGTGCACGGCGCCAAACTGCGGCGCTGGCGCCACTGTCCGAGAAGACGCCTCTGATCAGATCCAAGAAGGTCCTCGCCGGGCGCGTCGGACAAGCGGTCTTTTTGTTGATAGAGCGCGTCGAGAAGACGTGCATAACCATTCAACGTCGTGTCGGAGAGCATAGGCCTACCCTTACGGCCCGGCCGCGTCCTGATCACGGCGAGAAAGCGTTCGGCCGCGGAGCGATCAAGATCGGCAAAGCAGCAATAGCCTTCGGCAACCATCCAGCCGATGAGCAGACGCAAATGATTGTGCATTTGCTTGAGCGAGGCGTCGCGCATGCGGCGCCAGCCGGGCAGCGGTTCAACCCGTAATGTCCAAAGGAATCGTTTCGCCGCTTCACACCAAGGGGTCCATTGCGTGTCGGTAAAACGGCTGCCGTCCGGCAGCTTGAAACCCCAATCGATCGCAAGATCACTGGGCACCGTACCGGGCACGGTAATGTCCAGCTGCCATATGCGATCCGACCAGAGCGAGACGGCCGAGATACGAATCTCCGGCGCGTTGTCTGTGGCTGGAAGAAGCTCCTGAGCGCTCATTCCAGGTCCGGCAGCGGCGATAGTTGAGCAATGAGGCGCTCCGCGTCCGCATGCAGCGCGGCAGGAAAATCCGGCAGGATGTCCTCGACCAGGACCCGATACCCGGGCGCATAGAGCAGCGTCCACCGCGCAGGATCGATCCGTTCGCGCGCCGCTTCGAGCTTGCGCTTCGCCCGCAACACCCGTGCGAGATGCTCGGCATCGACAGGAACGACCAGTCCAGGGCAGGTCAAGCAGGCGTCGAATGAGGGGCACAGACGGCCACGGACCGCGCCAGGCGCAGCCCCTGCCAACGGATCGACGCAGATATGGCTAAAGGTCTCCGCCTGCTTTGCATGAGGTGCGTCTTCGGCTCCCGCCTTATCGGTCGTTGCTTCGGTGGGGGGTGGAGTCCCGGTTATCCATGCGATCATTGTCCTTTGCAGGCGGGTTATCGTCTCCTGTTGCAATTGCCGCGTCCTCGGACCTCGGATGTAAAGATCGGTGGTGTCGGCGCGCGCGTGATTGAGCACCGTCTGCGCGGCCAAGATATCGCCGCCCGCGGCGTGGTAATGCTCGGTCGCCACGCTGCCGCGGAGGCTGACCGGAGCGAAGCTGGGCAACGGCGAGCGGGGTTGATCTGGATGGGCGTCATTCCAAGCGGCGATGCGCTGATTGGCGCGAGCGACAAATCGGTGGGTGCCGGCCGCAAGGGTCTGCGCGGAGATGACGGTGACGCCCTTCGGACGGTAGCCATGGATCAAGAACAGGCGGTCGCGCGCACCCGGAAAGGCGTGCGCGACCAGCGGCGCGGTCATCGCCAGGATTCTGTCGATCAGATTCGGCGCCGCGTATGGACGGCGCCGATCAAATGACCGGCGTTGCGCACGCCTTATATTGCCGCCGGCCCGCGGCTTGGCCCAATCGACCGTGGCACGATGCTCGTCGAGCGGATGCGAGGCGATGCAATCGCGTCCGATCATTCGCAACGCGTCGGGATTCGCCGCGGTCTGGATGGCGATGGCCAGAAAAAACGGCGTCAGCGTGTCGACCGTCAGGTGAAGATACGGGGCCACGGACCGGGCGCCGCCGAACCGATCAAATCGCCGCTTGAGTTCAGGCGGCAGATCGCCTTTGCGATAGCGCAACATGATTCCACCCCCCAGACGATAAACGTCATGGAGAAACGCCTCGAACTCCGATTGTTGGTCGGCAGGCAATCCGCCCTGTGCCCGCGCGAGAATTGCTCGGCCTTCCTCGAAGCGCATCCAGGCCGCGTCGATCTCTTCATAGCAGGCGCGAAGGATCGTCTTCAGGTGCGGAGCCGACAGTCGCTGCGGCTCGGGATGACGGTGTCGACCGCGGAAGGGCGCCCGCGGAAAGGTCAACCGGGCGGGGAGCAATCCCGGGCGATTCCGGACCGTCCAGAGGAGCAACATCTTGATATGGATATACCGCCCGTGTCGTGTGGCCGTTGTCCATGGCCGCCCCGCATCCGAGCACTGCTTGTCGAGCCAGACGATATAGCGACCGATGGTCTCCGTGCCGATATCGCCGGTCGCCGCGACGTTCCCGTCATCCGCGATGAAACGGGCGAAGGCGCGCAGCGCTTTCCAACAACCCTTCCTGGTCTCCGGCGTCGCGCCTGCGTAATGCATCCGGAGGGCGTCCGCGAACAGGATCGTAAGCTCGCGCGACAAGCCGAGCTGATCGAGGTCGAAGGCCTGTGCGATCGCACCCCATTCGTCATGGAATACGACGACAGCGCCGGCAGCGGGGAGCCGGTTTGCTGGCGATGTGACCGTCAGGCGGCGATCGATTCGAGTTGATTCAGGGCGCATCGACGACCGCGCCATACAAATAATCGAGGCTCTCGGCGATCTCGCGGCCATGCAGATCCACGCACCGTAGATAGATTGCCGTGGTCTGGATCGAGCTGTGGCCGAGCAGGACCTGGAGAACCTTCAGGGGATTTATCTCGGGCTTCGCTACGGCGTGGGCCTGAAGACGCACCAGCATCGTCATGGCGAATGTATGACGCAGCCAGTGCAGGGAGCCGTCCAGCCCAGCAGCCTGGAACGCCGCGGCGAAGGCCGCGGTCAGGCGTGCGCGGGATATGCTGGCGCCGCGGCTGTTGAGAAACAAGGCCGTCGATGGCCGATAGTGCGGAAAGGCACGTCGACACTGTCGAATCAACGCCGCTCGCTCTTCGCCGATGTACCAGTGCGTGCGATCGACAAGCCGTAGCGGCGGATAGACGGTACGCGGCCGATCGCCTTTCGTGACGGATAACGGCACCCCGACCAGCGGGTGATCCGCCGCATCAAGCCCGGCAATATCGGGAATCTGGGCAACCTCAATGGCGCACAGCTCCATGCGCCGAAGCCCGGTCGCAAGCGCCCACTCGGCCATGAGACGGTACGGCGGCTCAATGTTCGCGAACAGCAGTTTGAGCTGATCGACGCGCAGCGGGCGCGGAAGATTCTCATACTCGGCAACCGTCAGCACATTCGCCGACGTCGTCGTTCCATGCTGATCGACATGGGCCAGAAATGACTGCCGGCGACCGGGGCTGATCCTGATGTCGGCGGCGTGGAACGGAAGTTCGGCAACCCAGCCCCGCCGATGCGACCAGTCATAGAACCGGCAAACAGAGCGAACACGATCATTGATCGTCGTGCGGGCATAAGGCCTGCCGGTGTGCGGACTGGGCTGCTCCAGCATCCGATTGCGATATGCCGCGATGGTCTCCTCACTGACTTCGCGCCAATCGAGGCCGGATTGTTCCAGGCTGTCGAACCAGTCATGCAGATGCTCGGCATAGGTCCGCAGTGTATCCCGCGAGTGAGACCGGCCAGGCACAGTGGCGATCTCCAGCAAAAAGGCGAAAGCCGGCTCGATGATCGCCATGCCGTCGTTCAGCAGGATCGGAAAGCCGGCAGGAATGCCGGCGATCCCTGCGAGGGTACGAATGATGATCGTCATTCCGCGCCTCCCCCGGCGTCTGCTACACGGCGCACCTTCGGCGTAGCGAGTTGCTCGAGAGAAGGCGGCTGGAAAAATCGCGACAATTTGGTCTGTGAGCGCCCCCCTCCCCGGACCCCACCCCCCGGGCTTGCCCAGGTGGGCAAACAGGCACCTCCCGCGCGCGCCGCTCCGTCGCTCGTGATGGCACTGCGCGTCGCGCGCGGGTCCCTCCTGTTCGCTACCTGGACAAGCCCGATCATGGCTGACATCATGCCCGCACCTCAAAGGACAGTTCAGGGACAGAACCTAACCGCGCATCCTTGACGGACGCTTCGTCCCGGCTGGTACAATAGCGGGATCGAGACGAGGCCCTCTCTCCGGCTGGCCTCCGATGGTGCCGCCGCTCCTCATCGCCCGCCGCCGGGCGCTGCGGTCAGCGGGATGAACAGGCGGTTCGACGCAGGCGCCTTGTCGATATCGGGCAAGGCATCCGGGACGGTTCGCAGCGTAACGAACAGCCGGGTTCCCGAGGGCGGAAGGGGCCGGCTTTCCGCGACGGTGGCAAGATAAAGCCGGGTCTCCTCGGGAAAGGGCCGGCCGCGCAGGCTCTGCCCGTACCGCTCCGGCCCGGCATTATAGGCGGCAAACAGGCCGGGATAGCCGTAGCGGTCGAACATGGCCCGCAAATAGGCCGTTCCCGCCAGAATATTGTCGTGAGGCTCATGCGCGTCGGGGCCGAGATGATGGATGCGCCGCATCTCGTCATAGGTGTCGGGCATCACCTGCATCGGCCCCATGGCTCCGGCGCGCGAGGTGATGGGCCTTCCGTCCCGCATCGTCCTTCCACCGCTTTCGGCCTTGATGACGGCGCGGATCCACGGCTCGGGAATGCCGAAACGGTGCGAGGCTTCGGCGATGGTGCCGCCCCAACGATCCGGCTCGGCATGGACCGGGGCCGCTTGCATCAGCACCAGGATGACGACACTCAGAGAGATCATTCGGTCCATAGCGGCGCCAGCCTCCCGATGATTGCGGCGACCGGAACCGGCCCGAAATACCGCCCGTCGAAGGAGTCTGGAACCCCTTCCATCAGCAGGAAAACCTCGCCGTCGCCAAGGCGACGGCAGCCGTTCCAGCGGGGCAAAGGACGCCCCATCCGGTCGTCATCGAGGCGCGTGGCGACAGGCCGGCCGGCCACGAAAATCGCGTTGCCGATGGCGCAGATCGTGTCTCCGCCCAGTGCCACGACCCGCTTCACCAGCGGCACATTCAGGGGCAGATAGCCCCGCTCGGCGGCAAGCCGGCGGATGGATTCCGGCGTTCGGACCAGCACCATGTCGCCGCGTTCCGCCTCCCCGGAGAGCACGCGATAGAGGCCGATTGGGGCGCTGGCGCTGGCGTTCCACACCAGCCACGGCGCCGGCCGGCCCAGCGAAGCGAGGCCGATCAGACCGAGCCCGAACGCCGTGAGGGCGAGGATCTGACGCGGGCGGCACCGCCCGCGCCGGCGCCGTGAGCCGGTGAAAGCGGGTGCGATCATCGCCTTCCCCCGCTCGTCCCGCTGTCCGAGGTCGAGGCCTTGCCACTCCCCATCGACCAGTCGTCGAGGTCGGCGATGTGGTAGCGGACATAGCGGCCATGCTTGCGAAAGCGCGGCCCGCCGCCGGCCGTGCGCATTTTTTCGAGCGTCCGGCGGGACAGGCCGACATAATGAGCGGCCTGATCGGTGTTCAGAAACGGGCTGCCTTTCTTGGCATTGGCGGCCCGGATAATCTCGTCATCCATCACGAATCCTCCTCGTTCGGGGTCCAGGCGGCGACGGCGAAATTCGCCGCGCGTCAAGGTGAGGATGGGCGCGATGGAGGGGGCTCCGGGACGCTCGAAAAAGCACCCCCCGCAATATCGTTCGAGCGACCGAGAAAGAGCCCCGCCACGGTGTTCCGCAGCGGGGCTCTTGGGGCTTATCGGTCGCGCGGTTCCCAGAGCGCGATGTGAGTGGCACCGTCTTGCGCGGGGTGTTCGAGCTTGACCAGCCGCGCCCGGACCCAGCTCGGCCCGAATTCTGGTGCGCCAATTTTGAGGTTCAGATAGGTCTCGCCGCTCGATTTGGCGACCTGGCTCCAGGCCGCCCCGACTTCGTAACGCTGGCCGTTGCCGGCATAAACCCGGTGATCGGGAGCGTTCTCCGAGATCTTTTCGGTGGGAACGATGGTGAGCGCGGCGGTGACGTTGAGGGTCTTGAGGGTGCCGGTGAAGACGCCGTCGTCGAGCTTGGTGAAGGTGCCGAGGGTGATGGCCATGATCGTCTCTCCTGAGGTTCGTCGCAGGACCGTCCTTGCGATGGCTCGCGCGACGAGACCGCAAGCCGTCCCCGCCCACCGCAAGCGCAGCGGCGCGGCTGGAACGAAGTGGAGGACCTGGAAGGCGGGAGAATTTGCAGCGCAAGCGACCGCGAGGAGGCCCGCCTGCGGGCCGGGGAAATTCTTTCGCCGGACAGGTTGGACGGGGGCGGCGCGGGATCCAGCGCTTGAAGAGACATGCAAGGGACGGTCAGCGATAACCGGAATCAGGAGGGACTGGCCCATCCGCCCCGGGGAACTTCGCCGCTTGACCGGGCCGGATCAGGTGCCCGTGCCCGCCCCCACCGCCCGCTTCGGACACATGCCGATGGTGATCGGGAACGCTGACAAGCAGACGATTGCCATGGTCAGCGCGAGATCGGACCGGTCGAAACAGGGTGATGCCAATGGTGGTGGGACCGGCTGAATCTCATCGCCCGCGTGCCAAGAAACGGGTTGCGGTCGGCCCCGATAGCGTCATGATCGAACATCCGACGATAGCCTCAATAGTCGCCGTTGAAACTGAAACGACGCACGCCAATCATCGCGATCTTCGCGCGGATCAGCATGGCGGGAGCGTCATGCGTGGAAGGAAAACACAGGGGCGCTCATCGAAAACACCCTGACACCATAACGTAAAATCGAGATGTTTTTGGAGCCCACGTCAGCGGACGATGCGCCAGGGATCGCTGTTTCCTATCGTCGCAGCTACACCTTCCCTGCGTCACGAAATGGATTGGCGATGCGCAACTGGCCATTGATCATCATCCCGTCCTGCATATCCTCCGACCACAGGGTCTTGGCTCCCGCCCGCAGTGCCGAGGCAATCATAAGTGAGTCGAAGATCGCGTAGCCGTGGCGTTCGGCGATTTGAAGCGCCTCCGCATGCGTCTCGACGTCCATGGAAAGGATGGTCGGGCAGACGGTTCGGATGGCGGCGAGCGCATCGCGTATCTCCGTCCAGGTCATGCCGAGCTTGCGTCTGGCGACGTTGGTAAATTCGTTGAGTCCTTGGACGCTGATGACGCAGCCGCGTTCAAGCAGGGCTTGTGCCGCCGCGGCGCGCGGATCGGCGGTGAAGGCATAAACCAGGACATTGCTGTCCAGGAACTCTCCTTGCATCGAGCTCACCGGGAATTCGCTTCTTCGCGATCGAACTTCCAATCGGGCGGAAGTTTCTTGCGGAAGGCACGAATGCGTGCGAGCGCATTTTCTCGGCTGCGGTCGCGGTCAATGTCGAACGCCCGAGGACCGGCGATCTGTACCTCGATCTCGTCGCCTTCCTTCAACTCCAGCGCCTCGACCACGGCGGCGGGAAGGCGTATGGCGAGGCTGTTGCCCCATTTCGATACCTGCATGGCTCACCCCACCGATATACTTTCTAATATGTATATCCATGACGCGGTCGCGTCAAGGCAAGGCCTGTGATGTGGGTGCTGGGGAAGCTGCGAATCGGAGAAAAGGCGGCACTCACGCGCCGCCCTCCACCGTGAACCGCCACACCGGAATGCCCATCTTGCGGGCCTTGTCGGCAAGGTTTTCGGTGATGCCCGAGCCCGGAAAAACGATCACGCCGATCGGCAGAACCTCGAGCATCTGGTCGTTGCGTTTGAACGGCGCGGCGTTGCGGTGGCGGGTCCAGTCGGGCTTGAATACCACCTGCGCGACCTTGGCATGGTCGGCCCAGCAGGCGGCGATGCGTTCGGCGCCTTTCGGGCTGCCGCCATGCAACAGCACCATGTCGGGATGCTTCGCGCGGACCCGGTCGAGCACCTCCCAGATGCGCCGGTGATCGTTGCAGTCGGGGCCGCCGGTGAAGGCGATGCGGGCGCCGGTGGGGATCAGCACCTGCGCCTCGGCGCGCTGCCTTGCGGCGATGAAGTCGCGGCTGTCGATCACGGCGGCGGTGAGCGTCCGGTGATTGACCATCGAGCCGGAACGGGGGCGCCAGAGCGACCCGGTGATCGCCTCGTAGCGCTCGGCGGCGTGGTCGCGGAAGAACTCGAAGGCGTTGCGGCGTTCGATCAGACCCAGCCCCTGCTCGATCAGCCGCTCCAGTTCGACCGAGCGCACTTCCGAGCCGTTCTGTTCGAGGCGCGAGCGATTTTGCGCCTGCTCGTTGGTGTCGAGATCGCGCTCCAGCCGGTCGATCTTGCGGTGGAAAATGGCGACGAAGGACCACAGCAGGTCGGACAGATCGTCTTCGAGCCGCGTGCCGGTCAGCATGAAGGCGAGGCTGTCGACGATGCCGGTGAGTTCAGCACGGATCATCCCGGCCTCTGGCAAGGGGCGCGGATCGGGCTCGTCCTGGCCGGGGCGATAGCCGTAGAGCGCCAGTTCGTCGAGCAGATGCGCGGTCGCGGATTCGGCGTGACTCTCTGGTTCCGGTTCGGTGTCGGGAAAGAGGTAGGGGATGGTTTCGTGCGTCATGGCGGGCTCCTGGGCCGGTCGAGGCCGCGCCTTTCGCGGCCTTCACGGGGATCGGCCGCCAGGACCGGAACCGGCGCCGCACCCCGAGTTCTCGCGAGGGCCGAAGCGAAGCGGAGGAGGAATGCGACGCGCTTTCTTGTCGCGCGAGGAAGCCGACCGCAGGGAGGCGGGGAAGAAAGCAAGCGGCGCGTCCTTGCGGAACCCGGTCCGCTCCTGGCAGATCACCGCTCGGGAAGGCCGTCGGCGCGGCCCTCGTCACGCCTCCGGGAGCCCGGAACGCGCGCCCCTTCCCCGTTTCCGGACCCGCGCCGGAGATGCCGAAACACCCGCCTCACCCCGCCTCGCGATGAGGCACAAACCGCATCGCATCCTCCGGGGCGAGTTGACCGGCGAGCCGAATCCGCATTCTTTCCGGGCCGAAACGGAGCAGATCGACGTTGAAATCCGCCGCGAATGGCACGAGGTCGCGGACATCGATTCCGGCCCTGAGTCCGCGCGCATGCAGCCGCTGCGCCGCGATACGGCCGGCGGCATCCCGGTCGCGGGCGACGTAGAGGCGGATCACGGATGGCGCCCATTCCAGAGCGGCGAGGTGGTTCGCCGAAAGGGCCGCCACCATCGGCAGCGCGGGCAGGATCGATTTGAGCGCCAGCATGGTCTCGATGCCTTCGCCGGCCGCCAGCACCTCGGATGCCAGCCCGAAACGGACGCCGTTGCCGAGGAGATGCCCGAGCGAGCGGCGCGGATCGGCAAGCGGCGCCTTCGCCGGAAGGTCGCGGTCGAGCCAGGTTCGCTGGATGCCGGTGACGACGCCCCGCGCATCGGTGACGGCAGCAAGCAGGGCCGGCCAGGACTCGCGCCGGGCCTCGGAGTGAGAGCGATACCAGATGGCGGGATGAAAGCGCAGGCAGGACCAGTCGAGCGGCGCGGTAATGCCGCGTGCCCGCAGATAGGCTTCCGCCGGGGTGCCGAGGATCGGACGCCCCGCCCGGAACAACCGGCGCGCCGCTTCCGGCGAGGCAGGGACGGCGGGAATGGACGGCCGAGATGGTGATGGCTGACGCGGGAGGGCCAGGAACGACCGCGCCTCCGCCAGCACGTCGCGCAGACGGTCGAGGCCGCGATTCAGGGCGATGAGATCAAGCAAATCGCCATGTTCAGCGGTCGCGCCATCGGTCCAATGACCGGCGGCACCGGGCCCGGAATCCGGCCCGGTCAGGCGGACATAGAGGCTGCTTCCGGGCGTGTTGAGAACGTCGCCGGCCAGCCAATAACGTAAGCGGTGCTTTGGCCCCACATTGATCGCCCTGGCGGCGTAGGGCTGAATTGTCTCCCTGGACGGGAGGGTGGCATGGATCGTTTGCCAAGTAATTTGCCAATTAATGG
>Ga0265327_10003685_pt1 | contig 14330 bp, 7 predicted proteins | sample 41621metaG_FD_202089 | JGI IMG/M metagenome (GOLD analysis project Ga0265327, IMG submission 202089) | Rhizosphere microbial communities from Carex aquatilis grown in University of Washington, Seatle, WA, United States - 4-16-21 metaG | ecosystem: Host-associated > Plants > Roots > Rhizosphere >... | reverse complement strand
TCGTTTTTCTCGAGAGACGAGGCAACCGCCCGGCCCTGCGCTGATCACCAGGCCGACCCCCCGACCCGAGGTCTATGCAAGATTTTCCGCGAACAAAGTCGCTGACAGTAACAAGGTTGTTACGTCTCTAGGAAGTACGCCCCGCTGCGTCGGGAAAAGCCTTTACTACCACAAAAGGCTGGGGCTTATGACCGATACTACCTCGCAATGCGAAACCACTTAGCCAACTTTGATTGCGGGATCGTTCCCTGACCCAGCATGGCTGAAGACCCGGTCATTTCCGTGCAAAACGTGTCCAAGGTCTATCGGATCTGGGCCAACCCGGCTGCCCGGCTGACCGCGCCATTGCAGGAGGCGCTGGCGGGCATGATGCCCGGCTCGCCCGGCCGCTGGCTCAAGACCGGCGCCGCCAGCAGCTATCGCGACTTCTGGGCGCTGAAGGACATCGGCTTCGAGGTCAAGAAGGGCGAGGCCGTGGGGATCATCGGCCGCAACGGCTCGGGCAAAAGCACCCTCTTGCAGATCATCGCCGGCACGCTGCAACCTACCACGGGAACGGTGCGGGTGCGCGGGCGCGTCGCCGCGCTGCTTGAGCTCGGCAGCGGGTTCAACCCCGAGTTCACCGGCCGGGACAATGTCTATCTCAACGGCGCGGTGCTTGGACTGCCCCGGTCGGAAATCGACGCCCGCTTCGATGCGATCGCCGCGTTCGCCGACATCGGTGACTTCATCGACCAGCCGGTGAAGACCTACAGCAGCGGCATGATGCTTCGCCTCGCGTTCGCGGTGCAGACGCAAGTCGAACCCGACGTGCTGATCATTGACGAAGCGCTCGCCGTGGGCGACGCCCTCTTTCAAAAGCGCTGCTTCCAACAGATGGAGAAACTGCGCTCCGCCGGGGCCACCCTCCTGTTTGTCTCCCACGACCAGGAGTCAATCCGCACGCTTACCTCCCGCGCCATCCTGCTCAAGGCCGGCCGGCAATATGCCTACGGCCTGTCCTCGGAGGTCGTCCTCGAATACCGACGCCTGATGCATGAGGAAGAGCGGCTCTTCCTGGAACATGAGACGAAGCGGCTGAGCCAGCAGTCCGTCGCTCCGTCCACCCCGTCGACAATCGTGCGGGACCCCAAGTCCTTCGGCGACCGGGAAGCCGAAGTCGTCGAAGTGACGGTCCTGGATGCCGCCCTGAATTCGAAGAGCATCTTCTATCCCGGTGATGAAATCGTCGTGCGGATCAAGTGCATCGTTAATCTAGATTCGAACAAGTTAAACGTCGGCATGCGGATCAGAAACAAAGAGGGCGTCAAAATCTACTCCTGGGGCACCTTGAACCAGGATATCTCAATTTGGTCACAACGCGCAACCGGGCCGACTTTCTGGGGCCGGAATTTCACCGCCGGGGAGACCGTCACGGTGGAATTCCGATTCTTGTGCACCCTGGGCTTGAACCTCTACGAAATCCAGGCCGCCGTGTCCGAGGAACTTGACCAGTATTACGAGAACCAGCGCATGTTGCACTGGCGGGACGAAGCCGCTTTTTTCCAAGTCTACATGGCCAAGCGCGATTACTTTTTTGGTGGCTCGAATGACCTGCGGATGACGGCCCGCGTGCTGTAGTTTGCCCCATCCGAAGCCATCGCTCCCCGCCTCCGTCCCGCCGCACCCATGAACCGCTCCGCCGCCACCGAACCCGATGCGGTTCGCTCCCTGGCTTCACGCGTTATGCTGGCCTGTGGTCACTCCCGGATTTTGCAGGTCGGCTGCGGCCGTGGTGCGCTGGTCCAGGCCCTGTTGGCGCTGGGATGCGACGCCCATGGCGTCGACGAGAAGAAGCCGCCAGCGGCGTCGAATCGCTTTGCCACGGGATCAATTTTGAAACTGCCCTTCCCCAAGGGGTCGTTCGACGCGGTGTTGGCCACGCATGTCTTGGAGAAGCTGGACGAGCCCGCCCTGACCCGGGTCGTGGGCGAATTGCACCGCGTGTCCCGCCAGCAGGTGCTGGTGCAAGTGCGGACGGGACGGACGCCCGGCAGCTCCTTCCCCGAGCCTCGCGACCGGAATTGGTGGGAAACCCTTTTCTTCGCCCAAGGCTTCAGAAAGGCGCTGCTGGCCACGTGGCTGCAGGACTTCGAGTCATTGGAAAACGAGCCCGCGGAAATCCTGATTGCGTTGGAGAAAATTCCCGCCGCGGCCCTGCGGCGTCATCCCCTCACCTCGCTGGCAGGGAATCGCGACCTGCACTGGGACGTTTTGCGCGAGTCCGGCCGGCGATCCGAGGCTTGTCAGGCCCGCTATCATTTGGCGGCTCAATTCGTCCGAAAGAATGACCGCGTCCTCGATGCCGCCTGCGGGTTGGGCTACGGCACCGCCATCCTTCGCGCCGGCACGCTTGCCGCCAGTGTGACGGGCGTGGATGCTGCCAAATCCGCCATCACCTACGCCCGCGCGTGCTATGATGGGTCGTCGGCGCCGGTGAAATTCCAGCAACTGACCCTGCCAAAACTCGCGGGCTGGGCGGATGACAGCGTGGACTTGGTTGTTTCGTTTGAAACCGTGGAGCATCTGAAGGACCCCAAGGCCTTCCTGGCGGAGATTCACCGCGTCCTCACCCCAGGCGGCCGTTTCATTTGTTCGGTGCCCAATCTCTGGGTGGATGAGACGGGCAAGGATCCCAACCCCCATCATTGCCATGTCTTTGATTTCGAGCGGATCCGGCAATTGGTTTCCTCCCGGTTCCACGTCGAGCGCATCGTCGCCCAGACCGCGGGCGGCGGAATGGTGCTGACCGGCGAGCCCCGCCGGATGCGGGCGGTGCACGAACAGCACCTGACCCTCGGGGCCGCAGCCCCGGATATTTCCGCCGAATGGTGGCTAGTAGTGGGGATGAAGGATCCCTGGCAAAAGCCCCTGCCAAGCTACGAGGAACGCCTCTTTCCCGAGGGCGGCGCTAATCCGCCCAATTACCTTTCCTTCGGCCGGGACTACCAAAATCCCTGGCTCCTGCGTAGCATGGTGACAATCGGCGCCCGTGCCAGCAGCGACCGGCTGCTGAAGATCATCGCCGACGAGACCCTGAAGAAATCCGCCCCGGATTCCGCCGACCGCGGCGCCGCGTTGTGCGTCCTGCTCTACCGCCAGATTGAACAGTCGGGCAGCCCGAGCCGGGAAACCAAACCCCTGATCCAACAGGCGAAGGACTACACGCAGGCCGACACCTCGACGAATCCGCACGTCCTGCGGTGGAAGATCTCGCTGCAGTTCGCCTTGGGACTGCTCCACATCCAGTCCGGGGCGTTGCCGGAGGCATTGCGCCAACTCGAGAAGTGCGCCCAGGCCGACTGCCGCGAGTTCAGTCATTTACTGGCGACGAAGTGTGTCCGCGCCGCCCATCTTGCCGCGCTGCTCCATCTTTCACTGGGCCAGCCGGACGAGTCCCGGCGGCTCTGGCGAATGGGCCTGGCCACGGCCCACCGGGTTTTTTCCGGCAGCCTGCTCCAGTCGCTGGGCAACTTGGATGTCCCGCCGGACTTCGCGCTGCGCGAACTGACGCAGGTCCTCGACTTTGCCCAGCAATGCGCCGTGGCCATCAACCTGGAAGCCCGGGCCGCCACGCAGCGCCCCCTCTACAGCCGGCTGATCACCGAGTGCCTCACGGATGAAGTCTCCCTGGCCCGGCAGTCGCTCCGGCAATGCCAGGACTGGAACCGGCGGCTGGCCGAGGGCAATGACTGGCAAGCGGCGCAAAACAAGTCGCTCGCCGCCCAGCTCAAGGAAGCCGTGCCGCGTGCGTCGGCGCAAAAATTGTGGATCACGCAACTCAAGGACGCCAATGCGTGGCTTGAAAAACAGCTCGCGACGCTCAAGCCGCGGCAGGCGGAAGTGCTGCAGCGCCACGAGCAGATGCGGGCGTGGATCGAGAAACTCACGGAGGCAAAACGTTGGTTTGAGGAACAAAACACCCGGCTGGCGGGCGAGCTCAAATCCACCCAAACCAGGCTCGCCCAAGCCACCCGTTGGTTTGAAGGCCAGGGAGCCGCGGTGCGTTCGGAGCGGCAGAACTTGGAACGCCAGCTGACCGAGCTGCGCGAAGCCAACCAAAGCTTAATCGCCGCGCGGGACGCGCTGGCTGAGGAAAATCGACAGCTGCAGGCCGCGCTAGCGGCCAAGACCTGAGGCTTCTCCATGCCCAATCTCAACAACGTCGAGTCACCGCTGGTGATTGTGGGGATTGGCCGCAGCGGCACGTCCCTCCTGACCGCGCTGTTCGAGCGGCATCCCGATTTCAGTTACGAGGGTGAAGTCGCCAATCTGATTTTCGGACTCTGGAGTTCGGTCGAGACCACCCTCAACAGCATGCCGGAACTGCTGGAGGAAGGGCGCCTGGTCAGCCCGGAGCAACGGGCGGGCCGCGCGGTGCGCAACACGTTTCTTTCGCTCACGCCCACCGATCGGAAGCACTGGTGCATCAAGCCGATTGGTATCCCACGCGCCCTCACCGACAATTTTTCCGAGGTCACCGATTGGGACCGCGCGGCCGAATATTACTGGAATGTGATGCACGGCGCGTTTCCGTCAGCAAGCTATCTCACGGTCCTCCGGCACCCGTGTGACGTCGTGATCTCGAGTTGCGCGCGCTGGGGCCACGACCCCGAGACCATGTGGTGGAGCTTGGGCTTCATGGCCCACATCCTGACGCACAAGGCTGCGCCCAAAATCCATTTCCTCTCGTTCGACGACCTCTCAAGACACGACGAGTCGGTGGTCCGAAAGCTTCTGGCTGACCTGCAGGTGCCGTTTCACCGGAAAATGCTCGGCGCCTTCACGCAACCGCACGCCACGCAGCGCGAAGTGGGCGAAGTGCGGGCCAAACAGGGTTCCCACCAGCATCAATGGCAGAGCCTGCGGCCCGAGGACCTCCCGGCCCAATACCGGCTGGCCATCGAGCGACTGTTCAAGCGCGGCCGTCAGCCCGCCATTGCCTGGCCGCCGCATTTCAAGACCCCGCGCCAGCCCGGGAGCAGCGCCACCGCCGAAAAGGCCGCTTCCGAAAGCACCGAGGCGGTCATTGCCCGGCATCTCGCCACCATCGCCGCCCTCAACCGGGTGGTGGACAAGGCTAACATGCATTGCGAGACGGTGTTGCTGCAACAGTCGCGGAATTTCGACGCCATGTGGCGCGAAAACGAGGAATACATCCGGAACCTCTCGGAGGCGATCACGTGGCATGAGAAGCAAAACGCCACCACGGCGGCCGAACTCGACCGCACCCAAGCCAAGCTCGTCGAGGCGACCCAATGGTTTGAAGCCCACGAGGCTGAACTCCGGACCCAGCAGGAAGGCCTGGACAAGACGCTCGCGGAAGTTCGCGCCTGGAACGAGGAACTGACCGCGGCGAAGACCTGGCACGACCGCCAGATCGAATCGTTGGATCGCCAGTTGCGGGAGGCCGGCCGCCTCGCCGCGGAGCAACGCGCCTGGGACCAACAACAGCTGACCACCGTGAAGGCTGAGGCCGACGCCCTGCGCGCGGAATCGCAGCAGCTGCGGGATTGGAACGCCGAGCTGGTCAAGGCTCTGGAGTGGCACAAGGCCCAGAACGGAACCCTCGCCACCCAGGTGCAGGACGTGCAGCGCCTGCTCGAGGAACACATTTCCCGGGCCACCACGGCGCCGACGGAATCGGCGTCGGAAATTGCGCAACTGCGCGGGTGGAACGACCGCCTCGTCGAGGCGAAGGACTGGCATGCGGCCCAGATCGAAGCCCTCTCCGCCCAGTTGAAGGATGTCACCCGCCTCGCTGCGGAACAGAAGGCCTGGCAGGAGGAGCAACTCGCCCATGCCCTGGCCGCCACCGAGGCGCACCGCGCCGAAGCCCAGAAATTGCGCGACTGGAACGCCGAGCTGATCAAGGCCAAGGACTGGCACACAGCCCAGCTTGATACGCTCACGACCCAGCGGGCGGACGCCCAGCGGTTCTTCCTCGAACAAAAGCGAGTCAGCGACACCCAACTGGCCGAGTCGCAGAACCTAGTCCAGCAACTGCGCGCGTGGAACGACCGGCTCGTCGAGGCCAAGGATTGGCACACTAGCCAGATCGAAACCCTCTCCGCCCAGCTGAAGGAAGCCGCGCGCCTCGCCGCCGAGCAAAGGGCGTGGCACGAGGAGCAACTGGAGAACGCCCTTGCCACCACCGAGGCGCATCGCGCCGAAGCTCAGAAACTGCGCGAGTGGAATGACCGCCTCGTCGAGGCCAAGGACTGGCACGCCGCCCAGAACGATTCGCTCGCGCAACAACTGCGGGAAGCCGTCCGTGTCGCGGCCGAACAAAAAGCCTGGCAGGAAGTGCAGCTCGCCCATGCCCAGGAGGCCACGGAGGCCCAGCGCACCGAGGCCCAGAAACTGCGCGAGTGGAATGATCGCCTCGTCGAGGCCAAGGACTGGCACGCCGCCCAGAACGATTCGCTCGCGCAACAACTGCGGGAAGCTGTCCGTGTCGCGGCCGAACAAAAAGCCTGGCAGGAAGTGCAGCTCGCCCATGCCCAGGAGGCCACGGAGGCCCAGCACACCGAGGCCCAGAAACTGCGCGAGTGGAATGATCGCCTCGTCGAGGCCAAGGACTGGCACGCCACCCAGAACGAAGCCTTGCGCGCGCAGTTGCAGGAAACCTCCCGCCTTGCTGCGGCCCAAGTCCAGTGGCTAGAGCAACAAGTCTCCCAGGCCCAAGCCGCGGCCGAGTCCATCCAGATCGAGTCCCGGAAATTGCGCGAGTGGAACGTCCAGTTGCTCGCGGCCAAGGACTGGCACGCGGCCCAAGCCCAGGCGATTGCCACCAAACTGGAAGAAGCCCAACGCTCGATCGAGGAGCAGAAAGCGAGTCATGCCGCGCCGCTCGCCGAGGCCCATACCCTCATCCAGCAACTCCAGGCGTGGGTGGCCGAGCTAGTCAAAGCCAAGGACTGGCACGCCGCCCAGAACGAATCCCTCGTCGACCAGCTGAAGGAGTCCGCCCGCCTCGCCGCCGAGCAGAAGGCCTGGCAAGAGCAACAGCTGGCGCACGCCCAGGCCGCGGCCGCCGCCCTGGCCGCGGAGATCCAGCAGCTTCGCGCGTGGAACGCCGAGCTCGCCGCCGCCAAGGACTGGCACGCCGCCCAAGTTGAATCCCTGGTCGGCCGCTTAAATGAGGCCGACAAGATCTTCCGCGAGCAGCAGGGATGGATTGCCGTCCTCGAATCCGTCAGAAAATAATCAGCCCTTCAGCTCCATGCCTGACCAGCCCAACCCTTCCGAACCCGATATCAGCGAAATCAAGCGGGCCCTCGCCGTGCTCGAAAAGGCGCCATTTCGGCTGATCCAGCGCCTCGGATGGCATTTTCAACAGAACAATTTTTACAGCCCGCTCAATGACTGCGACTTCCTCGAGGCGAATCAGGACTTGTGGGGCTTGAGCGAGTTACGGGACATCGACCTGCGGGTTCCGCACCAGGAAAAAGTGGTGGCGGAGGTGGGGCGATACGTGGAAGAATTGCGAGACGTCCCCGTGACGTCGGACCAGCCCACCGTCTACTGCTGGCAAAATCCCTTCTGGAACAACGCCGATGCACTGGTGCAATACGGCCTGCTGCGCTCGCGGAAGCCTCGCCGCGTAATCGAGGTGGGCTGCGGCTGGTCCAGCCTGCTGCTGGCGCGCGCCCTGGCCGCGAACGCCCGGGAAACCCAGACGCCGCCGGCGGACGTAACGCAAATCGAGCCGTATCCCCGAAAGGACGTCCTCGCCGCGCTACCGGCCCACTGGCGACTGCATCCCGTGATGTTGCAGCGGGCCCCGCTCGCGCTGTTCGAGACGCTGGTCGCGGGTGACGTGATGTTCTTCGACGGTTCGCACTGCGCCAAGGTCGCCAGCGACGTGAACTGGTTCTTCTTCCAAGTGCTGCCCCGCCTGGCCTCCGGCGTGATCATCCACATCCACGACATCCTGCTGCCGGAGGAATATCCGCGGGACTGGATTTTCAACCGGGGGCAGACGTGGAACGAACAATACCTGCTGCAGGCCTTCCTGATGCACAATGACCGGTATCGGATCGAAATCGCCAACCGTTACATGTGGGTCCACCGGCGGGCGCTGCTGGAAAAGCACTATGCCGGGGTGCAGCCACCATGGGGCTCGAGCCTGTGGATGACCAAGGCATAGCCATCGCCGCCAAGGATACCATCCCTCCAGAATCCTCTCTCCATCGCATGACCAAAATCCCGACGATTCATCCCGGTGCCAACGAATGGATCAGCTCGCTCGCAAATCCGGGCCACGACGCTCCTTTCGTCGTCTACCCCGCCGCCAGCGCCCTGACTGACCGGTCACTCCACCTGGCGATCCCCGAGGGACTGCTCCGCCAACCGCTCGAGGAATACCAATCCCGCGATCCCTACCCGATTCCCGCCTGCGCCGACCGCGAGGGTTACCACGGCGAGCGCCATTTCGATTGGTGGTGCAGCGGTTTGGTGGATTACCTCAAAGTCTGCGAAGTCGCCGAAAAGCACCGCCGCCCCCTGACCGGCAACGACCGGATCTTCGAGTTCGGCTGCGCTTCGGGCCGGGTGCTGCGACACTTCTCGGCCCAGAATCCGGGATTCGATGTGTGGGGTTCCGATATCTCGCTGCGTCACGTGGAATGGGTCCGCCAGCACCTCAACGCGGGGATCAAGATCTTCCAAAACACCGTGCTGCCCCACCTGCCGATGGCGGACAACTCCTGCGCGCTCTTCTGCGCGTTCTCCGTCTTCTCCCATATCGACGAATTCGAGATGGCCTGGCTGGCCGAGGTCCGCCGCGTGCTCCAACCCGGCGGCCTGGCCTACCTGACCATTCACGGCGAGAACACCTGGAAGAACATGAAACCGGAGTGGCCCATCCACCACACCCTGATGCGCCTGAAGGACCAGATCCTCACCTACAAGATCGATGCCGCGCTGTTCGCCGGCCCCCTGCCCCGCGACAAGACCGTGTTCCGGTGGCTGTCGGCCAAGAACTACAACACGAATGTTTTCCACACCAACGATTACATCCGGAATGCCTGGGGCCGTTTTCTGGAGGTCGTCGAGATAATCCCCGCCGGGCACAATTATCAGGACGTTGTAGTCTTGCGGAAAGCGCCTTGAACCGGGCTCCCGCTCCCCTGGCCCGCCCAATTTCTGCCGACGCGCTACCGACATGATCAATCTCTCCCAACCCGACTTCGCGAGCACCCCGGCCCAGCGGCTTTCCGCGTGCTGGGATTACCGGCCGCGAAGCGCGGAAGTGGTGCCTTTGGTTTCGATCGTCACGCCATTCTACAACACCGGCCCGGAATTCGATGAGACCGCCGCCGTGGTCTTTCGCCAGTCGCTGCAGAACTGGGAATGGATCATCGTCAACGACTGCTCGACTGACCGGGTCGCCTTGCAGCGCCTGCGCGCCGTCCAGGCCCGCGACCCCCGCATCCGGGTGACCGACCTTCCGACCAACCACGGCCCCAGCCACGCGCGGAACCTGGGCATCAACCAGGCGCGGGCGGAGTACATTTTCAAACTCGACAGCGATGACCTGATCGAGCCTACCGCCCTGGAAAAGCTGGTGTGGTTCCTCGAGGTCAACCCGCGGCTCAGCTTCGCCCGCGGCTTTGATGTCGGCTTCGGCGCCGAATCCTACCTATGGACCAAGGGGTTTCATTGCGGCTCGGAATTTCTCGGCGAGAACATCGTGCAGACCAATTCCCTCGTCCGGAAATCGGTTTTCCCGGTCACGGGAGGTTACGACGAGTCCATCAAGCACGGCTACGAGGACTGGGATTTCTGGCTGCGCTGCGCCGCCCACGGGCTATGGGGCGACACCCTGCCCGAATACCTGCACTGGTACCGGCGCCGGGTGAATCATGCCGACAAGTGGAAGGACTTCGAGTCGACGGCCAGCAAGGATGCCTTCCGCCAGTCCATGCTGCTGCGTTACGGGGGCTTGAACACCCTGACGTTTCCGAAAATTCCCGCCCGCCAGCCGCCGCCGTATGGCACCCCGGTTTTTCGATCCACCCTGGTCAATCCCCTGGCCAAAAAGGGGCGTCGCCTGCTGATCCTCTTGCCCCACCTCGAGATGGGCGGCGCCGATAAGTTCAACCTCGATCTCATCCGCCAGCTCCAGCAGCGCCACAGTTGGGAGATCACCGTCGTGACCACGCTCAGCGCGGCAAGCGCCTGGTATCATCTCTTCACCGCGCTGACCTCCGATGTCTTCGTCCTGCCAAATTTCCTGCAGCTCGTCGACTACCCGGCGTTCCTATCCTATCTAATCACGAGCCGCTCCTACGACGCGGCCCTGATTTCGAACAGCAGCTACGGCTATAACCTCCTGCCCTTTCTGCGGAGTGAATTCCCCGCTCTCCCTGTCCTCGATTATGTGCACATGGAAGAGGAATATTGGCGCTCGGGCGGCTACGCCCGGTTCTCGGCCAATTACGCGCCGTTGCTGGACGGTACCGTCGCCAGCTCCTCGCACCTGCGCGAGTGGATGATTTCCCACGGTCATGAGCCCGGCAAGGTCTCGATCGCCTACACGAACATTGACGCCCAGCTGTGGTCGCGCAGCACAACGGAGACAGAGGCGGCCATAGGCCGGTGGAACCTGAATCGGAGCGCCTGCCGGATCCTGTTCGCGGGCCGACTTTGCGACCAGAAGCAACCCGAGGTCTTCGTCCAGGTGGCGCGCCTCCTGCTCGACGAAGGGCTGGACGTGCAGTTCATCGTGGCGGGCGACGGACCCAGCCGTGCAAAATTCGAGCCGCTCACGGCCCTGTTTCCGCCGGAGCGCTTTCGCATGGTGGGCGCCATTTCGCCCGCCGAAATCCGGTCGCTCCTGGGCGGCAGCCACATTCTCTTCCTGCCGTCCAAGATGGAGGGGATCGCCTTGGTGATGTTTGAGGCGATGAGCATGGGCGTCGTGCCCGTCGGCGCCCACGTCGGCGGGCAGGCGGAACTTGTCAATGAAGACTGCGGCATCCTGATCGAGCGCAGCGGCGACGAGGTGCAGAAGTATGCCGCCGCTCTGCGCCAGCTCATCGCTGATTCGCGGCGTCGCGACCGCCTCGCGCAGAACGCGCGCGAGCGGATCACCCGCCACCACTCCCTCGACTCGATGGGCGAAACCCTTCACCGGTTGCTGGTAGAAGCCGCGCGCCGCCGCCACCTCGCCGAGCCGGCAGCCAGCCCGCCGCCCGACCCGCGCCTCGCGCAACTGTTCCTGCTGGAGGCCACCGAGCAGCAGCGCCTCGAACTGCTGGCCCAGTCGCTTTGGCTGGAGCGCCAGCAATTGCCCTTGGGTAAGCGGAACGGCCAATCCACCGAGCTGGTCGTCTTCCCCGACCTGGGGCAGGGCTACAACGAACAGAACTCGATCAAGCGCGCCGTCGAGCCGGGCAAGGACTTGGACATCTGGATCCGCCTCCCCCATCCCATCTCGGGAGGTCGGCTGCGGATCGATCCAATCTCGTGCATGGGCATGATCAGCCTCTCGGCCATCTACCTCCGGTGGAAGCAGGAGAACCTCGCGTTCTGGCAGGCCGCCACGCCCGCCGAGCTGGCCGCGCTCGAGTTTTCGGGGACGGCGATTGTCTGCAATGACGGGGTGAATTTCCGCATCCTGTCGTATGGACCCGACCCCATCATCACGCTGCCTTATGTCGTGCCGGAGGATCCTTCAGCGCCGGTGATGCTGCAGCTGATTTTTCGCTTTGAGGCAGAAATCCCCCGCGACTTGGTCAAGGTGCCGTAAATCCTCGCGCGCATGCGGGTTTCCAAGTCCCGCAGGCTTGCCGCCGGAATGGAAAGTGCTGATTGCATTCGACGCCCGCAGGACCGCGGGCCCATACTTCCGCCCACTCTCCCTGATTTCCGCGTAACATGCTCTGGCCTTTCCTGCGGCGCCCCGCCCCAAAAGTTTCGGTCATCATCCCTTGTTACAACCAGGGCCGGTATCTCGCGGAGTCAGTGCGCTCGGTGAACGCGCAATCGCTGCAGGATTTCGAGATCATCGTGGTCAATGACGGATCCACCGAGGCCGAGACCAAAGACGTGCTCGCCACGTTCCGGGCACCCAAGACGCGCATCGTCCACTCCCAAAACCAGGGCGTTTCGGCCGCCCGCAATCTCGGAATTTCGCAGGCCCGCGGCCGCTACATCCTCCCCTTGGATTGCGACGACCGGATCGCGCCGGACTATCTGGCCCGCGCCACCGCGCTGCTGGATGACGACCCACAGCTGGGAATCGTCTACTGCCAGGCGGAATTTTTCGGGTTTCAATCCGGGCCGTGGGACCTGCCGCCGTTCAAGTTTCCCGAGTTCATCCTCCAGCCCTGCATCTTTTGCTCCGCATTTTTCCGCCGCGAGGACTGGCAGGTCTCGGGCGGCTACAACATCCAACTGAAGCATGGGTTCGAGGACCATGATTTCTGGCTGGAGCTGGTCAAGCGCGGCCGGACGGTCCATCGCATTGACGAAGTGCTTTTCCATTATCGCCGCCGTCCGGACAGCGTGACGCATGCGCTGACCTACGAAAAGCACGTGGGGGCATTCATGACCATCTTTGCCCGCCATCAAAAGCTGTTCATCGACAACATCGAGGTGCTCATCCGCGGCTATCTGGCGCGCGAAGCACTGGCACAGGCGCATAGCGAATTTCCCACCATCCAACTTTTCGCGGATGCAGGGCGGGGTTACACCGAGCCTGACTCCATCCGCACCCGCTTCGCATCCGGCGCCTGGGTGACGGTCGATCTCCCGCTCCCCGCTGGCGCCCGCACCGACCGGCAGCCGCTCCGTCTCGATCCCGGCATGCAGGAGGGTTGCTACGACATCACCGAGATTGCCCTCCTCCAACGCGGGGCGCTCCAGGCTTCGATCGACTTCTCGCTGTTCCAACTCGACGCGATGGTGGTCGTGGAAGGAACCGCCTTCATGCAACCGCGCAGCGACGGCCTCCGGGTCTTCAGCTACGGGACCGATCCCCGCCTACTGCTGATCGGCCTGCCCATCACCGAGCCCATCGACACGTTGCGGGTAAGAATCCGATACCAGACGTCGGCGGAAACGGCAGTGGCGTTCTTCGAAACGCTGCCCAACGGGCTCCGCAACCTGCCGCCCGCCGCACACAGTTTTGCCACCCAGGCTTAAATCCCGGCGGACCGGTCGCCGGTCGTGCAGGGTTAGGCGCGGCGGTCCCGCGTCGACATAAATAGGCGTCCTTTCCAACGAAGCCGGTGGCGGGTTCAATTCGCGATGCGCCAGTTTGTGGCGACGCCGCCCAGCCCCACCCAACTGACAATGTTCGTGCCGTTCATCAGCCAGAATCCGCGCGCACCGGTAACGGAATTTTCCAACACGATGTCCACCTTGCCGTCGCCGTTGAAGTCCCCCAAGGCCGCCATGTGCCAGTCGGTGGAAATATAGCCCAAGTCCACCCAGCTGCTGTAAGCCGTTCCGTTCATGAGCCAGAATCCCCGGTCTCCCGTCACGGTGTTCTCCCAGAGAATGTCGACCTTATTGTCTCCATTAAAGTCGCCGACCGCGGCAACGCGCCAGTCAGTCGACGCCGTCGTCAGATAAACCCAGCTGACAAAAGTTGTGCCATTCATCGTCCAAAAGCCCCGCACTCCTGTGGTGGTATTCTCCCAAAGGATGTCGGTCTGGCCATCCCCGTTAAAGTCACCCGCACCCGCGATGCGCCAGTCGGTAGACACATTACCCATGCTGACCCAGCTGGAGTAGGCCGTCCCATTCATCAGCCAAAAACCCCGATCACCCGTCAGGGTGTTTTCCCACAGGATATCGGGTTTTCCGTCTCCATTAAAATCCGCGGTCGCCGCGATCCGCCAGTCCGTCGAAACATAGCCGAGGTCCACCCAGCCCAAAATGGACGTGCCGTTCAGCAGCCAGAACCCGCGGTCCCCACCCGTTGTGTCCTGCCAGACGATGTCACTCTTCGCGTCATTGTTAAAGTCATTCAGCACGGCCAAGCCTGTTACGGTGAGTTGGGCTGCGTTGCTGTTCGTACTGCCAGACGCGTTGGTGGCGACGCAGCGGAACTGGTCGCCATTCATCCCCATGGTGACGGCGCTGACTGTGAGCGTGCCCGTGGTGACGCCCGCGTAACTGCCGATGTTGGTGAGATTCGCCCAAACGCCGCTGCCGAAGGGCAGGCGCTGCCACTGCAGCGTTGGCGCGGGATAACCGCTAGCGGCGGCGGTGAAGGTCGCCGTCGCGCCTGACGCTATCGTCTGGGGCAGCGGCTGCGTCGTGATGGCTGGGGC
>Ga0265327_10003684_pt1 | contig 14336 bp, 17 predicted proteins | sample 41621metaG_FD_202089 | JGI IMG/M metagenome (GOLD analysis project Ga0265327, IMG submission 202089) | Rhizosphere microbial communities from Carex aquatilis grown in University of Washington, Seatle, WA, United States - 4-16-21 metaG | ecosystem: Host-associated > Plants > Roots > Rhizosphere... | reverse complement strand
CCGCCGGTCCGGTGCGTCTGCGCGACGTCGATCAGGCGCAAAGCGCCATCGTCGCCCTGGCCAAGGAAATGGCCGCATCCGGCGAACTGGTCATCTCGGAAGGCCGCGACGAGGACGAGCTGGTTTACTAACGGCAGGGCTTGGCGGGCGAGAGATGATCCGCCAGATGCGATGCCAGGTTCCGGCGCACCTCGTCGGGTGCGGTTTGGCGGAGGGCGTCGCAAAGCTCCCGCATGCGGCGACGCTGGTCGTAAAGCTGGTCGAGCAGCGATAGGACGATGGGCAACGCCTCGTCATTGACCAGCATCTCGTCCCGCAATTCCTGGATCAGGCGCACACGGGCCACATCGATTTCCCGGAACATCAGGCTGCCGTCGCAATCTTCCGGGCGGACCCATTCGTTGGCGATCCATCGCTCCAGGTCGCGGCGTCGCAGACCGGAAATTTGGGTGACGAGGATGTCGATGGTGATCATTGGCCGGCCTCCATCGCTCGCCTTGGGTTGCTCGGGTGTTCGGGCTTCCAGGTGCGGAGAAACGCCTCCAAGGCCGGGTCCGGCGTTCCGATCACCACGCGCAACGTGGCGTACAGGTCGCCCGCCGGCTTGCCGCCGTGGGCGGGAACGCCCCGGCCGCGCAGTCGAAGCTCGGTGCCGCTATCGGCGCCCGGAGGAATCCGCATCCGAACCAGGCCGCCCGGCGTCGGCACCTCGACGGGGCCGCCGAGGACGGCTTCGGACAAGGTGACCGGCAATTCCAGCCGAATGTCCTGGCCGTCGCGCTTGAAGCAGCGGTGGGGGATGACGTGGATCTCGATCAAGGCGTCGCCATCCGGACCGCCATTCACGCCCTTGCGGCCCTGACCCTTCAGCCGCAGCTTCTGCTTATCCGCCGTTCCCGGCGGAATTTTCACGTCCAGCGTGCGGCCATCCGGCAGGGTCAGGCGCCGGGTCGCGCCGTTGACCGCGTCGAGGAAGCTTGCTTCCAAAATGTAATGCTCGTCCCCGCCGCGCATGTGGGAGCTGGCGCCCGGCCGGTGATCCTGGTCGAACATCCTGCCGAAGATGTCCTCCAGATCGGCTTCGCTCCAGCCCCCGGCCTGCGGGCCGGCGCCATAGCGCTGACCGTGCTCGCCCTCGGCGTAATCGCGATAGGACGGTTGCGGTGCCCGCGCCTGCCCGGCGGCGTCAATCTCGCCGCGATCGAATTGGCCCCGCTTCAGGGGATCGGACAACAGCTCGTTGGCGGCCGAAATGGCTTTGAACCGATCCTCGGCCTGCGAGTTGCCTGGATTTAGGTCGGGGTGGTGCCGCTTGGCCAGATCGCGGTAGGCGCGGCGGATGTCTTCCTGGCTGGCGTCGCGAGCGACGCCGAGCGTCTTGTATGGATCTTCCAACGCATCAACCCCCGCCATTGTTCCCGCCACCGGAAGCCGCGGCGTTGCCTGCCGCGCCAGGCAAGTTTGGTGGTCTGGTGAAATATGGTGGGGATGCGCTTTTTCGCCATAGCGCGGGCGCCAGGTGGGGGAGGACGATGACATTTTCGTTGGTCTGTGAAGAAGGTCACAGACGGCCGCCCGGCCAATGGTCCAATGTCCCGCCTGCGTAGAAAACGCCGCCGGCCCGCTCTCCCGCCCGAGAGTGGCCGGCGCTTCCCTTTTTAGGCCTCGGAATCCGGTGGCCTTGCGCTAGATTGTTTCCGTCAGGCGGGGCGTTGGCGACAAAGGGGGGCTGATCGTGACGCGTTGGATGGCGCTGATCGGTGGCGTCGTGGCGCTTCTCGCTCCGCTCGCGGCGGCGGCGGAAGGCATCATCATCGGCGTCTACGCCTATCCCCCCTTCGAGATGGAGGTCGGGGGACGGCCATCCGGTTACGCCCATGAAATCCTCGATGCCGTGGCTCGCCGCGCCGGCTTTGATGTCCAGACGGCCGATGTTCCGGTGGTGCGCGCCACCAAGATGCTGCGGGACACCCCCAACCTGCTGATCGCCGGCACCAAGAGCGGCGAGGCGGTGGCCAATTACGGCGCCGCCATCTGGGGCTTCTGTTTCGAGGCCGTCACGCACGCCCTGATCGTCAAGGCGGACCGGCCATATGTCGGCCTGGAATCGCTGCCGCGCGACGCGCTGATCGGTGCCTTTCTGGGGTACACCTTGAAGGGCTATCTGGCGGAACGGGGATTCAGCGCGGTCGAACTGGCGAGCACCAACGAACAGGTGGCCGACATGCTGATGCATGACCGGGTCGAGGCATGGGCGAGCCTTGAGGGGGCCGCCCGCTACATTCTGGACGCCAAGGGCATTCCCCAGGACGCGGTGCGGGCGATTCCCCTCCGCTCGCTGCCCTTCTGCGCCATCGCCGGCGTCGATACCAATCCCCAGGTGCTGGATCGGCTGCGGGCGGCCTATGACGGGCTGGTCGCCGATGGTGGCAGGGCGGCGATCCGCGCCCGCTATGCGCGTTTCCTCGGTCCCGATAGGGCGTGGCCCTGACGTCGCTGATGGGCGGCGATGAGGCGCCGTTTCATCCCTGGCCTTCCGCCGACGAAACACTTGCATCACCCGCCGGCCCGGTTACGCTTTACTAAAGTTTGGGTCGCGGAGGGCGTGCCATGGGTGAACGGCGATTTTCTCTGGCGCGGGCCCTGTTCGGCGATGTCGCTTTCGCCGGGGGCGAGGAATATCGCCAATTCCAGTATCGCTTCACCTGCGCCATCCTGGTATTCGCCATCGTCATCACCGGCCTGTTCCAAGTGGCGGTGCTGGCGGGGCCTCCGCTGTACGACCCGATTTACGTGGCGGTGGGACGGGGCTTCCTGGCGGTCAGCGTCGCGGCTTTCGTCATTCTGCGCGGCCGCCCGGAGCGCATGCGCCTGGTGGCGCCGGTCTATGCCGTTCTCGCCTTGGCGCAATACGTCATGGTGCTGCTGTTCAATGGCCCCGACGAATTGCGGGCCATCTGGTTCGCCCTCAATCTTCCCGGCGTCTATCTGATCCTGGGGTCACGCTTCGGCGTCGCGACCACCGTCGCGTCAATCGCCATCGTGTTGGGAGCCAATCCCTACCTGCAAACACCCTACTCGCCGGGGGCGCTGATTACGGTGGTATTGGGCATCATCTACGTCAGCGCCTTCTTCCATGCCTATGCCGCCCGCTCCATATCGTTCCACCATGCCATGGTCGAAGCCAATCGCAGGCTGGCCGAGATGGCCGCCCGCGATCCGCTGACCGGCCTGTTCAACGCCCGCGCCTATTACAGCCTGTGCGAACAGGCGCTGGCGCGCTCCCGCCGCGAAGGTCGGCCGTTCGCCATGCTGTTCGTCGATCTCGACCACTTCAAGAGCATCAACGACCGCCACGGCCACGAGGCCGGTGATGCCGTCCTGAAAGCCGCAGCCGCATGCCTGGCCGACGGAGTGCGCCATTCCGACTTGGTAGGTCGCATCGGCGGCGAGGAATTCTCGGCGCTGCTGCCCGACACCGATCGCGAGGGCGCCATGCAATTGGCGGAAAAGCTACGCGTCGAGATCGAAACGCTTCGCCCCGACATCGGCGCCGAGCGCCTGTCCATCACCGCCAGCCTCGGTGTCGCCATCGGGGGGCCTGCCTCCCCCTCAATCGCCGAAGTTCAGCGCCGCGCCGACGAGGCGATGTACCAAGCCAAACGCAAAGGCCGCAATCGTGTCACCAGCCTGGGTGACGAGGCGGAGGAAGCGGGGGCGCGGCCGATGGAAACGGTCGGCTGAGAGGGAAGCCGGCGCGCCAATTCCGCCAACGACAACGGTCGCCCGAGGGCGGCGTCAAATATCGATCACCGGCGTGCGACCGCGGAAAAGGATAGGCGTCAGCCCTGAGATCCGCCCATCCCCGGCATCGGCGCTCGCTCGGTGCCGCTTATCGACTGGACGCGTTTTTCATCCTCGGGTCAAATACCTTCACCTGGTGGAGGGACGAGATGCCAGAACGACCCGACGGTTCGTCAGCGGCATACTGGCTTTCGATCTGCTGCGGCATGGTGTTTTTCATGGTGCTGCTGGGCGGCATCACCCGGCTGACCGGATCGGGATTGTCCATCACCACCTGGGAGCCCATCACCGGCCTGGTGCCGCCCCTCGACGATGCCGCTTGGCGGCGGGCTTTCGAGGCCTACCAGGGCACGCCGCAATATCAGGAACTTAATCGCGGCATGCCGCTGTCCGAATTCAAGACCATCTTCTTTTGGGAATGGCTGCATCGGCTGTGGGGGCGGCTGATCGGCATCGTCTTCGCCGTGCCCCTGGCCGTCCTTCTGGTTCGCGGCCGGATTGGCCGGACCCTTGCGCTTCGGTTGGGGATGATCCTGGCGCTCGGCGGTTTGCAGGGGGGCATCGGCTGGTTCATGGTGCAAAGCGGGCTGGAGGACGCCACCAGTGTCAGTCCCTATCGTCTGGCTCTCCACCTTGTCGTCGCGCTGGTCATCTATTCGGTTCTGTTGTGGACGGCGCTCGACGTCCGGGGCGGTAGCCGGAAGGTGGCGTCGACCCGTCTCGGCTGGGTGGCGCTGGCGCTGCTGGGGCTCACCATAAGCTGGGGGGCCCTGGTCGCCGGGTTACGGGCGGGGCTGATCCACAATACTTGGCCGCTGATGGACGGGGACCTGTTCCCCGACTCGGCGACGCTGCTGCGACCGCTCTGGCTCAATCCGTTTGAAAACCCGGTGGCGGCGCAATTCATTCACCGTTGGCTGGGACCGCTTACGCTGCTCGCCGTGCTGGCCTGGGTCTGGCGCTGCCGGCGTGTGGGCGGAGCGGGCCTTGCCGCCCTCGCCCTGGCGGCGCTGGCGCAGGTCGGCCTTGGGCTCGCCACCCTGTTGTCCCATGTCGAGATCATCATCGCCGTGGTCCATCAGGCGGGGGCGATGATCCTGCTGACGCTGCTGCTTTACAATCTGTGGCGCCTTTGCGGAAGACCGACAGGCCGTAGATGACGGCTAGCGCCAGTGCCAGCGCATACCAGGTCAGGGCGTAGCCCAGGTGGTTGTTGACCAGGCTCACGCCGGTCCGGCCGCCGATCGGATAGCCGCCCGGATTGGCGGCGGTTCCCGCCTCCAGCACGTAGGGCAGGAACCCGGGAATGCCGGCCGCCTTGGCCATCGCGGCCAGATCGATCCCGTACCACTCGTTGCGGGCCGGGTCGTTGGCCGGCTGGCTCCAGTGATGCTCGGGCGGCCGCAGGACGCCGGCCACCGTTACCGGCCCGGAAGGGCGGAAGTATTCCCCCGCGTAAGGTACCCAGCCGCGATCGACCAGAAGGAACCGGCCATCGGTCAATCGCAGCGGCGTCAGCACGCGATATCCGCCCTCGCCGGCGGGCGAGACGGCGAACAGCGGAAAGGTGCGCTCAAGCAGGAACTGGCCGGCGGCCACGGCCGATCGGTAGGCGGCGTCCTGGCCGTCGGCGATGGAAGCGGCATCGACCGGTGCTTCGCGCATGCGCTGGTCCATGGTGGCGATCAATTCCCGCTTCCACTCCAGCCGCCGTACCTGCCACGTGCCCAGGCCGACCAGCACCGACAGCAGGGCCGCCGTGATCAGCGTCGGCCACAGCCGGGACCGCATCAATGCGACCCATACCAATAAATGGATACGAACAGGAACAGCCAGACGACATCGACGAAATGCCAATACCAGGCCGCCGCCGTCAGGCCGAAATGGCCGTCGGGCGTCAACCGCCCCCGCATGGCGCGGCCCAGGCAGACGGCGAGAAAGAGGCTGCCGATGATCACATGCAAGCCATGGAAGCCCGTGGCCATGAAGAAGGTCGAGCCGAACATGCCGCTGCTCAGGGAAAAATCGGCATGATGATATTCATAGGCTTGGCACGCGGTGAAGCAGAGTCCCAGCCCCACCGTCAGTGCCAGCGCGCCGACCAGCGCCCTCCGGTTGCCGGCCCGCACGGCATGGTGCGCCCAGGTGACCGAAACGCCCGAAGACAGCAGGATCATCGTCATCAGGAACGGCATCCGCAACGGGTCGGGGGTGGTGATGCCGGCGGGCGGCCATACGCCGCCGAGAATGGCCGGCGGGAACAGGGCGGCGCTGTAATAGGCCCAGAAGAAGGCCACGAAGAACATCACCTCGGAACTGATGAACAGCGCCATGCCAAGATGCAGCCCCACCTTCACCGGCGGCGAATACCCCTTGTCGGCCGCGGCCTCGCGAAGGACGTCGCGCCACCAGAAGATCATCACCGCCAGCACGCCGCTCAGTCCGGCCAGCACGCCGCCCAGCCCGGTGTCGATGGTGACGCCGCCAAGGACGAACTTGTCCCGGTGCAGGTACAGCACCGTCGCCCAGGCCAGGATGCCCGCCGCCAGGGCGCCCAACAGGGGCCAGGGCGACGGAGGCACCAGATGCCACGGCTGGGGAATGCCGCTGTCTTCGAAGGGGGATTGGTCGTGGCGCATGGCCGATTCTCCGCTGCTGTCTACCGCACGGCGCTTTGATCCTTGGCGCGAAAAAAGGTGTAGGACAGCGTGATGGTGTGGACGTCGTCCGTCTGGCGGTCATCGGCCAGGGCGGGATCGACGTAGAATTGCACGCCGAGTTCGGCGCTTTCCCCCGGCGCCAAGACCTGATTGGTGAAGCAGAAGCACTGGACCTTGTCGAAATAACCGCCGGCCTTGTCCGGCTGCACATTGAACACCGCCGTTCCCGCCAGGGTGCGCGGCCCGTGATTGCGGGCATGGTAGGAAACGGTGACGATCTCTCCCAGGCGGACGCGCAGGCTCTTGACGTCGGGGCCGAAATCCCACGGCAGGCCGGGCTCGACATTGCCGTCGAAGCTCATGGTCACCCAGCGGTCGCGGACTTTCGGGAAGCCGGCATCGGCGACCACCCGCTGCGTCGTGCCGCCAAAGCCGGTGGCGCGGCAGAACAACCGGTAAAGCGGCACGCTGGCATAGGCCAAGCCCAGCATGGCCGCGACGCAGGCGACCGCGCCCAACAGCATCGCCTTGTTGCGGCCCGCGCGCCTCATCCGCCGTATCCTTGCCCGATCTTGACGATGGTGATGGCGTAAAGCAGCGCGGCGAATCCGGCCAGCGCCAGGAAGACCACCCAGTTGCGCTGCCGCCGCCGAGGGGATGTCGTCGTCATGACGCCCCCCAGGTCCGCAAGCCCGAGTCCACCAGAAGCAGGCAGAACAACAGCGTCAGATAGAAGATGGAATAGCCGAACATCTGCCGTGCCGAGCGATGGGTGTCATCGGCCAGCACGCGCAGCGCCGCGACCACGAACAGCCCACTCAGCACCGTCACGCCGCCAAGATAGAGCGGTCCGGCGATGCCGACGAAGGCGGGGGCGAGGCTGACCGGAAACAGCAGCAGCGTGTAGATCAGCATCTCGATCTTGGTACGCCGGGGGCCGGCGGTCACCGGCAGCATCGGCAGACCGGCCCGGCGATAGTCGTCGCTGCGATAGAGCGCCAGCGCCCAGAAATGCGGTGGCGTCCACAGGAAGACGATCGTGAACAGGATCACCGCCGGCCAGTCGATTCGTCCGGTCACCGCGACCCAGCCGATCAGCGGCGGAAAAGCCCCGGCGGCGCCGCCGATGACGATGTTCCAGGATGTCCGGCGCTTCAGCCAGATGGTGTAGACGAAAATGTAGAAGGCGGCGGCGGCGGCCAGCAGTCCGGCGGCCAGCCAGTTGATCGCCAGCGCCATCAGCAGCGAGGCGGCAACGATCAGGGTGGCGCCGAATTCCAGTGCCGCCGCCGGGTCCACCCGTCCCTCGGGCAAGGGGCGGCGGCGGGTGCGGGTCATCACCGCGTCGATATCGCGGTCGTACCACATGTTGACGGCGGCGCTGCCGCCGGCGGCCACGGCGATGCACAAGATGGCGGTGGCGGCCAGAAGCGGGTGGATGGTCCCGGGCGCCGCCATCAAACCGACGCCGCCGCTGAACACCACCAGCGACATCACCCGCGGCTTCAGCAGTTCCACATAGTCGCCCACGCTCGACCCGCGGACGGACACGGGGGGCAGGGTCATCAGGGCGGTCTTTTCCATCATCCGGACTCCCCTTCTCAGCGAATGCGGGGCAGTGTCTCAAAGGTGTGGAACGGCGGCGGCGAGGACTGGCTCCACTCCAGCGTCGAGGTCCCCTCGCCCCAGTAATTGGCCCCGACCTTGCGGCCGTGGACCAGGGTGTAGACGGCGATGGCCACGAACAGCAGGGCGGCGGCGTAGGAGATCACCGCTCCACACGACGCCACCATGTTCCAGCCGTGGAACGCCTCGGGATAATCGGGGACGCGGCGCGGCATGCCCTGCAAACCCAGGAAATGCATGGGAAAGAAGGTCAGGTTGACGCCGACGAAGGTCAGCCAGAAATGCAGTTTGCCGGCCCATTCCGGATAGGTGCGGCCGCTGATCTTGCCGATCCAGTAATAGAAGCCGGCGAAGATGCCGAACAGGGCGCCAAGCGACAGCACGTAATGGAAATGGGCAACCACGTAGTAGGTGTCGTGCAGCGGCGTGTCGACGGATGGGTTGGCCAGGACCACGCCGGTCACGCCGCCGACGGTAAACAGAAAGATGAACCCGACCGCCCACAGCATCGGCGTCTTGAAGTCGATGGATCCCCCCCACATGGTGGCGATCCACGAGAAGACCTTGATGCCGGTCGGTACCGCGATGATCATGGTGGCGGCGGCGAAATAGGCGCGGGTGTTGACGCTGAGGCCGACGGTGAACATGTGGTGCGCCCACACCAGGAAGCCCAGCGCGCCGATCGAGACCATGGCGTAAACCATGCCGAGATAGCCGAAGATCGGCTTGCGGCTGAAGGTCGAGATGACCTGACTGACGATGCCGAAGGCCGGCAGAATCATGATGTAAACTTCCGGGTGGCCGAAGAACCAGAACAGGTGCTGGAACAACAACGGATCGCCGCCGCCGGCCGGGTCGAAGAAGCTGGTGCCGAAATTGCGGTCGGTCAGCAGCATGGTGATGGCGCCGCCCAGCACCGGAATCGATAGCAGCAGCAGGAACGCCGTCACCAGCATGCCCCAGACGAACAGCGGCATCTTGTGCAGCGTCATGCCCGGCGCCCGCATGTTGAAGATGGTGGTGATGAAGTTGATGGCGCCCAGGATCGACGAGATGCCGGCCAGATGCAGGGCGAAGATCGCCATGTCCATGGATTCACCTGGATGGCCCAGACTTGACGACAGCGGCGGATAGATGGTCCAGCCGGTACCGGCCCCCTCGTCGACGAATGCCGAGCCCATCAGCAGGGCGAAGGACGGCACCAGCAGCCAGAAACTGATGTTGTTGAGGCGTGGAAACGCCATGTCGGGCGAGCCGATCATCAACGGGATGAACCAGTTGCCGAACCCGCCGATCAGCGCCGGCATGACGGTGAAGAACACCATGATCAGGCCATGGGCGGTAACGACCACGTTCCACTGCTGGCCGTTGGAGAAATATTGCAGGCCGGGATGCAGCAGTTCGAGCCGCATCGCCACCGACAGGGCGCCGCCGATCAGGCCGGCCACCACCGAGAACAGCAGATAAAGGGTGCCGATGTCCTTGTGATTGGTCGAGCACAGCCAGCGGGAGAAGAATCCGAGCCTGGGCGTGCCGTGGGACTGGGTGGCTGTCATGGCGTCACGTCCTTGCTCAATTGATGGCGGCGGCCAACGATCGTGCGCCGTCGGTGGCGGCCTTTTGCGTCGCGGCCCAACCCTCGAACTGGTCCGCGGCCACGGCCTCGATGACGATCGGCATGTAGGCGTGGCCGATTCCGCAGACCATCGAGCATTGACCGTAATAGAGCCCCGGCTGATCGATCTTGAACCAGACCTCGTTCAGCCGCCCGGCCACCGCCATCCGGTTGATGCCGAGCGAGGGGACGAACCAGGAGTGCAGGACGTCGGCCCCGGTGATCTGGACACGAACCACCTTGCCGACGGGCAGAACCACCCGATTGTCCACCTCCAACTGGCGCAGGGGCGGGCCTTTGACCAGCCATCGGGCCGAGGCCTCGGCGACCGCCTGGACAACCTGCTCCTCGGTGGGCTCGGCCATGCTCCATATGGACATGCTGTCGAACGAAATGGCGCCGTGATCGGGATATTCATAGGACCAGTACCATTGATGGCTGGTCACTTTCAGGGTCAGGTCCGGATCGGGCATGTGGTCGATGTCGTAGAGCAACGGGAAGGAAATCGAGGCGATGCCCAGCACGATCAGGCAGGGGATCGCCGTCCAGGCGATCTCCAGCCGGACATTGTGCGTGGTGCGGCTTGGCTCGGGGTTACGGGATTTGCGGTAACGGACGATCACATAGACCAGCAGTGCCAGCACCAGCAGCACGACGACGCTGATGATGACCAGCAGCACGGCATGAAAATCGTTGATGCGCGATCCGATCGACGATCCCGGAGTCTGAAGCCCCATCCCCCACGGATGCGGCGCGCCATCGGCCCGTGCCGAGGGCGCCGCCAGCAATGCCAGGCCGGCGATGACCAACGACGAAATGCGATCTGCCCTGGAGTGACGGTTCGACACGACGCCCCCTGTCCGCTGCCGCTTTCCGGAGGACGCGTGTCCCGTGAAAGGGTCGATTACAAGAAGAACGCTCGGGTCACTGTGGCCCTTAACCTGAGATTGGGACCGTCTTCGGGGATTACAATGTTTGATGGCGGCGGAAAAAGTTGGGGGCGCGCGCTCCCTGGTTCCGCGCCGTCCCAGCCGTCAAAATGGCTCAATCAATTTTATCAATATGGGACTTTATGCGGGCCAATATTCGGCCATCCTGAGGGCGCCGCCGCTTGTTGGAGGGGCCATGTTCGTATCGTTCATTTCGTCCGCCTCGGTCCTCCGTCCGCTATGGGTTGCCGCGCCCGTGGCGGCTATGGCCTATCCCCTGCCGCTCGTCGCCTTCCATCGCGCCGAGGTGGCGATCGAAGGCGGAACGGGTCCGGTGGCGTGGGCGGTGGCCGCATTGTCGTTGGCGCTCGCCTTCGCTGTGGTGCAGATCGGCGGTTGGAACCGCCTGATGATCGCTTCGCGCACGCCGGCACAAGCCCCATGAGGATGGACGATAAGCTATATGTTGCGACGTCGTTGATGGCGGCGCACTATATGCGCGGTGTTTGCGTCGGGGCGCCGTCATGATCAAGGTCAGCATCCATTATCCAAACAAGCCCGGCCGGCGGTTCGATGTCGATTACTACTTGGAACGGCATATGCCGTTGGCGTTGAACCGCCTGGGGACCGGCGTGAAGGGCGTGTCGGTCGAAGTGGGGATCGGCGGTGGGGCGCCGGACCAGCCGCCGCCGTTCGTCGCGTCGTGCCACTATCGCTGCGAGTCCGTCGAAGCGTTTCTTGCGGCGTTTCTGCCGCACGCGGCCGAATTGCAGGGCGACATAGCCAATTACACCGACGTCGAGCCGCTAATCCAATTCTCGGAGATTAGGCTGAGCCAATGACGCAAGAGACGATTGATCCTCTCGCCACTTCCGCCCGCTCGGAACTGCGCCGTCGACCCGATCGCGGCAGCAGGGAGCGCGCGGTCGTGAACGCCATCCTCGACGAGGCACTGGTCTGCCACGTCGCGTTCGTTGAGGATTCTCTGCCGGTGGTGATTCCCTCCACCCCTTGGCGGATCGGGGAGTGGTTATACCTGCACGGCGCGGCGTGCGGTCGTCTTACCCAGGTCGTGGGTTCGGGCCAGCCGGTTTCGGTTTCGGTGGCGCTGGTGGACGGCCTGGTGTTTTCGCGCTCGGCCATGCGCCATTCCTGCCGCTACCGGTCGGTGGTCCTGTTCGGCCAGGGCGAGGTGGTCTCCGATCCCGTCGAAAAGGCCGAGGCGCTGCTGCGGTTGGTAGACCGGTTGTCGCCCGGCCGATCGGGCCTGGTCCGTCCCCCCGACGACAAGGAACTGGCGGCGACCGGGGTGGTCCGCCTCAGGATCGAGGAGGGTTCCGCCAAAATCAGCGCTTCGCCGCTAGCCCAGGTGGAGAAGGATTCGGGGTGGGATGTCTGGACCGGCATCATGCCCCTGGCGGTGCGGGCCGGGTCGCCCCAGCCGGCGGAAGGAGCGGACAGCCACCCGTCGCCCCCGCTGTGGCCGTGGCTGGACCAGGGCTTGAACGGGACTTGGACGCCCGGGCGGCCGTAATCCGCTCCACGCCGGAGAAAGGTGGTCGCGGGCATTTTGGAACACTGGAGCGCTTTGATTTCATTGGATGCGCAGTGACCATTCGCGGCCAGGGGCCCCGCCGGTGGTGGGGGGAGATGATCGCCGCCCGGCTACGGCGTCGGCCTATGCCCCACCCGCGTCTCCGACCTCCACCGACAGCGCATCCTCCACTGCCTTGGGGTTCCGGGTGATGACGGTCAGGAGAATGCGGGCGGTGCGGTCGGGGCGGCGGCGCCCCTGTTCCCAGTCGCGCAAGGCCGAGACCCGGAAGCCGTACCGCTCGGCGAAGCGATCTTGACTCAGGCCGGTACGCTCGCGGATGGCCTTCACGTTGACGGTTTCCGGCACCCGAACAACATGGGCGACGGCGCCGATGGTATCGCCGTCCAGATATTGGAGGGCGCTTTCCAATCCCTCGATGATTTCGTTTCCGATGTTTCGCGTGCTCATGTGCCGTACCTCTCAACGACGGTGGCGACGATCCGCGCCATGGCTTTGATTTGCGCGTCGGTCAAGTTATCCAGAACGCTCTTGGCGTAGACCGTCAGCAGGAACACCGGCAAGCGTTCGGAGTGGTAAAAATATATCACTCGGACGCCGCCACGCTTGCCCGTCCCGGCGCGACTCCAACGAACCTTCCGAACCCCGCCCGACCCGACGATCACTTCCCCGGCCTGTGGATTGCGAGCGATGAAGTCGATGAACTCCATTCGCTCGGCATCCGACCAGACATCCTTGGCGACCGCCGGGAACGGCGGGACTTCAACGACAGTGACCGGGGCGCTTCCCATGTCCGCAGTATACGGCATTGCCGTATGGCGAGCAAGAACTCTACCCGTGGCTGGATGAAAGTTCCACGGCAGGTCAGATGCTCGATGGCCGTTTCGTTGGCTAAGCGCGACCTGCACCACCAGCCCCGCCCTCACCGGCGGGGCTTTTCATTGGGGCCGGGCGTCAGCCGCTTAGCGACTCGCAGAATTGCTCCCGGTATGGAAACAGAGGCAATAGGCATAGCTGGAAAATCAGCCAGCAACCATAGACGGTGTCTGCGCCATAGGGTGTGTTGTCGTGCGTCAGGCCGTGAGCAAAGTTGTGCCTTAGCCTTGGGCCAGGGTGATCCAGGAAAACGTTTTGAATATCTGTCGTGATTGCAGAGCCAAACGCCTCGTCTAGTTCACTGCGCATTGCCCGAAATAGAGCGGTGACGGTGCGATCCTCTTGGGTCTGGTCGCTGGCGTCGAAGGTCGAAACATCATGCCCATTTAACTTCAGGACATGGCGAAGTGAACTCTCCAAGAGCGGGAAAAGTATGAATGCTGCACTGACGAAATCGCCCTGAAAAAATCGGTACAACCCCCGGCAAAATGTTTGGAGCAAATCAGGCGGCACAAAGGGGCTCCCTTGCATCAGCGCCATCAACAGCTCTTCTCGCAAGAAGGCATTGGTCACGATGAATCGTCGCGCGGTCTCAATGGTAAACGCAGCTAAGTTGCGCCGAATGGACTCGGCGTGGGCAATGGCACCTGCGATTGATGTCTCTGTTGGCTCGCCAAACTTTCCGGCGTCATCCGAACGAGAAAGGGTCTTTCCATGCCTATCCATGTATGTGGTCGCGAAGAGCGACTGGAGGGGGAATTCGGAAATGGACTTCCGCGCGTCGGCAATCAGTTTCGATGGGTCAGGAGAGCGCGCAAGCATCGCGAAATCGAAGAGCTGATCGACGACGGATCTGCCGGCTAAGGCTTCTTCTATTTTGTCTCGGAGATTGCCCATTTCCCATTCATGAGCGAAACTCGTCATCTCTTCCGAGACGCGGGCTTGCACATCAATCAACCGGTGCCGCAGCGCGGTTCTCCGGTCCTTCTCCCCTGGGATGCCATGCAATTGGGCAATGGCATTGCTCAGCCAGTGCGCGGCTAAAATTGCCGTACCGTCAGCAGTGAGCAGGCGATCCACTTCGGCAACCATTACTTCAGCAGAACGGACCAGGCAGCGGCGCTCATCATCCGCTCGCTTCGCCAGTCGTCCGTGAAATAGGCTGAGCGCCGCCGTCCGCCTGGGTTCCGGCGGGCTGGCAAGTAATGGCGAATTGCCGGATTCGGCGGGTTCACCCCCCGAAATCCAGCAAATTCCCGTTGGCGAAATCT
>Ga0265327_10003683_pt1 | contig 14337 bp, 13 predicted proteins | sample 41621metaG_FD_202089 | JGI IMG/M metagenome (GOLD analysis project Ga0265327, IMG submission 202089) | Rhizosphere microbial communities from Carex aquatilis grown in University of Washington, Seatle, WA, United States - 4-16-21 metaG | ecosystem: Host-associated > Plants > Roots > Rhizosphere... | reverse complement strand
GCCACATGAATCAATCGACTCTGAACGTTCCATTCTTCCAGACATGAAACCCATCTTCACGCTCGTCCTCCTCAGTGGCCTCGCCTCGGCGCAGGTCTACACCCCTCCGACGGCCCCCGCTGCCAATCCCAATCCGGCCCCGCCGCAGGACACCACCGTCACCCGCCCCAAGCAGGAACCCGCCAAGAGCCCTTATGGCGAGGAGGTTCCTTTGCTCGATCCGGCTGCTGAAACCATCACCCTCAACGGCGTCGCCATTCCTCTCGGTGACAATCGGGTCCTCAAGGCGCGTTTCGAAAAGTACCTCAGCCAGCCACCGGAGGACTCGGGAGCCGCGACCGAATACCGGGAAACGATCAAACGAATCCTCGATACCATTTCACCTCTCCGGAGGGACGGCAAGAAGCCGGACATGGTCGCGGCCTTCCGGCTCCTTCCTGCCGCCGGTTCCTACCCGGGGGATTCCGACATCAGCGCCTCCCTCGCGGAGGCCATCTACGTGGCCATGCAGGCCAAGAACGGCATCGATGGCGTCAAGCAGCTCAATGATTCCCTGGTCCAGGAAAAGCACCAGGTGGAATCGGACAACGATTGGAAGGCTCGTCACGATACCGACAAGACCCTTGGCGACGGCCAGACCACCGGCGGAACCGCTGGCGGGAAGGGCGGCAAAGGCGGCGGTCAGGCCAAGCAGAACCAACCGGCTCAGAACCCCGGTGCGGGTGTGGTTTCCCTGAAATACCTCGACGGCGTCCGGCGCATCGCGGAAATCGAAGCGCTCCAGAAGAAGAACATCGCCCAGAGCGAAATCACCGCCATCCAGACCAAGGCCCAGTATCAGGTCAACATGGTGCAGTGGTTCATCCAGCGCCGCTATGAGCACGTCCTCATGGCCTCCCGCTTTTATAACCAGATCTGGAAGGACGGAGACCAGACGCTCCGCGTCGGCAAGGATTCCGACGTCTCCAAGCTGTTCTCCCAGTCGATCGGCATGAGTCCGACGGTCGCCTCGCTCGACTCGCTCTCCAATGAAGCCATCCGCGACGTGGACAAGGCCATCGACGCCTTCGACCTCATGCTCTCCCAGAACAACCTCCATTCGGCCTCGCAGCGGCTCATGGAAGCCTACGCCCTCGGAGAGTTTCTCACTCCTGTTGCGACCCTGCCGCTTGAGAAGAAGCAGCGCATCGCCGACTACTTCCGGGATCTCAACGAGCTCTACGGCACCCTGCAGGCCCACGATTACACGCGCGCCAAGGAGCTGGCCACCCGCATGAAGGCATCCGCGAAGGACTTCCCGGCCTCCAAGGTCGACAGCGCCATCGCCGGCTACACCCTCGCCTCCGACCTCGCCGTCGAGGAGGCCAAGATGCAGCTCGTGGCCAAGAACAACGACAAGGCCGCGGAGAAAATCAAATCCGCAGCCGAAATCTGGCCGACCAATCCGAAGCTGGCCGAGTTCCGTTCCATGATCGGTCAGGCCGGCCCGATGGTCACCAACCGCAACGATTTCGACCGCCTCCTTTCCGAAGGTAACTACCGCGAAATCTTCAAGCGCCAGTATGAACTCGCTCCCGCCATCCAGGGCGATGCCACACGCGAGGAAGCGTTCAAGACCGTCATCACCAACCTCGGCAAGATCGAGCAGGCCATCGGCAAGGCCGCCGAATTCAGCAGGATGGGCCAGGCCTGCGCCGCCTACGAGCAACTCGCCGAAATCCGCCAGACCTTCCCGGACGATCCCAAGCTCGGTCACGAAATCGAAGCCCTTGCCCCCAATGTCGCCGATTTCACCCGCGCCCTCGATCGTGCGCACCAGTTCGAAGAACGCAGCCCGAAACAAACCGGCTCCGCTCTCACCTGGTACCTCAAGGCCCGCTCGATCTTCCCGGCCAGCAAGTTCGCCGACGAAGGCATCAAGCGCCAGTTGGATGAAATCCTCCCGGAAGACACCGCTTCCCGCTGAAGCATGGCGTCGCTAGAATCGTTGAAGCCTGTCTGGCGCGACCATCGCGCCGGGTGGGTCAACTATTCCGGACCAGACAGGTGATCAGCCAGCCGGCGAAAACGGTGGCCTCCATGGCGGTGGCTGAGAATAGAACCAGTCGGGCGCGGCGATTGGGCGCGAAGCAGGCTGAAAGCAGAAAGCCAATGAAGGCGAGGGGCGCGGCAAGAAGACGAAAGAAGGCCAAACCCGCCGCCGTCGATTGGGCATCCGCCACGAACCAAACAGCGAAGGCGGCCAGTCCGATCACGCCAAACACCACAGCTCCGCTGGAAAACACGCGCCAGAATGCAGGATATGGCCGCAGGAAGAATAGCGCCGCGACGTTGGCCGGACTCGCCGCGAGCCAGAACACGCCCATGAACAGCAGGAAGTCACCGAATGCATTCATGCCGCTGTAGTCCTTCAGCCCGAGAGCGCTCAGGGCCATGATATGGCATGCGACCGCCGTCGCCGCCATGGCCAGGGCAAGCCCGTAACCGGCGATCACCAAGCTTATCTTCCCGAGCGGCTTCACGGAAATCTCACCGTGGCGCAGCGGCACGAATCCAACTGGCGCGAGGCTCCGCTTCATGGCAGGCATCCTGCCAGTATTAAGGGTGAGTGGCGAGGGGATTGTGGATCGCCTGCTGGCAGGGCTCGAAGCCTGCGGGATTGCTGGATTTCAGGGTTCAGTTTTCAGGACGAAAATAAACAATGCCTCCGGCTATCCGCCCTTTCGGGACGAAGACGAACGGATATTCGCGTTTCGTGAGGCTCACACCAATCCATCCTTCCGCGCCTGCTTCCAGTAGGCGTATTCGGAGCGGTTGAAGTCGATGTATTCCGGAGAGAGATCGCTGGAGTACATGGTGTAGTCGGCGTCTCCCTGGTTGAGGGAAATGGTGATGTTGAACTCCGGTTCGGCGACGACGGCGCGCAGTTCGTCCATCGGCGTGGTGGTTTGGAGACCGCCGAGGCAGGCCGCCTTGCCGCCGATGTGGATGTCCACCAGCTCTTCGCGGATCCGGGCGCGTGAATAGCCGACGGCGTGGAGGATGCGGCCCCAGTTCGGATCGCCACCGTTCCAGGAGGACTTTACCAGGGCGGACTTGCACACCGCCTCGGCCACCTTTTTGGCATCGAGATAGGTGCGGGCACCCTTCACGTCCACGGTAACGAATTTGGTGACGCGTTCGCCATCGCGCACGACGGCCTTGGCGAGTTCCAGCATCACCCACTGCAGTGCCTGGCGGAACTGCTTGCACAGCGCACTGCCGCGCCGGACGGAAGGCATGCCGCTGGCACCATTGGCGAGGACCAGGACGGTGTCGTTGGTGCTCATGTCACCGTCGATGGTGATGCGGTTGAAGCTGTTCTCCACGCACTCGAGCACCGACTTGCGCAGCGAGTCGCGCGGGATATTCGCATCCGTGGTGATGAAGCACAGCATCGTGGCCATGCTCGGGGAAATCATGCCGGCCCCTTTCACACAGCCGCCGATGCGGACGCGGTGCTCGCCAAGGTCGAAGGAAATCGCGATTTCCTTGGCGCGGGTGTCACTGGTGATGATGGCAGCGGCCACGTCCGAGCCGTTTTTCGAGCTGAGCTTCGAGACCAGTTCGTCAACCTTCGGCTCGATGCGCATCATCGGCATCGGCAGGCCGATCACGCCGGTGGAGCAGACGCCGATCTCGGTGCGCTTCAGCCCCAGCGGCTTCGCGACCGAATCGCACATGGCATTCGCGTCATTGATGCCCTGCACGCCGGTGCAGGCGTTGGCATTGCCGGAGTTGGCAACGATGGCGCGGAGGTCGCCCTTGCGCAGGTGGGAATGGCTGACCTTCACCGGAGCCGCCTTCACGCGGTTGGTAGTGAAGGTGCCGGCCGAGGAGCATGGACGTTCTGAATGAATGAGGGCGAGATCGAGCCGTTCCACGGCGGGATTCTTGATGCCACAACTCACGGCGGAGGTGAGGAAGCCGCGCGGGGCGCCGACGCCGCCTTTGATCCGGGAGAATTGAAAGTCCATGGCCTTGGGGTGAAGGTGCGAACGTTGGGCCATGCTCAGAAGTTTTGCAATCCGGCAGTCTCCTCAAGAGCGAACATGTGATTGAAGCTCTGCACCGCCTGTGCGCCCGCGCCCTTTCCGAGGTTGTCTTCGGCGCTGAGCAGGATCACCCGGTTGGTGCGCGGGTCGAACTGCCAGCCGATGTCGATGAAATTGGTGCGCGTGACGTTCTTCGTGTCCGGATAGCTGCCGTGGGCCAGCACCCGCACGAAGGAGGAACGGGCGTAGGTGGACTCGAGGCTGCGGCCGATGGCCTCGTGATCGATCCCCGGCATCAGTCGCGCCGTGATCGTGGTGTGAATGCCCGCCGTCACGGGGATCAGGTGCGGTAGAAAGGAAATCGTGACAGGCTTCCCGGCTGCGAGGCTGAGCTCCTGTTCGATCTCGGACAGGTGCCGGTGCTTGGGCATGCCGTAACCGCGCACACTTTCATTGCACTCGGCGAACAGCAGGGTCAGGTCCGGCTTCCGGCCGGCACCGCTCACGCCGCTCATCGAGTTGGCCACGATCGTTTCGGGATCGATCAGGCCTTCTTTCAGCAAGGGCACCAGAGGCAGGATGATACTGGTCGGGTAGCAGCCGGGGGAGGCCACCAGGCTGGCGGCCGCGATCTCATCGGCCCGCACTTCCGGCAGTCCGTAAACGGCTTGTGCCAACAAGTCCGGAGCCGGATGGTCATGGCCGTAGAATTCGGCATACACCGCCGGATCCCGCAGGCGGAAATCCGCGCTGAGGTCGATGACCTTCAGGCCCCGCTCCAACAGCGCGCGGGCGATTTCCGCCGCCACGCCATGGGGCAGCGCGAGAAACGCGACCTGCGCACCGGTCGCGGCAATGGCCTCCGGGTCGGGCTCGATGAACGGAAGCTGGGCATACGGCGCATTCCGGAATCGTGGAAACACGGCGTGGATCGGCTTCCCAGCCTCCTGGCGCGAGGTCGCGGCCACCAATTCCACGTGCGGGTGGACCAGCAGCAGGCGCAGCAGCTCCATTCCGGTGTAGCCACTGGCGCCGACGATTGCGGTTTTGATGCGTTCCATGTGCGGACAGGGGCAATCGCACGATTTTCCACGCTTGCCAATCCGGATTTACCCTGCTTGCTTTGCGCCCCGCCGATAAATGACGGGCTGTAGCGCAGTCTGGTAGCGCGCTTGACTGGGGGTCAAGAGGTCGTGGGTTCGAACCCCGCCAGCCCGACCATTTCCCACTTTCGTGGGGGATGGCATGGATGAAATCGATCGTGAAGCGAAGGCAAGGCTGCCCCGGAAAGGGCGATCCCGGGCTCGCTGGGATCATCTGTGCTGCATGGTCACTTCCCGTCTGGATGGGATGCCTTTTTCGCTGACTTGGGTTCGTCCTCTTCCCGGGCGTCGTTGTGTGAGGAAATCTTGTTGGAGAGTACTTTGCATTTTGGCGGATTGGCGGTGATCCGGACCGTGGCCATTCCTTCATACCAAAATCCGTGGAATTTACCAGCGTGCGGACCCGAGATTTCCAGCGTCAGCTTGCTGTTATCGAGCCACTTGATGGGGACGACCCCCGGATTGTCTTCCATCCCCGTCAGCGGGGGAATGACCACCTCCACGAAGCCTTCGGTCGACCGTGTGAAAACATGGGTGAGGTAGAAGTGAGATCCTCCCTCGACAAGAGCGATCGAGTGCGAATCCAGGCTCCAAACCACGTATCCTGTCTGGAAGATCGCATGATCCCGGAAGGAAGGCACATCCCTTGAGGAAAGGAGAATTTTCCCCGTCTGATCCTCGATGGTGAACGCCTTTGCGTAGCTGTTCTCCTCATCCGGGACGAAGGTGAGAAGTAAATTACGATCCGGGGAAGCCACCCATTTGATGACCTTCTGTTCGACAGGACCGGATTTCGGATCGGTCTCGGGATTCGCGTCGGCCAAACCAGAGCCCAAGATTACACAGGCGAGAAGCAGTCGTTTCATTGTCAAGCGATGAATCGATGGGGACACGCAAAACCTATAACTGAAGATTTCAGATGTGAAATCTGAAATTCCCGCGAAGATGCCGTTTGGTTTTGAACCTCCGGGGGCGGAATCAGCCGCTCCAGTTAGCCGCAGTGGTTCGTGGAAATTTTATCGAGAGGAAGCCGTCCTACTTCTTTTCCGGCTCCGTTTCTTCTTCTTCGTCGGGGTCCTTGCCGTTTTTCATTTGGACCAGGCGTTCCTTGACCTTGTCGAGTTGTTTGGCCTGCTCGCTGTCGGGAGCGAAGCTCTTCGCCTCGTCAATGGCCTTGAGCGCTTCGTCGTATTTCTTGATGTGGGCGTAGATCATGGCCTTGGTGATCATGATGTGCTGTTTCGCATCACCTTCGAAGCCTCCTTCCTTGAGGTTTTTTTCGACAAAGGCGAGCGCTCCTTCGTGGTCCTGCCTGTCGGCGAAGGCATCCAGATCTTCCTCGAACTTGGCGAGCTTGTCCCTGGCGTCGATGCTCTTGACGAAACCGGTCTCATCCTTCGGATCCGCGGCTTTGATCTTGGCCACCTCGTCCGGGTAGAAGGCGGGCACGGCGCTGTCGCTCAGGCCCGTTTCCTTGAGGGCGCTGGCCAGCTTGCGGGCTTTTTCCAAGCCTTCCAATTTGTCGGCAGCCGCGAAGGCGGCATCACGCTTGCCCTTTTTGGCCCGCATCTCTTCGAGGTGGGAGAGATACTTCGTCGCGCCCTCGGACTTGTAACCGGCTGAGACGGCGAACGGCTTGCCTGCCGCATCGCACAGCACGACGGTGGGCGGCATTTCGATTTCGAACTTTTCCTGGAGATCTTCGTTCTTCTTCCGGACGGCCTCGGTGAGCTTCGTCTCATCCTGGGGCAAATCGATCTCGACGAGAACGAACTTGTCCTTCGCGGTCTTCTTGAACTCATCCTTGGCGAACACCTCGTCATTCAGTTTCACGTTTTCGCCGGGCCAATCGGAGCCGTCGAAATCAATGAGGATGTCCTTCTTTTCCTCCGCTGCCTTTTTTCGGGCTGCCTCAAAATCGGTGGACCAGCCCTCGCCTCCGGCGACAGCCGTTCCGATGGATTGAAAGGCCACGAGGGCGGCGCAGGTGGTGGTGGAGAGTTTCATGGACGTATCAGGATCGCGGGCTGGAACCTGCACCTGACGCGTGAGGGCGTCGAGTGATTTTGGGGAGCGGGTCGGGGCTCGCGGGTGGGGTTTCAGTCTTCGGGCGACATTCATGCTTCGTCGGTGACATTGGCGCTTGGCAGGGGATCGCACGGGATTAGAACTGGATGCCTCACCCATGCATTTCCTAGGCATCGAGATCAATCCGGCTGGCACGCGTGTGGTGGCGCTCGATCTTGAGGCGGCGGAGGTGTCTGCCGAGGCGTCGTTTCCCCATACGTGGATCGAGGGACTGCCCCCGGGCTACCGGGAACAAGACCCGGCGGTGTGGATCAATGCGGTGGACCATGCGGTGCGGGAATGCCTGGCCGGTCTGGGAGAGCGTCGCAGCCGGGTGGCGGCGATCGGGGTTGCCGGGCCCTTGCGCGGGACCGTGGCGCTGGATTCCAACAGCCGGATCGTAAGGCCGGTGAAGCTGGCGGGCGATGTGTCCGCGAAGCGGCAGGGTGAGGAAATTGCGCGCGTGTTCGGTGGTGCTCCGGGGCTGCTGGAACTGCTCGGGCAGGTGCCGGGCGGCGAGTCGCTGGCGGCGGAGTGCCTGTGGCTGAAGCAGCAGGAGCCTTATCATTTTCAACGGATTGCCGCGCTGCTGCCGGCCCAGGATTTCATCAACTACTGGCTCACCGGCGAACGGGCGACCGAACCAGGCAGTGCCTCGGCGACGGGACTCTACGATATCCGGAACCGCCGCTGGTCGGAGGAACTGGTGAACGCGATCGATCCGGCCTTGGCTGGCCGCTTGCCCCATGTCCACGCCTCCTCCGAGCCGCGTGGACTATTGCGGCCTGCCCTGGCGCAGGCGTGGGGACTTTCCGATCAGGTGCAGGTGGGGGCGGGCAGTGCTTCGCCGATGCTGGCGGCGCTGGCGGCCGGTTGTGTTTCCAGTGGCACGGTGGCGGTGGAACTTGGCGCTTCAGGCGTGATCATGGGTGTGAGCGACGAGCCGGTGATCGACCTGCGCGGGGAAATCGCCGCGCTATGCAATGCCACAGGGGGCTGGCTCGGCATGGCCAGTCCAGCGAATGCGGTGGCCGCGATCGAACTGGTGCGCCGCCATTATGGGTGGACGCCCGAGCAGTTCGAGCAGGCGGTGGCCTCCGCTCCGCCGGGCGCGGATGGCCTCCTGTTCCTGCCCTATCTGACCGGCGAACTGGTGCCGCGTCTGCCGGAAGGCTGCGGCGTTCTGCACGGGATGACGCTGGACAATTTCAGCCCTGCCGGATTCGCACGGGCCGCGGCGGAGGGCGTGGCCCTGGGTCTCGGCTACGGCATCAGCCGGCTGGTGGATCTGGGCTTCGAGCCCACGGAGATCCGCCTGTTGGGAGCCGGGGCGGTCAGTGCCACCACGCGCCAGTTGCTGGCGGATGTGTTCGGCATGCCGGTGGTGCCGGTGGGCAGCCGCCAAGGGGCGGCCGTGGGCGCGGCGATGCAGGCGGCGGTGGCGTTTTTCCGGGAAAGCGGCGAGTCGCTCGGCTTCGGCGAAATCGCCAGCTACCTCGTATCCTCCGAGGCGAACGGCCGCTGCGAACCGGATCCGGACCGCCACGATCTCTATCAGCACCTGATGTCCCGCCAGCAGTACCTGGTCGACACCTTGCATCCCGCCGGCTTCCTCTGATCGCATGGCCGACGCTTCACGTCTCGAAATCCGCAAGAACCGGAAGACCGCGATCCTCGGCACGCTGGGCGGTTGGCTGATGCGCGTGTGGTGCGCCACCCTGCGCTACGAAATCATCGACCGATGTGGCCTTGGCGTCCGCGATGGAATCCCGGGGCCGGTGGTTTACGCGCTTTGGCACAACCGACTTTTCGTCGTGCCCTGTGCCTGGAAAAAACTCTGTGGCAAGCACCGTCAGGCGGTGGTGCTCACTAGCGCGAGCCACGATGGCGATGCGCTTTCGCGAGCCGTGGGTGCCTTTGGCATTGGTGCTGTCCGCGGCTCCACCTCCCGGCGGGCGGTGGCGGCACTGGTGGCGCTCAAGCGTGCCTTGAAGGAAGGCGTGGATGTCTGCCTGACGCCCGACGGTCCGCGTGGCCCGCGCTACAAGCTGCAGGGTGGCCTGGTGAAGCTGGCGGAGTCCGCTGGTGCACCGGTCGTGCCGGTGCACGTCGAGATTTCGTCGTGCTGGCGGTTGAAATCCTGGGACCGCTTTCTGGTGCCGAAGCCGTTCAGCCGGGTGCGCGTGATCTTCGACGTGGCGCTTGCGATCCCGCCCGGCCTTGCCGACGATGCCTTCGAGGCCGAGCGCGTCCGGATTGAATCGATCCTGCTCGCCGCCACCGACGACCAAACTTCCGACCCATGAGCGACTTTAAAATCATCGACGGGAAAGCCGTCGCCGCCACCGTTCTCGACGAAGTCCGTGCTGAAACCGCGGAGCTGAAGGCCAAGGGCATCACGCCGGGCCTTGCGGTGGTGCTGGTAGGCGAAGATCCTGCCTCGAAGGTCTATGTCGGGGCCAAGGACCGCACCTGCCGCGAGCTGGGTCTTTATTCGCGCAAGATCACGCTGCCTGCCGAGACGACGCAGGAGGAACTTCTCGCCGTGGTCCGCGAACTCAATGCCGATCCTCTCATTCACGGCATCCTCGTCCAGTCGCCGCCGCCGAAGCACATTGATGAAGCGGCCGTGGTTCGCGCCCTCGATCCTCGCAAGGATGTGGATGGATTCCATCCGGAAAACGTCGCGAAGCTGGCCCTCGAAGATCCCACCGGTTTCGTGCCCTGCACGCCGGCCGGCAGCATGCGCCTGCTGGCTTCCGCTGGAGTCACCACCGCTGGCGCGGAGGCTGTAGTGATTGGTCGCTCGATGATCGTCGGCAAGCCGATGGCCCTGCTGCTCATGGCGAAGGGTTCAGATGCCACTGTCACCGTCGCCCACTCTCGCAGCCGTGATCTTCCCGCCATCTGTCGCCGGGCCGACATCATCATCGCCGCCGTTGGTCGTCCCGAAATGGTGAAGGCCGATTGGGTGAAACCGGGAGCCGTAGTGATCGATGTGGGGATCAATCGTGTGGCGGATGAGACCGCCAAGAACGGCTATCGTCTCACCGGTGACGTGGCTTATGACGAGGTCGCTCCGAAGTGCGCCGCCATCACCCCCGTCCCCGGCGGTGTCGGTCCGATGACCATCGCCATGCTGATGAAGAACACGCTGCAGGCGGCGCGGCAGCTTACGGAGTGAACCTCGAATTTTTATGAAGCTTTCATTCCAGCTCTTTCTCACTGGTGCAATGGCCATGCTTTCGGCCGCCTGTGGTCCTATGACGCCGGCTGACTACGCGGCGTCGAAGCAGAGAATGGAAGCCAACATGCCGGAACTGAAAACCGCTTATCGCAACGGGCAAACTCCAGCACAGATCCGGCAGTCGATAAAAAAGACGGGACTGAAATCATTCGGGGAAGAAACCACCTACCGGCCTGCGAATGGCTGGGCCCCTTCGTCCTGGCCATCCTACTTTGAGCAGTCTGGAGGCTCGAAGGTATCGAAGGTCGAACGATTTCAATTCGCGGGCGCGAGGCTCCTCTCTCCGGTGCTTTATTTCCATCGGGTCTATTATAACGCCAAAGGGCTCTCTTGCGGCTGGTACGTGACGCAGGACTGAATTCCCGGGCATCGGGAGGGATACCATCGAACATGAAACGCCTCGCAGTCATCAACGTTGTCGGGCTTTCCCGCTCGCTGCTTCCGCACGCGCCATTTCTGAAGGCATTCGCGGAGACGCATGGGTCGCAGGTGTTCAAGCCGGCGTTTCCGGCGGTCACCTGCACGGCGCAGTCGTCGATGCTGACCGGCACCACGCCGGCGCAGCACGGCATTGTGGCCAACGGCTGGTATGACCGCGAGGCCGCCGAGGTGAAGTTCTGGAAACAGAGCAACCACCTCGTCCATGGCGAAAAGGTCTGGGACCGATTGCGGCGGGAGGTCCCCGGCTTCACCGTGGCCAAGCTGTTCTGGTGGTACAACATGTATGCCACCGTGGATTTTTCGATGACGCCGCGTCCGCTCTATCCGGCGGATGGCCGCAAGGTCTTCGACATCCACACGCAGCCGATGGGCCTGCGCGAGGAGGTGAAGGCCGATCTCGGCCCGTTTCCATTTCCCTCGTTCTGGGGGCCGGCTGCCGGGATCGCGTCGTCCGAATGGATCGCGAACGCGGCGAAATGGATGGAGCGGAAGCACAGCCCGACGCTGAGTCTGGTCTACCTGCCGCACCTCGATTATTCGCTGCAGAAGGTCGGGCCGGGGGATGCGTCGATTCCGTCCGAGGTGGCTGCGGTCGACCGCGTGGTGGCGGACCTTGCAGGCTACTATGAATCCCGTAACGTGAAGGTGCTGATCCTTTCGGAATACGGGATCTCCCCGGTGACGCGGCCGGTCCACTTGAACCGCTTGTTCCGTGAGAAGGGCTGGCTGGGCATCAAGGACGAGCTCGGGCTGGAGACGTTGGATTGCGGCAGCTCGAAAGTCTTCGCCGTCGCCGATCACCAGGTGGCCCATGTTTATGTCAATGAACGCTCGCTGCTGGGTGAAGTCCGCGCCCTGCTCGAAAAGACTCCCGGCGTGGACGAAGTTCGCGAAGGTGGCGGTTCCGGCATCGGGGCGGAGCGCGCGGGCGACCTCATCGCGGTGGCGAAGCCTGATGCGTGGTTCACCTACTACTTCTGGAACGATGACACCAAGGCCCCCGATTACGCGCGCTGTATCGATATCCACCGCAAGCCGGGCTATGATCCGGTGGAGTTGTTCCTGGATCCGGCGATCAAATTCCCGAAGCTGAAAATCGGGAAATTCCTGATCAAAAAGAAGCTCGGGTTCCGTGGTCTGATGGATGTCATCCCGCTGGATGCGACGCTGGTGAAGGGATCGCACGGCCGGGATGAGGTGCCGGAAGCCGAACAGCCGGTGCTGCTAGGCTCGGCGTTTCCAGTGCACTCGGCCGAGGATGTTTACGGGGCGATTCTGGCGGAGTTCAAGAAGTAGCACGAGTTTTCACCTTGTGGACCCGCGGCGGCCCGCATCTTCCCGGACGTTCGGATGTGGGCAGGCAAATCACAGCGCCTCACTCCGCCGCTTTCTGCCCTCGAACAGCAGGGTCTCGCGGAAACCCGCAGCCTTGGCCAAGGCGATCGCCTTCGGGAAATCCCGGGCGACTTCGGAGGGGCGGTGGGAATCCGAGGAAATGACGAGCGGGACGCCGGCGGAGCAGGCGAGTTCCAGGAATCGTGGGGCGGGGTAGGCTTCAGCGCAGGGCTTGTGCCAGCCGGCGGTGTTCAGCTCGATCGCGCAGCCTGAGGCGGCGATGGCGTCGATGGCGGGTTCGTAGAAGCGTTCGAGGTCCCCGGGAGGGACGTGGGAGAATTTTTTCACCAGGTCCGGGTGGCCGAGGATGTCGAAATGACCGCTCTCCGCCATTCGGGCGTAGGCCTGCCAGTAGCGGGTCCAGACATCCTCGACATCCGACTCGGCCCAACGGGCCAAATGCTTCGGGTTATCGAAGTCCCAAGCCCCCAGGTAATGGACCGAACCAATCAGATAATCCCACGCATAACGTCCGGCCAGACTCTCGATCCAAGCGTCGCAGCCCGGCAGCCAATCGCATTCCAGCCCGGCGCGCACCGCGATCCGGCCTGCCGCATGATGGCGCGCCCGCTCCAGCCATGAGAAATATTCCGGCAAATCGGCCTCACTCATCCGCCAGTCATCGAACGGCTCCGGCTGCCACGGCGAGTGGTCGGAAATCCCGTATTCCGTGACCCCGGCGGCGATTGCGGCATCGATGTAGGCCTCCGGCTCGCCCTCGGCGTGGTGGCAAAGCGGGGTATGGGTGTGGTAATCGGCGGGCACAGGGGCGATTCGAGGGTTGAAGGTGTTTCAGGAGGGATACTAGAGTGGCGGCACGGTGCAAGAGCGCCGAAACCTCATGTCGACACTTTCTTCCGCAGCACCCACCGGCAACGCCTTCACCACCCACCTGATCGAGGCCCTTCGACGCCATCCAAAACGTATCGTTTTCACGGAAGGAGAGGATCTGCGCGTGCTTCAGGCGGCCGAGCGGCTGGTCGCCGCCGAGGCCGTGGCCCCGATTTTGCTCGGCTCCAGGGAACGCATCCGCGCCCTGGCCGCTGACAACGGGGTGAAAATGACCTTCATCAATGTCATCGATCCGATCCATTCCTCGGACTTCGACCTGTTTTGCCACCGCGTGGACAACATGGCCCGCTACCGCGACATGCAGGTGGGGGATGCGAAGGAAATTGTGGCCCGCCCGCACTATTTCGGAGCCCTGATGACCCAATACGGCCAGGCAGACGGCCTCGTTGGTGGCAACCAGGCACTCCCCGCGGCGCTTTTCCGTGCCCTGATCAACACCATCAAGCCACTCGCGGACGTACCGAAAATCTTCGGTGCCATGGTTCTCGTGGGTGACCACCTGCAGCACATGGGCGGCAGCGGCGTGCTTTTCCTGGCGGATTGCGGCCTGATCCCGCACCCGACGGTGGATCAGCTCGCCGCCATTGCCGTCGAGACCGGGAAGGTGGCCCACCATTTCCTCGGCCGCACCACCAAGGTCGCCCTGCTCAGCCATTCCACCAAGGGCTCGGCGATGACGGAAGACGCGCGCCGCATGATCGCCGCCACCGCCATCGCCCAGGAAACCGTGCGGAAACACTATCTCGATCTCGAAATCGACGGTGAACTCCAGGCGGACGTCGCCCTCGACCCGGCTGCCGCGGAGGTGAAGCTCCCGGATGCCAAGGTGCGTGGCACTGCGGACGTGCTGGTCTTCCCGAACCTCGATGCCGGCCACATTTCGCTGAAGCTACTCCAGCACGTGGCAGGTGCCCAGGGCTACGGCCAGCTCATCCTCGGCCTCTCGCGTCCTGCGGCGCAGGTGCCACGCACGGCCAGCGTGGAAACGATTTTCGGCACCGCCGCCGCTGTGGGCGTGGAAGCCATCAAGGCCCATCAGGTGTTTCCGGACGAGGACCGGTGAAGCCCTCCCGCGTCGCCACCCACTACAAGACTCTCGACGGCTGGTACCGGGCCCTGTGGGGCGATCATCTGCACCACGGCATCTGGCATCCGGACACCAGGAGTCGGGAGGAATCTTCCGCGAATCTACTGCTGG
>Ga0265327_10003682_pt1 | contig 14346 bp, 14 predicted proteins | sample 41621metaG_FD_202089 | JGI IMG/M metagenome (GOLD analysis project Ga0265327, IMG submission 202089) | Rhizosphere microbial communities from Carex aquatilis grown in University of Washington, Seatle, WA, United States - 4-16-21 metaG | ecosystem: Host-associated > Plants > Roots > Rhizosphere... | reverse complement strand
AGGTCGATCGGCAGGTAGGCGGCGCCGGACTTCAGGATCGCCAGCAGGCCGACCACCATCTCGATCGAGCGTTCCATGCCGATCGCGATCAGCTGGTCGCGCCCGGCGCCGGCCGCCTTCAGCCGGCGGGCCAGCTGGTTGGCGCGGGTGTTCAGCTCGCCATAGCTGATCGAGTCCCCGTTGCAGCTGATGGCGACCGCGTCAGGATTCGCCGCCGCGCGCGCGGCCACGCGCTGATGTACGGGAACGAATGTGGTCACCATGAAACCCCCTTGGCAGCCGGCCCTCGAATCGAAGCGTCAGGGCGCAGCACAGCAAACTAATAACAAAGCAGTCAATTTCCCATCATCTTGCCGATGCTTGGGTGCTGTCGCCACTTGCCGAAAGTTGTATCAAAAGGCATACGCCTCGCAACAAGTCTGTAACAATTTCGGACGCACTTGCCTTCTGGATTTGGGCCCCGGCAAGCGGCGCGACGTCGGACGATTGTGCCTAGGTTTCTAACAAATGAATACAAAAAGCTGACTAACAGCTTCAGGTTTCATTCAAAAACCGATAGAAAAGTTCTATTTCAGCTTGACGACTCAAGCTTTGCCGCGGAGCGTCAGGCCGTGCTCTCGTCCAGTTCGCCGCCATCGAGATGGCCCACGTCGGCCCAGCCGACCAAGGTGAAACCCTGAGGCGTCCAGAGCAGCCGGTTGATGGCGGCGTTGCCCAGGTGCCAGGTGCGCGGCGCCTGCAGTTCCTGGCGGGTGGCTTCGCGGTAGAGCACGTCCATCACCCCGCCGTGGGCGACCAGCACCACCTGCTCGCCCGGATGCCGGCCGGCCAGCGCCGCGGCGGTGCGGGTGACGCGCTCCCTGAAAGTGAGCAGCGACTCGCCGCCTTCGGGCGTGAATTCGGGATCTCGCGTGCGCCAGAGCCGGGCCTGCGCTGGCATCTGGGCATCGATGTCGGCGAAGGTCATGCCCTCGAAGCGGCCGAAGCCGCGCTCGCGCAGGCCGATTTCGGCAGCGACCTCGATGTCGTGCGGACGGGCGATGGCCTGGGCGGTCTGCCAGGCGCGCGACAGGTCGCTGGCGTAGATGGCGGCGATCGGCTCCTCCCGCAGCGCATGGCCGACCCGCGAGGCCTGCCAGAGGCCGGTGTCGTTCAGCGCGATGTCGAGCTGGCCCTGGATTCGTGTGTCCACGTTCCAGGCGGTTTCGCCGTGTCGCACGGCGATGACTCGGGTGGGCTCCATCGCGAAGATTCTAGGGGCCGGTGATGGCGCAACCCGGGAGCGGGGCCACTGCGGCGGCGCTCGCCGCGACCTCGACAGGCGGCCCTTGGCCGTGCCGGCCGTCGGCCTCAGCGGCTGGCCCGCGGAATCTCGATGTCGACCCGCCGCTCGCCGGCCGGCGGGTTGGGAAAGCCCTGCAACGCGGCCTGGAACATCACCGGCAGGATGTCGGCGCTGATGTTGTAGGGCCCGGTGTTACGGGCATGCGTCTCGTAGACCACCTTGTTGGAGGGCAGTTCGCGCAGCACGATGCTGACCTCGCGGGCATACCAGGGATTGGTGGCCGGCGGGAACACCGGCCCGTACCAGCCGCCGCCATACCAGGCACCGCCGCCGCGCCAGCCGCGGCCCCAGGGCCCCGGGCCCCATGGCCCGGCCCATGGACCGCCCCAGGCCGCGCCATAGCCGAAACCCGGCCCCCACCAAGGCGCGCCAGCGAACCAGGGGTCGGCATAGGGCGGTATCTCGGTGCTGACCCGGGCGTGGATCAGGGCGCTGAATTGCGGCGAGGCCTCGACATGGCGCAGCCCGACCCCGTCGAGCGCCGCTGCGGCCATCGCCTCCAGCCGCTGTTGCGCGGCTTCGTCGACCTGCTGCGAAGGCAGGCGCTCGAAGCTGTACGTGGCGCCGGCGGGCGTCGAGTCGCGCATGTCTGAGAAGCTGCGCACGTCGCTGTCGACCACCCATCGGCTGGCGCAGCCGCCCAGGCTCGCGGCCAGGGCCAGGAGGGCGAGAAGGGACTTCACGGCTTCATGGCCCGGCCCGGCGGCTCACAAGCTGACGATGTTCAGCGTGGACGGCGGCGCAACGAAATCGGCCGCGTCGAAGGCCTTGTCGCCTTCCGGATCGGCCACGCCCGTCGCCCGGATCCCCTTGAAGTCGTGCAGGGCGCCGTCGAGCAGGTGCGAGGGCACCACATGCTGCAGCGCGCTGAACATGTTCTCGATGCGGCCCGGGTACCTGCGTTCCCAGTCGCGCAGCATCTCGCCGACCTGCTTGCGCTGCAGGTTCTCCTGGCTGCCGCACAGGGTGCAGGGAATGATGGGGAATTCGCGGTGCGCGGCCCAGCGCACCAGGTCCTTCTCGGCCACATAGGCAAGGGGACGGATCACCACGTGCCGTCCGTCGTCCGAGACCAGCTTGGGCGGCATCGACTTCAGCTTGGCCGCGAAGAACATGTTGAGGAAGAAGGTCTGCAGCATGTCGTCGCGGTGGTGGCCCAGAGCGACCTTGGTGGCGCCGAGTTCGTCCGCGACCCGGTAGAGGATGCCGCGGCGCAGCCGGCTGCACAGGCCGCAGGTGGTCTTGCCCTCGGGGATCACGCGTTTGACGATGGAATAGGTGTCCTGCTCCTCGATGTGGAAGGGCACGCCCAGCGCCCTCAGGTAGCCCGGCAGCACTTCTTCCGGGAATCCAGGCTGCTTCTGGTCGAGGTTCACCGCCACGATCTCGAAGTGCACCGGCGCGCGGGCGCGCAGCTTCAGCAGGATGTCGAGCAGCGCGTAGCTGTCCTTGCCGCCCGACACGCAGACCATGACCTTGTCGCCCTCCTCGATCATGTTGTAGTCGCTGATCGCGCGGCCGACCTCGCGGCACAGGCGCTTCTCGAGCTTGTGGGTCTCGCGCTCGATCTTCAACGCGCCGGACGCGGCGGCGGCTTCGTCTTGTGGGTGGGTCCAGACTGCACTCATTGCTTCGATTCCTTTGGCGCTCTGTCGGCGGCCAACTGCTACTTGCTCCGGAACACCTCGACCCCCACCGCCTCGCAGTCGGGATAGACATCCGGCTTGGCGGTCGAGACCCGGGCGGCCTTCACCTTGGGATGGGTCAGCACCTGCGTGAGGATGTCGTCGCAGAGCGTCTCCTGCAGGTGGATGTGGCCCTTGCTCAGCCGGGTGGCGACGGTGCGGCGGATGAAGTCGTAGTCGACCACCTCGTCGAGCTCGTCGGCCTTGGGCGTGGAGACGTCCAGCGGCACGTAGAGATCGACGTTGATGATCACGCGCTGCTCGGCGCGCTTCTCGAATTCGTGGACGCCGATGTTGATCCAGACCTCGTAGTCGCGCAGGAAGACCCGGCGGCAGGTCAGGAGCAGGGGGTCGAGGGCTGCGGTGGTCATGGGGTTCGGCTCATGGCTTGGAGGCTTGGAGGAGTTCGTCGACGACGAACATGATGTCGCGCGCGAGCGGCACCAGGTGCTGGCCGTTGTCGACGCAGAGGGTGGTGCCGGTCAGGCTGGGGGTGCCGGCCAGGAAGACGCAGCTGCGCGCCACGTCGTCCGGATCGATGGGGCGGCGCAGCAGGTTGGCGCGCGAGGCCTGCTCGAAGTTGGCCTGGGTCTGCGGCCCGCTGCGAAACAGGATGCCCGGCGCCACGCCGCAGACCCGCACCGAAGGCGCCAGCGCCTGGGCCTGCAGCGCCACCGCGCGCTCGAGGGCGAGCTTGGAGACGGTGTAGGAGAAATAGTCCGGGTTCAGGTTGTAGACCTTCTGGTCGAGCACGTGGATCGCCGAGCGATCGATGCCGTCGCCCGCGCGGGCGCTGCGTGCCAGCAGCCGGGCGAAGGACAGCGGCGCGATCAGATTGACGCCCAGTTGCCGCAGGGCCGCGTCGGCATCGAAGTCGCGGCCCGAGTCGGCCTCGAAGGCCGAAGCGTTGTTGACGATGCAGGCCAGCGCGCCGACAGCTGCGATGCGGTCGACCAGCGCGACCCGCTGCGCCTCGCTGCCGATGTCGGCCTCGACGGCCTGGGCCTCGTGGCCTTCGTCGCGCAGCCGCGCGCACAATGCCAGGGCCTCGTCGCGCGAAGCGCGGTACTGGCACCAGACCCGCCAGCCGGCGCGCGCGAAGGCGGTGCAGACCGCGGCGCCGAGCCGCTGGCCGCCACCGGTCACCAGCACGTCCTGGCGTGGGGACGATTGAGCCATCAGAATGGATTTCCCGTTGATATGAACCTGGAGCCGGGCGCCGAACGCGCCAACCCACTGACCCGGATTATCGATGCCGCGCTGCGCCGCGCCGATGGCTGGCTGCCCTTCGACCGCTTCATGGCGCTGGCGCTCTACGCGCCCGGCCTCGGCTACTACGCCAACGACAGCCGCAAGTTCGGCCGCATGCCGGCCTCGGGCAGCGATTTCGTGACCGCGCCCGAGCTGACGCCGCTGTTCGGCCGCAGCCTGGCGCGGCCGATCGCCGAGGCGCTCGACCACACCGCCACCCGCGAGGTCTGGGAATTCGGCGCCGGCACCGGCGCCCTGGCGCTGCAGCTGCTCGACGCGCTCGGCGACCGGGTCGAGCGCTACCGCATCGTCGACCTGTCGGGCTCTCTGCGCGAACGCCAGCAGGCCACGCTGGCGAGCCATGCGCACAAGGTCGAGTGGCTGTCCGAACTGCCCGAGCGCATGCATGGCGTGGTGGTCGGCAACGAGGTACTGGACGCGATGCCGGTGAGGCTCCTGATGCGCGGTGCGGGCCAGTGGCAGGAGCGCGGCGTGGTGGCGCAGGGCGCGGGATTTGCCTGGGCCGACCGGGCGACCGACGCGCGTCCGCCGGTCGAGGTTCCGGGCCCGCACGACTACCTGACGGAGATCCATCCCCAGGCCGAGGCCTTCGTCGCCACCCTGGCCGACCGGCTCGAACGGGGCGCCGCCTTCTTCATCGACTACGGCTTCCCCGAGTCCGAGTACTACCACCCGCAACGCGCCATGGGCACGGTGATGTGCCACCAGGGCCACCGGGCCGATGCCGATCCGCTGGCCGATGTCGGTGCCAAGGACATCACCGCCCACGTGAACTTCAGCGGCATCGCGCTCGCCGGCCAGGAGGCGGGGCTGTCGGTTCTCGGCTACTGCAGCCAGGCCAGGTTCCTGCTCAATTCAGGCATCCTGCCGCTGATGGAGCAGGCCTCGCTGGCCGAGCGCGCCATGGCGGCCCGGCTGATCCACGAGCACGAGATGGGCGAGCTCTTCAAGGTGATCGGCTTCGCGGCCGGCGAACCATGGGATGCGATCGGCTTCGCCGAAGGCGACCGGACGCACACCTTGTGAAGCGCCGGGGACGCTGCCCCGGGCATGCCGCGCGCCCTCGTGTCTAATCGGGTTTTCGCCAGCCGCGACCCCATGAGTTCCAACTTCGATCCCGACGACGACCTGCGTGTCGCCCATGCCCTGGCCGACGCGGCGTGCGCGCATTCGATGCGCCTGTTCCGCACGCCGCTCGACGTCATCTCCAAGGCCGACGAAAGCCCGGTGACGCAGGCCGACCGGGCGGCCGAGACCGCGATGCGCGAGATTCTCGGCGCCGAGCGCTCCGCTGACGGCATCTATGGCGAGGAGCACGGCCAGGAGCGCATCGATGCCGAGCGGGTCTGGGTGCTCGACCCGATCGACGGCACGCGCAGCTTCATCACCGGCTCGCCCTTGTGGGGCACGCTGATCGGCCTGGTGCAGGGCCAGCGGGTGGTGCTCGGCATGGTCGACATGCCGGTGCTCGGCGAGCGCTGGATCGGCCGGGCCGGCCTCGGCGCGCAGCGCAACGGCCGTCCGGTGCGCGCGAGCACCTGCAGCGAAGTGGCCAAGGCGCGCATCGTCACCACCTCGCCCGACATCTTCGATGCCGCCGGCTGGCAGGCCTTCGACCGCCTGAGCCGGCGCTGCGCGATGCGCCGCTTCGGCGGCGACTGCTACGGCTATGCGCAACTGGCCGGCGGCACCATCGACCTGGTGGTCGAGACCGGGCTGCAGCCCTACGACTACCTCGGCCCGGCCGGCCTGATCGAGGCCGCCGGCGGTGTCATCACCGACTGGGACGGACGCCCGCTGGGCATCCATTCCGACGGCCGGGTGATCGCCGCCGCAACGCCGGAGCTGCACCGACAGGCGCTGGCCCTGCTGGCGGCATAAACTGCGCCGATGATTCGCTGGCTCATCGTCGTCGTCCTGGCCCTGCTGCTGATGAGCGGCCTGAGCCAGTGGCTCCGGCGCATCGGCTTCGGGCGGCTGCCCGGCGATTTCGAGTTCCGTGCCTTCGGCCGCCAATGGCAGTTGCCGATCGCGAGCACGGTGGTCCTCAGCATGATCGCGACCTTGGTCGCACGATGGGTCTGAACAGATGAGAGCCTGCGTCGACATCGGCGGCACCAAGGTGGCCGTGAGCCTTTCCGCCGACAGTTCGACGCCGCTGATCGGCCGGCGCAGCGAGCCGACCGCCAAGACCGGCGCCAACGATGCCGTGGCGCTGCAGATCCTGCGGCTCATCGACGAGGCCTGCGCCGAGCAGGGCGTCGATCCGGTGTCGGTCGATCGGGTCGGCGTGTCCTCGGCCGGCCCCTTCGAGATCCGCGACGGCATGGTCGAACTGGCCGCGCCGAACATCTGCGGCGGTATCGCCGGACCGGCGCGCGGCCTGCCCAACACCTGGCTGACGGCGCTGGTCGAGGCGCCGCTGCGGCGCCGCTTCGCCCATGTGCGGGTCGAGAACGACGCGGTCGCGGCACTGGAGGCCGAGCGCCGCTGGGGCGCGCTGCAAGGCACCGATCATTGCGCCTTCGTGACCTGGAGCACCGGCATCGGCGTCGGCTTGTGCGTCGATGGCCATGTGCTGCGCGGCAAGAACGGCAATGCCGGCCATGCGGGCCACAGCTTCGTCTCCGATGACGACAACCATGCGCTGTGCGGCTGCGGCAACCTCGGCGACGTCGAGAGCCTGAGCGCGGGCAACGGCATCGCGCGCCGCTTCGGCCAGCCGGCCCAGGACCTGTTCGCGGCCGCCGCGCGCAACGAGCCGCAGGCGGTCGCGACCACCGACGCGCTGTGCCGGGTGATGGGCCGCATGCTCTACAACCTGGTCGCCACCCTCGACCTGCAGCGCATCAGCCTCGGCGGCAGCGTGTTCTGGAACAACCGCGACTTCCTGCTGCCGCGCCTGCAGGCGCAGATCGACGGCAAGCTGGTGGCGGTGACGCGCGGCGCCGTGCTGGTCGCGGCCGGCCTGGGCGATACCGTCGGCGACTACGGCGCGATGGCGTTGCTGGATTGACCGGGGCGCTGAGCCGCTGAGCCGGCGAGCGGCTTCAGCGTTCGCTCGCAGCCTCGCGCAAGGCGTTCAGGAAGCCTTCGCGCCACCAGTGCACATCCTGCTCGCGGATGCGCGCCAGCAGCTTCTGGTGGCGCTCGCGGCGTTCCTCCAACGGCATCTGCAGCGCTTGCTGCACCGTCTCGGCGGTGCCGTGGGTGTCGTAGGGGTTGACCAGCAGCGCCTCCTTCAGCTGCTCGGCCGCGCCGGCGAAGCGCGACAGCACCAGCACGCCCGGATCGGCCGGGTCTTGCGCCGCGATGTATTCCTTGGCCACCAGGTTCATGCCGTCGCGCAGCGGCGTGACGAGTCCGACCGCCGCCGCGCGGCACAGGCCCGGCACCCGCTTGCGCGCCACCATGCGGTGGATGTAGCGCACCGGCATCCAGTCGAGCTCGCCGTAATCGCCGTTGATGGCGCCGCAAAGCGACTCGAGCTCGCGACGGATGTCGGCATAGGCGTCGACCGTCTCCCGGGTGGGGGAGGCGATCTGGATCAGCGTCGCGCTGCGCCGGTTCTCCGGGTAGTTGGCCAGCAGCTCGCGGAAGGAGCGCACCCGCTGCGGTATGCCCTTGGAATAGTCGAGCCGGTCTATGCCCAGCAGCAGGCGGCGGCTCGAATATTCGCGGCGCATCGTCTCGTACATGTCGCGCGCCTCCCGGGCATGGGTCAGCGCAAGGAATTCGTCGACGTCGATGCCGATCGGGAAGGCCGCGCAGCGCACGGTCTGGCCGTAGGCGCGGTAGAGCTGGCCGCCCATGATCTCGCCATGGGCCTCGTTGCTCACGTAGTGCTCGAAATGCTGCACGTCCTGCTGGGCCTGGAAGCCGATCAGGTCGTAGGCGAAGAGCGAGCGCATCAGCCATTCGTGCTGCGGGATCGCGGCGATGATGATCTGCGGCGGCAGCGGTATGTGCAGGAAGAAGCCGATGCGCTGGCGGCAGCCCATCGCGCGCAGCTCGGCTGCCAGCGGGATCAGGTGGTAGTCGTGCACCCAGATCACGTCGTCGGGCTTGAGCAGCGGCATCAGCTTGCGCGCGAAGAGCTGGTTCACCCGGCGATAGCCGCCGATGAAGCCGGCATCGAAATGCGCCAGGTCGAGCCGATTGTGGAACACCGGCCACAGCACGTCGTTGCTGTAGCCGAGGTAGTAGCTGTCGTGGTCCTCGCGGCTCAGGTCGATGGTGGCCAGGGTGACCTTGCCGGCATGCTGCTGGTGCAGTTCGCCCTCGCCGGTCGGGCCCTGCTCGGCGATCGAGCCGCTCCAGCCGAACCACAGGCCGCCGCTCTGCTGCAGGCTTTCGCCGAGCGCCACCGCCAGGCCGCCGGCGGCCGGCTTGCGCGGGTCGGCCACCCGGTTCGAGACCACCACCAGGCGGCTCACCGCTTCACCTCCACCAAGTGGCCGCGTCCTGCCGCCCTCATATGCACGAATCCCAGGGCGCCGACAGACGCACCGCTGCATTGATGATGCCGACCATCGAATAGGTCTGAGGGAAGTTGCCCCACATCTCGCCGGTGACCGGGTGGGTGTCCTCGGACAGCAGGCCCAGCGGATTGCGCGCCGCCAGCATGGTCTCGAAGATCTGCCGCGCCTCGGCCTTGCGGCCGATCTTGGCCAGCGCGTCGATGCGCCAGAAGGTGCAGATGTTGAAGGCGGTCTCGGGCTTGCCGAAATCGTCGGCGGCCTCGTAGCGGCGCATGTACGGGCCGTCGCAGAGCGACTTCTCCATGGCCTCGACGGTCGAGATGAAGCGCGGGTCGCGCGCCTCGATCAGGCCGACCTCGACCATCAGCAGCACGCTGGCGTCGAGCTCGTGCCCGCCGAAGCTCTCGGCGAAGGCGCGGCGCTCCTCGCACCAGGATTTCGTCAGGATCTCCTCGCGCATGCGCGAGGAGTGGCCGTGCCAGTAGGCGGCCCGCTCGGGCAGTCCGAGGGTGCGGGCGATCTTGGCCAGCCGGTCGCAGGCGGCCCAGCTCATCAGGGCCGAGCTGGTGTGGATGCGGGCACGCGTGCGCAGCTCCCACATGCCCGCATCGGGCGTGCCATAGACGCGGATCGCCTGCTCGCCCACCGCCTCGAGATAGGGAAATTCGGCCAGGCCGGCCCGGTTCAGCAGCCGGTGGTCATGGAAGGCCTGCGCCGCCCCCAGCACGATGTTGCCGTAGACGTCGTGCTGGAAATGCTCCTGCGCCTGGTTGCCGACCCGCACCGGTCCCATGCCGCGGTAGCCGGGCAGGCCCTCGACGAAGGACTCGGGCAGCTCGGGTTCGAGGCCGATGCCGTAGAGCGGCTGGATGTGCTGGCCGTGCGATCCGATGATCACGTTCGACAGCCAGCGCAGGTAGTCCTCCATCGTGCCGACCTCGGACAGGCTGTTGAGCGCGCGCACCACGAAGAAGGCGTCGCGCAGCCAGCAGTAGCGGTAGTCCCAGTTGCGCTGGCTGCCCGGCGCCTCGGGGATGCTGGTGGTCATGGCGGCGACGATGGCGCCGGTGTCCTCGTAGAGCGACAGCTTCAGCGTGATGGCCGCGCGGATCACCGCTTCCTGGTATTCGAGCGGGATCGCCAGTCGCTTGCTCCAGGTGCGCCAGTAGGCGATGGTCTCCTGCTCGAAGTGGCGCGCGGTGTCGGCGATGCCGTCGGTCAATGTCTCGTCGGCGCCGAGCACGAAGTTGTGCTCGCGCGAGAGCACGAAGGGCTGGCGCGAGAGGATGTGCGACACCGACGCATCGGTGTTCAGCCGCAGCGTGAACTCGGGGCCGACGAAGCGGATGTGGTTGCTGCCGCGCGTGATGCTCGGCGCCAGCGCGCCCCAATTGAAGCGCGGCGTCAGCGACACCCGCACCCGCGGCGCACCATTGATCGGCCGCACCCGGCGCACCATGGTGAGCGGCCTGAAGTAGCGCGAGCGGCTGTGGAAGCGCGGCGCCAGGTCGGTGATCTCGATGCCCTGGCCGGCGCTGTCGAAGAGCTGCGTGCGCAGCACCGCGGTGTTCGGCTCGTACCACTGCTTCGACGATGCGAAGTCCTCGATCTCGATCGCGAAGGCGCTGGCGTCGTCGCCGGGATCGAGCAGCGCGTTGAAGACCGGATCGCCGTCGAAGCGCGGCATGCAGCACCAGACCACCCGGCCGCGCGCATCGACCAGCGCGCTGTAGGCGCAGTTGCCGATCACGCCGACGTCGAGCGATGCGGTGGCCGGTGGCGCGAAGCCGTGGCGCGCGCCGGGCCCGGCCGTGGGCGCCGCTTCCTGCGCGCCGCTCGCCTGCTGCGACGGCGGTGCGATGGTCGGCTCGGCGGGCTGGGTCATGGGGCATTCCTCCTGTCGTTCATTGTTTGTCCTTCGGCGCCGCGAGCTGGTCGCGGGCGGCCACCAGCCATTCGAAGACGGCACGCGGCGAATCGAGGCGATGCAGCGCCAGGCTGGGCCCGGAGCCGACCTTGATCGCGATGCCGCCGCGCGGCTGCACCACCGCGAAGCCGCTCTCGTCGGTGGTGTCGTCGCCGGCGAAGACCGGCACCCGGCCCTCGAACGGCGGCTCGTGCATGAAGGCATCGATGGCGATGCCCTTGTTGATGCCCGCCGGCTTGACCTCGAAGACGAACTTGCCGTGCATCAGCTCGAACTGCGGCTGGCCGTCGATGGCCCGGGCCAGCGCGTCGCGGCACACCGCCTCGAGCTGCGGTGCGAGCCGGTAGTGCAGGGCGATGGCCGCATGCTTGCGCTCGACCAGCAGGCCTTCGTGCACCCGCGCCAGTTCGTTGGCGATGTCGAGGATCGCGATGAGGTCGGGTGCCCGCTGCTCCTGCATGTGGCCTTCGGCATCGCGGCGCTGCACGCCGTGCTCGCCGGCGGCCGGCAGCCGCAGCGGCGCGAGGAAGCGGTCGATGGAATCGATCTGGCGCCCCGACACCACCGCCAGCGCGCCTCCGAGCAGGTCGTGCAGCTCGCTCAGCAGCGGTGCCAGCGCGGGGGGCACATGGATCGCCTCCGGGGTCTCGGCCAGCGCCACCAGGGTGCCGTCGAAATCGAGAAACAGGGCCGCATTGGCGGCGAGTCGGGGAGGCATCTGCATGGAGGGAAAACCATAGCAGAGTCGCCTCGGTGGCCGCGTCGGTCAAAGTCGCCAAATGTGACGGTTGCGTTGGCCATGCGGGCGCCACCGGCGCCCGGCGGATCGGCCTGAAGCCCCGCCGCGGCTCAGCCTTGTCGGGCCAGCTCCGCCTGCACCGCGGCGATCCGCGCCTGGGCGATCGCCGCGCCGATCTTCGGCCCGGTCGCGCCGGCCTGCTGCGCCGCCAGGGCGATCGGCTCGGTCGCGACTGAGCGTGCGGCGGCCAGCGCCGCCGACAGGCGCGCGCGTTGCGGATAGGGGCGGTCCTCGAAGCCGAGGCGGCCGCGCGCATCGCATTCGCAGGCCAGCAGCGCCTCTTCGAAGCGCTCGGGTCGGCGCAGGGCATCGCAGCGCTCCAGCAGCCGCAGCAGCGCGGCCGCATCGAGCTCGCCGCTGCGATGGATGTTGCCGTGCTCGCGCGCCACCACGTCGGCCAGTTCGCGGATCTCGACAGGCACGCGCCAGCGATCGCAGACCGCGCGCAGCAGCTTCGCGCTGCGCTGCTCGTGGCCGATGTGGCGCGGCAGCACGTCGGGCGGCGTCGTGCCCTTGCCGAGGTCGTGCACCAGGCAGGCGAAGCGCACCGGCAGCGCGGTCCCGAGACGCGCCGCCATGTCGAGCACCAGCATCAGGTGCACGCCGGTGTCGACCTCGGGATGATGGGTTGCGGTCTGCGGCACGCCCCAGAGGCGGTCGACCTCGGGCAGCAGCACCTGCAGCGCGCCGCAGCCGCGCAGCAGCTCGAACATGCGCGAGGGCCGGGCCTCCATCAGGCCGCGCGACAGTTCCTGCCAGACCCGCTCGGGCACCAGCGCATCGGCCTCGCCGGCATCGACCATGCCGCTCATCAGGGACATCGTCTCGGGTGCCACGTCGAAATCGGCGAAGCGCGCGGCGAAGCGCGCCACGCGCAGGATGCGCACCGGGTCTTCGCGGAAGGCTTCGGTCACGTGGCGCAGCAGGCCGGCCCGAAGGTCGCGCTGGCCACCGTAGGGGTCGACCAGGTCGCCGCCGGAAAGGTCGATATGCCCGGCCGCATCGACGCGTCCGGCCGGCAGGGCGATCGCGTTGATGGTGAGGTCGCGCCGGGCCAGGTCTTCTTCCAGCGTGACCTCGGGCGAGGCATGCACGACGAAGCCGCGGTAGCCGGGCGCGCTCTTGCGTTCGGTGCGCGCGAGCGCGTATTCCTCGCGTGTCCCGGGATGCAGGAACACCGGGAAGTCGCGCCCCACCGGCAGGTAGCCGAGCGCCGTCATCTCGGCCGGCGTGGCGCCGACCACCACCCAGTCGCGGTCGCTGCCGCTGCGCCCGAGCAGTGCATCGCGGATCGCGCCGCCGACGAGAAAGATTTGCATGGGCGGAGTCTAGTGGGCCGCCCGCCCTGCTCAGCGGCCGATGCGATAGGGCTCGTCGAAGGCGATGAAGTCCTTCTCGGCCAGCGCGCCGTCGATCCAGGCCTTGACGCCGGGCAGCGCCTGCACGCGCTCGACGTAGGAGGAGATGGCCTCCGGCACCGGCAGGCCGAACGTGCGGATGCGCACGCCGACCGGCGCGAAATAGGCGTCGGCGATGCCGAACTCGCCGAACAGCATCGGGCCGCCGTGGGCCTCCAGCAGGCCGCTCCACAGTTGCACGATGCGCGCCAGGTCGGCGCGCACGGCGGGCTGGTCGCGCATGATCAGTGCGCCCTGGGCGCGCAGGTCGGCCTCGATGTTCATGCCGCAGTGGCTGCGCAGGGCGCTGAAGCCGGCATGCATCTCGGCGCAGGCGCTGCGGGCCTGGGCGCGTTGTGCCTTGTCGCGCGGCCAGAGCGCCTTGTCCGGATGGGTTTCGGCCAGGTATTCGCAGATCGCCAACGTGTCGCTTACCAGGATGTCGCCGTCGCGCAGCACCGGCACCGTGCCGGTCGGATTGACCGCGAGCACTGTGCTCTTGAAGGAGGAGTCGGTGTCGAAGGAGTCGAAGCGCACCATCACCTCCTCGAAGGGGATGCCGGCCTGCTTCATGAGCACCCACGGCCGCATCGACCAGGACGAGTAGTTCTTGTTGCCGATGTAGAGCTGGGTCACTGAAAAATCTCCGGGCTGAAGTGATGCGGGTCGAGCATGCTAGCGGAGCCTGGGAGCGCGATTGATGCGATCTGGAGGCCGGATTGATGCTCAGCGCGGGTGCGCGGCGCCGCCGGCCGTACCGGGCGCGTTGGTGCTGTCCGCAGGCGCAGCGGCCGGGCCCGGATGCTGTACCACGACGGCAGCCGGCACCGCGCGCTCGACCGTCTCCGGCAGCGGCGGCGGATGGCCGTGCCATCTGCGCACCATGCGCTGGAAGAAGATGCTGTTGGGCACGCGCAGCGTGGTGCCCTGGTGCACGCCGCCGCTCTCTTCCAGCGTGGTGAAGACCAGGTTGATGTCCAGCACCCGGCCCTTTAGCCCGGGCTTGTCGCCGTTCTCCAGCACCTCGATGGTGTCGCCGGGCCAGAACATGCGGGTGGTGAAGATCAGGAGCGCGCAGAAGATGTTCGACAGCACGCTCCAGGCCGCGAAGAAGGCCACCGCGCCGACGGCGGCGAAGCTGGTGAAGGCGGTCCACAGCACGGTGCCCGAAACGCCGGCCCGCTCCAGGCCCCACAGCAGCGCGCCGCCATAGATCAGGAAGGCGACCGTGCGCCGCGTGATCAGGTCCACGTTGCTCGGCAAGGCATAGCCGACGGTCACGCGCTCGATCAGGCGCCGCGCCAGGCGCACCAGCAGCCAGGCGCCCAGCAGGATCAGCACCACCTGCACCAGCGGGACGATGACGACGAGCCATTCGATGGCCCAGGGAGGAAGCTGGGCGCGCAGGCCCTGCAGGGTTCGGTTCATGGCCCGTTCGAG
>Ga0265327_10003681_pt1 | contig 14346 bp, 18 predicted proteins | sample 41621metaG_FD_202089 | JGI IMG/M metagenome (GOLD analysis project Ga0265327, IMG submission 202089) | Rhizosphere microbial communities from Carex aquatilis grown in University of Washington, Seatle, WA, United States - 4-16-21 metaG | ecosystem: Host-associated > Plants > Roots > Rhizosphere... | reverse complement strand
GGGGACAACTCGTTCCGAGATAGGGTGAAATCAGCGGCGCGGAACGGCGGCTGCCGGCGCCTTGAGAGGCCAACCAAAGCGCAGCGCCGATAGCGCTGCCGGAATCTCCCGCAGCGGGTTGAACATAAAGAGAATATCCTCTTTCGCGGATCAATCGACCATTGGCCAGCGAATTCAGCGCCACGCCCCCGGCCAGGCACACCGCTTTTATTCCCGTCGCTTTGACCGCCGAATCTACGACGTGGAAGATAACATCCTCCGTCACCTTCTGCACGCTGGCGGCGATATCCGCATAGCGCTTGCTGGCGGCTAATATCTCGCTTGCCTCCTGCCCGGTAATCCCTGTCGGCAGGTCCTCTTCAAGAGTCGCAAAATGCTGCTTCGGGTTGCGTGGCTGTCCCAAAAGCTCAACCAGCGCATCCTTATAAGGGAGGTCTTTCGGCGTCAGAAATTCGAAATAGTCTGTGTCGATCGAAAAGCTGCCCCCTTCCTCGAGACGAAACATCGGCCGCAAGCGATCGTAATATGTGGGCTCCCCGAAGGCGGCCATGCCCATTACTTTATACTCGCCCTCGTTAACTTCGAACCCTAGAAAGGCTGTCAACGCGCTATAGAAAAGCCCGATCGAGTTCGGCAGATCAGCCGACCCAAGCTTTTCTATCTTCGTGCCCTTTCCGGCTCCCCACGATGTGGTCTCATACTCCCCAACGCCGTCCATAGTTACGATCGTCGCCGCATCGAATCCTGAACAGAGGAAAGCTGCGCTCATATGCGACAGATGATGACCAACATAGGAAATTTTTTCCTTAGCGACTCCAAGCTCCTCGACTATTCGATCGCGAACCTCAAACTTGCGGTATCTCAACCATGTCGCTACCGTTCGATCCAAATAGTCGTTGTCCCGTTGCCCGGCCTTCTCGTGACTCCATAAGATCCGGTCAAATTTGAGCATCGGCACTTCGTAATAAGCCACCATATCAATATCAGCAGGCGATATTCCCGCAGTTTTCAAGCAAAAAGCTATAGCCTTACGAGGAAAGCCCGCGTCATGTTTGACTCTTGTAAAACGCTCTTCAATTCCGGCAGCAACTACAATACCGTCTTTGACGAGCGCCGCCGCGGAATCATGAAAATCGAAGGAAAGTCCCAAGACATAGCCCATCGCAGCCGACCTGCTCCCCTGTTTGTTCATTTAACCGCTTCGCACTCGGACGCGCGTTGTGCGCGCGACCTCGCCAAGATCCATTGATTGGTCGCAGACTATTTCATTGATCTGAGCTTGGCTAGCCCCCGGGAATTCGTGCAATTCCGGGCGCCTCGAGCCTTCTTTTCCCCCTCCGCACAGGCTTCTTGCAGCGACATGCTTCGGCCTTGTTGCAAAAGACGTCGACAAATGCAACGCCGAGTCTTCGATCCCCTGAGCGGACCGGGCCCGAGGAGAGGAATCACCTCCGAGCCGCAGGCCCTACAACCCTTCGATTGGATTCCTCCGAGCCCCGCCCGACGGCCGGAGCTTGGGAGCGAGCGCCCTGGAGCAGCGAGACCGACACTCGCTTCGCAAAGCCCGGATTTGCGACAAAGAACAGATCTTGCCGCCGAATTGGTCGAGCATTGCGGCGCTTCGAGTTTCACGTTAAGCCTGCATGGCGGTCCTTCTGAATGGCGAGGGTGGAGCGGCAAATGGTTATGCTACTTCCCTGTGTCGAATTCGTCGTGAAAGAACACGCGCTGAGGCCAATAGGCCCAGATGTGCTGTTCATCCCGCGGCAGACCGTGCCAATGTCTCTAGACGTTTTGAACGGGCTCCTGGAGCGCTACGGTCTTAAAAATCAGGCACCCGACGAAGTCGAATATGACACAGAGGTCCCTGGCGCGGGAGACTGTCAGTTTGTCAGCATCCGATACCTTCTCAAGGCGCTCGGTGTTGAACACTTCCACACGCTGGACGTGACCGAATGCGAGGGCGCTGATGTCGTTCTCGATCTCGGCAAGCCGCTCCCAAATGAATTTTATGCTCGGTATGATTTCATTTTTAACGGCGGATGCTTAGACAATATCTTTAATCCTGGCGTGGCGATGATTAACATCTCAAAGATGCTTAAGGCTCGCGGCCGATCAATCAATGTTGAACATGCCTCGTCATTCAACACACCTTACCTTATGTATTCGCCCGGCTGGTTCTATGATTTCTACGTGGTCAATAAGTACATGCGTGCACAAATATACTTAGTATCAGTTAATAACAGTGTCCAGCATGTATACGGTCCGTGGGATGTTGAATACGTCAACCTGCGCGCGGATCGAAATGGTCCCTCGCCAAAGCCGTCACAGGACATCCATTATATCTTGCTCACGGTCGCGGAAAAGGGCGGATCATCAACCGACGAGGTCCAGCCAGTTCAATGGCAATATCGCGCTAATCCGGAATTACAACATGCATACGAGCAGAACGAGGCTGACCTTACCCGAAATAGCTCCCTTGGCTTGATCAATGACCGCCATTTCGACCCCTCCGCCCCGTCCTATCTCAATCCTTATCTGATCAACCTCGGCGAATTTGGCGTCGGTCTTCGTCCGGAGGGCGTTCATGTTGAAGTGGAGAGCAGGAAGCCTTTGATCATTCGGATTCTCGACTTGCTTGAGGATAGCGAGCTAACCGCGCAGGCGCTGAGCACATTCGTCGCGGTCGCGCGACCCGTGGCGCGGCTCTCGAGTCCATTGGTCTCATTTATCGACAGCGTGGAAGGGGCGACGAACGAGATGTGGAATAGGATAAAACAGAACAAGCTTGTGGAACAGGGAGAAGGCTCGAGTAGGCCTGTCAAGCCCGGAACTGGAACATCGGTTTGACAAGGTGGTGATTGAAACGGCTTGTGTCTCCACCCCCACCCCCACCCCCAATGTCCGACGAACGCTTCGAGGAACATGGAATGAAAGTCGCGCTAATCCTGTCGAATTTCAATCACGCAGCTTTCATCGCGCAAGCCTTTGAGGGAGTCCTCTCGCAGACTTATAAGAATTGGCAATTGTGGGTTGTTGACGACGCCTCCACCGATGACAGCTGGGCCATCATAGAGCGCTATCGTGATCGGGATCCGCGAATTGTGGCCGAGAGATTTCCTCGCAACCGCGGTGTTCTTGCGGCCCATCGGCACCTCCTCCAGCTTTGTAGCGGCGAGCTGCTATGCGTGATCGCCGCTGATGACTATATCTCCAACCCGCGCTACTTCGAGCTCGCCGTAGCGGCGCTGCAACGTTTCCCCGAAGCCGCAGCCGCATTCGCGCCCGCGGCGATCGTTGACGCGAACGACGGCCGACAATACGGGTTCATGGGCTCATACAGCCCGCCTCGGAGCGCCGACGGCGTCGTAAAATATAGCGACAGGGGAGCCTCGCTGCAGTTCGTTCCCCCGCAGGAGGCGCTTAAGGGCTTTGTGTCCCATCGTATGTTCATCACCGGGTGCTCGGTGGCGGTGAGACGCGCCCTCATTGGGGAACTTGACTTCTGCGACGACACGCTGGGCCCGCAAAGCGACTATTTCTTTTTCCACGCGCTGGCGGCCCTGCACGGGGCAGTGTTTATTGAATCGCCAGTCGCCGTTGCACGCGTGTCTGCAACGACCTATAGCGGCTCCGCCAGCGATGATGATTTTTTTCGGCGTTATGCCTTGGTCGAGAAAAAATTCCGGGCGCTTCCGCTGCCTTACGGGACCGACGAGCATCTCTGGGCGCAATTCCGGAGGTCGACGATCGCCAGCCGCACCGTAGAATTTCACCAGCGGCGGTTGTTCGAAACAGTGCGCCGATATGTGGAATCCGTGCCGCCAGCCGAGTTGCAGATGTTCCCGCGTCAGCCGGCGGATCTCGTTGCAAGTTTGCAAGAGGATTGCGCGCGCTTGGAGACCACGCTCGATGAGAATATCGAAAAAGCTCGTCGGATATTCGATGAGGTGGCGGGGCCGATCGCGCCTCTCCCGTTAGGGCCGCAATCGCAGCCGCGTCCCTGGTTGAAGCCCCTCGCGGAAATGTTTTTGACGCTTGGCAGGGTGGTGGGGAAAGCCTTCACCGATCTCGGCAACAAGCTTTGGCAGGCTTAAGGGCTCCTACACCATCTCCCGCAGCCGGTCCCGCACGAGCTCGCCGATGGCGAGGCACGAGGTGAGCCCCGGGCTCTCGATTCCGAAGAGGTTGATCACGCCGGCGACGCCGTGCTCCTGCGGGCTGTCGATGCGAAAATCGGCGGCGGGTTCTCCAGGTCCCGTTATCTTTGGCCTGATCCCGGCATAGGCGGGGACGAGCGAGCCCGCGGCGAGCTGCGGCCAGTAGCGGCGAATCTCTGCGTAGAAGGAGTCGGCGCGGCGGGTATCGACCTCGTAGCTTTCCTCCCGCACCCACTCCACATCCGGACCGAAACGCGCCTGCCCGCCGAGATCGAGCGTCAGATGCACCCCGAGACCTCCGGCGACGGGAATCGGATAAATCAGCCGGCAAAAGGGCGCGGAGCCCGCGAGCGCGAAATAGCATCCGCGCGCGAGATGAAAGGGCGGAACCGCCGCTTGCGGAAAGCCCTCAATCGCCCGCGCGATCGCGACCGCGCCGAGGCCGGCGGCGTTGACGAAAACCTTGGCGCGCAGCGACAGCGCCTCCGCGCTGTCGCGATCGCGGATGTGAAGGACCACGCCGCCCTCAGTGAGCGCGCCGCCCTCGATCCTGGCGTTGAACGCGAAGCCCACGCCTCCCGCTTCTGCGTCGCCTTGCAGCGCCAGCATCAGACTGTGGCTGTCGACGATGCCCGTGGAGGGCGAAAGCAGCGCGCTGCGGCAGCGCAGATCGGTCTCCAGCGCGCGCGCCTCTGGTTCGCTCATCCGCACGAGGTCCTCGACGCCGTTCGCCTGAGCGTTGCGCGCGATCACCTCGAGCTTTTCTTCCTGGTCGGGATCGGTGGCGACGACGAGCTTGCCGACGCGTCTGGCTTCGACCCCGCGCGTCGCGCAATAGCGGTAGAGCATGTCGGCGCCGCGCCGACAGAGGATCGCCTTGCGCGATCCGGGCGGGTAATAGAGGCCGGCGTGAATGACCTCGGAACTGCGCGAGCTGACGCCGAGGCCTATTCTCGGAGCGCATTCGATCACCAGCACCGAGAGGCCGGCGCCCCCGATGGCGCGCGCGACCGCGAGGCCGACGACGCCCGCCCCGGCGATGATCACGTCAAAATCCGCTGCGTCCAAGTCGAATCCCCGGTTTTCTTTCGAAAGCAGCATAGCCTCTGCGCATTCGCAAATGGAGTGGGGACGCTTTGACTCGGCGCCGCGCGTTCGGCTCGGAGCTGCGGCAAAGAAAAAATCGAGCCGGAGCCAGTCTGGCGCTTTCTTGCTTCTCAAAAGCGCGAATCTCAATACTCGCGGCAAGCAGGAAGAAGCCGTTCGGAAACTCAACCCTCGTGGTTTCCACAATTGCGACGGGAGAGCGAAAGCGTTGTTATTCCCCCATCGATCAAATGAGATGGACGCAGCGGAATGGAAAACACGGCCAAGAGCAAACGCGACTTCGCCTCGATGGACCCGGAAAGGCGGCGCGAGATCGCCCGCATGGGCGGAAAGAGCGTTCCACCGGAAAAACGCAGCTTCTCACAAAACGCCGGCCTCGCAGTGCAGGCGGGTCGCAAGGGCGGCCAATCCGTCGGGCCCGGCGATCGTTCCTTCACGAGGAATCCCTCCCTCGCCGCAGAAGCGGGAGCCAAGGGCGGCCGCGCATCGCGGCAGGCGCGAAGCTACAGAACAGCGGATTAAACCCGCTCACGCCTGGCCTCAACGGCCAGGCGCGTGAATCCGACTCCGGAGCCAACCGGAGCGGACGCCCCGAGTCTGGGGAGGACAGGCGGATGCGTACGACGCATCCGCCTGCAGTCGCATTTCAGCGCAAACGGGGCGAGTGCAGAAACCCACGCGCCGAGGAACGCGCCAGCGGCGAGCGCGATGCGCGCCTCGCGAAGGGACGCACCGAAGCGATTTCGGCCGATTGTGTTGAAAAACTTGACTGTTGCCGGGTGCCGGGGCTCGTGATTCTCATGTCCTTTTTCAACCTTGTTGGTCGCGAGGGGTCGTTCCGCGGCGGCGGTTGAAGGCATGCGGCTGCGCATCGCTGGAGACGGAGGCTTCGAGACGACGGTTGATCAGACTCTGATGCGCGGGTTGGATACCGCAAGACCGCGTTTTCGTCTCGGGCCTGCCTCTGTCTCAAGCGGGGCGTCGATTTCATCGGCCACAGAATCACAGCGAGGGTTGCCCTACCGTGCCCCCGTCTCCGGCGATGCGCAGATGTTCAGCTCGAATGCTTGGTCCCTCCCTGCTGAGCGCGGCGGACGATCAGGCCGTCACGGCGACGGCGTCGTTGGTCGCGATCGCCCAGACGAAGGCCGCGAGTTCGCGCGCGATCGCGACGCAAACGACATTTGCCGGCTTTCACCGCAGCGACGCTGTGGCGCTGATGGCGGCGACGTTGCAGGGTGCCTGAAGCTGCGGCCGGATTGGAGAGAGCGCGTCAGGTCGAGCAGAGACAAGGAGGCGGCGGAGAGGCGCGCGAGGGGCACATTTTGACCCATTCCTGACTCCTGCAAGATGAGTGGCTATTCACTCTCCTGCGTTGCGACGGCGCTCCAAGCGAACCTGCAGCCTTGCCAAAGGCGGAGAGTTGAAGTTCCATGCACCAAAGCCTACGCAGGGATGTCTTTGTGAGGTCGGCGAGATAGCTGGACCAAATGGGGGCGGTTCAACAACGAAAATCTTCGAAGCAGGCTCACAGGATTTGTCGGGCTTGTGTTGGATTGGAGCGTGGGCGCCGAAGCTGCTTGGCAGTGATCGGCGACGTTGGCTCCTTGCATCGGCGATTCAGGGTATCGACATGACTGTAAATGTAAAAACCGCGCTTTCATTCGCAATTGCGGCCATATCGATAGTGATCGGGGTGACGCGCGCTTTGAGGCATCATAATGAAGAAGAGTTGGCCCTAAATGCGGTGATGGAAAATCAAGCGCGTAACTGTGTTATGGCCGTTGGCCCATATGAGTTTTCCCTTATTGGTTATCAACCGTTATATACACGTAATGAGTTTTGTCACATCTTCCCTGTGCGCGGTCCAATTATCTTCGATCTGACCTTTAAGCAAAAGCAAGTTCGCAGTATGGGTTTGAGCTTCCACTTATACCCTGACGGGGACAGCAATGACCTGCTTTACAATGACCATGACCTGAGTCACACCACAAGTAAGCGCTACGTATACGGAAAGACAAATATTGAGCACACGTTTTCGTCTGGTGGAGACTATTATTTAGAAGTTCATGTATCAAACGGAGGTGCAAATCCACAATATATAGGGAGATTTAATTTTTCTGTTCGAGATCCATGGCAGAAAGTTCAGGAAATTTCTGAAGAAACCTGCGGAGTCCTGCCGGATGTCGAGACAATTCTAGACATTATGGAGGCCATACCAGCCGCCGGCGCGGTGAAAGTTGCTGAACTAACTTGTGCGATAGCGAAAAAAGACCCTTCTGCCGCTATCAAAGCGGGGATCAAGATTCATGATCACTGGGTTGAGAAGAAGTGAAAGCACCCTCTCCGAGGTTACATTCTGGCGCATAGAGGACATTCACATCGATCCACTGGCGGGGGGCCGATGGAACGGTGTGAAGATGGGAAGGCCGCCGAAGCTGACGCCGCACGAGAAGGAAGAGGCAATCCGCCGTCGCGACCACGGCGAGGAAACGCTTGCGGAAATTGGGCGCAGCTATAACGTGTCGGAGTGACTAACGCCGCTAAAAGCCGAACGAAAAGGCGCAAGCGACTGACCCCTGAGGAAGAGGCGGACATTCGCCTTGGCGCGCTTTTTGGGGAGGCTCAGAAATTTTGCGCGGATGTTGGACTGCATGAAAACCTCATTCACGAAATCTACAACGCTGAGAATGATTGGACGTTCATTCTCAAAATCGACGCGCTACTAGAAATAGCGACCAAGGAACTTATCAAGAGCGGGTTGAAGCTGAAAATTCTCAATCGCTTTGTTGGTGCGCAGGAATTGGCCGATTTTGTCGAAAGCCTGCCGATGAACGGGAAGACATCGCTTTTGACCTTGCTAAAAGCTTCGGGTTGTCCCTCCGAAGACAGCGGGTTCGTTGAGGCTGTGCGCCGCGTGAGAAACGCTTACGCTCACAACATCAGGCTTGCAGACCTAACCTTAATTGAACTGATCAAACAGCGGCCCGACAAGCCGCACATCATCAAAAACATCAGTGGGATCAAAACCTATGACGAGGCAGACTTGATTGCCCACTACGAGAAGGACGGCAACTTTTTCCGCTTCTGCATCCTCGATGCGACGATGCGTATCTTGTTATATGCCTACCACATCGCTTTGAAATGACCCGGTATCGGGGCGTCCTCGCGCCCAAGCGCGCGCTCAGGCTGTCATGAACCGACTCCGCGAGCGGTTCCGGCCTTGCGGCGTCCATCCCTCACGCCACGGCACACGCGCTTCGTGAGGCTATCCGGACCTACCTCAGACAGGCCGAGCGGAGACTGTCCCGCCGCTATACACTTTGCGGCTACCACTAAAGCTAAGTTATAGCTATAGTCCCATGATTTCATGGCTCTGGATAATCCTTGACACTACTCTCTGTGTAGAGTAGGTCTGTCCTACGCTATACCTGCTGTATCCGTAGCGTTGGATCGAATAACTGGAGCTTAACAGCAAGGAGCAAAAGATGGGTCACCTCAACGAACGCCTCGACGAAGACCTCGACAGGCTACGGCGCAAGGCGCTGGCGGCGCTCAACGCCGTCGTCAAGGGCCGCAACTTCGAGCAGTGGCTGACCATCGGCGAATACATCGAAACGGGGCGGCGCTGGGCGATGGAGATCAGCCGCTCGAACCAGCCGAAGGGCATACGCTACAACCAAGCTCTACAAGTTTGGTTTGCGCGTAACCCGCACTTCGAGCGCGACATAGGCAAGGACGAACGCAACGATCTCATGCGCGTCATGGAAAACTTGCCGGCGATCCGGCACTTCCTCGACGGCGAGTCGCCGTCGCGACGCCATCAACTCAACCACCCGACCTCAGTGCTGCGCGCCTGGAAACGGAAAGAAGCCAGCATCGAAAACGAGGCGCACAAACACAGACTCGAACAAGAGCGCGAGGCGGCGCTCAAAGCCGACGACGGCACGGCGTTGGGCGTGCCGATCATTCCGTCGAAGGAAAGGGCGGACCCGCTCACGAAGGGCGAGCCGTTCACGCTCGACCCGGACGACGCGCCGAACTTCCAAGCGATGCGGATCAGGAAGGTGGCCTCGCGCGAGTGGGGCGAGGAACTGACGCGGCAACTCGCCAAGCTCTACGGACTGAAGCTAGTCGACGAGTCGGCACCGAAGCCACGCCAGCGGGCGAAGGTTGCCGAGCAACAGGAACCGGCGCAATGACGCTCCGCTTCGACGTGCGCTGGATCATGCTCACGGGGCACCACTACCGGCGGACGACGGCGGACTGGTCGACCTGCCTCACTCAGCGGCCTCCGCTGGCCGCGCGGTTGCAGCGCTCCCGGCGATCACCGCGCCAGGAAGCCGCGCGCCTTGGTCCACAAAAGCCAGCGACGACGATGAACGCCAGACTGAGCGGGCCCGCGCCGGGAGTGGGTCCGCTTGTCCCCTCATTGCCGCTGCGACATGCGCGTTCTCGCATTTCGGGTTTGCTCCAGAAGCGGACTTCTCTGTCAGATGCTATCCCGATCCGCATGTAGAAACTCATCAACATCGGCGCGAGGATCATCAGCCATGGCCGCTACGTGGCTTTCCAGATAGCGGAGGTAGCGATTCAAGGGGGCGTGTTCGGGGACATCTTGCAGATGCTCGCGGAGCTGCGACCGCCGCCCTTGGCGTCCGCGGTATAGCGCATACGCGTGTCATGAGTTCGAGCCAAACGACGGGAGGAGTGCGTCCTGATGGTAAGCAATTCGTCTATATCCCTTGTGATAACGGCGGTTTCGGCCGGTCGTCCGCCATCCTGTGCTCCAGCGAGCGCGACCGCGACGGCTCCGCCTTGTCAAAAGCGCCAAATGGGAAGATGTTTGCATCCAAACCGGGGCCCATCCGGCGAATCCCGGATAAACCCGAGGCGCTGCTGGTGATGAACGAAACCAACAGGAGATCCAAATGGTCCGCTCGACTATCCTTTTTTCCTTATTGTGCGTTCTTTTCGCAACGACCGCCATCGCGTGTCCCGGCCAAACGGGAAAAGTGATCTTCGAGGATAACTTCGCCGACGACAGCGGCGGTTGGAAGTTGGCCCCTCCCTGGGCGGAAATCAAAGATGGCGCGCTTCTCTTGCGCCCTGACCCCAAGGGGGCGGATGAGGCAGGCGACCCTGTAGTCGAATTGGATAATATAACATTTTCTGCTGGAGAGGCTGATTACTGCGTTGAATTCATCTTTCCGAAGTCGTTTGCTCCGGATAATAATGTTGTATTATCGATTCTCTTCTTAAACGATCTCAAGTCTGTGTTTAAACTTAGCGGTTCCGCAGATAAAACTGTCTTTCTCAGTAGATGGACTTCGACTCAGAAAGTATGGGATAGGATTTTTACGCAAGACAATGCTCCCACCAAGGTGGGGCCAGGTGACGTCAATTCCCTCCGCGTCGTGGCCAAGGGGGGAAAGTTGGCGTTATTCCTCAATGGCCAGCAATTGAAGGCGATCCGGGCTCAGACGCCGGAGGGCGATCTGCGGTTTGGCCTTCGGGCCGAGGTCGAAAGGCACAGCCAGGCGAACCCCGTGTTTCAAGTCAAAAGTTTCAAAGTAACGACGGGGCAATGAGAGGCTATCCGATTGGGACGGCTCTGTTGCATTGGCGAGCACCTGGGATGGCGCCCGCCAATCGAATGCACGAGTTGGCGTACGCCGAGTGAAGGCTCGTGCGACGACTTTCATTCAGGCGCGACATAGAGCCGTTGGGCGCGAGCGCGGGCGGTGGCCGCAACTCCTCGATCATCCAAAAGATGCCGGCGAACAGGTCCCGTTGAGTGGCGACCGCCTCAATGCGGAAGACGATGTAGCGGGCGGTGCCGACCAACTTGGGGTCGATCTTGGTCAGCTTTTCAAATGGAGGCTGCGGGTCAACCTGCGTCGCGAGGCCATTGTTCAAACGCGTCCGCTCATCGCCAGATCGCCGCCGCGACACGCGCCTTCTCGCGCTTCGAGTTCGCGTCATCTTCGCCCCTTCGGCCTGCCTCAGATAGACTCTGCTCATGAGATGAGGAAATGGCGGGTTCGGCGGACACTCGAAGCCTGGAAAGGGCGTCCCTGGATTCGTGCGCGGACGAACCAGCGCCACGCGCACGGCAGCTTCGGGGCATCTTCGCCCGCGCCGCGCTGCCGGGAGTGAGTCCGCTTATCCTCGAAAAGCGTCCGCGACAGTGAACACCGCGAGCCGTTTTTTTCGCGCTCACGTCACGTTTTCCTTCGCCTGTGCCCGCGCCATGCCGGCGGGGGCGCGGCCGATGATCGGCGAGGTGGATGTCGGCAGATGCAATATCGCAAGGGCGAAGCGCCGGAGAGCGCGCCGAGAGGTCGACATGCGGTGCGACATGATGGCAGAATGCCGAACCGATCACGGGCCAAGGTAGCCAGCCAATGAAATGCATTAGAAAGCCGTTGACGCCTGTCGATTCGATGTTTCAGGGGCCGCCGGTCGCTTACACGCCGGGCAGCTTGGCGAAGAAGAAGCCTGAGCCGACGCCCGAGCCGACGCCCGAACCGACGCCTCCCCCACAGACCAATGAGCCTCGGCGAGACGACGCCTGATTCCGGTTGGCAGTTTCGTTGTTGGGCCGCTCGGCGCAAGCCGCGCCGGCAGAGTGAATCGTCAAAGCGGGTTGTAGCCGGGCTTCTTGTAAAGTTGGTCCGACTTGGCCGCGATGTCGGGCCGATAGACCTTCTCGATCCAGTCTTCCGACGCTACGTCCTCGATGCTGACCGAAACGGCGTCTTCGCCGCCCCCAAGCGTCTTCGTCACCGCGCGAGTGATCTCCTCGGCAAGCAACTGCTTTTGAGCCTCCGTGCGGCCCGCATACATTTTCACGATAACATGGGGCATTGTCAGGCCACCTGACTTGTCGGGCGGAAGAGGATTTCGTTCACGTCGACGTCCGCCGGCTGGCTGATCGCGAACGAGACCATGCGCGAGCGCTTGTTCAATCCCGTTTAATCGAGCCCAGCCCAATTCAATACAGGCATGATGCACAAACGCTGCACAAATTTCAGGAAGTCTCCATAATAGACTGATTTCAATGGATTTTATGAGAAGCTTGACCGCTGGGCTTCTCCTAGCGAATGAGCAGCGCCGCGTCGCAAATACCGTCCCCGAGCGCCTCGAGCCGCAGCGCTGCGAAGCGCCGCGCGGGATCGGACGGAATGAGCCTTCCTCCGCCGCCAAGATGATCGAGATAGGCGACGATCACCCGGCTGTCGTAGATCGCCGAACCGTCATCGAGCAGCAGGGTCGGAATCTTGCCGAGCGGATTCTGCCCGCGGATCGGGTCTGCAGGATCGGCCGTGTCGGTGGCGGAAAGTTCGATACGATCCGCGAGACCGAGCTCGGCGGCGGCGATGCGGACCTTGCGGGCGTAGGGAGACGCGGGGTGATAGCGCAGTCGGAGCATGGACGAGCCATAGCATGGCTTCACGCCATCGCTACAGCTTGAAATGGAATTTTGCTCGCTCGGCGGCCCGTCGGGCGCGGGATACCCAAGCACTCCCGATCGCCTATATCGCATCGAGTGGAGTGGATAAAATGGCGCGCGTTTCGAAACGGTCGGCGGCGATCGCCGCTCCGCTCTTTCTGTCGATAGGACTGGCTGGCGCGCAAGCTTCCGACGGTCCGCCGGCTCTACGCGGATTGACCAAGGAGATGCGCATTCAGACGGCGAGAGCGCCCGCTGAAGTTCATCAGACAAGCCGAGGCCCTCGCGGGGTCGCAAATAAGGCTCCGGCCCGCGCGGAGGATCAGCATCCCTCTCACATGGAGAAGAGCGGCACGATCGGGACCGGATTCTTCGTTAGCTCCGAAGGGCACTTGATCACGAATGCGCATGTCGTGGAAGGCTGCAACGCTCCGAAAGTGACCTCTGGCGCGTCCTCTAAGGTCTCGGCGCGCGTGCTCGATCGCGATGCCTTGAACGACCTCGCACTGATCAAGGGCGATTTGAAGCCCGCGGCGACGATGCCGCTCAGGGCCGGCGTCAAAATAGGAGAGGCGGTCGCAACTTTCGGCTATCCCCTGTTTGGCCTGCTCTCCACCAGGGGCAATTTCACGACGGGCAACATCTCCGCGATCACGGGAGTTGGAGACGATTCGAGATTCTTGCAAATGACGGCGCCCGTGCAACTGGGAAACAGCGGCGGCCCGATGCTCGATCAGGCGGGAAACGTGGTCGGGGTGGTGCTCGGCAAGCTCAACGCTCTCGAAGTTGCGGCGACGACCAAAGACGTGCCGCAGAACGTCAACTTCGCGATCAAGACATCGATGGTGATGAATTTCCTCGACGCCAACGGAATCAATTACGCAACGGCGAGCGTGGGACCGTCCATTTCATACGCCGACATCGCCGACCGAGCCCGGGCGATTTCCGTGTTGATCGAGTGCGAGAAATAGCGACGACGCGCCCGACTCTCAGCTTTTGCGCCGTTCGCTCTAATGCTTCACCACCGCCAGGGGCGGCGGCGTTTCTCCCAGCTGCCCGAGCTGGCGTATACGCGCGAGCGAGCAAGTGTCGAGAACCTGGGAAAGGGCGCGCTGCGCTTCGACCATCAAGAGGCGCACCGGACAGGTGGCCTCGCTTACGCAATCGTCGCAGCGTTGATAGCGCGTCTTGCTCGCGCAGGCGATCGGCGCGAGCGGTCCGTCGATCGCGCGCACGATTTCGCCGATCGTGATGGTCTCGGGCTCGCGGGCGAGCGTGTAGCCGCCGTTCTTGCCCATCTTCGAGGACACGAAGCCGAAGCTGCGGAGCTCGAAGAGAATGGCGTTGAGGAAGCGCTTCGGGATTTGCTGCTCCTCGGCGATGTCGAGGACATGCGTGAACTCCCCCGGCGGAAACTGCGCGAGATGCGCCATCGCCTTGAGGCCGTATTTGCCCTTTTTCGTCAGCACAGCGCCACCTGTCCGCAAGTTCCGAAGTGCGCGGAACCTATCCGGCGGGGGCGATGTAGTCAACTCAATCTATAGACTAAAGAGATTGGCTCCGCCCGTACTGCAGCCGCAGCAGCGCCGCGACCAGCGCATCGACGTCGTCGCAAGTATTGTA
>Ga0265327_10003680_pt1 | contig 14355 bp, 17 predicted proteins | sample 41621metaG_FD_202089 | JGI IMG/M metagenome (GOLD analysis project Ga0265327, IMG submission 202089) | Rhizosphere microbial communities from Carex aquatilis grown in University of Washington, Seatle, WA, United States - 4-16-21 metaG | ecosystem: Host-associated > Plants > Roots > Rhizosphere... | reverse complement strand
GCGTCATCAGCGTCGCCACGTCCTCGGCGCGCGCGGTGATGGTCTCGAACACCGACCGCAGGATTTCCCCGCGCTCACGCGCGGGGGTTGCCGCCCACTCCTTTTCGACGGCCGCCGCGGCATCGAGGGCGGCGATGCCGTCCTGCGGGGTGGCGTCGGCGACACGGGCGATGACGTCCTCGGTAGCCGGGTTGAGCACTTCGAACGTGGATTGCCCGGCGCGCTCCTCACCGCCGATCCAGAGGCCAGTCGGGACAGACGACAACAGCGCGGCGATGTCCATACACCCATCATGTACGGCGGCGTCTCCTGCGTCACACTAGGGTTTGAGGCATGGCTGATCACACTCCCGCTGCCGACATCTCGACCACCTCGGCCTGGGAGGCGCTCACCGCGCACCACGCCGCGGTCGAGGCGACCACGCTGCGCGAGCTGTTTGCCGACGACCCGGACCGCGGCCGCGAGCTGACCCTGACCGTCGGCGACCTGTACATCGACTACAGCAAGCACCGGGTGACCCGGGAAACCCTTGCGCTGCTGCTCGATCTGGCCCGTGCGGCCGGCCTGGAGGAGCGGCGCGACGCCATGTTCGCCGGTCAGCACATCAACACCTCCGAGGACCGCGCGGTGCTGCACACCGCGCTGCGGCTGCCCCGGGGCGCCTCGTTGGTGGTCGACGGTCAGGACGTGGTCGCCGACGTGCACTCGGTACTCGACGACATGGGCACCTTCACCGACCGGCTGCGCAGCGGTGAGTGGACCGGGGCCACCGGGCAGCGCATCACCACCGTGGTCAACATCGGTATCGGTGGCTCCGACCTGGGGCCGGTGATGGTCGACCAGGCGCTGCGCCACTACGCCGACGCAGGCATCTCGGCGCGGTTCGTGTCGAACGTCGATCCGGCTGACCTGGTGGCCAAGCTGGACGGACTCGACCCTGCCACAACGCTTTTCATCGTCGCCTCCAAGACGTTCTCGACGCTGGAGACGTTGACGAACGCCACTGCCGCCCGGCGCTGGCTCGTCGCGGCGCTGGGTGATGATGCCGTCGCCAAGCACTTCGTCGCGGTCTCGACCAACGCGAAGCTGGTGTCCGAGTTCGGCATCGACACCGCGAACATGTTCGGCTTCTGGGACTGGGTCGGCGGCCGCTACTCCGTGGACAGCGCCATCGGGCTCTCGGTGATGGCCGTGATCGGCAAGGAGCGGTTCGGCGAATTCCTGGCCGGCTTCCATCTGGTCGACGAGCACTTCCGCACCGCACCACTGGAGGCGAATGCGCCGGCGTTGCTCGGGCTCATCGGCCTGTGGTACTCGGATTTCTTTGGCGCACAGGCGCGTGCGGTGCTGCCCTACTCCAACGACATGGCCCGGTTCGCCGCCTACCTGCAGCAGCTGACGATGGAGTCCAACGGCAAATCGGTCCGTTCCGACGGCACCCCGGTGAGCACCGACACCGGCGAAATCTTCTGGGGCGAGCCGGGAACCAACGGCCAGCACGCCTTCTACCAGCTGCTGCACCAGGGCACCCGGCTGGTGCCGGCCGACTTCATCGGTTTCAGCGAGCCGACCGACGACCTGCCCACCGCCGACGGCACCGGCAGCATGCACGACCTGCTGATGAGCAACTTCTTCGCGCAGACGCAGGTGCTGGCGTTCGGCAAGACGGCCGAGGAGATCGCTGCCGAGGGCACCCCGGCCGATGTCGTCCCCCACAAGGTGATGCCCGGAAACCGGCCCACCACTTCGATTTTGGCGACCAAGCTGACGCCGTCGGTGGTCGGCCAGCTGATCGCCCTGTACGAGCACCAGGTCTTCACCGAGGGCGTCATCTGGGGCATCGACTCGTTCGATCAGTGGGGCGTCGAACTGGGCAAGACGCAGGCCAAGGCCCTCCTGCCGGTGATCACGTCCGAAGCCGCGCCGGCCCCACAGTCCGACAGCTCGACCGATGCACTCGTGCGCCATTACCGAGCGGAGCGAGGTCGATCAGCCTGAGTCGCGCCGAGCGCAGCCGCTCCGCGTAGCCAGAGCCGCGGAGAAGCCGGATTTCCTAGGGAGATCCCTTATTTCGCGGACCTCCGAATGTTCATAGCGTTTGGCATGGACAGGGACGAGCCGACTCCGGAGGGGTCAGCCCCGAGACCGGAGGAACGACATGTCACGTTCGATTGCGCAGAGAACAGCCGCTCCAGCAGTGTTCGCGGTGGTCGCTTGTCTCACAGGTGCCGGCTCGGCCGCAGCAACACCGATGGTGCCGCTGGCGCCCCCATGCGGCCTCTTCCACTACTGGAAGCTGCCGAATCTTCTGACCATCCACCAGGACAATGGCCTCGACGTGCTCGTGACTTTCGAGGGAGGCACACCGGCCCGTGGTCAGTACACCGCCAAGGACGGCCGGCTCATAACCGGTCTCGGCGATGCGGAGCGGCGCGGCGAGACCAGCGACTTCAGTTTCCCAATGCGATGGCGCGAGACTGGCGGTTCGAACGTCTACAGCGTGCACATCGCCGACGACGGTTCCATGAGCGGCAACACCATCAACGAGCGATTCGTCAGCAATAAATGGACTGGATCCCCGAAAGCGACGTGCTGACCTGCCCCCACCTACATCCCGCGCCGCGGGGCAATTTCCACGCCACGAGTGGAGGAACTAGGCGAAGTACTTGGTGAAGCGCGGCGGCATCAGCTTCATCACCTCGACCAGCGGCCACCACGGCCAGCCGGGAACGACGGCGCGGCCCTTCTCGTTCTCGATGGCGTCGACCATGGCCTTCACGCCGGTCTCGTTGTCGACCATGAGCATGGTCGAGTTGGACTTCGCGGTCATCTCCGACTCGATGTAGCCGGGTTCCAGCACAGTGACCTTGATCGGGCCGGATGGGTATTCGGCACGCAGCGACTCACCCAACGATGTGACGCCGGCCTTGCTCGCGGCATACGCGGCCTTGTGTCCGGGCACGCCGACGTTGCCGAGCACCGACGACACCAGGACCAGGTGGCCCCGGCCAGCGGCCTTGAACATCTCCAGCGCCGTTTCGATCTGGACCAGTGCCGCAACCAGATTCGTCTCGATGGTCGCTTTGTTGGCCCACAACTTCCCGCCGCCCAGCGGGTAGCCCTTGCCGATGCCGGCGTTGACGATGACGCAGTCGATGCCGCCGAGCTCGTCGGAGAGCTCCTCGAACACCTTCGGCACCTGGTCGTGGTCGTTGACGTCCAGCGTCGCGATGGCCACGGTCACCCCCGGGTACTGCGCCGTCAGTTCAGCCTTCAGTTCTTCGAGGTTGTCCAGCCGGCGGGCGCACAGGGCCAGGTCGCGGCCTTTGGCGGCAAACTGCCGCGCCATACCGGCGCCGAGGCCGGAGCTCGCGCCGGTGATGAGGATTTTCTGCCGAGTCATGACAGCAGCGTAGCCAAGTCGACACCTGTCAAGAAAGGTCGGAGGGGGCAGGATCGACATATGAAGCTCGCCGCCCTGTTGACCGTTGCCCTGGGAGTGCTGTCGATGCCCCTCGCCCACGCCGACGACGATCCACTGTTCCGACTGGTCGACACCGCGGCCCAGCGGCTGCAGACCGCCGATGCGGTGGCCGCGGTCAAGTGGATCGACGGCGGCTCGATCGAGGATCCCGCGCGGGTCGATCAGGTGCTGGCCGCGGTCGGTTCACAGGCCCAGAGCGCGGGCGCTGACCCGGCGTTTGTGCGGAAGGTCTTCACCGACCAGATTCATGCCACCGAGGGCATCGAGTACCTGCGATTCAGCCAGTGGAAGTTCGATCCGGCCGCGGCCCCCGCCACAGCCCCGAACCTGTCCGAATCACGCACGGCGATAGACGGTTTCAACCGCACCATGGTCGCCGAGTTGGCGGCACAGCAAGGCGTCCTGCACGGCCCGGGGTGCGCCACGGCACTCGACGCCGCCCGAGCACAGGTGACCACGAACCAGCACCTCGATCCGCTCTACCAGCAGGCGCTCACCGCAGCGACCAGGAACTACTGCAGCTGAATCACTTGAGCAGCTTGGACATTCGCCGGTCGGCAAGTACCTTGCCACCGGTCTGGCACGTCGCGCAGTACTGAAAGGACTTGTCCGCGAAGGACACCTCACGAACGGTGTCACCGCAGACCGGGCACGGCAGCCCCGTGCGGGCATGCACCCGCAGCCCGGAGCGCTTCTCCCCCTTGAGGGTTGCCGCGCCCTGGCCGACCGATCGGGTGACGGCGTCGGTGAGCACCGAGATCATCGCGTCGTGCAACGATCCCAGCTGCTCGTCGGTCAGCTTGCCCGCCGTCGCGAATGGCGAAAGCTTGGCCACATGCAGGATTTCGTCGCTGTAGGCGTTGCCGATTCCGGCGATCACCCGCTGATCGGTGATGACGTTCTTGATCCGGCCGGTATTGCCGGCCAGCACGGCGCTCAACTCAGCCGGCCCGAGTGACAGCGCGTCAGGGCCCAATGTGGCGATCTGCGGCACCGCCAGCGGATCGTTCACCAGCCAGACCGCCAGGCGTTTTTGCGTTCCCGCCTCGGTGAGGTCGAAACCCGGTGCCTCACCCGGCTTTCCGAGATGCACCCGCAAAGCGATCGGCCCCTTGCCCGGTTTGAGCGGCGCCGCAGCCAGCTTCTCCGACCAGCGCAGCCAGCCCGCCCGTGACAAGTGGGTGATGAGATGCAGGTCGCCGACCTGCAGCCCCAGATACTTTCCCCAGCGGTTGGCCCCCGTCACCTCCTTGCCGTAGAGCGCGGTCGGTGGCGGGTCGAAGGTCTTGAGCACCGACAGGGCGGAAACATCGACACGGCCCACCGGCAATCCGACCGCATGACGACGCAGGTGATCGGCGAGCGCCTCGACCTCGGGAAGTTCCGGCATGGGTTCAGGCTAGCGACTGGATGTACCGCATGCTGTAGACATGGCAGACCGCTCGGCGCCCGCCCCGGCCACCAATCCGTTGCGACGCATGCTGATCATGAACAGCGTGCCGCGCCGCTGGCCGTTCGCGCTGCGCGCATCGATCTGCATGGTGGTGCCGATTCTCATCGGGTGGGCGGCCGGCGACGTGTCCGCCGGGCTGGTCGCCACCATCGGTGGCTTCACCTCGCTGTACGGCAGTGGACGGCCGTATCTCAACCGTGCGATGTACCTCGGCGCGATCGCCGTCTCGTTCGCGGTGGTCGTGGCGCTCGGCGATTGGGCGGCCGCCATGCCGTGGTCGGCGGTGTTGGTGGTGACGGTGATCGCGATGATCGCCGTACTGGTCTGCCAGGCCCTCTCGGTCGGTCCGCCCGGCGCCTACATGCCGGTGCTGGCCTGCGCGGCGGCGGTCGGGATCGCCACCCAGCATCTGAGCCCGTGGAGGTTGGGTGCGCTGGTGCTGGCCGGCGGCACGTTTGCCTGGGCGGCCCACATGGCCGGAGCACTGGTCCGCCCGCGCGGGCCCGAACGCGCCGCGGTCGCCAGTGCCGCCGAAGCGGTGGCCACCTACATCGAAACGTCGTCACCCGACGCGCGGCACCGCGCCGCACAACTCCTGCACGAGGCGTGGATCACCCTGGTGACGTTCCAGCCCGTGCGGCCCAAACCGGACGATGCCCTGTATCGGCTGCGGGTGACGAACCGCCGGCTGCACGCGTTGTTCGCCGAAGCCATGGCCGCTGCCGACCGCGGCCGGCCGATGTCTGTCGACGGCGCCGCGTTGGCGCGGCAGCTGGGCACCGTGCCCGGCGACATCGGCGGCAGTTTCGAGGGCATGATCCCGCTGGGACGGCCGTCCGTCGGGACCCTGCTGCGCCGGGCGGTGACGCCGGGCGCTCCCGCACTGACCGCGGCGCTGCGCACCGCGGCTGCGGTGGCGATCGCGGGTACCGTCACCGTCGGCCTGAACATGGACCACGCGTACTGGGCCATGGCGGCCGCGGTGCTGATGCTGCATCAGGGTTTCGATTGGCGGCGCACCGTACAACGCGGCATCGAACGGACGCTGGGCACCTGGCTCGGCCTGGTCCTGGCGGGCGGCGTCCTGCTCGCCGCGCCGGGCGGACCCTGGCTCGCCCTGATCGTCGGCACACTGCAGTTCCTGATCGAGATGTTCGTGGTGCGCAACTACACCATCGCGGTCATCTTCATCACGCCGGCCGCACTGACCATCGCGTCGGGCGGTCACCACATCGCCGACGTGCCCGCCATGCTGCTGGCCCGCGGCATCGACACCGTGGTCGGTTGCGCCGTGGCACTTCTGGTGCTGTGGCTGACCCGGCGCGGTCATCCTGCGGCCAGCCCCGCCGAGTCGATTGCCGGGACGTTGGATGCCGTCGCCGTCGTGATGCGTCATCTGGCAGCGGGTGCGGTCACCACCGATCAGGCCCGCAATGACCGTCGTGATCTGCAGCTGCGCGCGATGGCCATGCTTCCGGTCTACGACACCGCCATCGGCGGGTCCGCCCGGACCCGGGTTGCGGCAGAACGGCTTTGGCCGACGATCGTGGCCAGCGAGCAACTGGCCTACCGGACGCTCGCCGCGAGCTGGGCCACCGAACAGTCCGAGGCGCCACTCACCCTGGACGACGCCGCGCGACTGACCGCGACGATCGCCGATCTCGCCGGCGCAATCCGTACGGGACGCCCGGCCGCCGAGATGGGCGAGCCACCGACCTTCGGCGCCAACGAATTACACGCGATCCGGGCATCGCTGGCCTGATCCCTACTTCTCGACGGCGCGCTGCACCAGGCCCAGCGCCCAGCCGACGATGGACAGCAGGATCGCCGCCCAGATCGCGGTGAACCAGAACTGGTCGATTCCCAGGCCCCAGTGCGTGGTGTTCTCGGTGATCCATGACGTGATCCACAGCATCCACGCGTTGATGACGACGTGGATCAGGCCGAGGGTGAGGATGTACAGCGGAATCGCGAACAGCTGCACGATCGGCTTGATGATGGCGTTGACCAACCCGAAGACGAACGCCACGACCAGGATGATGCCGACCCGCTCGAGTTGAGTGGCGCCCACGGGGAAGACGAAATAGATCCCCGCCACCATACGAGTGACCACCCACAACGCCAGGCCGGTAAGGCCGGCGCGCACCAGCAACGATTTCATGCTGTCGATTCTGCCCGCAGTAGATAGATATCCATGATCCAGCCGTGCCGAACGCGGGCCGCCGCCCGTTCTCGCGCGATCGTGTCACCGACTTCACCGAGGGTCCCGGCGATCAGGATTTCATCCACGGTGCCGAGGTAGGCACCCCACCAAATCCGGGTGTGCGGGGGGCATTCCAGGAACGAGCACTCGCCGTCGAGCATCACGACGGCCGCCCCGACCAGCCCATGCTCACGCAGCTGCCGGCCCGTCGTGATGAGCACCGGTTCGCCAATGTCGTTGAGCGGTATGCGATGCCGGGCGGTGAGCGCCTGAATGGCCGTGATGCCGGGGATGACGTCGAACTCGAACTCGACGTGTGCGGCGACGCGGTCCAGGATGCGCAGGGTGCTGTCGTAGAGCGACGGATCGCCCCACGCCAGGAACGCGCCGACGCCGTCGGGTCCGAGTTCGGTCTCGATCGCCTCGGCCCACAAGCGGGCTCGCGCGGCATGCCATTCATTCACCACGTCGTGGTAGTCGCGACCGGCTACGGCCTTGGCCCGCACCGGATCCGGCAGCGTCACGAACCGGTAGCCGGGGTCGTCGATGAACCGCTCGCAGATCAGCCTGCGTAGCGCGACGAGGTCGTCCTTGCTATCGCCCTTGTCCATCGCGAAGAACACCTGGGTGTCGTTGAGCGCCGCGACGGCCTGGGCGGTGACATAGTCCGGGTCGCCGGCGCCGATGCCGATGACGTGGATGGTGCGCATCCGCGAAGGCTAGCGGCCCACGGCGGCAACACTTTTATCCAGTACCGCAGGTATTGACTACCTCTGGTATCGGACGTAGCTTCGGATTACAGACACTTTCGAAGGGATGTCAACGATGACAGCTTCGGTCAAGGGCCAGACCACGCGCGCGGAATTCGCCGAGCGCCTGCTCAAAGGCTCAGTGCGCAAGTCTTACGCGCCGATCGTCGATATCGACTGGGATGCACCGATCGACCCGGACAAATACTTCCTGCCACCGAAAGTCGTGTCGCTGTACGGCACCCCGCTCTGGGAATCGATGAGCCGGGCCGAGCAGATCGAGCTGTCCCGCCAGGAACTGGTGAACACCCTGTCGGCCGGCATCTGGTTCGAGAACATCCTCAACCAGGCCCTGCTGCGCAAGGCGATGCACCAAGACCCGACCGCCAGCACAACCCACTACGAACTGACCGAACTCGGCGACGAGACCCGCCACATGGTGATGTTCGGCAAGGCCATCGAGAAGGTCGGTGCCGATCCGGTGCGGCCGCGGTGGTACCAGCGCACGATCATCAACATGCTGCCGTTCGCCTTCCAGGGCTCGGTGCTGTGGGTCGCCGCGCTGATCGGCGAGGAGATCTTCGATTCGCTGCAGCGGCAGATGATGGACGACCCCGAGCTGCAGCCGATGGTGCAGCGGCTGATGCGCATTCACGTCACCGAAGAGGCCCGGCACATCCAGTTCGCCCGCGACGGGCTGCGGAAGCGGGCACCCGAGATGTCGTGGCCGAAGCGTTTCTGGATCGGCAACCTCAACGGCATCGGTGGCTTGTTCTTCCGGTTCCTGTTCACCAACAAGGTGCAGTACCGCCGCGTCGGACTGGATGCCCGGGCAGCCCGCCGGATGGCGCGGACGTCCCCGCACCGGATCGAGACGCAGATCGCCGGCTTCGCGCCGCTCGCCTCGTTCTTGGAAGAAGTTGGACTCCTCGGCCCGATCGCGCGCCGGATGTGGCGACGGAGTGGATTCCTGCCCGCCGCGCACGCGAGGAGCACAAAGGGCAGTGGACCGGTTTCCGCATCTCGGGCCGAGATCGCAGAGCCCGAAGACCTGTACGACGGGCCTGCCACCATCGACGGCCGCGACGTCCGGGTGCGACTGGCCGGGCACCTCGATCCGATCGACGGCCAGTACCACTGGCGCGGAACGGTTTTCGAGACGCTGGACGAACTGCCGCGCACGCCCGTCACCGTGGCCGTCGGTGAACGCACCGCAACGGCACGCGTCACGGAACGCAGTCAGCAGGGCGGATACGCCATCAGCGGCGCGGGCCTGCCGCCCTTCCCGCTCGCCTGACTGCCACTGAATGGGCAGTACCCATTCCACAAAACTAGAACACGTTCTAGCATCGGTGCATGAGGTTCACCTACGCCGAAGCGATGACCGACCCGAAGTACTACATCCCGCTGGCCAAGGCGGCTGACGAAGCCGGCTACCACGCGATGACCATTCCGGACAGCATCGCGTACCCCTTCGAGTCCGACTCGTCGTACCCGTACACCGCCGACGGCAGCCGCGAGTTCCTCGACGGAAAGTCGTTCATCGAGTCGTTCTCCCTGATCGGCGCCCTGTCGGCCGTCACGACGAAGCTGCACTTCAACATCTTCGTGCTGAAGCTGCCCATCCGGCCGCCGGCCCTGGTCGCCAAGCAGGCCGGGTCACTCGCCGCATTGTTCGACAACCGCCTGGGCCTGGGCGTCGGCACCAGCCCGTGGCCGGAGGACTACGAGGTCATGGGCGTGCCGTTCGCCCGCCGCGGCAAGCGGATGGACGAGTGCATCGACGTCATCCGCGGCCTGACCTCCGGTGACTACTTCGAGTACCACGGCGAGTTCTACGACATCCCCAAGACCAAGATGACGCCCGCGCCGACCAAGCCGGTGCCGATCCTGGTCGGCGGCCACGCTGACGCCGCACTCAAGCGCGCGGCCCGCAACGACGGCTGGATGCACGGCGGCGGCGACCCGGCCGAGCTCGACCCGCTGCTGAAGAAACTCCAGCAGTACCGGGAATCCGAAGAGCGCATCGGCCTCTGCGACGAGTTCCAGATTCACGTCATCTCGATCGACGGCTTCACCGTCGACGGCGTGAAGCGCCTCGAGGACAAGGGCGTCACCGACGTCATCGTCGGCTTCCGCGTGCCTTACATCATGGGCGAGGACACCCAGCCCCTCGACGAGAAGATCAAGCACCTGGAGATGTTCGCCGAGAACGTCATCGCCAAGGTGTAAGCGCGAGCCAGGGGCGGTCGCTACTCGTCGACGATGTGGACCGCGGCCTCTTCAGCGGAGGCCGCGCTCCCGTCGATGCCGACGTCACCGGCGAGCAGCTCACCGTCCTGCTGGCCGGCCACGAGCCGACCGGATCGTCGGTCACCAACCTCGTCGTCGCCCCACTGCTCGTCGGGGTCTGTGACCGGGTCCAGCTGCATCGCCGGGTCAGGCTCTTCTTCGGCGAGGAGTTCGTCCAGCGTTTCTTGATCCCGGGGCTCGCGCCATTTGTCCGGCGGCACGTAGCCCTCGTCCAGCAGGTCGTCGACCCCACGGTCGATCAGCATGTCCTCCTGCGTCAGCTGGTCGTCATCGTCGACGCTGTAGTCATCTGAGCCGCTCATGTCATCAACCTTGCCACGGATCGCCAAGTCCTGCGAACAGTCGTAAATGTCCCCGGCACACCGAGGCGCCAGGGACATTCGCGACTGCTCGCGGAAGGCCTACAGCGTGCGGCTGATGATCTCTTTCATGATTTCGCTTGTGCCGCCGTAGATCTTGTTGACGCGCGCCGCGGCATAGGCGCGGCCGATCGGGTACTCCATCATGTAGCCGTACCCGCCGAAGAACTGCACACAGCGGTCGACGACGGACACGGCCCGGTCGGCGGCGACGAGCTTGCCCATGGATGCGATCGCCGGATCGTTGTCGCCGTCGATCAAGGCCTGCACGCAGTAGTCCACCGTGGTCTTGATGGACAGCACCTCGGCCTTGAGCTCGGCGAGCTGGAATCGGTTGTGCTGGAAATTGATCAGCGGCTTACCGAAGGCCTCGCGCTGCTTGGTGTACTTGATGGCCTCGAGCACCGCAGCCTCGGCCATCCCGGCGCAGATCGAACCGATGACCAGCCGCTCGCGGGCCAGCTGCGACATGAGTTGGTAGAAGCCCAGCCCCTCCTGCTCACCGAGCAGGTTGGCGACCGGAACCCGCATGTCGGTGAAAAACAGCTCGCGGGTGTCCTGGCCATGCTGACCGACCTTCTCCAGCACCCTGCCGCGCTCGAAGCCCGGCAGGTCGTTGACCTCGGCGACGATCAGCGACACGCCCGCCGCGCCCTGTGTGGGATCGGTCTTGGCGACGATCACCACCATGTCGCACAGAGATCCGTTGGAGATGAAGGTCTTTGAGCCGTTGATGACGTAGTGGTCGCCGTCGCGGATGGCGGTGGTGCGCACGGCCTGCAGGTCCGATCCGGTCCCGGGCTCGGTCATCGCGATGGCGAGCACCGTCTCGCCGCTGATGATCTTCGGCATCCAGCGGGCCTTCTGCTCCGCGTTGCCGTAGGTGTCGATGTAGTGCGCCACGATCGGCGAGTGCACCGACCAGCCCGACGCCGAATCATGCGCCAGCGCAAACTCTTCGGCCACCACCGCCGAGAACCCGAAGTCGCCGCCCGCACCACCGTACTCCTCGGGCAGGTCCAGGCCGAGCAGACCTGCGTCGCCGAGCTTGTTCCAGAACTCGCGGTCGACCTGGTGGTTCTTGGCCCAACGCTCCTGGTTGGGCGTGGCCTCCTTGGCCAGGAACGACGCGGCGTGCTGACGCAGCTCGCGGTGCTGATCGGTCTCCCAGCTGGCCCGGTACTTGGGGAAGAGCTCTGACATTGGTCCACCTCGCTAGATTTCCGCGCGCTATACAACTGTATAGGCCCCTGTTCATGAGTACAGTACATTGATCTGGTTGTCGAGGGGAGCTCTGATGGTTGATCCGAGGGCCACTGTCGATGACCTGACAGCCAAGGCCCGCATCCGCAACACCGCCCTGGACCTGTACGCCACACACGGGGAAGACCGAATCTCGTTGCGCGCCATCGCCGCCGAGGCCGGCGTCGCGGTAGGCCTGGTGCAGCACCACTTCAAGACCAAGGCCGGCCTGCGGAACGCGGTGGACCAACTGGTGGTCGACTACTTCGCGGGCGCCCTGGCCGACGTGCCCGAGGACGCCTCCACCGCAGTACGCGATGACGCCGTCCGCGACATGCTGCGGGCCAATCCGGCGGTGGTCGACTACGTGCGCCGCGCCCTGCTACAGCCCAACGCCGCCGACAGTCACCTGGTCGACGTGCTCGTCGACCTGACGCAGAGCGAGGTCAGGGCGGCCCGCAAGACCGGTCGCGCCTCGACCACCCGCCGCGAGAACACCCAGGTCGTCGCCGTGCTCGCGCGCCAGATGGGCGAACTACTGTTGGCACCCATGGTCGACGCGGTGTGGGCACGGGTGGCGCCGGATACAAAGCCGCCGCGGCTGCGGGTGACGGTCGACGAGGCCGGGCAATGACCGTCAGTGTCGACGAGTTCGCGGTCGCGGACACCACGGACTCCTGGACTGCCGCCGGCTTCACCGTCGACCCCGATGGCGTGTGCCGGATCGGCGGCGTCCGGGTCCGGCTGGCCGGACGCGAGCGCGGCACGGGCATCGTCGGATGGTCGCTGCGCGGCGTGCCGCCCGATCAGCCGCTCGACGGCATCCCCACCACTCCCTCGAATACACCGTCCCCGGCACCGGCCGAGCACGCCAACGGCGCCGTATCGGTCGACCACGTCGTGCTGCTGTCACCCGATCTGAAGCGGACCGTCGCCGCGCTGGCGGCCGTCGACGTCCACCCACGCCGGGAACGGGACGGCCAACTCGGCGGACAGCCGATGCGCCAGATCTTCTTCCGGTTGGGTGAGGTGATCCTCGAAGTCGTCGGCTCGCCCGAGACGACGGGCGACGGACCGTCGACGCTGTGGGGTCTGACCTACGTCGTGCAGGACATCGACGCGACCGCGGCGTTCTTCGGTGACCGCACCGCACCGATCAAGGCGGCGGTGCAACCGGGCCGCCGGATCACCACGCTGCGGCATCGAGAATTCGGGATGTCGGTCCGCACGGCGATGATCTCGGCCCCTATTCTCAGCGCATGAGCGACCGCGGCTCCGTCTTCGACGGCATCTCGATCGGCCGGCCCGCGACCGGCGCACTGCTCGACGCGGGCTTCCGCACCATCGCGGACCTGCCCGCTGATCTCGACGAACTTCTTCCCTTGCACGGTGTCGGCCCGAAAGCCGTGCGGCTCCTCAAGGAGGCCCGGCAGTGATGAGCGACTCCGCCACCGATGACGTCGTGGTCATCCACACCGACGGCGGCTGCCGGCCGAATCCCGGCCCCGGCGGCTGGGGCGCGGTGCTGCGCATGCGCCACCACGTGCGCGAGATGTGCGGCGGCGAACCCGGCGAAACCAGCAACAACCGCATGGAGCTGACGGCGCCCATCATGGCGCTCGAAGCGTTGACGCGCCCCGTCGTGGTGCACCTGCACACCGACAGCACCTACGTCCGCAACGGCATCACCAAGTGGGTGTACGGCTGGGAGCGCAACGGGTGGATGACGGCATCGAAGCAGCCGGTGAAGAACGTCGACCTGTGGAAGCGGCTCCAGGCCGCCTGTGCCCGGCACGAGGTCGAATGGTTCTGGGTGAAGGGGCACGCCGGTGTCGCGGACAACGAGCTGGCTGATCAGTTGGCGACGCGCGGACTGGAAGAAGCCGTCGCCGGGACACTCACTCCCACGTGACCTCCGCGGGCGTCTTGTCCGGCCGCAGTCCCCGCCAGCTGGGCTGACGCAGCCGATTGTCCGTCGTGCGCTCGCTGTACCGCACCTCGCCCACCAGCTCGGGCCGCACGTAGGTCACGCCTTTGGCATCCAACGTGGAAAGTGGCGCGGTGAAAGGTGATTCGCTGGTTTGCAGCGGCTTCAACATCGCTTTCAAGTCACTCAGCATCTTGTCGGTGAACCCGGTGCCGACTCGCCCGGCGAACTGCAGGCCATCGCCTGCGGGCACCCCCACCAGCAGCGCACCGATGCCACTGGTGCGGCCGCCTTCGCCGGCGCGCCAGCCGCCGATCACCACTTCCTGTGTGCGCCAGAACTTGTCTTTGACCCAGGCCTCTGACCGCCCGGGTCGGTAACCGGAATCCCACCGCTTGGCGACCACGCCTTCAAAGCCGCGGCCGTCCGCGAACGTCAACGGATCCTCCGCCGGCAACAGCGGCGGAACCGTCAACGCACCGTCGGAGGCCAGGGTTTACAACAGCTTTCGCCGATCCCGGTATTTTGCGCGAGTCAGGTCACGTCCGTCGAGGGACAGGATGTCGAAGCACCAGAATTCGATGTGACTGCCGGAACCGCGGTTCTGCATGGCCTGAAAACTGGG
>Ga0265327_10003679_pt1 | contig 14359 bp, 21 predicted proteins | sample 41621metaG_FD_202089 | JGI IMG/M metagenome (GOLD analysis project Ga0265327, IMG submission 202089) | Rhizosphere microbial communities from Carex aquatilis grown in University of Washington, Seatle, WA, United States - 4-16-21 metaG | ecosystem: Host-associated > Plants > Roots > Rhizosphere... | reverse complement strand
ACCCGGCCAAGGAGAGGAAGGCTGCGAGGACACGGCGGGCGGAAGCCGAGACCTTCGTCGACAGCGCCAAAGACTTCGTCGAGATTCACGCGTCGAAGACAAGGCGCGCGAAACAGACGGCGAGCCTGCTCGGCCTGAGTGACGGCGAGGTCATCGAAGGGAGTCTGTGCGACCGCTGGCGCGCGAAACCGACGAGCGAGATCGACGCCGACGAACTCTTCCGCGTGATTGACGAGGCGCGAGAGAAGGGAGTCCCCGGCGTCGCCGTGCGCAAGAAGGGTCCGCGCGAGTCGAGAGCGCGAGCGCTGCACGCTGCGCTCTCCGTGATGTTTGGCTGGCTGGTCGAGCGGCGAAGACTCAAGGCGAACCCGATGGCCCTGCTCTCGGCCCCTGCGGCTCCCAGGGCGCGAGAGCGGACGCTGAGCGATGAGGAGGTCTGCCGCTTCTGGCGAGCGGCGGGCGAGGTCAGCACGCCGTTCAGCGCGGTCCTGCGATTGCTTCTCCTGACAGGCCAACGTCTCAACGAAGTTGCCGGCATGAGGCGCGAAGAGGTCGATTTGGAAAATGGCGTCTGGCGCATTCCGGGAGAGCGGACAAAAAATCATCGAGCGCACGCGATTACGCTGGCTCCAATTGCGCGAGCGATCGTCGAGCGAGCGGCAGAGCGAGCCACGGGCGACCTTCTCTTCACGACGACTCAGACCTCGCCCATTTCAGGATGGTCCAAGGTGAAGGGACGGCTTGACGCACGGATGGGCGAAGGGATTCCCCCCTGGCGGCTCCACGACCTCAGGCGAACGTGCGTGACAGGAATGGCTCGCGCCGGCGCAGACCTCGCGGTGATCGAGCGCTGCGTGAATCACGTAAGCGGATCGTTCGGCGGCATTGTCGCCGTCTATCAGAAACACAAATACGAAGACGAGATTGCCAAGGCGCTTTGCGCCTGGGAAGAATTGCTGATGACGATCCTGGAAGGCGAAGCACGATGACGAGGAAGCCGGTTGAGATCGACGCGGCCGCTGCGCACTTCCTCCGCTACGGCGAAATCGTCGCGCACCAAGAACTCATCATGAGCATGCCGCTCACCGACGACGAGAAGCGCCGGCTGGTCGACAGCTTTCTCGACGTGGTCAAGGCGGCGAGCGACTCTGCGGGCTTCAAGGAGAAGATCGAGCGCTTGAGGCCCGCGCAGGATCGAGCGGCGGTGGCGCAAGCGGCTAACGTCGCGAAGTCCCAGGGGTGGCAAGAGATCGTGAAACGGCTCGCCGCTGGAAAGACCGGCGGACCCACGTCGATCTTGAGCGCGATCTGGAATGATTTTGTGCGCGAGTGCGAAGACGCCGGAATTAAGCTCCGCGCGGAAGGCACCGTGCGGAAGTTTATCGGCGAGCTGGACGAGCCTGAATAAATTTTGGCATTTCTATTTTAGAGCGGCCAACGGAAGCCTTTTGGTGCGACCCCTTTCATGTATCTTAGAATTATCGACGCGGATGGAGCGTCGAAATCATGGAGTAACCGACGATGAGTGAGGATGACCACGCAGAGCTGGTCAGCGAATTAATCGCGACGGGCGAGCAGGTCGATTATCTAAGCGGGATAATTGCCGACCTCCTTGCGACACTGACTCGGGGCAAGGAGCGAGTCGAGGCCGCAAAGTAACGAGAAGGGCGCGCCGGGAGCTCATGACTTCCGGCGCACCCAAGACGTGTCCTCAACTAAGGATCAAAATCATGAGCCATACGATCGACGGCGAGAACGTCGTAACAGCGGTGCTGCGACACTTCCAGGGGTGTCCGGATACGCCGATGAATAGCCGAGCGCTGAGGGAGGCGTTCAAAGAGACGCTGCCAAAGGGAAGCGGAATCAGCGCGGCCTTCTGGAGCCTCAGAGAAAGAGGACTCCTTATGTACGAGCCCGGCGGCGCGAAGGGCTTTCACGTCTTAACGGAAGCGGGCCGGCTTAGAACAGAGCCGGTCACCTACAAGGCGACGACGCCGAAGTCGAAGGAGTCAGCGTCGCCGGAAGCAACGAATACTGACGAGCGAAAGCCGGCTGCTGACAAAGAAGAGCCGGACGCGCCCTGATGATCTTCCGCCGCCGGAAGCTGATGACTTTCGGCGGCCTAAATCATGAATAGTCTCCGCAAGGCATTTCTAACATAGAGATGCCAAAACTACCCCTAGTCAACAAATTTGAACGGGACTAGGTTTGGGTTAGCTTAAACCGAAGGAGGTCCCATGTCCGCGATAATGAAATCAGAAAAGACGCGGTGGCTGCGGAACACTGCGCTTGCTGAATACCTTGGAACGACGAATATGACGATCTATCGCTGGCGGCGAAACCCGGCGGTGAACTTCCCGGCGGCCACCGTAATCAGTGGCATCGAATACACCGACCTCCAAGAAGTCGAGCGCTGGATGAAGGCCCGCGTCGTCAACAGAATGACGGCGAAGGAGAAGGGCGTGAAGACGCGAGGCGGACAGCAACCCCTCAAGGAAACTGCTTCCTGACGAAGGATTTTCGGTCGGAATAGTCCGGCTGAAAACGGAAGCAGCCCGAAGCGCGTGGGGCGCGCCTAGGGCTGCGGATAGAGGAGTATGAACAAATGACACATACCACAGAAGACGTAATCCGACCAGTGCCCCTCCCCGGCTCTCCCCAGGTCGTGCGACTCTTCAGGGACAAGAAGGGCTGGGCCTGCTTCCAGCTCGAGGTTATTCACCCCGAGCCGGCGAAGGGGGAGGACTTCTACCAACCGCCGATCCCCTCCATGGTCCTCCTCTGGGTCCTCGGCGTTCCGGGGAAAACATACTTCTCCGGCATATTAGACCGCCTGCCGGAGGAGAGGTGCTCGTTAAACCCGGAACCCTACTGGTCGCGCTTGGACGGCAGCGCCCTGACGGACGACGACAGCGAGCTGGCTATGGTCCCTCTCAGCTTCGGCGATTACCCGCTGACGGCGGACGAGGCCATTGCGTTGGGCGGCTACCTCGTCGTTAAGAAGATCACGGTCTCCCCGCTCGAGTCGTTAAGAAGATCACGCTCGACCCGCAAGTTTTTTCCCTAACGAAGAAGGCCCGTCGCGCAACAGCGCGGCGGGCCATTTCATTCAGAGGAGGATGGCGATAGCCGCAGGATAAACGAAATCAATAAACAAGAGCCAGTGAACAGTAATCAGCGAAACAGAGGAACAAAATCCATGAACAACGCCTTCCCTCTCTCCGCGCCGACCGGCGCTGCGGAGCTTAATCATGCAAGACCACGCGAACGAAATGCCGATATACGACGTGACCGGCAAGCTCGAAACAACTTCGCCCGGCGCGGGGACACCGGGCGAAGCCGTAGAGAACAAGGTTAGGTCTGGGCGACCCGAGGCGAAGAATACTAAAAAGCAGGCCAGCAGTAAACAACCTTTAATTAGGCCAGCGGAGACGGCTGCTGCGAAGAAGTCAGACCCCCGCCCTAGCGCCGGCGATCTATTCAAGGCGGCGCTGGAGTGGCACGCGCGAGGCTACAACGTCGTCCCCGTTAAGCGCCCGGATAAAGATGGCGTCATCAAGAAGCACCCCGGCGTCCGGTGGAAGAAGTGGCAACGCGAACGAATTGACGAAGAAACGCTGCGTGGATGGCGCGGACTGTTCGCCAACGGACTTGGCTTCCTCACCGGCGAGCCTAGCGGCGCGATCGTGGTCGAAGCCGACGGCCCGATAGGAAAGAAGCTGCTTGCCGAGTTTGGCCTGCCGCGAACCTTGACGATCCTCAGCGGCTCCGGACGCGGCCCCCACTATCACTTCAAGCACCCGGGCCGCCGCGTCACGACTCGTGCAAATACTGAAATTCAAATCGACGTAAAGGGTGACGGCGGCTTCGCCGTGCTACCGCCGAGCCTCCACAAGAGCGGCGGCCGCTACGAGGTGCTGGACGACGCTCCCGTCGCCGATCTGCCCCTTGGCCTTCTGGAGTTCATCGAGGCAAAGGCGGCGGCGACAAAGGCCGCTGCGGCAGAAGCGCCGGAGGAAGAAGCGGAGTTCAACCACTTCGAGGCCGTAGGCGAAGCCCAGACGAGGGACAACGTCGATCAGCGCCTCCGGGACATGCGCTACCACGGTGAGGTGGGCGACGGCGTAAACGAAACGCAGAAATTCGTGGTGCGGGCACTGCTCTGGCAGGGTGTGGGGATAGACAAAATCGTCGAGAAGATCGTCGAGGCAACGCGGCTGATCGCGCCCGAAGGCTGGAATTGGAAGGACGAAGAAAAGAAGGTTCGCGACCTCTGCGAGGGTTGGATCAAGAAGCAGGAAGCGAAGGCCAAGAAGCCGAAGGCCGAGGCGGCGAGTCGGATCAAAGAGCACGTAGAGCTAACCTGCGCCCGGGACGTCAAACCGGAAAACGTCAACTGGCTCTGGAAGGGTTGGCTCGCGAAGAAAAAAATCCAGCTTCTCGCGGGTAGCAAGGGCGAGGGGAAGACGACGCTCGCCTTGGCAATCGCCGCGACCGTCTCAGCCGGCGCTCTGTTCCCTGACGGGGCACGCGCCGTGCAAGGAGACGTGATCATCTGGAGCGGCGAAGATAGCGTGGCGGACACGATCATCCCGCGCCTGATTGCGATGGGCGCGGACCTCAGTAGCGTGCACATCATCTCCGCCATGGTGGGGGAAAGCGGCAAGAGGCGCCCCTTCGATCCGTCCGAGGATTTGATCAGGCTCGAAGAGGCCATTGCGAATCTTCCGAACGGCAAAGCCGAACTGCTCGTGATTGATCCGTTCGTCTCAGCCGTGAAGCGAGGGAAAAATTCTCACAACAACGCCGAGACACGACAGGGCCTCCAGCACGTCTACGAGTTCGCACAAAAGCACGACATCGCCGTGATTGGGATTCACCATCTCACCAAGGGGACGAGCGGTCAGGCGCCCGTCGAGCGCGTCACGGGAAGTCTCGCGATCGCCGCCCTCGCGCGGATCATCCTGATCGCGACCAAGCAACAAGAAGGCGAAGTTCCATCACGCCTCCTCATCCGTGCCGCGATAAACATCGGCGAACCGGACGGCGGATTCGGCTACGATCTGGTTGGCGCATTCCTCGACTGCTACGGCGTGGAGACCTCGAAGATCGTCTGGGGCGACTTCGTTCCCGGCAACCCGCACCAGCTCATCAACAAGGCCGAGGGTGTGCCCGAAAGCGAGGGAAGGACGGCCGTTTCCGAGGCCCGCAGCTTCCTAGAGGAGGCGCTGAGGGAGGGCGAGGTCGACGTAGAGGAGATACGGAAGCAGGCAAAGGACGAGGGCCACTCCCCGGCTTCCATCAAGCGCGCCAAGATCGGCCTGGGGATTGTCATCAGCAGGACCCGGAAGACCGATGGATCGTATGACAAGACCTTCTGGGCGCTCCCGCCCTTCTCCGCCGTCACCGGCCGCCCCCGAGACTAGCGGTTAAATCTAACACTTGGAAAGCGGACATCCTTGCCGGGAGATCGTGGCGGCGATAGGCTGATGCTCCTACACCGCGCCCGAGGGCCCAGCATGACAACGGAAAGTTGGGAGTGCCCGTTTTGTTTTCGTCCGCAGATAGTCTCAGAGAACAATTTGCACCGCTCTTATAATCGGATATACGCTGGAAAAAATGTGCTTGGTCCGGTTGGCTTGGGCTGGACTGCGATCTCTTGCCTAAATGAAGCCTGTCGCGAACTAACTCTCATCGTTGAGCTGCACAAATACGGTACTGATCCGAAAGGTAATTCAGAATCGCGCGGACTTATACAGCGTTACACACTTAGACCGGAGTCGAATGCGCGTCATTTTCCTGACTGCGTTCCTGAGTCTCTGCGTCAAGATTATATCGAAGCCTGCAAGATAAAAAATCTTAGTCCAAAAGCCAGCGCCACTCTGGCACGACGTTGCCTGCAAGGAATCATTCGAGATTTTTGCGGCATCTCAAGAAGCAGGTTGATTGATGAAATCAAAGTATTGGAAGTGGCGCTCGCTGACGGTCAAGCCCCGCGCGGCGTAACTCATGAAAGTATTGAGGCCATCGACCACGTGCGTAAAATCGGCAACATTGGCGCGCACATGGAAAAAGACATAAACCTTATCGTCGATATAGATGAGGGGGAGGCGCAGGTTTTGATTGAGTTGATTGAGATGCTCTTCAATGATTGGTATATCGAGCGGGAAAAGCGGAACCAGCGGCTTCAACGGATCAAGGAGATAAGCGAGGCGAAGGACCAACAGAAGCGCGCCGCGCTACCTCTACCCGACACTAAGGCGCTACCTCTACCCGATACCGAGGATGGTGAATGAAAACCACTAGCAGGCTGTTGAAAAAGTGAACGAGGTTCGCGCTTCGATTCCGATGCGTTCTCGCATCGATTCAGTGACGTCCCGTGAACAAAGCACTTTTTCAACAGCCTGCTAGAAGGGGGTGGCGGAATCCTCGCGCGCCACGCGCGTAGCCCCAAAACCCTTTGAGCCAGAGGCGCCCCCCTTGATCCAAAGGTGAGGGGGTTTTTTGCCTCTGGCTCAAAACTGCCTCTGGCTCACCTCTGGATCAAGCCCCTTGATCCAGAGGCAGAGAGATTGTTTTTGAAGGAAAAAGTAGTCGTTTTTTTGCCTCTGGCTCAAAAAAAAGAGTGTCTTCCCGCGTGGCGCGCGAGGATTCCGTCAACCCCTCACCCTCCCCGGTCCGGGGGGGCCGGCGGCGGGACCTGGAACGGAGCCCAGGCGCGGGAGGCGGCGGGCGGAGGGACTAGGAGGGGGCCCCTCTCCCGGTCAAAAAGCTCCCCACGGCCTCCGCTCGCGATCCAGGAGGCCAAAAGGAGGGCCGGAGCCGGGCGGAAGGCGGCGGCCTCTATTAAAAGTTTTTCATGTCCTTGATGGCGAACGTGGCCATTACCGCGAGTGGCTCTCCCTTATCATTTAAGGCCGGACTTACTTGAGGCTCTGCTTCTAATTCAAACTGATAGCTAAGCGCATCTTTGTCGCCTCCATAGCGAATTTTAAGCTTCAACCTACCAGTCATCGGCTCGGCTTTTATGTCACGGATTGTTGCAAAACTAATTCTAACGGAGGATTGAGCCTGGATCATCAATATAGATCTGTCTATGGTGTTACCTGCGGCCGTTCTCCCGTTCAAAGATAATTCAGCCTCTTCCAGCTGATAGAATACATCCCTCATACTTTTATTCTGAAGCTCCATTGAGCAATTTGCGGCTAGTTCATCTTTGCTGCCCGCAACCTTTACGACCATGGCCATAAATGAGTCAGGCTTTAACTTACCAAAAATCGTATTCTCCCTCGTCCAAGTCGAGAGATTTGTTATCGAAACCGCCGCGAATGCGAATGCCCCAGCAGAATAAAACAAGACAAGGTGCCAGGGTTCCTTGCTTCTACGAGCGAGCCAAGCGGTCGTCGCAGCCGCCGCGGCAGGGAAGAGGAATCCAAAAATGACCCAGCCGCTCTCGAACGTTTGGATTGCGTTAGAAATGTCGTTGAGTAAATTCGACACGGAGCGGCTTCCGGATTAGGAAAGCCTACATTACGTAAGAGGCAATATACGTCAATCAGATAATCGCTGCGCCGCGCGCTCTGGGACTTACACAACGGGGGCCGGCGGCGGCCCGAGCTACTAGCAGGCTGTTGAAAAAGTGAACGAGGTTCGCGCTTCGATTCCGATGCGTTCTCGCATCGATTCAGTGACGTCCCGTGAACAAAGCACTTTTTCAACAGCCTGCTAGGCCGCCTTTCCCGGCCAAAAAGCCCACCGGCGCCCTCCGCTCGTGCTCCAGGAAGCCCAAAGGAGGGCCGGCGCCGGCTCCCCGGCCTCTAAGAGGCCAGCCGCTCCTCGTCGAGGCTGAACAGGTATTCGAGGGCGAGCTCGTGGAGCCCCTTGGCCAGGACTTCACTGGCGGGGGCGTTGGCCACGACGTAGGCGGTCAGCGCCGGGAGGTCCGCGCCTTCAACGAGCGCTGCGAATCTTGGCGAACCTTGCGCCAGCTCGGCGAGCGAGGCGGCGGCTAAATCTTCGTTCCAGATTTCAAAAAGTTTTTTCTCGTTAGCGAGTAGACCGGCTTCGCCGAAGCGCTCGAGAAAGGCGTCGAACCTTCCGTCTAAGATTCTTGCAAATTCGCGACTGATTGCCTGCTCGATCTCCGGGCTGAACCTCCCGCCGTCCCTTTCGTTGAAAACGTCTCGGACGATCGACAGGACGTTCGCGATGAGGGCGATGACGTGACGCCTCTGGACGCAGTCGAGGCCGTTCTCATCGTGATGGGGGAGCGCTTCTCCCATGGCCTCGGCGAATTTACGGAAGTCCGTTTTGTCTCGCAGCGCCTTTAGAAATTCCACGGCGCATTTTGCGGTTCCCGGATTCATGGGTAGGTTTTTGCGCTTCGCCATTTTGCTTCCCTTCGTCTTTGGTGGCGTCTTCTGCGGCGAGCCTCGCGCACTCCGCCTCTTGCTCAGCGACGAGGCGGCAAAACTCGTTCAGCGCTTCGTCTATCCCCTCTTGAATTTTTTCTCTGAACGCGAGGTCTCGCGTGACCTGGGACGGGACTCCTGAGAGCGACGATTTGAGCCGGTGCAGCGTCTCGCTCAGCACGCGGAGGTTCAAATCTGCGGGGATAAATTTCCGGCGCTTTATGTCGAGGTCGGCTTCGAGCTTCTCAGCGCGAGCGTTTGCGACGCGAATTTGAGAGGAGTTGAGCGAGGCGTCCCGCCGCTCAGCCTTCAAGTGATTCACGTAACCGAGGCAAAATTCGTCTAATCCAAATTTATCATCAGCGCCGACGCTGAGTTTTCCTTCTTGCACTAATTTCCCCACGTGGACGTAGCTGACGCCGACGAGTTTGGCCGCCGCTGCGCGAGTTATGCGAGCCTTGGAGTCGAACATACTGTTTCCCTTCCTTAAGCTTTCCTGAGGACCAAAAGCCCTGATTTATTTATCGTTTTTATCCTCGTTAAACGGGGAGCTGCGAGCTCGCGTTTGGTTTTCGCGTTGCCAGGACCCGAAAACATTTCTGATCGCGTATGCGAAGACCGGCCGCCCCAGAGGAGTCCAAAGGCGGCCGGTCCCTTCCCAACGCGAGAGACCTCACCCGTCTTACGCGTTAAGCTCCGATGCGAACGAAGGCCCGCTCCTTATGGGAGCGAGCCCTCGCCTTGGACTGCGCGAGAGGAGAAGCGGAATGACACGCCTTGGGCTCGCGAAGCCAAGCTCTTTCATCACGCCGGGCGCATAGGCCACGCGCCGAACGTGCTTGCCGAAACCGGCGCGACGTCCTCGCCCCCCGTGAGGCAGACCACATAGATTCCATCGCGAGCCTTCATGCGCTCGAACACTTCCCAGGGCGCGACCTCAAAGGTGGGAAGGCGGAGTTCATGCGCTCTTCGCCACGCAACGAGACGAGCCTCGTCGATTGTATGCAGACGGAATGGCGGCGATAGCTCCCCGCCAATTCGATTTCGCACGTGATAGACGGGGCGCATCATGTTTGGGCGTTCTTCCAGATTTGATCGCCGAGGCTAGAATGGCGAACGATTTCGTTGCCGTTGTATTCATCAACCACCGAGAGCACGACGTACACGCCGTCGTTCTGCGCAACCTCGTTCACGATTTCGTGCGGCCCGACCTCGAAGACGGGAAGCTTCAAGGACAGCGCTCTCTTGCGAGCGACCTCTCGCGCTTCTGTGAGCGAAGCCGCGTTGGCGATTCCGAGCGGCGAGAGATTTCCATTCACGCGATTGCGGACCTCGAAGCGAGCCCGTAGCATCTTGGGGGTCCACGCGGGCCCCTTCTGGACGGGCTTTTCCGGTGGCGCTTCACGCTCTGCGGCTGCGGCAATTTCCTCGTATGTCGTAGTTCTCATGGCTGTTGCTCCTCTTCCGTTTGCGACGGCGATTTAGTTGGTGCGCGACGGCGGGCCGACCCAAAGGCGACGAGCAGCGGCAGCTCCTTTGATAGCGAGCAGTTGCTCTTCCACGGTGCCGCCGACGAACTCCGGAAGCGCGTCTTTCGCCGCCTGCGGCGCCATGATGGAGGGCGAGTAGTGCTCGTCCCACGCCGCCTGGGCGATGGCCTTTTGGCGAGCGGCTTGTCTTTCCTTCTCGCCGTCGCTCGCGTTCGCGCTGCTGCTGCTGTTGCTTCGAGCGGCGACGTCGATGGCGTCGCGCATCTGTTTCGTCGACATTCCGTCGATTGCGAGGAGATTCACGTAAAAATCGTAAAGCCCCAGTTTCGTCGCGTGAATGCATAGGTCGCGGAGGGCTTCCTTCTCCGGGTCGATGTGCTGTTTCGTCATTTTCGTTGCTCCTACGTTGCCGCGCTATTGCGCGGATTCCTCTCTTCTGATTTCTGCGTCCGTCGCGCCGTGAGCGATGACGGCGAGCATCTCGTCGAACTTGAGGTCGAAGTCCCAGAGGGACATGAAGAGCATCGTCTTCCCGGTCGCGGCGGCGAACTCCGAGAGCGTCTTCCACTCCCGTTGCGTTTGCAGCGCGATCTGCCGTGCTCTCTCGGCGTCCATGATCAGAACCCCATGTCTCTGAGGGCGCGCGGATCGTGCGCTAGCTCGTTGGCTATTTCGTCGCGCACGGCGGCCTCCTCTCGTCCCCTGTCGACGGCCGACGCGAACGAACGCGCCTTTTCGAACTGATCCGCCACCGCTGAACCGGATAAGGAAGCGAACGCATTCCCAATGGCGCGCCCTCTGCGGCGAGCAGCTTGAACGCGGAGCGGGTCGTCGCGTTCAGGACGAAGATGATCGACGTTTCTTCGCCGCGAGACGGCGCTCGCCTTGAGCGGGCACTCTTCCGGCGCGGGCTGCGGCGGCGGTTGTTCGAAAGGCGACGGCTGCTGCGGTCCGGATTCCCCCGGCGCGGTCTGCGGAGCGGGGCGAGGTTGGCCGTGCTCGAAGATTGGCGTTTTCGGTTTCGTCGTCATGGGGACAACCTCTCAAGCTCTGAACGCTCGGCGAGCCGGCGCTCTTCGTCCTCGAAGCGGGCGAGAGCAAAGCGAGCGAAGGCGAGAGCGTCCTCGGCCCTGTCCGGCGGAAAGCTGGGGATGAGTTTGAAGCGCGTGTGGAGACGGTCGAGCAGGCACGCCCGGTCTCCGGAAACTCTTTCGCCGGTCAGGGCTGAGTGAAATTGGACGCCGACCCGGGCCTCTCCTTCAAGGTCCGCCGAAAAATCCCGCGTCCGGTGGGCGACAGGTCCTGGAATGCGCTTCCCCGTCATCGCCGCTTCTCGCGCAAGAATTGCGGGAGGTCTTGGAAGCTCCGGACGGACTTTTTTGGAAGGGGCGGCGCAAGTTGCCCGGTTTTAACGGGCCTCCAGCGTCGTGGTCTCTTCTTTGACATGACTTCACCCCGGGTGAGAAGGCGATACCGGAGTGTAGACCTAATTTCACAAGAGTAGTGATTTTTTTATCAGGCAATTCTGTGGCGAAGTCTTCGTATTCGCCGGCTGAGACGCTATTTCTCCTGACGCGCTCAATCCCGGCTCTTTGAGCGATATGCAAGAATTTGCAGCACAATAATTCCTTCGGTCACAATGCCAAGCGCCTGACCGTATATGAGCACCATGTCAGAGTTGAGAAATCCGTAAAATGTCCAACACGCATAAGCGAATAAACCTATAGCGTGGTTGGGAAGCGAAACGCCGTCGGTGGCTTTGCGTTTGTAGTTTTCTATTATTTGGTGCGGTAAGCCAATCAGCTTCACCAATAAGCTCGAAGCAACCGTCATTACGCCGACAACTTGAACAAGCGAAGGCTCAAAGGACACGGTTTTTCTCCCCCCGCAAGGCGTTCAGAATCGCAAGACCATAGGCGTAACCCAATCCCAGTCCCAATCCCCCCTATGGGAATTTAGCGGCCCGACTGGCTTGAACCCCTGTTTTTCAAGGGCGTGCAATCGGTTGATCCCCGACACTTTCGACACAACCGCCGTCATTGTCCGGCAATTCATCTCGCGGGCAGCACGCAGCCGCAGCGCGTCCATCTCTCGACCAATGCCAAACCCTCGGAATTCAGGGTGAACAACAAGACGACTGATTGACGCAATCGGCTGATCCACCCGCAATTGCAGTTGCCCAAAAATATGGAAATAAGGGACATTTTTCAGTTCCTCGTGAACGCTCATGCGAGCCGCCGCCACAAGGGAATTGTTCACGTATGCTAGCCAGTGCATGGCCATCGCATCGAATTCGTCCGCCCATTCTTCTCCATGAAATAGGCTGTCACCTGCAAGAGCGTTCCAAACGGAGGCGCGCAACCTGAAAACCTCGCGCAATGGGAAGGCCGACGTTTCTTGTCGGAAAATGATGTTTTTGGAAGTTTGGTAATCCGAGGTCATAGGCTCTCGCCGCATAAGCCCGCTCGTTTCAGGCGGAGTATAGCTCCCTGATAAGGAATTCCATATCCCGCGACGCTCTAGGTCTTAGGCCATAGTGAGGGCAGAATTCTCCACCGACGACCCCAAACGAGGATTGTTTTTCTGTGGCTTCGGCATACAATTATTTTAATCGCGTTCGCGGGGTTGCCTCGTGGGAGCGGGTTCGGTGTTGCGGCAGGAAATTTTACGGAGGTTCACCATGCGCAAAGCTCTGGCTCTCGCCCTTCTGGCGCTCGCTCTGGCCGGCGGCGTCGCGGCGGTCACAACCCTCAACCCGCGTCCGGCGCTGGCGTGCATCGGCAGCAACTGCTGCACGGGCAGCAACTGCTGAAACCTTCCCCCAAGCGGAGCAAAGCCCGTGAAAAAACTCTTTGCCCTCGCCCTTCTCGCCCTCGCTCTGGCGGGCGGCGTCGCGGCGGTCTCGACCCTGAGCCCGCGTCCGGCGCTGGCGTGCAACGGCCCCGGCTGCTGAAACCTCCCCCTGACGGAGACACGACCATGAAGAAAGTTCTGGCTCTCGCCCTTCTGGCGCTCGCTCTGGCGGGGGGCGTCGCGGCCGTCTCGACCCTGAACCCGCGTCCGGCGCTGGCGTGCACGGGCAGCGGCTGCTGATTCGGGCAAGGCGAGCGCCGGCCTGCGGAAGCGGGATGCGCATAGCCTTGTTAGATGGAACCATCACGCCAAGGCGCGCCGCATGTCGGCGCGTCGTTGCTTTTTGAAGGGTCAAGATACGCGATTTCGCCTTATATTCGCGGCGATTCCACCTGGTTCGTTTTTCTTGAAAACCGGTGAAAAGGTCCGCTTTCAGCGGTCGCTGCGCGAAAGGGGAAGCCAGGGGCGAAGGGCGGCTCCAGGGGGGGCCCCAACGCTTAGGGGATGAGGCTAGGAAGGGCGTGGAGAGCGGCGCGGGGTCCCTGAGCTAGGACCATATCCCCCAAGGGGAAGGAGCCCCCGCGCGCCCTCCTGCACAACCTTCCCCGATGGGCCCAGGTCCTGTTACTATCCTGGTTACTATTAGACCCGGCGGCCCTGAGGACTTCGGAACTAAGCGCTTGATTTTATTGGTGATCCCGGCAGGGCTCGAACCTGCGACCTACGGTTTAGGAAACCGTCGCTCTATCCGGCTGAGCTACGGGACCAGCGCGCCCTCTCTATCCGAATCCGCACAATTTGCCTAGGTTGCAGCGGGCGGCGCGCGCAGGCGATCGCCCCCCGCGGAGGCCGCCATGTTCGATTCCGTCCGTCTACCGCATAAGCTCGACAAGGCCGAATTCGCCGAAATTTCAGAGCGCTTGCGCGAAAAGCTGCTCGATGCGCAATTCGAGTTCGGCGAGAGAAAGCAGAAGAGCCTGCTTCTGCTCATCAATGGCTCCGACGGCGCCGGCAAGGGCGAGGTGCTGAACCGCCTCTACGAGTGGCTCGACGACCACAGCCTGGAGACGCTCTCCTACGGCGCGCCGACCGAGGAGGAGCGGACGCGACCGCTCGAATGGCGCTATTGGCGCGACATGCCCGGCAAGGGCCGCATCGGCCTGGTCATCGGCGGCTGGCACCATCGCCTGCTGCATCATCGCGCGCAGGGCAAGATCAGCCGCGCCGCCTTCGAGAGCGGCCTCGACGAGATCAACCGCTCCGAGGAAATGCTGCGCAACGAGGGCGTCGTCCTCGTGAAGGTCTGGCTGCACGTCGAGGACTCCGTCGCGCAGAAACGCCTCGCGAAGCTGCGCGAGGGTGGCGGAAGCCTGAAGCGCGCCGTCGTCATCGAATGGGACGACATCAAGGGCGCGCGCGAAAGGCAGAAGCTCGCCCGCTCCGCGCTCGATCTCGTCGAGAAGACCTCGACGGGCTACGCCCCCTGGGCGGTGGTCGCCGCCGAGGACGCGCGCTATCGAGACGCGGCGGTGGCCGAGCTGCTGCTGGCGGCGCTCGAACGCGCTAACGCCGAGAGCGCGGCGCGAGCCCCTGCCCCGACGCCCG
>Ga0265327_10003678_pt1 | contig 14361 bp, 12 predicted proteins | sample 41621metaG_FD_202089 | JGI IMG/M metagenome (GOLD analysis project Ga0265327, IMG submission 202089) | Rhizosphere microbial communities from Carex aquatilis grown in University of Washington, Seatle, WA, United States - 4-16-21 metaG | ecosystem: Host-associated > Plants > Roots > Rhizosphere... | reverse complement strand
GAGGGGGAGGCTACTATGGTGGTGGTGCAGGAGGCGGAGATTCTGGAACGAGCCATAGTGGAGCCGGCGGAGGTGGCGGTTCATCTTACACGCACCCAACTGATGTAACCGCTGCTGTCAATACTGCAGGATCGGCGGCTACTCCGGGCAACAGTAGCGATACTGATCGCGGTTCTGCAGGTGGCGGTGGATTGTATAACGGTGGATCAATAATAAACCCGGGCGACGGCAAAATTGTTCTTTACTAAAGTTCGTTCATATTACTTCCGTCCCGCAAAGTTGGCGCGGGACGGTTTCGTACGCAATTGACACTTTATGTGCCTGACATTGTAGTTCCGCCCTGCTGTATTTTCTTTTTAGAAAGATTGCGGGGATTGGAAATGATTGCTCCACGCATCCGAATTGAATATCAAGTGAGCTTGCGCACATGTTCTACTTATTGGCACCCATCGCCAGCGCGCTCAATCGTCCCCGCTCCAGTTCCGCCGCTTTGGGCTTATCCATCCAGCCGTGCAGATTGTCCTGCACCAACCCGGTGAGCGCGTGGATCCAGTCTGGCCGTTCGTTGAGGCAGGGGATGTAGTGATATTCGCCCCCTCCGGCGTGCAGAAAGTCTTCACGTACGTCCAGCGCGATTTCTTCCAGTGTTTCCAGACAGTCCGCCACGAAACCCGGGCATACCATGTCCACGCGTCTGGTTTTCTGTTTTCCCAGTGCCGCTAGCGTGGCTGCGGTGTAGGGTTTGAGCCATTCGGCTTTGCCGAAGCGTGACTGAAAGGTGATGAGATATTGTTCTTTGCCGAGTCCCAATGCTTCCGCGATCAGGCGTCCGCTCTTCTGGCATTCGCAAAAATACGGGTCGCCCTTGTCCAGCGAAAACTGCGGCAGGCCGTGGAAGCTCATTACCAGTTTGTCGGGGTGTCCGTGCAGTGTCCAATAGTCGCGTATGCATTGCGCGATAGCAGCAATATATCCGGGATGATCGTGGAAATGCTTGATGGTTCGCAGCGCGGGGGCGTTGCGCATCTGCCGCAACTCGCTAAATACCGCATCGAGTGCGGTGGCCACTGTACTGGCCGCATACTGGGGATACATAGGCACAAGCAGGATGCGCTGGCAATTTTGTGCTCTTAATTTTGCCAGCACGTCTGGAATGGATGGATTGCCGTAACGCATCGCATATTCGACCACCACTCCATCGGCCTCTTTCCCCAGACTTTCCCTCAGCAAGGCGGTTTGCCGCGCGGTGTGCACCTTGAGCGGCGAACCCTCCGGCATCCAGATGCGGGCATATTTTTCCGCCGATTTTTTCGGGCGTGTATTTAGGATAATACCGTTGAGGATGAACCACCAGACGGCGCGCGGAATTTCCACCACGCGCGGGTCACTCAGGAATTCTTTCAGGTAAGGGCGCAGCGCCTCTGCCGTAGGCGCTTCCGGCGTGCCGAGATTGACCAGCAGGACGGCAGTTCGTTCCGGCGTGCCGTGGGTAAGGGAGGGTTCGGGTTGATAAGTCATCTATGGGCATTCGCCGGTTGGGGAAAAAATTGGAGAAACCGAATAAACAAGCATGGGGTTGTGTGCCTCAGGTTTGTGACAAGGCATTGCTGAGCAGTTTGGCGGTAACGTCCACAATCGGAATCACTTTCTCATAGTTCATGCGCTTGGGACCGACCACGGCAAGTGTGCCGATAATTTTTCCATCGCTTGCATAGGGAGCACTGACCACGCTGCATTCGTCCAAACCGGCCAACCCCGACTCACTGCCGACAAAAATATGCACGCCGGGCGCATGGCGACTGGCATCCAGCAGATGCAGCAATTCTGTCTTTTGCTCGAAAACATTAAAGAGGCCGCGCAACTGGTTCATGTTGGAAGAAAGATCGTTGATGTGCAGCAAATTTCGTTCGCCGCTGATCACATAATCCTCACTCTTGCGTGACATGGCCGCATCACTTGCCGCCATGGCTGCACTCAGTAGTGCCGTCATATCGTGTTGTAATTGGTGCAATTCAGTTTGCATGCGCTGATGAATGTCTTGAAACAGACAGTCGGTATAATGCTGGCTCAGGAAATTGCCTGCTTCGGTGAGCTGCGACTGGGTGTAATCTTTGTGTGTGAGCAGCACCCGGTTTTCCACTTCCCCGTCCGGCAGCACAATAATCAGAAGCACGCGTTTTTCCGACAGGCGCAAAAATTCGATCTGGCGTACAGTAAAAGCATTGCGTTTGGGGGTGGCAACCACCCCGGCAAAATGGGTGAGTTCGGATAACAAATTGGATGCCTGGGTAAGCAAACGGGAAGGATAGTCCGGCTGCAATTTGTGTTCGAGTTGCTGGACGCGTACGCTATCCAGAGGTTGAACCACCATCAGGGTGTCGATAAACAGACGGTACCCCAGCGCGGTGGGCACGCGCCCGGCGGAGGTGTGCGGGCTGCTTACCAGTCCCATCTCTTCCAGATCGGCCATTACGTTGCGTATGGTGGCGGAGCTGACATCGAGGCCGGAAAATTGGAGCAGCGCGCGCGAACCCACCGGCTGACCATCGCTGATATAGCGATCCACCAGAGTTTTAAGCAAAATTTGCGCTCGGTCATTAAGCATGAACATTATTCTATCATCCGGTGACCATTGCTTTGTCAATCAATTGGCAATATGGTTTAATCGCATCCATGAAATTTCCATTTAAAACTATTGCGCTGATCGGCAAGTACAAGACGCCGGAAATTACCGAGTCTTTGCTGCACTTGGCGGCTTTCCTTGTTGGAAAAGGCATTTCCGTGGTGGTCGATGATCTTACCGCCGAGCACATCAGGGATAACCCATACCGCACAGTAGCGCTGGGCAAGATGGAGGGATTAATTGACCTGGCCATCGTGCTGGGCGGCGATGGAACCATGCTGAATATAGCGCGCACGCTGGCTCCGTTCGGCGTGCCTATGGTGGGAGTGAATCAGGGGCGGCTCGGCTTCCTTACCGATATTTCGCTCGATACCATGCAGCCGACGATTGAGGCCATACTGGAAGGAAAATTTGTCACGGAACAACGTATGTTGCTGGCAACACGAGTGTTTCGTGCCGAAAAGGAAGTATATTATGCGCTGGCACTCAACGAGGTGGCCGTGCATCGCGATAATGCCGGCAACCTGATGGAATTTGAGGTGCGCATAGATGGAGACTATCTTTACAACCAGCGTGCCGACGGTCTGCTGGTGGCGACTCCGACCGGATCAACGGCCTATGCGCTTTCGTCAGGCGGGCCGATCTTGCATCCGGGGTTGGATGTGATTGAACTGGTGCCGGTTTGCCCGCATACCCTGAGCAACCGCCCCATCGTGGTAAAGGGGGAGTCGCTGATAGAAATAGTGATGCACCGCACCTCCGATGTGCGGGTACGTTTCGATAGTCACAGTTATTTCGATTCGCTGGGCAATGATAGAATTGTTGTGACACGCTATCCCGCGCCGATCTGCCTGCTGCACCCGGTGGGACATAGTTATTACCACACGCTACGCGAAAAATTGCTCTGGAATAAAACGTTGTAATGTTAAAGTTTCTCAGTATCCGCGATTTTGTCATTGTCGACTCCCTTGAACTCGATTTTGAATCCGGTTTTACCGCGCTGACCGGGGAAACCGGGGCGGGGAAATCTATCCTGATTGACGCCCTGTCACTGGCGTTGGGAGAACGCGGCGATGAGGGGATGGTGCGCAGCGGCTGCGAACGCGCCGAGATCAGCGCGGAATTTGATATCGCTCACTTGTCTGATTTGCAAGGCTGGCTACGCGAGCAGGATCTGGAGGGCGATGCGGACGTGTGTCTGTTGCGCAGGGTGCTGGATAGCAACGGACGTACACGCGGGTTTATCAATGGGCGAAGCGCCACCCTGCAGCAAATGCGCGAGGCCGGCAGTTACCTTCTGGATATCCACGGACAGCATGCGCACCAATCTTTGTTGCGTCCCGACGCGCAGCGCGATTTGCTGGACGGTTTTGCCGGATTGGGGGGGGAGGGGGAAGATGTGGCCCGGCTGTTTCGTGAATGGCAAGTATTGCACCGCCGCCGCGAACAGTTGGAGCAAAACGCCGAAGCGGGGGTGGCCGAGCGGGAATTGTTACTGTTTCAGCGAGGCGAGCTGGAAACATTGAATTTCAGTGCGAAGGAATGGACTGAGCTGCAGTCCGACCATGCGCGGCTATCACATGCGGCGGGTCTGCTGGAAACGGCACAGTTTGGCGTGGAAATATTAAGTGAGGCGGATACGGCCTGTCTCGCGCAACTGAATATGCTGGTGGCGCGCGTGCGTGCGGGCATTGAGTTCGATACGGCGTTGCAGGATACACTGTCCATGTTGGAAAGCGCGCAGAATGAATTGCAGGAGGCAGTATATGCGCTGCGCCATTACCAGCAAAAGCTTGACGCTGACCCCGCGCTGTTGCGCGAACAAGAGCAACGCATGGCAGACATTGTGGGCGCCGCGCGCAAATACCGGGTAACGCCGGAACAGTTGCCGGATGCCATGCAAACTATCGTCGCAAGGCTTGAGGAGCTGGGGGGAGAGGCGGATATTGCCGCGCTTGCCCGGTTGGAAGTATCCGCCCGTGAAAAATATCTTGCCGCAGCCAAAAAACTGGGCGCGGCGCGCAAGCGGGCGGCGCAAAAGTTGTCGCAGGAAATTACGGCCTCAATGCAGACACTTGCCATGCAGGGAGGCAGTTTTGCGGTGATGCTATTGCCGCTGGAAGAGGGGAACGCGCACGGACTGGAGGCGGTCGAGTTTCAGGTTTCCGCCAATCCCGGCACACCCATGCGCAGTATGGCAAAAGTGGCCTCGGGAGGGGAATTGTCGCGCATCAGTCTCGCGATACAGGTCGCGGCCAGCCAACTGGCCACGGTTCCCACCCTGATTTTTGACGAGGTGGACAGCGGCATAGGCGGGAGAGTGGCGGAAATTGTCGGGGCATTACTCAAAAAATTGGGGCGGCAGCATCAGGTCATGTGTGTGACGCATTTGCCGCAAGTGGCGGCAATGGCTGACGTGCAATGGCTGGTCAGCAAGTCGGCACGCGACGGGGCGACGCTGAGCACCATCTCGGTTCTCAGGCAGGATGAGCGCATCGAGGAGATCGCGCGCATGCTGGGAGGCGTTAAAATTACCGAAACGACACGCAGGCATGCTGCCGAAATGCTGGGCGCTTGAGGTATCATGGACGCCTTGTGCGGCAACTTTGTTAAAAGGCTTAATCAAATGCGCGTCAAATTTATAGCTGTTTCCGTTCTGCTGGCTTCATGCAGCAGTGTTTCCCTGCCTTCGATGCCGTCGCTTGTGCCTCACAAGGTTGAAGTTCAACAAGGCAACCTGATTGCCCCGGAAATGCGCGAGAAGCTCAAAGTGGGGATATCGTCTGCAATGGTGCGTTCCATTCTGGGGACCCCTTTGGTTATGGACCCGTTTCATCCCAAACGCTGGGATTATGTTTATACCCTTGAGCAAGGCGGTAAACAGGTGGAGAAACAGCGGCTGACACTGTACTTTGAGGAGGATCGGCTGGTGCGGATTGATGATGGCAATATGCCTGCATTGGCAAACACCGGGCTGTCGACAGACAAGAAATAAGGATTTTAATGATGGAGAAAATTAAAGTCGCCATTGCCGGAAGTAGCGGTCGGATGGGGCGTACTCTGCTGGAGGGCGTATTTCAGGCGGACGATCTGGCTCTGCATGCAGCCTTGGAACATAATTCCAGCGCCCAACTGGGCAAGGATGCGGGCGAGTTGGTCGGCGCTCCTTGCGGTGTGAAAATCTCTTCAGATGTTGAAGCCGCACTCCGGGGGGCTGATGTGCTGATCGATTTCACCCGGCCGGAGGGTACCCTGCACCATCTGGAGGTTTGCCAGCGGCTGGGCGTGAACATGGTGATCGGCACCACCGGATTCAATGCACAGCAGAAAGCGCTACTGGGAGCGGGTGCACAGCACATCGGGATAGTATTTGCTCCCAACATGAGCGTGGGGGTCAATCTGACATTCAAGCTGCTGGAGATGGCGTCAAAAGTATTGAGTCACGGTTATGATATCGAAATTATCGAGGCGCATCACCGCCACAAAGTGGATGCGCCTTCCGGCACGGCGCTGGGGATGGGAGAAGTCATTGCCAAAACGCTGGGACGCGATTTGGCCCAGTGCGCGGTGTATGGCCGCGAAGGCGTGACCGGCGAGCGTGATCCTTCCACGATAGGTTTTGCCACCGTGCGTGGCGGGGATATTGTGGGCGACCACACCGTGCTGTTTGCGGGTACCGGTGAACGCATTGAAATTACCCACAAAGCCAGCAGCCGCGCTACCTTTGCGCTGGGCGCATTGCGTGCGGCAAGATTCCTGCAACTTAACGAGGCGGGAATGTACGATATGCAGGATGTCCTTGAGCTGAAAAATTAGCAGGAATCCGTTTCTTTTGGGCCGGAGCAGGTGTGACTGCCATGCAGCCTCCCGTTGTGGCATAATTATCTGCTCTAAAACGAGAATCAAGCAGACTAAACAAATATGAGCGCGCAAACCCTTTACGACAAACTCTGGAATTCCCATGTGGTGCGGCAAGAAGCCGACGGCACCGCATTGATCTACATTGACCGCCATCTGGTACACGAAGTGACCAGTCCGCAGGCTTTTGAAGGGCTGAAGCTGGCTGGGCGCAAGTTGTGGCGCGTTGCTTCCGTTCTGGCCGTGGCCGACCACAATGTGCCGACCAGCGGCCGCGCACAGGGTATTACCGATCCCATCGCACGCTTGCAAGTCGAAACACTGGATAGTAATTGTGCAGAATTCGGTGTGCAGGAATTCAAAATGGACGATGTACGCCAGGGCGTTGTGCATGTGAGCGGTCCGGAACAAGGAGCGACTTTGCCGGGTATGACGGTGGTGTGCGGCGATTCGCATACCAGCACGCACGGTGCATTTGCCGCCCTGGCTTTCGGTATAGGCACTTCCGAAGTTGAACATGTGATGGCGACACAATGCCTGCTGATTAAGAAATCAAAAGTGATGCAGGTAGTGGTGGACGGCGTGCTTGGCAAGGGCGTGGTCGCGAAGGATGTGGCTTTGGCGGTGATAGGCAAAATCGGTACGGCGGGAGGGACCGGCTATGCCATCGAATTTGCCGGAAGCGCGATCCGGGCCTTGTCTATGGAGGGCCGTATGACTGTGTGCAATATGGCCATTGAGGCGGGGGCGCGCGCCGGTATGATCGCCGCCGATGCAACTACTCTCAATTACCTCAAGGGGCGCCCATTCGCACCCGAGGGGGCGATGTGGGATCAGGCGGTTGCATACTGGAATACATTGCACAGCGATGAAGGGGCGAAGTTCGACCGGGTGGTGATTATCGCCGCAGAAGAAATCAAACCTCAGGTCACTTGGGGCACTTCGCCGGAGATGGTTGTGTCCGTAGACGGCCAGGTTCCCAACCCTGCAGAAATGACCGATAGCGTCAAGCGCGAAGGCACGGAGCGTGCCCTGAACTACATGGGGCTGGTGGCGAATACCCCGATTACGGAAATCAACATTGACAAGGTATTTATCGGCTCCTGCACCAATGGCCGCATCGAGGATATGCGTGCGGCGGCGGCAGTTGCACGGGGCAAGCACGTTGCGGCAAGTGTGAAACTGGCGATGGTGGTTCCCGGCTCCGGCCTGGTTAAATTGCAGGCCGAGGAAGAAGGTCTGGACAAGATATTTGTGGCGGCCGGTTTCGAGTGGCGCGAGCCGGGCTGTTCGATGTGTCTGGCGATGAATGACGACAGGCTTGCTCCCGGCGAACGCTGTGCCTCGACTTCCAACCGTAACTTTGAGGGACGCCAGGGGCCCGGCGGTCGCACTCATTTGGTGAGTCCGGCAATGGCTGCTGCAGCGGCTATTGCCGGGCATTTTGTAGACATTAGTGCAATATAAGGAGAGGGTGATGAACAAGTGTTTGTGTTTGCTGGTCATGTTGGTGTTGTCTGCGTGTAACACTTTTGATGGTTTGGGCAAGGACATTCAAAAAGGCGGCGCTGCAATCGAAAAGGCAGCCGGTAAATAATGCAGAAATTTTCATTGCTGGATGGCCTGGTGCTTCCCCTGGATCGCGCCAATGTGGATACCGATGCGATTATCCCCAAGCAGTTTCTGAAGTCGATCAAGCGTTCCGGCTTCGGCCCCAACTTGTTTGATGAATGGCGTTATCTGGATCATGGCGAGCCGGGTATGGATAACTCCGGGCGTCCGCTCAATCAGGAGTTTGTGCTGAATAATCCGCGCTATCAGGGCGCACGGATTTTGCTCGCGCGTGAAAATTTCGGCTGCGGATCGTCTCGCGAGCATGCGCCCTGGGCGCTGGAAGACTATGGCTTCCGTGTCATCATTGCGCCCAGTTTTGCCGATATATTCTTCAACAATTGTTTCAAGAACGGCTTGCTGCCGATTCGTCTCGATGCGGAAAAAGTGGATAACTTGTTCCGCGCGGCAGAGGCGAATGTCGGCTACAAATTGAAAGTTGATCTGGAGCAGCAGACCATCAGCGCTGCGGATGGCACAGTGTACCCGTTTGAAGTGGATGCATTCCGCAAACATTGTTTGCTGAATGGTCTGGATGATATAGGTTTAACCTTGCAGCATGTGGGAGATATTCGGGCATACGAAGCGAAGCATCAAACCGCGCAGCCTTGGTTGCTTGCATAACAATCAAACTGCAAATCCCCCGTAGCCCCCTTTGTCTGCGGAAGGGACGTTGCGCAGCAACGGGGCACCCACCGGCGTACTCTTTACGGGGGCAAAGGGGGCGGCGTAGCGGGGGATTTGGGTTTTCGATTTTTGAAAATGGGAATTGAGATAATGAAGATAGCAGTTTTACCCGGTGATGGGATTGGTACGGAAATTGTTGCCCAGGCTGCCAAGGTGCTGGAGGCTTTGCGTAGTGACGGCCTGAAAATAGAGATGGAATATGCGCATCTGGGCGGAGCGGGTTATGACGCGGAAGGCGATCCGTTTCCTCCAGCGACTGAAAAATTGGTTCTCGCCGCCGACGCGGTGTTGCTCGGTGCCGTGGGAGGTTACCAATATGATACCTTGCCCCGCCCCATGCGTCCGGAGCAGGGTTTGCTGCGCATCCGCAAACGCCTGGGTCTGTTTGCCAACCTGCGTCCCGCATTGGTGTATCCCGAACTGGTTAATGCATCCACCCTTAAACCCGAGCTGGTGTCAGGATTGGATATCATGATTTTGCGTGAACTGACCGGTGATATTTATTTCGGGCAACCGCGCGGTATTCGCACTCTGGACAACGGGGAACGTCAAGGATTTGACACCATGCTGTACAGCGAGTCTGAAATTCGCCGGGTCGCGCATGTCGGGTTTCAGATTGCCTTGAAGCGCGCCAAAAAATTGTGTTCGGTGGACAAGGCCAATGTGCTGGATACCAGCATGTTCTGGCGCGAAATCGTCACCGATGTGGCCAAGGAGTATCCGCAAATCGAACTTTCGCACATGTATGTGGACAATGCTGCGATGCAGTTGGTACGGGCCCCCAAACAATTCGACGTGATACTGACCGGAAATATCTTTGGCGATATTTTATCCGACGAAGCCTCCATGTTGACCGGTTCTATCGGCATGCTTCCGTCTGCCTCGCTGGATGCCAATAACAAGGGGCTGTATGAGCCTTGCCACGGTTCCGCCCCGGATATCGCCGGGAAGGATATTGCCAATCCGCTGGCGACGATTTTGTCGGTGGCGATGATGTTGCGTCATACATTTGAACGCGAGGATATTGCGCAACGCATAGAAGCGGCCGTGCGCAAGGTGTTGCAGCAAGGGCTGCGCACGGGCGATATTTATGAGGCCGGAATGCAGAGAGTGGGTTGTGCTGCGATGGGGGATGCGGTGGTTAAGGCGCTGTAAATTTAAGGATAACGAAATGAAGGTCGGTTTTGTAGGTTGGCGCGGTATGGTGGGATCGGTGCTCATGCAGCGCATGAGCGCAGAGCGGGATTTCGATCTGATCGAACCGGTATTTTTTACCACTTCCCAAATTGGCGGCAAGGCGCCGGATGTGGGGCGGGATGTTGCCCCCCTGAAAGACGCAAAGAACATCGCCGAATTGACGGCTATGGATGCGATCATTTCTTGCCAGGGCGGTGACTACACTACCGAAGTATTTCCCAAGCTGCGTGCGGCGGGCTGGCAAGGCCATTGGATTGATGCGGCCTCCACGCTGCGCATGGACAAGGATTGCGTGATCATACTTGATCCCGTCAATCTGGATGTGATCAGGGAGGCGCTCGCGCAGGGCAAGAAAAATTTCATCGGGGGTAATTGCACGGTGAGTTTGATGCTGATGGCGCTGGGAGGATTGTTCAAGGCCGATTTGGTGGAATGGGTCACCTCCATGACCTATCAGGCGGCGTCCGGCGCGGGTGCACAAAATATGCGTGAACTGCTGCAGCAGATGGGGGAGGCACATCGGGTGGCGAAAACGCTGCTTGAAGATCCCGCTTCCGCAATTCTGGATATAGATCGCGAAGTCGCAGGTATTTTGCGCGACGAGAAATTTCCTACTGCCAATTTCGGGGTGCCGCTGGCGGGGAGCCTGATTCCCTGGATTGACAAGGATCTCGGCAACGGACAAAGCCGCGAGGAATGGAAAGGCAAGGCTGAAACCAACAAGATACTCGGCCGTGAAGCCAATCCGGTTCCGGTGGACGGCCTGTGCGTGCGCATCGGTGCGATGCGCTGCCACAGTCAGGCGCTGACCATTAAACTGAAGCGCGATGTGCCGATCGATGAGATCGAAGCCATGCTGGCTTCGGCAAATGAGTGGGTGAAAGTAGTCCCCAACCAGCGTGAGCAGACTATACGTGAACTGACTCCCGCTGCAGTGACCGGTTCCTTGGGCGTACCCATAGGGCGCCTGCGCAAAATGGATATGGGGGGCGAATATTTATCCGCTTTTACAGTAGGGGATCAATTGCTGTGGGGCGCGGCAGAGCCGTTGCGGCGCATGTTGAGAATTCTGTTGGATAAATAAGTTGTTTGTAATTAGGCTGTTTGAAGCGCAATGTTAAGTCAGGATCGAACTTGCATCACTAACCTCATGATGTTAGTCTGCAGGGACTTGGAAAATTTAAGGTGGTAGCGTGGTGAAACTTTTTGTCAGAGTGTTGGGGCTTATCGCAGTATTGGTCTTGTCCAATGCAGCTTTTGCCGTGGGCATGGGGGGCATCAATGTCACGACTGCGCTGGGTGAACCGTTGAGCGCGGAAATCGATCTGGTGGCAGTCAGCAAGGCTGACGTAAATAAAATATCCGCCCGCCTGGCCTCTTCGGACGCCTTTAAGGGGGCCGGTCTGGACTATCCGGCCACACTGCCGAATTTGAAATTTCAGGTTGGAACCCGTGCCAATGGTGAACCCTATATTAAGGTTACCAGTTCCCAACCGCTCAATGAACCATTCGTCAGTTTGTTGGTGGAATTAACCTGGCCATCCGGACAGTTGTTACGCGAATATACCTTTTTGCTTGATCCTCCAAACTTTAAAGCGGAACAGCCCAAACCTGCCGAAGTTCGGCCGCAAGAGCCCAGAGCCGCAGTCGCAGCGGGATCCGGAGCCGGGGAGACGAAGGATGACTTTTTGCAGATGCGCGCCACTGCACCGGTGGATGAGAAAATTTTTGCCGCTCCCGCAGTTGCCGCTGTCGAGGTTGCCGCTATCGAAGTTGCCCCGATCAAGAAAGAAGTTGCCCCGATCAAGAAACCGGTTGAATCGGGCAATGTTGCCACCGGCACAATCAAAGTTAAACGCGGGGACTCGTTGAGTAAAATTGCGAGTGGTACAAAGACTCCGGAAGTTAGTCTGGAACGTATGCTGGTGGCGATGTACCGGGAAAATCAGGATGCGTTCGACGGCAATAATATGAATCGCTTGAAGGTCGGCAAAATATTGCGAATACCCGCCGGATCCGATTTAAACAAGGTTGGACAAGACGAGGCCAATAAGGAGATACACGCGCAAGCCGCCGATTGGCACGCCTATCGCATGAAACTGGCAGCCGCAACCGGATCAAGTACCGGGCAGACACCCAGGCAGGAAGTATCCGGAAAAATCACATCCACGGTGGTCGACAAAGCCCCTGCGATTAAAGAATTTCCCAAGGAAGTAGTGCGACTATCCAAAGGTGCAGCCCCGGGGGACAAGGCGGTCTCCGGTAATCCGCAGGCCGCGCAGGAAGATGCCACCGCAAGGAATAAATCCCTCAAAGACAGCCGGGAGCGCATCGCATTGCTTGAGAAAAATATCAAGGAAATGCAGCACCTGATTGAATTGAAATCGAAGCCTGCAAGTCCGGCAAAACCGGAAATGAATCCACCGGCAGCGATGCTGCCGGTTAAGCCGGCTGAGCAGGAGACAAAGGCGGAGATCAAGCCGGTAGTCAAGTCTGATGCAGAGGGGGCGCAGAGTGCCATTGTTGCGCATGCTGCTCAACCCGCCAGCGCGGTAAAAGCGGCCAAGACTGTGACACCCAAGGCGGAAACACCTCCTCCGTCCCCGTTGGATGACATCCTCGGGGAGCCGACTTATCTGGCGGGCGGTGCGGCTGCATTATTGGGTTTGGGCGGGCTTGTCTTTATGCGGCTTCGCAGAAGTGGCAAAGGCGCGGAAACAAACGATGATGAGGTGTCTGCCAAACCGGGCGCCCATATTTCAGCGCCGGCTGCTCTTGCCAAGGATGACGGGGATTTTACGCAACCCGCTGTCAGTTCAGCCATCAGTCCGGCGGGGGTGGATGACGTTGATCCGATCAGCGAAGCGGATCTGTTCCTGAATTTCGGACGGGATGTTCAGGCGGAAGAAATTCTGAAAGATGCATTAAAGAAGAATCCTGACAATCAGCAAGTCAGGCTTAAGTTACTGTCGATCTATGCGAATCGAAAGGATATTAAATCCTTTTCGGAAGGCGCGCAGCATGTGCAAGCATCGGGAGATGCGTTTGCCTGGGCTCAGGCAGTTGAAATGGGCCGCAAGCTGGAGCCGGGAAATCCGCTGTACGCTGCCGATGACAGTACGCAAACGGCAGTTGAAGAGCAGGGGGAAGAAGACGTCAAGCCTGAACATCAGGCGGGTGGTCTGGATTTCGATTTGGATTTTGGTGCGGCAGGAGGCGCGGTCACAGCGTTGGACGTGGCGCTGGATGAAGCGCCAGCTATTCCGGCAGGACTGGATTTTGATGTGGGCTTTGGCTCGCCGGAAGAGGCAATTCCGGCTAAAGTGAACCAGAGTCAAGATGCGTCGGAAGTAAAACTTGATGCAACAGCCGCACTTGATTTTGATCTCGGCTCGGGATTTTCGGCAGAAGCTGCTCCGGATATTTCCAAAGAACAGCCATCCGATTTTGAGCACACTTTTGTTTTGGATGCCCCATTGATTCAGGAGCCGGAACCCGCAGTGCAGCCAGCGGCGGATGAGTCAATCCTGGATTTTGATTTGTCCTCGGCACCGGAAGGCGAAGCTGAACCGGCTGCGGTACAGGAGGAGCAACAGGCTACGAGCTTGGAAGACCTGGTTTTCGATATTTCAGAAAATGAAACTACTCAGGCAAGCAAGGATGTTGCCGCAGTGGCGGCGGAATCGGCAGTAACTGAAAATGACTCCGAATTTATGCTGGATTTCCCTTCTGGGGATGATGCACAAGCAGAAGAAAAGTCGATGCCTGCGCAGGCGCCTACAGTAGTCAAGGAACCCGGCAATATAGACCTGAGCGAAATTAATCTGAATCTGGATACCTCGGCTGCCGTACCGTCTGAAACGGTGAAGGATGCGCATTGGCATGATGTTGCGACCAAGCTGGACCTTGCCAAGGCCTATCAGGAGATGGGTGATGCTTCCGGCGCGAGCGAGATACTGGAAGAGGTGTTGACTGAGGGGGATCCGCAGCAGCGCGCGGCAGCTGAGGCCATGCTGCAACAATTGTCTGTCTAGTACCTGGATTTTTGATCCTGCAAAAAACGGCAGCCAGTACCGGCTGCCGTTTTTTCATGGTTTAATCTGCTATTGCCACCCTACGCCGTAACGAGTTGGAATGGATGATGATTTGAATTTGCCTTTTCGTGTTCGCCGTGGAAGCATGAGGATTTCAGTGCCCAAGATTCATTCCCCTGTTGCCCATAACTATTATGAACATGCTCATGTCAGAGGTCACGTGGCGCCGCATCCCGCAGTATTGATTTTATGCTGGGCGTGCCTGACGGTTGCCATACAATCGCTGCAGGCGGCCGGTCTGCTGTTTGCCGGCATTCCCCTGCTTGTATTGGCGTATGTGCTCTCTGCAGC
>Ga0265327_10003677_pt1 | contig 14363 bp, 19 predicted proteins | sample 41621metaG_FD_202089 | JGI IMG/M metagenome (GOLD analysis project Ga0265327, IMG submission 202089) | Rhizosphere microbial communities from Carex aquatilis grown in University of Washington, Seatle, WA, United States - 4-16-21 metaG | ecosystem: Host-associated > Plants > Roots > Rhizosphere... | reverse complement strand
GCAGCGGCGAGGACTCCGCCGAGGCGCTGTTCCGCTTCGGCGAGATCGAGGTGGACCGCGCCGCCCGACTGGTACGGCGGGCGGGTGTCGAGGTTCATCTCACGCCGACCGAGTACCGGCTGCTGTCGGTGCTGGTGGCGAATCCGGGTCGGGTGCTGACCCAACGGCAACTGCTGCGGGAGGTCTGGGGGCCATCGCACAGCGAGCAGAGCCACTACCTGCGCATCTACATGGGACACCTGCGGCAGAAGCTGGAGGCAGACCCGGCGCAGCCCCGGCACCTGCTGACGGAGACGGCGGTGGGGTATCGCCTGGTGGTGCAGCCATGAGTATTTCCCGTGCGCGACCCCGGGCAGCTTCGGCAACCTGAGGACGTTCGAAGCCGCGCTGCCCAGGTCAACTGCGTCCTGCTTCGCTTCCCAGGATGACTTGCTCGCGGCGAGCAGCGGCGCGCCGAAACAATTCATCACGCTTGACATGTGACCTTTTGGTCACATAATCCGCGCCATGTCGGACGACGATCAAGTGTTCAAGGCCCTCGCGGACCCATCGCGCCGCCTGTTGCTGGATCGTCTCTTCGAAAGCGATGGCCAGACCCTCAACCAGCTCGAAGGGTTCCTGGCGATGTCCCGCTTCGGCGTGATGAAGCACCTTCGCACGCTCGAGAACGCCGGCCTCGTGCTCACCCGCCGCCTTGGCCGCGAGAAGTTCCACTACCTGAATGCGGTGCCGATACGGCTGATTCACGACCGCTGGATCGACAAGTTCACCGCACCCCAACTCGCCGCGTTGACCGACCTCAAGACCACCCTGGAGAACACCCAATGGAAGCCAGCACGAAACCGGGCCTGACGACCCGCATCCACGAGATCTACATCAAGGCGCCGCAAGGCCAGATCTGGGAGGCCATCACCTCTGCCGAATGGACGCAGAAATACGGCTACGGCGCCGCGATCGAGGTCGATCTCAAGACCGGCGGAAGCTGTTGCTACAAGGCCAGCGCGGAGATGAAATCCTTCGGCTTGCCGGACACGATCATCGACGGCGAGGTTCTCGAAGTCGATCCGCCCCGCAAGCTGGTTCACAGTTACCGGTGGCTCTTCAGCGAAACCAACCGCGCCGAGGGCTTCACCCGGGTCACATGGGAGATCGAGCCGACTGAAGCCGGCTTCTGCCGGCTCGTCGTCACGCATGAGATCGAGCACGCACCGATCATGGCCGCCGCCACGGTCGCCAAGTTCGATAAACGCGGCGGCGGCGGCTGGAACTGGATCCTGAGCGACCTGAAGTCGCTGCTGGAGACTGGCAAGCGCATGTCGGACTGAAGTCGGGCGCCAATGAAAAAAGCCCCGCATCAACCGATGCGGGGCTTTCTTGGATTTCCCAGGACGATGCCTGGCGGAGCCGGAGGAAGCGAAAAAGCTATAAAAATCAAGCGTCTTTCGCCATGATGCCACGATCAGTGCCATGAAACGGTGCGCCTGAACTGACTTGAAAGGCGAGGACGGCGACGCTCGCAACAGCCAAGGCGCGTCATCCTGATACTGTATTCTTATACAGTGTTTTGTCGGGTCGTCCTCCTCCGCTCACACGGCTGCTGGATCTCTCGATCGGCCGCCATGACCGCACTCGTCCACACCGGAGTGCTCGACTATCGCCGGGCAAAGATGGAGCACTACGGCCGTTCGATGCAGGCTCGCCTGCTCAGCGTTCGCAACCTGGAGCGGGAGATTCTTCCCTCGTTGCAGTACGCACATGTCCTTGTGATCAAGGAGGGCGGCGTGATGATCCAAGGCGAAGAGATCCACTTTCGCGCCACCAAGTCCAAACCCAGGCGCGTCACGCAGACCTGGTGGTGCATCACCGAGGACGAGCCTGGTTTCGATGCGCTCAGCCGAATGGACGCAAGGTCAAGCACCGGGTTTCACGCGAACTTCGACGACGACGACGAAGAGGACGAACCGCCGCTCGCGCGCCCGTAGCGGACGAAATTTCGTCGTTTCTCGTCGCCAGACGGATCCCTCCGGGACCATGCCCGCCCGCGGGACAGGAATCGCCCTCACGGGCCCCGACAGCGTCGTCGAAATCGACACATTTAGCGGGCAGGCGGGGCGGGGTCACGAGCGCGCGCTGCTGGGCCTGCAAGCGCCGCAGAGCTTGACAGTCAGCGGTGCCAGCCGCGCGACCACAAATTCAGACAGTTCCATCCCCAAAAGAGATGAGGAACGACTAGCCCTCCTGCAAACGTGTCAATTTGTGACGAAAATGCGACGTCTACGCGCCGGGGGGCAGTTGCCCTCTACGACGCATCGCGTTAACCTATGAGTTAAGATTGCAAGTCAAACTACTTTTCGAGGGGCATTTTCAGATCGTTGGCACCATGGACGGTGACGACTGCCCGGCGGAGCAATTCTTGGCAGAGGGGGAAGCAGCAACCGAAGGAGCTCGAACTGGGTTGGTGCAGATTCTGGAATTTTTGGCTGAGAACGGACTTGGTAAAGCCTCTCACGCTTGGCTGCACGAAGCCAACAAGGACGAACAGATCTATGAGTTCATCAAAGGCCCGCTGCGTCTCTTCTTCTTCAAAGGGAACGCAGGCCAGATTGCCGTTTGCACCGGCGGCGGTCGAAAGAAGGGTCGCAAGGCTGACAAGGCGGCTGTAGCGAACGCCGCCATCTTGCGAAGCCAGTACCAGGCCGCAATTGAAAAAGACACTCTGGAGATCATCGAAGATGAAAAAGATTAGCAAGGCCCTCAAAGGACTCGTGGACAAGGCGCGCGCTAGTGACGCGTACTGGATTGAAGCGGCGAAACTTCACTTTGCCGTGAGCCTCGATCAACAACGTCAGAGGTCCGGACTCACCTACAAGAGCGTTGCCGAAAAGCTTGGAACGAGCGCGGCCTACATCAGCAAGGTATTTCGAGGCGATACGAACGTAACCCTCGAAAGCATGGTGAAGCTCGCTCGCGCGACAGGCGGGCGAGTGGAAGTCCGCGTAGTTGACGAACAGGCGGCAGCGTTCAGTTGGCAAGTCGAAGAGTGCATCCAAGCATTCGAGCAGAGCAGTGCTGCAAAGCAAGGCAACGTAGCAAAGCCAAGCGCCACCATCATCGACTTTCCGACTGCGACCAACGAAGACGCATTCCAATACCGTTGGGCGGCATGACGAGCGAACAAGAATCCCACCCGATCGTGCTGGGAAGTTTGGTCTTCACCAAGTGTTTGGTGCATGCCGTCCCCGGCCACGATCTTGTGGAGGAAAAGGAAAGCCTTTCGCCGTCGAACAACATTGAGATCAAGCCTGTTCCGGATCAGGTGGGCCACTGGGCTGCCGTTATGCGCACGGTGATCAATCCGGAGGAGGATCCAAAGTGGCCGTATCACATTGAGATGGAATGTGCCGCACTCCTTCTGTGCGACAACACCCTTGACGAGCAAACAGCGCAGCGCGGTGTGCTCATCACCGCACACAGCGTTCTCTACGGAGCCATTCGAGAGACTGTCGGCTGGCTAACCGGGCGACAGCCGTACGGACCACTCCTACTGGGCCTTTCCGTACTTAGACCACCCCCCGCGCCTGCAGCCAAGGCGCCAGCCTAGGAACGGCAGTAAGCGTCGAACTGCGGTCAAAAATTCCTGACTAGCAATTCGCGTGTTGCATGCCGCTTGTCGGCACCGCTGACGCTGTACGTAACCGATAGGGTTTCCGTCGCGAGTCCGGCAAAGGCCTGCCGCATCTCCGGTATGTCGTTGACGCTCACCAGGGCCCTGCCCTTCATACTGCACATCAGAGACGCAATCCGGTCGTACTGCTCCAAACCGAATTCAACGCTGTAGCCCTCTGTGCCCCAGTACGGCGGGTCCATGTAAAAGAGCGTGTGCGCGCGGTCATAGCGCTGGATGCACGCCGCCCAGTCCAGGTGCTCAACGGTCACCTGGTGAAGGCGCAAGTGCGCTGCGCTCAGATCCTCTTCAAGCCGCAGCAGGTTGAGCCGAGCCGGCGAGCTCGTCGCGGTGCCGAAGGTTCGACCCTCGACCTTCCCACCGAACGCCATCTTCTGCAGGTAGAAGAACCGCGCCGCACGCTGAATGTCCGTCAACCCGGCCGGCGGCGTGGCCTTCAGCCAGCCGAACAGCTCTCGGCTACTGAGGGCCCAGCGGAACTGCCGCACGAATTCGTCGAGGTGGTGCTGCACGACGCGATAGAGGTTGACCAGGTCGCTGTTCACATCGTTGAGCACCTCGACCTTTGAAGGCTCCTTCAAGAAGAACAACGCCGCGGCGCCGGCGAACGGCTCCACGTAGCAGGTGTGCTCCGGGAACATCGGGAGGATGTGCTTCGCCAGTCGGCGCTTGCCGCCAATCCAGGGCACTAGCGGTTTTGCGGTCGAACAAATAGACATTTCTGTGCAAGCCTTCGTTTCACATAGTTGATAGGCTCGACCCACTCTGTACAGGGTGGCGGGTCTTGCCGGCTTGCAGGGTTCCGTCCTGCGGTCGGGGCTTGAGCAGGTGCTGCAACACCGGCCCAGGTCGCCCGTCTTTTTTCGCGGGGTCAGGCGTCGCCCGACTCCGTCGAACTCACTCCCGCCAACTCGTATGGCAGAAACTGAACCACCTCCGCGCCGACCCACGCATTGAGCTCGCACATCCGGTCCTGCAGCGGCTTGACCTCGTTGCGTGCGAACACCTGCGCCGCAGGCAACACCGCACCAAAGCCACCAGTATTGCCAGGCACGATCCCCAGCAGCTGCGGCGGAATCCGATGCGCCGCCAGCACATCGTCCCGGCTCACGTTCTTGATGTTGAAGAAGTCATCCCGAGCCGCCACCTCGCTCACCGGGATCAGCTGTACCCCATCCTTCTTCCCACTCGGCGCATAGAGAAACAGATTCCGGAAATTCCCCGGCCCCTTGCTCTCCTTCAGCGCCGTGCGGATGGCGTCGATGTCTTCCTGCTGCTGCGCCGCGTCGTTGATGTACAGGATGAACCCCGCGTGCGAGCCGTTGTTGTAGTAGCGCCGCCGGAACAGCGTCGCCGACTCATTCAGCCAGGCCGCCTGCAGCGCGCTGAGGTATTCGGGCAGCCCGTAGACCTCCTGATTGATGTCCGCCTCTCGCATGTGATGCACGCTGCCAGCCCGGAAGGCATGCTCATCCTTCCACCCCCGCACGAAGAAATAGCTGTCGAGATCCGCGCCACGGCGCATGTACCTGGCCAGCGCATGCTTCAGCGCCACCGGCCTGCCAGTCATCGACCGACGCACTTCGAGGTACGCATTGCCGAAGATCAGAAAGTCCAGCGCCCAGGCGCCAAACGTCGCCCGGTCCAGCAGCGGATGCTCGATGAAGGTGCTCAGCAGCACATTGCGCTTGAAGTAGATCGAGCTGCTGTGGTGCGTGCTCGCGCGGAACGACTTCGCCAGCCCTTCCCAGCTCACCGGCGGCTCGTACCAGCGCCCATTGAGCCAGCACTCCGCATCGTCCAGCAGCTCGCGCCGGTCCATCACTGGCACCGCGTCACCGAAGGTGAAGGCCTCCATGCGCGCAGGCGCGTCTGCCGGCCGCTCGGCCAGCGCGTGTGTATCCATCGTCATCAAGAGATCTCCATGAAGCCGCGATTCGCGGCGGTGAGGCCTTCGAGCGGCTCGTTGTCGAGCGCGTGCATGCAGGCCCAGGCGAGGTCGGCGTGGCCGGTCTCGTCGCTGCGGCCGGCCTCGAAGGTGATGTTGCGGCCGCTGGCCGTGAGGGTCTTGCGGATCGCCAGGAAGGCATGCGCCAGGTCGACCCAGCTCGCATCGAAGCGCAGCCGGCCCTTGCTGATCACGCTCTTCGCCTTGAGCACCAGGCGCGTCTTCACGTCGAGCGAGTAGTTGAGTGCCTTGGCCGCCGGATAGAACTTCGTCACCAGCTGGTAGACGCCCTGCCCCAGCCCGGTGGTGTCGATGCCGATGAAGGCGACGTTGTAGCGCAGCGTGATCTGCCGGATCGCCTCGGCCTGGGCCTCGAAGTCCAGGCCGCGCCACTGCATGCGCTCCAGCACCCGGAAGGTGCCACCGGGCTTGTCCGGCGGCGCCAGCACGACGCAGCCGGCGGTGTCGCCGGTGTGCGATGGGTCGTAGCCCACCCACACCGGCCGGTAGCCGAAGGGCCGCGCGGTGAAGGGCTTGTAGTCGCTCCAGTCCACCCAGGAGTCGACCATGCAGGCCTGCAGCTCGCTCATCGGGAACACCGACTGCGTGTCGTCGATGAACCCGCACATCAGCAGGTTCTCGAACTCCTCGGGGTTGTATTCGAGCCGCAGCTCGTCGATGTCGAAGAGATCGCAGCCGCCTTCGAGCGCATCGAGGATGGTGACGATGTTGCGCCACACCTTGTCCTCGCCGGTGAAGCCGCCGGCCAGCCGCGCATGCGACAGGTCGAGCGCGATGCGCTGGTCCTTTGGCCGGCGCTTGTTGAAGCGGTCGCCGCTCCAGTAGGCGTAAGCCTCGTGCTGGATGCTCGACGGCGTGCTGAAGTAGGTCTTGCGCCACTGCTTGTGCATCGCCATGCCGCTGGCGACCTTGTTCAACTCCTCGAAGCGATGGGTCCAGAAGAACTCGTCGAAGTAGAAGTTGCCGTGATAGCCCTGCGCCGTGCGCGCGTTGGTGCCCAGGAAGTGGATCTGCGCGCCGTTGCCCAGCACGATCGGATCGCCGGTCAGCGCCACGCCGCAGGCCTCGAAGGCGAACTGCGTGATGTACTGCTTGAAGATGTGCGCCTGCGCCTTGCTGGCCGACAGGAAGATCTGGTTGCGGCCGGTCTGGATCGCATCGGCCAGCGCCTCGCGCGCGAAGTACCAGGTCGCGCCGATCTGCCGCGACTTCAGGATCATGCGCGTGCGCTGATCGCCATGGCGCAGCCAGATCTTCTGGTGCCCGAAGAGCGAATCTCGAAAGGCGTCGAGCAGCTTGCCGGTCTGCTCCTCGTCGAAGACGTTGCGCTTCGGCTGCTTCTTCGGCCCGGCATTGCGCCGCTCGATGTTCGGATTGAGGTCGGCTTCCTTGCCGGTGGCCTGGTACTTGTGCACCCGCGCCAGGCGCTCGACCTGGCGGCCCAGCAGGTCGATCTCCTTGAAGTCGCCGCCGGTCTTGTGCTCCTTGCCGATCAGCTGCACCAGGCGCGCTTCGAGTGCCCCTTCGACGCGCTCGATCGGTTGCGCCTTGTCCCATTGCTCGGCATCCTTCCAGCCGTGCACCGTCGTGCGCGGCACTTCGAGGAACTCGGCGATCGACGACACTCGCCAGCCCTGCCAGTAGAGGTGCCGCGCCGCACGCCTCGCCGGCGCGACTTCGGCGCAGGGCTCGGCCTGCGGCAACGATGGCAGTGCTTCGGTGTTGAGGGCGGTCGACATGGCCGCCAAGGCTATGGGCGCACCGCCCCAAATGGGCCACTGTGCGCCCCCTTCCCTTTGTAGAACGCGCCTCAACAAGCGCCATGCGTTGAGCCGCGCGCGCGCAGCGCGGACCATCGGTGCCACGTCAACACCGATCGTCCCAACGCACAAAACCATGCCCCAGAAATCCAAGTTCTTCCGCGTCGCCGTCGAAGGCGCGACCACCGACGGCCGCCGCATCGAGCGCGCCTGGATCGAGCAGATGGCGCGCAACTTCGACCCGCAGAAGTACGGCGCGCGTATCTGGCTTGAACACATCCGGGGCACCTACCCCGACAGCGACTTCCGCGCCTACGGCGACGTGACCGCGGTCAAAGCCGAGGAGGTCTCGATCGATGGCAGCAAGAAGCTCGCCCTCTTCGCCCAGATCGCGCCGCTGCCCGACCTGGTCGCGATGACCACCAAGGCCAAGCAGAAGATCTACACCTCGATCGAGATCAACCCCAAGTTCGCCGACACCGGCGAGGCGTACTTGGTCGGCCTGGGCGTCACCGACAGCCCGGCCAGCCTGGGCACCGAGGTGCTCAGCTTCGCCGCGAAGCATCCGGCCGCCAACCCATTCGCCACGCGCAAGCTCGACGCGGACAACCTCTTCAGCGAGGCCGTCGAGGTCGAGCTGCAGCTGGAAGACGACGAAGCGCCCGAGGTCAGCAAGTTCGCCGCGAGCGTGCGCGCCACGCTCGCCAAATTCACCGGCCGCTTCAAGCGCCACGACGGCGACATCGGCGAGCTGGTCGGCGCGGTCGGCGAGATGGCCGATGCCTTCGGCGACCTGGCCGAGCAGCAAGACACCGACGCGGCCGCGCTCTCGAAGCTCACCAAGGACTTCAACGCCCTCAAGACCGAGCACGCCGCGCTGCAGGCCAAGTTCAACACCATCGACACCACCGACGCCGCGCGCCACGCGCACCGCCCGGCGGCCACCGGCGGCGACCCGCAGGCGCAGAAGACCGACTGCTGACCCGTCGCGCCAGCCGCGCCGCAGCTACCCACACATCCCCCCATTTCCCCGGAGCCTCCATGCAGAACGCAACCCGTCTCGTCTTCAACCAATACCTCGACCGCCTGGGCGAGCTCAACGCCGTGCCCAGCGCGCGCGAGCAGTTCGCGATCGAGCCCAGCGTGCAGCAGAAGCTCGAAACCAAGATCCAGGAATCGAGCGAATTCCTCGGCAAGGTCAACGTCATCGGCGTGACCGAGCTGAAGGGCGACAAGCTCGGCCTGGGCGTCAGCGGCCCGATCGCCAGCCGCACCAACACCGACGCCAAGGAACGCGAGCCGCGTTCGGTCGAGACGCTCGACTCGCGCGGGTACGAATGCGTCAAGACCAACTACGACACCTTCATCAAGTACGCCACCCTCGACGCCTGGGCCAAGTTCCCGAACTTCCAGACCCGGGTGCGCGACCTCATCGTCAAGCGCCAGGCGCTCGACCGCATGGTGATCGGCTTCAACGGCGAGCGCGCCGCCGCCAACACCGACCTGGCCGCCAACCCGCTGCTGCAGGACGTGAACATCGGCTGGCTGCAGCACATCCGCGCCGAAGCCGGCGACCGCGTACTCGACTCGGGCAGGGCCGCCAACACGGTGAGCGTGGGCGCCGCAGGCGACTACAAGAACCTCGACGCCCTGGTCTACGACGCCTACCAGACCCTGCTCGACCCCTGGTTCCGCAACGACGGCGCCCTGGTCGCCATCGTCGGCCGCAGTCTGCTGCACGACAAGCTCTTCCCCCTGGTCAGCGAGCCCGACGCACCCACCGAGATGCTGGCCGCCGACATCGTGCGCAGCCAGCGCCGCCTCGGCGGCCTGCCGGCGGTGACCGTGCCCTACTTCCCCGAGAACAAGGTGCTCATCACCCGCTACGACAACCTGTCCATCTACTGGCAGCTGTCGGCGCGGCGCCGCTCCATCGTCGACAACGCCAAGCGCGACCGCATCGAGAACTACGAGTCGAGCAACGACGCCTATGTGGTCGAGGACTACGGCCTGACCGCGCTGATCGAGAACATCGAGATCGCGAGCTGAGCGACATGCGCCGCACCCCCGCCCAACTCAGCCGCGAGCGCAAGCTCGCCGCCCGCGAGTCCGCCGCCGCGGACCCGGGCGGCGAGCCGCAAGGCAGCGCCTACGAGCTGATGCTCGTGCAGCTGGCCGAGCATCGCCGCGCGCTCAAGGACATCCAGTCCATCGAGCGCAAGATCGAAGCCAAGCGGCTCTTCCTGCCGAACTACGACCCGTGGATCGACGGCGTGCTCCAGGCCGGCGCCGGCGCGCAGGACACGGTGCTCATGACCGCGCTGGTCTGGCACATCGACGCCGGCAACTATGGCCGCGCGCTGCAGATCGCCCGCCACGCGATCGCGCACGACCTGCAGCCGCCCGACCAGTACGAGCGCACGCTCGGCACCATCCTGATCGACGAGTTCGCCGCGGCGGCGCTCGGCGGCCAGATGGCGGCCGACGATGCGCGCCAGCTGCTGCCGCAGGTCAGCGAACTGACCGACCCGCTCGACGCGCCCGACCAGGCGCGGGCCAAGCTGCACAAGGCCATCGGCTACGCGCTGCTCGGCAAGGCCGGGGCCGCCGACGTCGACCTCGACAAGGTGACGCGCTCCGATGCCAGGGCGGCCCTGCCGCACCTGCAGCGCGCCCTGGCGCTCTTCGACCAGGTCGGCGTGAAGAAAGACATCGAGCGCCTGGAGCGCTGGCTCAAGAAGCCGGCCAATCAGGCGCCCTGACGATTCCGGACCCCGGAACCCCGGCGGCTCGGGCCAATGCATGAAGGCCCACAAGGCCCCACGGCTGACGCCCGACCACCGCCGACCTTCTATCCCCCTGTTCGCCCTCGCCCATGAGCTTCCTCGGCAATCCACCACCGCCAGCGGCCGACGACGAGCCCGCCATCGAGAACGACGGCTGGTTCCCCGACGTCGACCTCCACCAGCTGCGCGCCACCGCCCGGCTCGACGGCACCGTCACGCCCGAGCGCCTGCGTCACAGCGCGCTGGTCGCCATCGCCAGCGTCAACACCGAGCTGGCCGGCTACAAGGCCACGCAACTGGCCCAGCGCCGCGAGCGGCTCGCCGACGTGCCCGCGCACCGCCTGGCCGGCCAGAGCGTGCAGCTCATGCACTACCGCCGCGCGGTCACTTGCGCGGTGCAGGCCGACCTGGCGGCGAGGTACCGCGACTTCGACACTACCGGCGCCGGCGACAAGCGCGCCGAAAAGCTCGAGTTGGCGATCGATGACCTGCGCCGCGACATGCGCTGGGCCATCAGCGACCTGCTCGGCATCCGTCGCACCGCCGTCGAGTTGATCTGATGAAGGCGCGCGCGATGCAGGGCGACACCCTGGACCTGCTGTGCTGGCGCGCCCTCGGGCGCACCGACATCGTCGAGGCCACCTTCGCCCTCAACCCCGGCCTGGCCGACCACGGCCCGGTGCTGCCCGCCGGCCTGCTGGTCGAGCTGGCCGCGCCGACCTCCGCCACCAACACCCGCTCCACCGTGAGCCTCTGGGACTGATCGACATGCAAGACTGGGTCAAGAAACTCTTCAACGAACCGGCCACGCTAGGCATCATGCTGCCGAGCGCCATCGTCGGCCTGATCGCCGGCATCACGCAGGGCGTCGTCGTGAAGCGCCACGGCGGCTGGGGCGGCCTGCTGCGCGCCATGCTGACCGGCGTGGCCGTCGCGGTCTTCGTCGGCCTGGGGATCGAGGACTTCATCGAGTCCGAGACGGCGCGGCTCGCCATCGTCGGCGCCTGCGCCGTCATCAGCGAGGAGATCTGGGACGGGCTCCACTGGTTTGGCAGCGAGCTGCGGCGCGACCCGCTCGGCTTCATCGTGCGCCTGGTCAACGTCGCGAGGGGCCGAGGCGTGCCGCCCGCCGGCAGCGCGGCGGAATCGCCCTCGAAGGACGAGCGGGGCCGGCCATGACCGCGCTGACCGAAGCCGACTTCCAGGCAGCCGGCCGCACCCTGGGCTGCAGCGCTGCCGCCGTCAAAGCCGTTTGCGAGGTCGAGGCCCCGCAAGGCGCCTTCGACGACGCCGGCCGCCCGCGCATTCTCTTTGAGGGCCACAAGTTCAGCGCCGCCACCGGCGGCCGCTACGACCGCAGCCACCCTACCCTCAGCCATCCGCGCTGGACGCGCGAGCACTACGCCCGCGGTGCCACGGCCGATATTCGCAACGCCGGCGAGCACCAGCGCCTGCAGAACGCTGCCGCGCTCGACCGCCAGGCCGCGCTCGCCAGCGCGAGCTGGGGGCGCTTCCAGATCCTGGGCAGCAACCATCGCGCGTGCGGCTTCGCCACGGTGCAGGCCTTCATCAACGCCATCTACGCCGGCGAGCGCGTCCAGTTGGACGCCTTCGTCGCGTTCATCCTGAACGAGGGCCTTGCGCCCGCCATGCGCGAGCGGCGCTGGGCCGAATTCGCCCGCCGCTACAACGGCCCGGCCTACGCGGAGAACAACTACGACGGCAAGCTGGCCGCAGCCTTCAGGAAGTTCGCATGACCGGCGCGGCACCCTGGCGCAACCTGGTCTGGGTCGGCCTCGCTGTCGGCTGGACGATTGCCGTCTACGAGGCCGGTGCCTCCGCCCGCGGGGCCCTGATCCATGCCGCGTGGCAGGCCCAGCGCATTGCCAACGCCCGCGCGGTGCTCAATGCTGCCGAACGAACGCTCGACGCCGAGCGCGCGCTTTCCGAAGGCCTCGCGACCCGCGATCAGCAACACCAGAAGGAGCTCGACCTTGTCCAGCAACAGCACGATGATTTTGTGGAGCGCGTTCGCATTGGCGCTCTCCGGGTGTCAATCCCTGTCCGCGCCGCCGCCTGCCCCACCGAAGGCGCTGCAGCTGCCGCCACTTCCGGCCACGCTGCAGAAACGCGAGCCGAACTTGAGCCAGCGGCTGCGGCAACTCTTGCAGGCATCGCCCGAGACGGCGACAGCGCCATCGTCGACCTCAACGCCTGCATCGACCACTACAACGCCGCCCGTACCGCTGCCAGCGCTTTGAACGATGCGCAAGCCGAATAGCCTGCGCGCGCATCTCAGCGCGGCGACGCCCGAGCTGCGTCGCGACCCCGACAAGCTCGCGATCTACGTGCGCGAGGGGCAGCTGATCAGCGCCGGCGCCGAGACGCTCTCCTTCGAGTACCGCTACACACTCAACGTCGTTCTGCTCGACTACGCCGGCCAGGCGGACGCCATCATGCTGCCGCTGCTGGCCTGGCTGCGCGTGCACCAGGTCGAGATCCTGGAGAACCCGGCACTGCGCGACAAGGCGGTGCGCTTCGAGGTCGAGTACCAGAACAACGAGACCGTCGACATCTCGATCGAGGTCGACCTGAGCGAGGCTGTGGTGGTGTCTGCCGGCGTCGAGGCCGCGGCGGACGATGCCACGCAGCGCTATGCGGTCTCCTATCCGGCCGAGCCGGTACGCGCAGGCACCCTGGCAGCGCCCGAGCGATGGGAGATCAGGGTCGGCGGCGAACTGCTGGCCGACTGGGTCTTCCCTGCGACCGAACCATGAGCGCCGACAGCGATCCGCTGCTGGCGCTCGAACACTGGGTCGCGCCGCTACTCGCCAAGCTGTCGCCAACAGAGCGGCGTGGGCTGGCACGCAAGATTGGCCGGGAACTGCGGCGCACCCAGGCGAAGCGGATCGAGAAGCAGCGGAACCCGGACGGCAGCGCCTATGAACCGCGCAAGCGGAGAAAGCAAGGCAAGGCGGGCACGCAGCGCGGGCGCATCCGCGAGCGGATGTTTGCCAAGCTAGTCCAGATGAGGTTCCTGCGACTGGAGACGAGCGAGGCGAGCGCGGCGGTCGGGTTCCTGGGACGCGCCTCACGGATCGCTCGCGTTCACCAATACGGATTGCGCGAAGCGATTCAGCCGGGTGGGCCTCAGCATCAGTACTTCGCGCGCGAGTTGCTCGGCCTGACCGGCGCCGATCGCGAGCGCGTCAAGGACTCACTGCTCAACCATCTGGCGGATGGTGAACGGTCTGGCTCTGCGTAGACTGCATCGAGCCACGAACTCCGTCCGCGCGCCCCAGGCGAACCACAACGGCTGGACTGGACGCGCACACAGAAAGAGGGTTGACTGCGGTACAGGCCGAGCACACATTTCGATCGGCATATTGCGAAAGGTCAGATCGTGAAACGCTCTTTGCTCGCCACTCTCTGCTTGGGCTTGCTCACTGCCGTTTGCAGCGCCCAATCTCCTCCTTCGCCGCCATTGGCCAAGTCGACAGGAATATCGCTCACGGACCAAATCCGGCAGAGCTGCCCGAGCGCGATACCTCCAGTTGACTTCACTGAGCTGGCATCTTTCCTCCGAACAGTTCCCGCAGGCGCGCTCTCACAGGCTACAGAGACCGCGGTCCGCAGAGCGCAGGCGTCGCACCCCGAGTTAACTCTTCCGGTAATCAGCAACCTTCTTGATTCTGCCTACTGCCCTCTCGAAATCCAATCCCAGAACGCCGACTGGCCACAACGGCTGGATTTGGTCCGCGCAAGCCTGCGTAACTTGAACCTGGGCTACGCTGGACTTGCAGCACAGGCCACGCCAGGGTCGCAAGCAGCACATCCACTGGTCTTCCCAGCACCCCTCGACGCAGAAGCTCAACATGCGAAGGAACGGGAGGCTCAATTGCAATCGCAATGGGCAGGGGCCGAGAAAGCCAGACGGGAAGCGCAAATCCAGGCAGCTGAGCAGAGCCTACGAAACCTAGAGAGCGCGCAGGCCAAAGCTCGAGCGGCGCAAGCGCAGCCCGACATCGCTCGCGCCGCTGCCCAAGAGTCACAAATGCGAGCCGACCTACAAGCTCAGCGTCAGGCTCAGGCACAAGCACAGGCACAGGCACAGGCACAGGCACAGGCACAGGCACAAGCACAAGCACAAGCACAAGCACAAG
>Ga0265327_10003676_pt1 | contig 14368 bp, 11 predicted proteins | sample 41621metaG_FD_202089 | JGI IMG/M metagenome (GOLD analysis project Ga0265327, IMG submission 202089) | Rhizosphere microbial communities from Carex aquatilis grown in University of Washington, Seatle, WA, United States - 4-16-21 metaG | ecosystem: Host-associated > Plants > Roots > Rhizosphere... | reverse complement strand
TTCGAACGATCAAATAGCCCAAAGGGTGGACAAACGTCGCCCTTGGATCAGCCGGCAACGGCGCCTGTTCAAGGAATTGAATCCCGGGAATCCGCCGCGTCGCTATGTAAGTGGGGCGACTCATCGGTACTTGGGACGGCAGTATCGGCTCAAGGTTTCGCGCTCTCTTCCCCCCACCGCTTCGCTTCGGGGAGCGTTGCTCAGGGTGAACGTGGCGGAGAATGATGAAGATAAGGTGAGGAAGGTCTTGGAGTCGTGGTATCGCGAGCGTGCCCGATCGCAGTTCACGGCGCGCCTGGAAAAATGGCACTCGTGGTGTAGCGCCCGCAAACTGCCTGCTCCACGTCTCCGGCTGGTGGCCATGGCCAAGCGCTGGGGAAGCGCCCTTCCGGACGGAACCATCCGGTTAAATCCCGATTTGGTAAGGGCTCCTTCGGCCTGCATCGACTATGTGATCACCCACGAGATTTGCCATCTCAAACACCCGAACCATGGCCCAGCCTTTTGGCGGCTTTTGGATCAACTTTGTCCCAGTTGGCGAAAGCTCAAGGTGCGGCTGGAACGGATGGAAGGGTGATGCTTGCCATTAACTCTTGGCATGGCTTAATGACCTTGACCTTGCAGAATGTATTTGAACCGCTGCATGGATGTTCAATGATAAATGTGATGTCCCCAAAAAAGGCAAAAGCCTCTAGGGTTCCACCACCCCCCAAGCAAGTGAGATGTTATTATGCATTTCGAGCTCCGGGTGAGTCTGGCTTAAATGATGACATGGAATTCCTCCATCTGTGGGTTGATGCCCGAGATTGGAACATCGAACAACAACGGAAGGACATTACCAAACGCCAACGCATCGTTACCAAGCGCCTGCGCGAGTCGGCCAAGACACCGACCGGAAGATTGATGAAGGAAGTAGGACAGATGGTCAAATTGGCTCAGGCACGCAACCCCAAGATCCTCGATCCAGGCTGGCTTGAAAGAAACCGCGAAGAATTCCAAAAACTGGGAGTTTTTGACATGGTTGAGCTTGAGATCGACGCGGTTAAGTTGGAATTGCAGCACAAAAGGAAACTGGAATCTTCAAGCGCTGCGGACGGCGCGCGCGCGGGCATTTCACGTTTGGTGGAACTTGTCAGCAAACGTGATGTCGATGCTGCGGAGCGTCTCTTTGAACTGTGCTTGGACGCGACAGGACTTCTACAAATGTACTACAAAATCTCTCCGGAGCTCTTCCGGGGGAAAGCGAAGTTCTATGCGCAGATGCCGGTATTGGCCAGTTTGAATCCAATATGGAAAGAATTAGCCGTGGAGCATATGAACCTACTCGGGCTGGGTGCGGAATTGCCTGAAAGCCGATTCAAACCGACCGCTTATAAGGGTGAAATTCATGTGTGCCGGGAATGGGCACGAGAGGCGGTGAAGTGCATCCATCGCAACCGCATCGTCCCCTATCTCCTCACGCAGATCTGTGCCTATCTTCGCGACACAGAACGATTCACGGAGGTGATGCCTTCGAAGACTCCTAAATGGCTGATGGAAGCGTGTTTGCTCAAACCGTTTTGCAAAGCAGAGGCAAAGAAGTGGGGGAGCGTTGCACGACGTGTGATCCGCTCGGAATGCCCCAATTTCCATGAGAATGCGGCGCTCGCGCTCTTGGTCCCAGGCATCAAGCGGCGTTCCGCTTTGTCAGATGCCATAACGGGCAAGAGAATCGGTACCATTCAAAATGCCATCCTGGATAAGATTGTGGAGGCCATCGAAACGATCGCCACAGATCCGCCCAACTACCCGGAAATGCTGGAAAAGCGGTGCTGATTTTCCAGCAATTTTCTTCGTGGAATCGCAGTCTCCGCATTTGAGCAAGAATTGGTCGTCATCGCGAGATCAAGGTCCGCGTGACAACTATGCCCACACTGAATTCTTCCGCCATCGATTCCGTGGACTACGATCCATGGACCGGTCAAATGCGCATCTGGTTCACCAGCGGTGGACCCTACACCTTCTACGGCGTGCCGTATGAGGTTTACCATGGCCTGATCACCGCATCTTCGGCAGGCAGCTATTACAACCGCTACATTCGGGGGCGCTATCGCTAAGCCATGGCGCGCAACGGAAAGATCGCCCGGCTGCCGTTGCGCGTGCGCCGGGAGCTGAATCAGCGCCTGGATGATGGCGAGCAGGGGAAGGACCTCGTGGTCTGGCTCAATGGCCTGGCCGAGGTGGACGAGATCTTGAAACGGGATTTCGGCGGACGAGCCGTCACGGAACAGAATATGTCGGAGTGGCGACAGGGCGGCTATCTCGAGTGGCGACGCCAGCAGGAAGCGGCCGATCTGGCCCGTTGCCTGTCGGAGCAGGCTGAGGCGATTTCCGACGAGTCCGGTGAAGTGCCGCTTTCTGACCAGTTGTCAGGCATGTTGGCGCTGGCCTTGGGAAAAATGATCCGCTCGGCCTGCGTGGCAAAGCTGGAGACGGCGGAGGAGCGGCGTGAAGTGTTGGCCATGGCCGAGGCTCTATCGTTGCTGCGGCGCAGCGATCACACGGCGGAGCGGCTGCAAATGCTGATCGATGACCGGCAAGAGGAGAGTGAGCGCAATCTGCGCCGCGAAATGGAAGCAGAGTTTCGCCGAAGAGAGATGGAACCACTTCATGACCTGCTTAGGGCGATGTCCCGTGAAAACCTCATCCGCAGCATCACCAAAGGGATGACGCCAGAAGCGGAAAGTGAACTGCGGGAAATGATCGACATGCCGCGTCGCGGGTCTTCCAGCCGGAAGGGCCACCGATCCGCGGGTTCGGAGGCTGATCCAAGTCAATCCGGCCCAATCCAACCAGATCAAAGCCATGAACAACCGAGCCTCGGCGTTTGTTAGCAATTTCTTAGCGCAACCGTGCCGGCGCTTAACTCGCCGCCCCTGACTCCCGGACGAATTTAGAGCTGTGAACACCTCACCGCTTCCATCCACCCCGCAGCACCCGAGCAAGCCAAGCCGCCTTTTGCGCAAGGTCTGCCGGGACGGCGGACGGGTAAAAAGATAGTCTTTCAAATCATCCAAGGAGAAAACTCATGACTGATCTCATCTACGTCGGCCTGATCGCCGCCACCTTCATCCTCGGCGGCATGTACACCGTCTTCTGCGCCAAACTCTAGGAGGAACCATCTTATGGAAAATTTCGTCGTCGGGCTGATCGCCCTTGCCCTCTTCATCTACCTCTTCGTGGCGATGATCCGCCCGGAAAAATTCTGATTTCGCTTCATCATGCACTCCACTGACTGGATTCAACTCGGCCTCTACGTAGCCCTGCTCGCGGCGCTTACCGTGCCCATGGGGAAATATCTTTTCCGGGTGCTCGATGCCAACGGGCGCACCTGGCTTGATCCTGTGCTCAAGCCCTTGGAGCGTCTCACGTACACCGCCATGGGCGTGAAGTCTGACAAAGAGCAGAATTGGATGCAATACACCTTTGCCATGCTGACCTTCAGCCTGGCAGGCTGCGCCTTCACTTACGCCATCCTGCGCCTGCAGTATTACCTGCCGCTCAATCCACAGAAGCTGCCCGGTGTCCCACCTGAGCTCGCCTTCAACACCGCGATGAGTTTCACCACCAACACCAACTGGCAGAACTACGGCGGCGAAAGCACCATGTCGTACTTCTCCCAGATGGTCGCGCTGGCCATCCACAACTTCACCTCCGCCGCGACCGGCATTGCCATTGCTGCTGCCGTGGTACGCGGCATCGCCCGCCACACCTCCGAGACGCTGGGAAGTTTCTGGGTGGACCTTGTGCGCACCACTTACTACCTGCTGCTGCCGATCTGCGTCGTCTTCGCGGTCTTCCTCGTCTCGCAGGGCGTGGTTCAGAACTTCAAGCCCAACGACACCGCCAAGCTCGTCGAGCCCATGGAGGCAACCGTCGGCAAGGTGGATGCGGACAACAATCCCGTGACCGACAACAATCCTGATCTCGCGAACCGCAAGCAGCTCCTCGAAAAGAAGACCATCACCGAGCAGACCATCCCGCAGGGCCCGGTCGCCTCGCAGATCGCCATCAAGATGCTCGGCACCAATGGCGGCGGCTACTACAACGCCAATGCGGCCCATCCCTTGGAAAACCCCACGCCCCTGTCCAATTTCATTCAGATGCTGTCCATCTTCGCGATTGGCAGCGGCCTGACCTATTACCTGGGCCTCATGACGAAGAACCGCGCCCATGGCTGGGCGGTATGGAGCACCATGCTCATTCTCTTCCTTGCCGGCGTGCTCGTTTGCGCCTGGTCGGAAGCGAAGGGCAATCCCATCCACCAGTCGCTCGGCGTTGCCGCAGCGGACGGAAACATGGAGGGCAAGGAAGTGCGCTTCGGCATCTTCAATTCCGCCCTGTTCGCCACCATCACCACGGACGCCTCCTGCGGCGCCGTGAATTCCATGTACGACTCCTTCACCGCGCTCGGCGGACTCGTGCCACTCTTCAATCTTCACCTCGGCGAGGTCATCTTCGGCGGCGTCGGCGCCGGCCTTTACGGAATGGTGGTTTTCATCGTGCTGGCGGTGTTTATCGCTGGTCTTATGGTGGGCCGCACACCGGAATATCTCGGCAAGAAGATCGAGGCCTACGATGTGAAAATGGCCATGCTTGCCCTGCTCATCCTGGCGATTGCCATCCTCGGTTTCACTGCTTGGGCCTGTGTCAGCAAGTGGGGCCCGGCCGATCCGATTACCACCGCCGCGGGCGATGGTACCAACAACAGCGGGCCGCATGGTTTCAGCGAGATCCTTTATGCCTACTCTTCTGGCGTGGCGAACAACGGCAGCGCCTTTGCCGGTCTCAGCGGCAACACGCCCTGGTACAACACCACCCTCGGCATTGCCATGTTCATCGGCCGCTTCCTCATGATCGTGCCCATCATGGCCCTCGCGGGATCGCTCGTGAAAAAGAAGATCGCTCCGCCCAGCGTGGGCACCTTCCCGGTCTCCGGCGGTACTTTTGTCATTCTTCTGCTCGGCACCGTGCTGCTCATCGGCGCGCTCAATTTCCTTCCCGCCCTCGCCTTGGGCCCCATCGTCGAACACTTCCTCATGCTCGGCGGCAAAACTTTCTAAACAATCCCCTCATCCTTTCCCAACCGATTTGTTTATGTCCCAGAAACCTGCCTCTCTCTTCGACGGGAAGATTGTCGGCCCCGCCATTGGCGACGCCTTCAAGAAACTCAACCCGCGCCTCATGCTCAAAAACCCGGTGATGTTTGTCACCATGGTGGGCGCCATCCTTACCACCATAGGCATCTTCACCAGCGCCACGGACCGCGGCTTCATCAGCCAACTCGCCATCTGGCTGTGGTTCACGGTGCTCTTTGCGAACTTCGCGGAAGCCGTCGCCGAAGGCCGCGGCAAAGCCCAGGCCGCCAGCCTGCGCAAGGCGCGCAAGGACACCATGGCCCGCCTCCTGAAAAACGGAAAAGAGATCCAGACGCCCGCGCCGGATCTCAACAAGGGCGACCTCGTGGTCTGTGAAGCCGGCGACGTGATCCCCGCGGATGGCGACGTCATCGAAGGGATCGCCAGCGTGGATGAAGCCGCCATCACCGGTGAATCCGCCCCCGTCATTCGCGAGAGCGGCGGCGACCGCTGCGCCGTCACCGGCGGCACCCGCGTGTTGAGCGACCGCATCGTGGTACGCATTACCATGGACAAGGGTCACGGCTTCCTGGACCGCATGATTGCCCTCGTGGAAGGCGCGTCGCGTCAAAAAACCCCGAATGAAATCGCCCTCACCATCCTTCTGGCCGCGCTCACCTTTATCTTCCTTCTGGTCTGCGTTTCGCTGAAGCCTTTCGGCAGTTACCTGAGCGTGGTCTTCAGTGTGCCGGTGCTCATCGCACTTCTTGTTTGTCTGATACCCACCACCATTGGCGGATTGCTCAGCGCCATCGGCATTGCGGGGATGGACCGGGTGCTGCAGCGAAATGTTCTCGCCATGAGCGGCCGCGCAGTGGAGGCCGCTGGCGACGTGGACGTGCTGCTGCTCGACAAGACCGGCACCATTACCCTCGGCAACCGTCGCGCCACCCAGTTCATTCCGGTTCGCGCGGGAGAAGAAAAGGCGCTGGCGGATGCGGCGCAGCTCGCCTCGCTGGCGGATGAAACGCCCGAAGGTCGCAGCATTGTAGTGCTGGCAAAAGAACAATTTGAGTTTCGCGGTCGTGAGGTCGCGCATCCCCAGGCGGAGTTTGTTCCCTTCACCGCGCAGACCCGCATGAGTGGCGTGGACTTCCCAGGCAACAGTGGCGTACCGCGCCGCATCCGCAAAGGCTCTGTCGATTCCATCAGGGGTTGGGTCGAATCCCAGGGCGGCAAGTTTCCCGAGGGCGTTTCCAAGGCAGCGGACGAAATTTCCCGCTCGGGAGGCACGCCCCTGGCCGTCGCGGAAAACGCCAACGTGCTGGGTGTCGTCATGCTCAAGGACATTGTCAAAGGCGGCATCAAAGAACGCTTTGCCCAACTCCGCAAGATGGGCATCCGCACCGTGATGATCACCGGCGATAATCCGCTCACTGCCGCTGCCATCGCCGCCGAAGCGGGCGTGGACGATTTCATGGCCCAGGCCACGCCAGAGGACAAGCTCCGCCGCATTCGCGAGGAGCAGATCGCCGGGCATCTTGTCGCCATGACGGGAGACGGCACCAATGACGCGCCTGCTCTTGCCCAAGCCGACGTTGGCGTGGCCATGAACACCGGCACCCAGGCTGCGCGTGAAGCCGGGAACATGGTGGACCTCGACAGCAATCCCACCAAGCTCATCGAGGTCGTGGAAATCGGGAAGCAGCTCCTCATGACGCGTGGCTCGCTCACCACCTTCAGCATCGCCAACGATATCGCGAAATACTTCGCCATCATCCCCGCCATGCTCATGGGGAACGAAGCCTTCAAGGTGATCGCCCCACTGAACATTATGGCGCTCCACAGCCCGAACAGCGCCATCCTCAGCGCCGTGATTTTCAATGCGCTCATCATCATCGCGCTCATTCCACTCGCGCTGCGCGGCGTCGCCTACAAGCCCATGGGCGCCCTCGCCGTCCTCCAGCGCAATCTTCTCATCTACGGCCTCGGTGGCATTCTCGTCCCCTTCATCGGCATCAAGGCCATTGATGTCATCATCACCACTCTCCACCTCGCCTAACTCCATCAAGAACCAAAAACGAGGAACCACGAACTCTTTTTAGCCATGAAAGACCTTCTTTCCCACTTCCGCGCCGCAGTCCTCTCCACGCTCGCCTTCGCCGTGGTCTGCTGCGGTATCTATCCTGTCCTCGTTTGGGGCATCGGCCAGGCCGTGTTCCATGACAAAGCCAACGGCAGCCTCATCACGGCGGCGGATGGCACCGTGCGCGGCTCGCGTCTCCTTGCCCAAGGCTTCTCCTCGGACAAGTACTTCGCCCCGCGCCAATCGAACGCCGGCGCCACGGGCTACGACGGTACCAGTTCGGGCGGCACCAATCTTGGCCCCACCAGCGACAAGCTGGCCAATGGCGTCCATGTGAAGGACGACAAAGGCAAGGACAAGGACGACACCAGCAACTTTGACGGCATCAAGGACCTTGTCGCCGCCTACCGTACCGCGAATGGCCTCAAGGAAACCGATCCCGTGCCGGCCGATGCGGTGACGCGTTCTGGCAGCGGGCTCGATCCCCACATCAGCCCCCGCAATGCTGAACTCCAGGCGCCGCGAGTCGCCAAGGCGCGCAATCTCCCGCTCGATAAAATACAGGAACTCATTCGCGCCAATACCGACTCGCCGGACCTCGGTATTCTTGGCGATCCGGGCGTGAATGTCCTGACTCTCAACCTGGCTCTGGATGCCATCAAGTGAGGTCTTGAACCCGAGCTTATCATTCACTGCCATGAAATCCTCCCGCCGAATCTCTCCAAACGCCCGCCTTATGCTGGTGTTTTTGGTGATGGCTGTGGGGATTCTGACATTTTTCTTTATAGTATCCCGACTGCTCTTCAGCACCCCGGCCCAGAGATTGTCGAACTCCAAAGAGCCGGCGGCCGCGTCGTCCCCGGCGCAACCAGCTCCCGGGGGAAATTCTTCAACTGCACGCTGAAATGCATACCATGGCTGCCGACCAATCACCTGCCCCAAGGATGAAGAAAACCGCCATCTGGATCGTCTGGGGACTTCTTCTGGCGATCTTCATCGCGCCAATTGCCCACAATATTTACGAGCATCTTTCGGCTCCTCCCGTCCCCATTCCCGACGAACAAATCGCTGGCCAGGATCTGCTGGCCCAAAAGTTTACGGGGCCCCGTTACTTCCAGCCAAATGTGCAGGCGGACGGTTCCCAGTCACCCGCGGACAAATATTACATTTCTGTGGCTGCGGCCAAGGCGCAGTTGCTTCGCATTGCGGAGGAACGAAAATTGACGGCGGACGAAAGCGCCAAAATCCAGGCCGTTATAGAAAAAATCGCAGAGCCTCCGCCTTCGCGTGTCACCGGTCAGACCGGGGTGAACGTCCTCCGTCTGAATCTCGCGCTGGACGCGCTGCGATGACTCTTCATCGCCTGCAAAGGAAGACGCTCCAGTATATCCCCGGAGCAAAATCGAAATGACTCTTCCGTTTTCAGGCAGAAAGATAATGCTTGCGATCAGCAGCCGCAGTCCGCATGCGAAACCATTGATTGATGCCGCTGCGCATCTTGCAAAACAGCTCCAAGCGGAGTGGTTTGTGGTTCACGTCACGCCTCCCGCGGCGCGAGGGTTTTGGAAACCCAGGAGGGAGAACCCTGTGCCGGCATCGGATCTTGACTACGCCAGGACGTTGGGCGCGCGCGTGATCATTGAACCGGGCCGCGGCAGTGTGGCCGGCACTTTGGTCAATTTCGCCAGGACCATGGAGATCACCCACTTGGTCACCGGCCGTTCCGTCAGGCCTCGCTTCAGCTTCTTTTGGCGGCTGCCGCTCGTGGAACATATCCAGCGGAAGCTTCCCCAAACCATCGTGCTGATCATCTGATGCCGTTGTCGCAGCACATTTTGCAGCATAAACGCTTCTCAAATCATGAAACATTCCCAGACCATTTTTGCCATCCCCACCTGCCGGTTACGAGACGTCGCCGAGACGGTGGAGGCTCACGACGACAACTTCCGATGTAGTGGTCACGCCGCGCCTATCATGGTGTTCGATGATTCCAGCACCACCAACCATGAAAAGTACTTTCCGCTTCTCGAGCAGACACGCACGGCCAACGACGTCTACTACGTCGGCCTGCGCGAAAAGGAGAAGTTCCTCGCCTTTCTCAACCACAAGCTGCGCGACAAGAAGCTGGAGTCACTTGTGAAAAATCTCTTCCGTCCCAGCTATGGAGGAAACTTTGAACCCGATTTTTTTCAGCAGAACGTGGCGCGCATCGTGGATGATGTGATCAGCCAAATTCAGGCATCCCTGGAATTATGGCCTACCATCGTGGAGATTTGCTATTATCAGAAGGACAAGGAAATGTTTCCGCACGTCCGCGTTAACAACAAAAGGCTCAACAACGGTCACTAGCTTCTCATGGTTCCTGAAGATTCGCGTCCCGATCCCGACGCCTTGCTCGCCTCGGTGCAGAGGGGTGAATCGAAACGGGGCCGTCTCCACATCTTCTTGGGGATGTCTCCCGGGGTGGGGAAGACTTATGCCATGCTCCTCGCCGCGAGGCGTGCGCAGGCGGAGGGGAAGAAAGTGCTCGTGGGTGTCGTGGAAACTCACGGGCGCGCGGAGACGAAGGCGCTGCTTGATGGATTGGAAATCCTCCCGCGCCGCAAGTCGGAGCATCGCGGCACCAACATTGAAGAATTTGACATTGATGCTGCGCTGGCGCGCCGTCCCGATCTTCTTCTCGTGGATGAACTGGCCCACACCAATGCCCCCGGTTCGCGCCATCCCAAGCGCTATCAGGACGTGTTGGAGCTTGTCGCCGCCGGCATCTCAGTGCACAGCACCCTGAATGTCCAGCACCTCGAGAGCCGGGCGGACGTAGTGGCGCAGATCACCCACGCCACGCAGCGCGAGACGGTGCCCGATTCGCTGCTCGATGAGGCGGACGAAGTGGAACTTGTGGATGCCACGCCTGCGCAACTGCGCCAGCGTCTCGCGGAGGGAAAGGTGTATCTCGGCGAGCGCGCTGAGGCTGCCGCGCAGAATTTCTTCAAGGAAGAAAACCTCACTGCGTTGCGCGAAATGGCGTTGCGCACCACTGCGGAGCGCGTGGACCAGGAACTGCGCGCCAAGATGCGCGCACGCAATATCGCCGGCCCGTGGAAGAGCAGCGAACGTCTTCTCGTCGCCGTTGGCCCGAGTCCTTTTTCAGAAAGCCTCATCCGTTGGACACGGCGTGCCGCCAAGTCGCGCGACTGTCCGTGGGTGGCCGTGCATGTGGATGCGGGCGCAGCCCTCGGTGAGGCTGACCGTGAGCGCATTTCCAAGCAGCTTGCCCTCGCGCGGCAGCTCGGCGCGGAAGTGGTTTCCACCTCAGGCGAATCAGTGGCGGAAACGCTCCTACGGACCGCGCGCGAGCGCAATGTCACCCAAATCGTCGTGGGCAAGCCGCACGAGAAACGCTGGTGGCATTGGTTTCGGGGCGGCTCATTGCTCGATGTCCTGCTGCGTGACAGTGGCGATATCGAGATCTGTGCCGTACGTCCCGCTCTTGGCGGGCACACCCCCAAAAAAAGACCGGTGGAATCCCCTGCCAACGGCGCCTCCTCCCATGAATGGCTGCTCGTTGCCGCCTTTGTCGCTGTCACTACCGTTCTCGGCTGGTTTGTGCAGGGTTTGGCAGGCTACCGCACCGTGGCGCTGCTCTACCTGCTCATGGTGGTCGGTGCGGCGTTTCGCCTGAGCCGCTGGCCTGTCTTCACCGCCGCAGCGCTTGGCGCCTTGCTCTGGGATTATCTTTTCATCCCGCCCTCCTTCACCTTGGAAATTCGTGAGCCGCATGATGCCATCATGTGTCTGATGCTCTTCGTCGTAGCCCTGGCCCTGGGTCATTTCACCACCCGGCTTCGGCGGCGTGAGACCGCGGAACGCGAGCGCGAGCGCCGCACCGCAGCATTGTTGGAGATGACCAACAACACCGCGCTCGCCCCGGAAATCGACTCCGGACTTGAGTCCGCTCTGCGGCAAATCGAAGGACTTTTTGGTGTCCGCTCCACCCTCATCCTGCGCGATAATGACAGCCACAATCTCCTGGAGCGCGCGCACCCCGCCAGTTCCCATCAGCCGGATGTGAAAGAGCACAGTGTCGCTGCCTGGGCTTTCGAGAAAAAGCAGCCCGCGGGCCGTTTCACGGACACGCTGCCGGATGTCGCCACCTTCTGGCTGCCGCTCCAGGCGCGCACCGCTGTCATGGGTGCGCTCGGCATTCTTGCGCCTCCCCATCGCGTTCTCAGCTTGGGCGAACGTGATTGGCTGAAAAACTTCGCCGTGCAGATCGCTTCCGTCTTGGAGAAGGAACACTTCATTCAGGCCTTCCAGGCTGCTGAGGTGTCCGAGGCTTCCGAGCGCCTGCGCCGCACGCTGCTCGATTCCGTTTCCCACGAGCTCAAGACGCCGCTCGCCGCGCTGCAGGCGGCCACCGATGGGCTCGAACGTGAGCCCACCAAGCCCCTGCGCTATTTGCCTGAACTGCACGCCGCCTTGAAGCGCCTGCGCCGCACGGTGGACAATCTGCTCAACATGACGCGCCTCGAGTCGGGCGCGGTGCAACCGTTGCTGGAGTGGTGCGATGTGGGCCATCTCTGTGATGGCGCTTTGGAGCTGGTCGGCGATCTCCTCCAGTCCCACGCCTTCTCGAAGGAGATTCCCAATTCACTCCCCATGGTGAAGCTGGACCAGGCACTCATCGAGCAGGCTCTGGCAAATCTCCTCATCAACGCCGCCATGCACACCCCGCCAGACTCGGAAGTCGTGTTGCAGGCGGATCTTCGCGAAAAGAAACTGGTCCTCACCGTGCGGGACCGTGGCCCCGGTTTGCCACCGGGCGACAGCAATGCGCTCTTCGGAAAATTTGCGCGTGGTGATCAGGCCCCGGCGGGCGGTTCGGGACTTGGCCTCGCCATTGCGAGGGGATTTGTTCGCGCCCATGGTGGGGATGCCGCAGCACGCCCACGTGAGGGAGGCGGCGCGGAGTTTTCTCTGACCATTCCGGTGGAGACTCTGGATCAGCCACCATGAAAACCTCCCAATCCACCGCCCTCATCATCGATGATGAAGTGCAGATCCGCCGCCTGCTGCGCGCCGCGCTGGAGAGCGAGGGCTACCGCGTCGTGGAAGCGGAAAAAGGGAATCTCGGCATCAGCGAAGTCGCCCTGAGCCGGCCGGATGTGATCGTGCTCGACCTTGGCCTGCCGGATATGGACGGTGCGGAAGTGCTGCGGCGCATCCGGGAGTGGAGCCGCGTGCCCGTGTTGGTGGCCAGTGTGCGGGAGGACTCCGCGGACAAGATCGCCGCGCTCAATGCAGGCGCGGATGACTACGTCACCAAGCCCTTCGACACCGCTGAACTTCTCGCCCGCCTCCGCGCCATCCAGCGCCGCGCCGATCCTGCGAAAGAGACCGCCGAGTTCGTCGCCGGTGACCTGCGCATCGACTACGTGAAGCGCCTTGTCACTGTGAAGGGCGCCGAAGCGCGACTCACCCCCATCGAGTACGCCCTCCTCCGCATCCTCTCCTTGAATGCCGGCAAGGTCGTTACCCAAAAGACCCTCCTCCGCGAAGTCTGGGGTCCGCAGGGCGAAGCTCATGGTGAATACCTTCGGGTTCACCTTACGCATCTGCGGAAGAAAATCGAGGCCACCGGCCAGCGTCTCATCCGCACCGAGCCGGGGATTGGCTACCGCCTGATGGCAGAAGCAAAGTAGTCTTCTTGCCGAGCGAGGTATATCTACGATGGCCCCGCAGGGCTCCATCAGGGCGCATTTTCTCGTCCAGTCCGCAATAATCTCTGGCAGTGCCCGTTTCACTTCGCTACGGTGATTTCCCGTTTTCTCTTCGTTAAACCAAACATCAAGCCAAAATCAACATGTCCAAAGCACACTTTACGCGCCGCCGTTTCCTCACCAAGTCCGCCGGAGCCGCGGGCGGCGCCATGTTCTTCCCGAACATTCTGCGCAGCCAGAACGGCGTCTCTCCCAACAGCAAGCTGCGCGTCGCGTGTGTCGGCGTGGGAGGCAAGGGCGGTTCAGACTCCGCGGCCGCCGCGGGTCTGAACAGCAAGCACGCTGAAGATGCGAACGACATCGTGGCGATTGTGGACGTGGACGCAAATACCCTCGACAAGGCGAAGCAGAAGTACACCGGCGCGGAAGCCTTCACGGACTACCGGAAGATGTTCGACGAGATGGCGGACAAGATCGACTGCGTCACCGTCTCCACGCCGGACCACACCCACTTCCCCGCCGCCATGCGCGCCGTGGCCCACAAGAAGCACGTGATGGTGCAGAAGCCCATGTGCAACTACATCGACGAAGTGCGCCAGTTGCACAAGGCTGCCAAGGAAGCTGGCGTCGTCACCCAGATGGGCAACCAAGGCCGCACCGGTGAAGGCCAGCGTCTCGCCAAGGAATGGATCGAGCAGGGCGGCATTGGCACCCTTAAGGAAATCCGCCTTTGGACGAACCGCCCCATCTGGCCGCAGGGGCCTCTTACCAAGCAGCAGGTTCCGCAGCCGGAAAACCTCGACTGGAACACTTGGCTCGGCGTCGAACCCCTCGAGCCCTACTTTGAATTCGATGTGCCCGAAGGCCAGCAGGCGAAAAAAGGCAAGAGCGTCGCTCCCTTCAACTGGCGCGGCTGGTGGCAGTTTGGCTCTGGCGCCCTTGGCGATATGGGCTGCCACATCATGGACGCTACGTTCAGCATCCTTGGTCAGGCCATTCCGGAAAAGATCGAGGTGGAGAGCTCGCCCATCAGCGACCTCAACGCCCCCGTCTGGACGAACCTGAAGTATCACTTCGCCGCCACCGACAAGCATCCCGCACTCATCGTGAGCTGGAATGACGGCATCAAAGATGGCAAGCCCAACAAGCCGGAAATCAGCGAATTCATGAAGAGCGAGACCGCGCTCAAGGCCTTCGAAAAAGCTTCCAGCGGCATGATGTTCATCGGCACCGAAGGTGTGGTGTTCGAAGGCGAAGCCTACTGCTTCAGCCCCGTCATCTATCCTGAGGAACGCTTCACCCAGGTGAAGGAAATGATGGTGGCTGGCAAGATCACCAAGACCGAGGCCCGCAGCCCGCGCCCCGGTGAGCCTCAGCAGGAATGGCAGTACATCATCAAGAATGGTGGCACCACCAGCTCGAACTTCGACTATGCGGCCCCGCTT
>Ga0265327_10003675_pt1 | contig 14370 bp, 9 predicted proteins | sample 41621metaG_FD_202089 | JGI IMG/M metagenome (GOLD analysis project Ga0265327, IMG submission 202089) | Rhizosphere microbial communities from Carex aquatilis grown in University of Washington, Seatle, WA, United States - 4-16-21 metaG | ecosystem: Host-associated > Plants > Roots > Rhizosphere >... | reverse complement strand
TGGATGTCGAGATTGACATTGGTTGCATTTTTGAAGGCAAGGTGAATCTGGCTGATGGTGTCAAGATCGGCGCCCATTGCGTGATTAAAGACAGCAGCATAGGTACAGGCACAGTTGTTGCACCATTTACCCACATGGAACAAGTGACAATAGCAGACGAATGCCGTATCGGGCCTTATGCACGTTTGCGTCCGGGTACTGAGCTCAATAGCGATACGCATATAGGCAATTTTGTAGAACTTAAGAACGCTCAAGTGGATGTGGGCAGTAAAATCAACCACCTGAGTTATGTAGGCGATACTACCGTGGGCAAGGCCGTCAATATTGGTGCCGGCACGATTACTTGTAACTATGATGGTGCCAATAAATTCCGCACGGTGATTGGTGACAATGCTTTTATCGGGTCAGATTCTCAATTGGTCGCACCTGTGACGATAGGGGAAGGTGCGACAATCGGCGCAGGCTCTACGATCACCAAAGATGCGCCAGCTAACCAGCTCACCATCTCCCGCGGCAGGCAAACCTCGATCTCAGGCTGGAAACGGCCGCAAAAAATCAAGAAATAGGAACTAACAAATGTGCGGTATTGTAGGTGCAGTAGCATCCAGAAATGTAGTGCCAATGCTGATCGAAGGTTTAAGCCGTCTTGAGTATCGAGGCTATGATTCGGCTGGTGTGGCAGTGCTGGATGGTGAAATCAAACGCGTACGAGCAGTAGGCCGTGTGGCTGAAATGCAAGCCAAGGCAACAGCAGAAAATCTCTCAGGCTTTGTTGGGATTGGTCACACGCGCTGGGCTACACACGGCGGTGTCACGGAGTCTAATGCTCACCCACATGTTTCCAAGGGCGAAATTGCAGTTGTACACAACGGCATTATCGAAAACCATGATGAGCAACGTAATCGCCTGAAAAAATTAGGTTATGTGTTCGAATCACAAACCGATACCGAAGTCATTGCGCACCTGATTCATTATTACTTTAGCCAAGGTAACCAGCTCTTGGCAGCCACACAAAAAGCAGTCAGTGAATTAACAGGGGCTTTTGCCATTAGCGTGATTTGTGTTCAATCGCCCGATGAAATGGTTTGCGCCCGACTAGGTTGCCCATTATTAATAGGTTTGGGCGAAGGTGAAAACTTCATTGCTTCTGACGTATCTGCCGTGCTTTCTGTCACTCGTCGTGTGATCTATCTGGAAGATGGCGATGTTGCTGCCATCCGGCGCGAGGGTGTCACCATCTATGGCCGTGATGGCGAAGCAGTAGATCGCAAAATCCATGTGAGTGACGTATCCCTTGCCAGCATGGAATTGGGTCCTTACTCACATTTCATGCAAAAAGAGATACATGAGCAGCCACGTGCCCTGACAGACACAATAGAAGCGGCGATTGATGATGCCAGCTTTAGCCCTGCACTGTTTGGGGCAGGTGCAGATGAAGTATTCAAACAAGTGGATAGCGTGTTGATTCTGGCCGCAGGTACCAGCTATTACGCAGGTTTAACGGCCAAATACTGGCTGGAAAGTATCGCCAAGATCCCAACCTCGGTTGAGATTGCCAGTGAGTATCGATATCGCGCTTCGGTGCCTAATCCCAGACAGTTGATTGTGACTATTTCTCAATCCGGCGAAACGCTGGATACGATGGAGGCCTTGAAGCACGCTAAATCACTTGGGCAGGAACTGACACTGGCAATCTGTAATGTGCAGGAAAGCGCCATTCCTCGTGCTTCACGCTTGGTTTTGTATACCCGTGCAGGTGCCGAGATTGGCGTGGCATCTACCAAAGCATTTACCACGCAGCTAGTCGCCCTTTTTACCTTGGCTGCTACGCTGGCCAAACTGCGTGGTTATCTCAGTCAGGAGCAAGAGCATAATTATCTGGATGAGCTACGTCATTTGCCGGGCAGTGTGCAGCATGCGCTTAATCTGGAACCACAAATACGCGAATGGGCAAAAGCCTTTGCTAATAAACAGCATGCGTTGTTCCTTGGCCGCGGCATGCATTACCCGATAGCACTGGAAGGTGCGCTAAAGCTCAAGGAGATCTCTTATATTCATGCTGAAGCCTACCCAGCAGGTGAGCTGAAACATGGTCCGCTAGCGCTGGTAGATAAAGATATGCCAGTAGTTGTGATTGCGCCAAATGATGTATTGCTGGAAAAAGTAAAATCCAATATGCAGGAAGTAAAAGCACGTGGCGGCGAGTTATTTGTATTTGCCGATGCTGATAGCCATTTTTCGGCAAGTGAAGGTGTACACGTGATTCGTACACCGCGTCATGTCGGTGTGCTCTCCCCTATTCTGCATACCATACCGGTTCAGTTGCTGGCATATCATGCTGCTCTGTTGAAAGGCACAGATGTTGATAAACCAAGAAATCTGGCCAAATCTGTGACGGTCGAATAAACCGTTATTTATCCTTTAGATTTGAATATAGACTGAGTGAATCTGCTGTTATGGTAAGAAATTAAACCAATCAAAATATGATGAACCTCGATATCCGTACCATGATGGTCACAATATCAGCGCTGACTTTCCTGTTTTCAGGTTTGTTAGCGCTGGCTGGCTTGCATGCTGGTAGCACCAGAGGAATCAGATATTGGGCAGTTGCCAGTTTGTGCATCAGCATCACTATGGCATTGGCGTATTTTCAGCTCACTGTGAGTAGCAAATGGATCATTGTACTGGGCGCTATCCTGCTTGCTATGGGCATGTGTTTTCAGTTGATTGGTTTACAGGTTTTCAAAAATGTCCGTTGCAATTGGAACCTAGTTATTTGTGTGATTGCTCTGGTTTTTGTACAAAGTGTTTACTTCACTGTGTATAGGTTTGAGCCAGGCTTACGTGCGATAGCTAACTCATTAGTATATGCCTTTATTAACTTTGCCTGTGCGCGTCTACTTTTAGTGCCTGCAGAGCTACCTTTGCGCACAGCGTATCGTTTTACTGGGCTTTCATTTGCATTCCTGGGTGTGGTCATGGTGGCAAGAGCATCAGCAATTGCGCTTAGTTCACCAGATAGTTATACGCTCTACTCCAACCTGATGATCAACCCTCTGACGTTTTTCGTTTCCAGTATGGCGCAGTTATGCCTGACCTTTGGATTTGTACTGATGATCAATTATAGGATGGCAGGTGACCTGCAAACGCTAGCCTCGCGGGATAGTCTGACGGGTGCTTACAACAGGCGCAGTCTGGAAGAAGAAGGTATCCGGATGTGGGCAAGGTGTTCAAGAAGAGGCGAATCACTTGGTCTTATGATGATTGATATTGATCATTTCAAGTCGATTAATGATCGTTACGGGCACTTAGCAGGGGACGAAGTGTTAAGAAAACTGACTGAGTTGGCCACTAACTCTATACGTACAGATGACTACTTTGCCCGTTTTGGTGGTGAGGAGTTTTGCATATTGCTGCCTTCAATATCTGAAGAGGAAGCTAGAAAACTAGCTGAACGGATTCGCGAAGCTTATGAGAACCTGAATATTCGATTTAATGGTGCCCAACTAAAAAGTACCATTAGTATAGGCGTTGCGATTTCCAATCCTTATGATGCCAAATTCCAATTGCTGGTAGAAAAAGGCGACCAAGCCCTGTATCGAGCAAAACTGCTTGGTAGAAATTGCGTAATCACTGGCTCGAATGTCCCAGCGGGAGTTGCCAGCAGCCTAAGCTAAGCTGTTAAGTGGATACTTGCCTCCCCTGCAAAAAATGCTGGGACTAGATTGTCATATTGCTGTAACGTAGCGGCAATTTCTATAATAAGCATGTAATGATATCCAGCGTTCGAGATTTCCATCAAAGAAACAGACATAGCCTGCGTTCCCTGCTGAGGTTCGCGTTATATCTGCTGGCTTTTTTCCTGATTTGCATGACCTATTGGGTTGGCGATAACTTTGGTGAGCCGCAACTTGAACAGGTGCTTTACCATATCCAGTTTGGCATGGAGGGATTGGTCGATACTGATGCGGAGCTGATCAAGAGTTTTATCAATATCGCTGTTATTTTGCCTATAAGCTGTGCCTTGCTACTTGTGCTATTGGAAACAGCAATAGGCCTCTTCCTGACGCACGGTAGTAAGCACAGACTGGCAAAAATTGTGAGTGTGGCTAATGTGAGTTTGCTCAGAGGTATTTATTGGGCAATCGGCCATCGTGCACCGATTTATAGTTTTATCATCGCCATGGCCTATTTTGGGGCGCAGTTCTCAATACTGGCATTTCTACATAATCAGTTCGGCAAGGATTACTTCGCAGAAAACTATGTCTATCCGGCAAAAGTGGCAATCAGCCCAATCAAGCCAAAAAATCTTGTATTAATCTACGTCGAGAGTCTTGAAGATTCTTATCAAAACCCAAAAGTGTTTGGCAGAAACCTGCTGCAAAGTCTGGATAAGTTAGGCGGCATTAGCTTTAAAAACTATCGTCAGGCACCGGGTACAGGCTGGACTATCGCTGGCATTACTTCTACCCAGTGTGCGCTACCACTTAAAAGTGTGAGTCTCTACGATGGCAATGGCATTGGTGAAAACATCAAAACGTTTTTGCCTAATGCAGTCTGCTTGGGTGATGTACTGCATGGTTTTGGTTACCACAATGTTTACATGGGCAGCGATGCGCTGGCTTTCTCCGGTAAGGGCAAGTTCTTTCAGGATCATCACTACGATGAAGTCTATGGCAAGGATGAACTGAGAGGTGAACTGACGGATGCCGAGATGAATGACTGGGGCTTGTATGACGACGATCTCTTGGTCAAGGTAAAAGCCAAATTGATAGAGCTGCACGATGCCCAGAGGCCTTTTAACCTCACTATTACGACAATTGACACCCATGGGCCGGATGGATTTTTCTCCAAGCGCTGCAAACAGGATGGCGCCAAGGATTTTGCTGGGATTGTGGAATGTACCTCTAACCAGGTGGCCGAGCTTGTACAGTTCATCAAGAAAAGTGGCTATATCAAGAACACCAATGTCGTGATTCTGGGCGATCATCTGGCCATGTATAACCCAGTGTATGACAAGCTGGATAAGCTGCCTGCTCGTCATGTCTATAACCGCATGATTTCTCGCACCCCGCTGACAAAGTCGCGTGACAATGTACTGCATTTTGATATGTTCCCCACCATACTCGAATTCATGGGTTTCAAAATCCAAGGGGGCAGACTGGGATTAGGTTTTAACGCGATATCCAAAGATGCAGTAGCGCCCTCTCCGAACGAGTTTGAGGAAATGAATGAAGACTTGTTAAACCAGTCTGATGAATACCTGGATTTGTGGAAACCTCAGGAACCAGCAACGCAACAAGACATACCCAAAACCGACACATTGCATTAAGCTAACAGCCTTTCATCTCTATCAATAAGCGCATCATGGCTCAATATGTAATGTCTATGCTCCGTGTGAGCAAAACCGTCCCGCCCAAGCGGCAAATCATCAAGGATATCTCCCTCTCCTTCTTTCCCGGTGCCAAGATAGGCCTGCTCGGTCTCAATGGTTCTGGTAAATCCACTGTGCTTCGTATAATGGCCGGTGTGGATAAAGAGTTTGAGGGCGAGGTGCAGCACCAACCTAATATTTCGATAGGCTACTTGCCGCAAGAGCCGCAGCTAGACGCTGAAAAGACGGTGCGTGAAGAAGTCGAATCCGGCATGGGTGAAGTCATGCAGGCGCAAAAAAAGCTGGAAGAAGTCTACGCAGCCTATGCCGAGCCAGATGCGGACTTCGATAAGCTGGCTGAAGAACAAGCCAAGTACGAGAATATTCTGGCTGCAAGTGGCTCTGACCTGCAGCATCAGATGGAAATTGCAGCAGATGCACTGCGCTTACCACCATGGGATGCCAAGATTGGCCCACTGTCTGGCGGTGAGAAACGTCGTGTGGCCATGTGCAAGCTCTTGCTCTCCAAGCCAGATATGCTGCTGCTGGATGAACCAACCAACCACCTGGATGCGGAGTCTGTGGAATGGTTAGAGCAGTTTCTGGTGCGCTTCCCCGGTACAGTGGTGGCGGTGACCCATGATCGCTACTTCCTCGACAACGCTGCCGAATGGATACTGGAGCTGGATCGTGGCCATGGCATCCCCTGGAAGGGTAATTACTCCAGCTGGCTGGAGCAAAAAGAAGATCGTCTGAAGCAGGAAGAATCGCAAGAATCAGCACGTCGTAAGGCCCTGCATACCGAGCTGGAATGGGTACGCCAGAACCCGAAGGCACGTCAGGCCAAGAGCAAAGCACGTATCGCACGTTACGAAGAGTTAGCCAGTGCGGAGTACCAGAAGCGCAATGAAACGCAGGAAATCTTTATCCCTGCTGGTGAGCGTCTGGGCGATCAGGTGATTGAATTTAAGAACGTGAGCAAAGCCTTTAAAGATCGCCTGCTCATGGATAATCTCAGTTTTAGCATCCCGCCTGGCGCTATCGTCGGTGTGATTGGGCCAAATGGCGCTGGTAAATCAACCCTGTTCAAGATGATTACAGGTATGGAGCAGCCTGATTCTGGTGAAGTGAATATCGGTCAAACTGTGAAGCTGGCCTACGTAGACCAAAGCCGTGAATCACTCGAAGATAACAAGACTGTGTTCGAGGCCATCTCTGGCGGCTCGGATATCCTCACGGTAGGTCGTTACGAGACACCTTCTCGTGCCTACATCGGTCGTTTCAATTTCAAGGGTGCCGATCAGCAGAAGATCGTGGGCCAGCTCTCAGGTGGTGAGCGCGGTCGCTTGCATCTGGCGAAAACATTGATCTCAGGCGGCAATGTATTGCTGCTGGATGAACCATCAAACGACCTTGATGTGGAAACCCTGCGTGCGCTGGAAGATGCGCTGCTTGAGTTTGCTGGTAGCGTGCTGGTGATCTCGCATGATCGCTGGTTCCTCGACCGTATCGCGACGCATATTCTTGCCGCGGAAGGTGATTCGCAATGGACATTCTTCAACGGTAACTATCAGGAATACGAAGCCGACAAGAAGAAGCGTCTGGGTGAAGAAGGTGCCAAGCCTAAGCGTATACGCTACAAGCCTATCGCTCGATAACTTTTGGTTAGATTATTTTATATTCTTTTTACATTAACGATATGCGCATCGTCTGTTGCGTTTGCAAGCCCATGTCCAGACATAGGGATTGATTTCGATACTGTGGAAGGGCAAGCAAGGGTGGAATGGATTGTTGAAGGAAAGATATTAGAAATTAAAAAAATGGGAGTTTTATCGATTGCGAGTATCTCGATAAGAATCGAAATTACTGTGGCAGCATTGATGAGCCAGAATTAATCACACTTGATGAAATAAACCTTCTTAAAGGTAAAGAAATTCTTGATCAAGGACACAGGGTAGTAATTTCTCGAATTTCACATTGTTTTTCTGGCGCGTTATCAAAAATGAACGACAAACCAGAATTGCGTGCTTTAGGGAAAAGAATGCGTTTTTTTGGTATCTATGAAGAGAGTAAACTAAGATATTTTTATGCGGAGCCCGTTGATACCGAAGTTGTCGGGTCACAACCTAAGTAGCTAGAATCTTTATTCTAAGTTCACCCGCGGCTTATGCGGTGCCCGTTTCATGATCCAATCCCACAGGAACGGTGGTATCAGTCTGAGTAATCTGGCAACGATACCCATCTGCCATGGGATCACCACAAAGCGTCTGTGCTTTTGAATCGCCTTGGCAAACTTCTCTGCGGCAACATCTACATCCATCAAGAACGGCATCGCATAGGTATTCACAGCTGTCATCGGCGTGCGGATATAGCCTGGTGCGATGGTAGTGACGTGGATATCCAGATGCTGCATCTCCACACGCAAGCTTTCCAGATAGCTGATGGCTGCTGCCTTGGATGCACTGTAAGCGCCTGCTCCGGGTAGTCCGCGTATGCCGGCGACACTGGCGATTCCGACTAGACTACCGCCCTTGCCTGCCATGCTGCCAATGAAAGGCTGAAAGGTATGCACCATGCCCAGCACGTTGATATCCATGACGGCTTTGAATGCAGTGATATCTTCTTTGTGTTCAGTCAGCGTGCCGCGGCTGACGCCTGCATTGGCAATCACGATATCCGGCGCGCCAAAGCGCTCGATGAAATCCAGAGCTGCGGCTTGCAGGGCATTGCTATCTCGTACATCCAGCGGATAAATCGCACATACAGTGTTGATGCCAGAAGCCAGTGCTTGCAGCTGCTCCTGCCTTCTGGCAACGAGCCCAAGCGTTGCGCCCTGCGCAGCATAATACCTGGCCAATGCCTCGCCTATACCGCTGGAAGCGCCACTAATAAAAACCCGCTGGGGCTTGGAGCCTGCAGCGGGTTGTTGTGTATTCACTACAGCCATTATTTCTTGGCAGCAGCTTTCTCTTTACGAATGTTACTGATGATGTAGTCAGCAACTTTTAGTGAATCCTCATTAGTACCGGCCATGGTACTGGAGGTAATGAACTTGCCATCAATCACCAGGCTAGGTACGCCAGTTGCGCCAGAAGCACGGAAGATTTGCATTGCGCGCATGACTTTGGTATTGGTGGAAAATGAGTTGTAGGTTTCTTCCACTTTTTTCTTATCCAGACCAGCTTGCTTGGAAATCCAGTCTATGGTGCCAGCATCGTCGGTTGGTTTGAGTGTTTTTTGTTTGTGGATGGCATCAAACAACTGGCTGTGCAGTTTGTCGGTCAGGCCCAGCGCATCAAGCGTGTAGTAAGCCTTTGCCATTGGTACCCATTCCTGACGGGGTACACCTGGAACGCGTTTGAAATAAACATCGGATGGTAGTTTCTTAACCCATGCACTGAGGATAGGATCGAACAAGTAACAATGTGGACAGCCGTACCAGAAAATTTCCATGACTTCGATCTTGTCGGCACTATCGGTTGGAATAGCCTGTGCAGTCTGGATGTAATCATTGCCAGCCTGAGGATCGGCCATGATGCTGGTTGAGAAAATCAGCATCAAAACAGCTAAAAATTTCTTCATTATCTTTTTCCTTGTTTTAAAGATTGGTCATTCACAGTTCTACAACGTATTACTTCAAATTTCGCTGACTTATTGATTCGGAACGCTGCTGTTCACTTTGATCATGTCAGTCTTGAATCCGTTCTTGGTTAATTCGGCTTTGGCTTTATTGATCTGGTCAGATTCAGTATAAGGCCCAACTCTCACGCGATGCCATACGCCTTTATCGGGGATAGTCGCAGTTTGAATAATCGCTTCCATACCCAGCAAGGCCAGCTTGGCTTTCATGTTGTCAGCCTCCTGCTCGGTTTGGAAGGCACCAACTTGCAGGAAATAGCTTTCATTCACCTTCACTACTTCCTTATGCGCTTCTTTGTCCTTGATTTCCTGTTCTGTTACCGTGCTCTCAGAGCCTGGCAAGATAGTGTAGAAATCAAATCGTGGCTTTTCAGCAGCGGGCGGCGTGGCAGTATTGTCAGCAGCAGGTTTGTCCGCAGGGAAATCCTTGGCACTAGGCTCAATAGCGGGTGCCTGAGTGATCTTGTTAACAAACGGGCTTTCGCCCCCCTTGACCAGCACAGCAACACCAACCGAAAGACCTACCCCCAGCAATAACCCAACCAGCAAGCCGGTAAAAAACGGGCTGCCTTTACTGCTGGTTTTTTCTTTGGTCGGGGCTGGTTTATAGTCTCTGCTCACGGTATCTCCTCTATCTGCTACATCTAATATGCCAGTATGGCTTGTTATTTAACTATTCCAAATATTACATTTCTCGTATTACATCTTCTCGGGAGCACTCACCCCGAGCAGGTCCAGACCGTTCTTTAAAACTTGCCTGGTCACGCTGATCAAAGCCATGCGTGCCAGCTTGGCGGTTTCTTCTGAAGACAATATTTTATGCTCATTGTAGAAGCTATGCAGATCGCTCGCCAAATCCTTGAGGTAATTGGCAATCGTATGCGGCGCAAGTTCCGTGGCGGAGTTCGCCACCACTTCGGGGAATTCGCTCAGGCGCTGCAATAGTGCCGCTTCGTGGGCTGATTCGAGAGGTGCAAGATTAACGTTTTGCAGGCTGGCAACATCGCCACCCCATTGTGCCAGCACGCTGCATATACGGGCATGTGCATACTGAATGTAATACACAGGGTTATCGTTTGTCTGCGCGCGCGCCAGGTCGATATCAAATACCAGTTGCGAATCAGCACGGCGAGCCGCGAGGAAGTAACGTGTGGCATCACAGCCGACTTCATCAATCAGATCGCGCAACGTCACGTATCCACCGGCGCGTTTCCCGAGTTTAACTTCTTCGCCATTACGCATTACGGTCACCATCTGGTGCAGCACGTAGTCAGGCCAGCCTTGCGGTATGCCCATATCAAGCGCTTGCAGGCCAGCACGCACGCGGGTGATCGTGCTGTGATGGTCGGCACCCTGCTCGTTGATTACGCGGGTGAAGCCACGGTTCCACTTATCCATGTGGTAGGCCACATCAGGCACAAAGTAGGTGTAACCACCTTCTGTTTTGCGCATCACGCGGTCTTTGTCGTCACCAAAATCAGTTGTGCGTAACCACAGCGCATCATCCTGTTCGTAGGTGTGGCCGCTCTTGATCAGTTTCTCTACGGTGCTTTCAACCTTGCCTTCGGTATAGAGCGCGCTTTCCAACGAGAACACATCAAACTCGATCTGGAATGCACGCAGGTCGAGGTCTTGCTCATGGCGCAGGTAAGCCACCGCGAATTTACGCACCGATTCTTCATCATTCACATTGCCTGATGCAGTCACTTCCATGTCATCGGCAACCACGGTTTCCTTGGCCAGATAAGCCTTGGCGATATCCATGATGTAATCGCCACGATAGCCGTTTTCAGGGAAATCAGGGCTATCGGTGCTGACGCCCATGCAGCGAGCGACGACAGACTTGGTCAGGTTGTCGATCTGCGCACCAGCATCGTTGTAATAGAATTCACGCGTCACATCCCAGCCACTGGCTGCCAGCAGGCGCGCCAGGCAATCACCTACAGCGGCGCCTCGCCCATGGCCTACATGCAGCGGACCAGTCGGGTTTGCAGAGACAAATTCCACCTGTACTTTGCGGCCCTGGCCGTCGTTGTTCTTGCCATATGCGGCACCCAGTTTCTGGATCTCACCCACCACCACATGCTTGGCAGCCGGGCTTAGGTAAAAGTTGATAAAGCCAGCACCAGCGATTTCGACCTTGGAAACCAAATCAGAAGCTGGCAGAGCCTTGATCAGACTTTCGGCTATCGCACGAGGGTTCTGGCGCAAAGGTTTGGCCAATGTCATGGCCAGATTGGTAGAAAAATCACCATGCTGGCTATTCTTGGGGCGCTCCAGCAGGATGTTGAGTTCGCCTGTTTCGAGGCTCAAGCTTTTTGCAGCTTGGGTCAGTAATTCGGTAAGATGTGCTTTCAAGGCGGGATATCTAAATAATAGGTCTGAAAACGCATATTTTAACCCACTACACCCGCACTACCATAATGTATTCAACTTATTACTCAAAATGCCGGAAATTCTAAGAGTCGCCCTCGATGTACCGCTAGACCGCCTGTTTGACTATCTGAATGATGGCCATGTGGTCGAGGTTGGTCAGCGTGTGGTAGTGCCTTTTGGGCCACGCAAGCAAGTCGGGCTGGTTGTCGCCAAGACAGATTCCAGCGATTTCCCGCTAGAAAAACTCAAGCCCATCATTTCAGCTTTCCACGAAGAAACGCCGCTGGATGCAGAGTCTTTCGCCTTGCTTAAATTCTGTGCGGATTATTACCAGTACCCATTTGGGCAGGCACTACTTTCAAGCCTGCCAAATCGTCTGCGGCAGACGCAGCCTGCGGTGGCGCGTAAGCAGTTTGTTTACAGCCTGACTGATCAAGGCAAAAACGCAGACCTCAACCAGATTCCCAAGCGTAAGGTCATTCAGCACAAGCTTATGCTGGCCTTGGCCGAGCAAGCGAGCATGACAGAAGCTGCCCTGAACGAGCTTTCTGCTGGCTGGCGCAAAGCGATACAGGGCTTGCAGGAGCTGGGCTGGGTGCAAAGTGAGCAAGTACTCGCAGGCTTTGAAACGGGTAAGAAAGACCAGCAGAATTCGCCTGAACTCAATGATGAACAAACTCTAACGGTAAATGCGGTAGTCGAGCATCGTCATGTTTTCAAGCCGTTCTTGTTGCACGGCATCACAGGCAGTGGCAAGACCGAAGTCTATATGCAAATTCTGCAACAAGTGCTGGCTGATAACGATGGGCAGGCGTTGGTACTGGTGCCCGAGATCAACCTCACTCCGCAACTCGAAGCGCGCTTCCGTAGCCGTTTGCCACATCTGCCGCTGGTTTCGCTGCACAGCAATCTCAGCGATAGCGAGCGCTTGCAGAATTGGCGGCTGGCGCAGTCTGGTCAGGCGCGCATCATCATCGGCACGCGGCTGGCGGTGTTCACGCCCATTCCCAAACTCAAGATCGTGATGGTGGATGAAGAACATGATGGTTCCTACAAACAGCAAGACAGCATGCGCTACCACGCGCGCGATGTCGCCATGGTGCGTGCCCAGCGCGCCATGGTGCCTATCGTGCTGGGCAGTGCGACACCCGCGCTCGAAACCTGGCATAACGCAAAGTCTGGCAAATATCAGCTGTTCAGCCTCAATCAGCGCGCCGTCGCCAAATCTGCCCTGCCCGACATACACTGCATCGATACGACCAAAGTCATTATGGAGAACGGCCTCAGTCCTGCGCTGGTGAATGCCATGCGGCAACGGCTGGCAAAAGGTGAGCAAAGCCTGCTCTTTATCAACCGCCGTGGTTATTCGCCGGTGTTGCTGTGCAATGCCTGCCATTGGATCGCCCCCTGCATGCGTTGCAGTAGCCGTCTGGTAGTTCATCTCAGGCAAGGCCGCCTGCGCTGCCACCATTGTGGCCACGAGCAGAAGATCGTTCGCCAATGCCCCAGCTGTGGCAATGCCGATCTGCATCCCACAGGCCACGGTACGCAACGGCTGGAAGAAACTTTAGGTCAGCTCTTTCCGCAAGCGCGCATCCAGCGGGTGGACCGCGACACCACGCGCAACAAGAATGCCCTCACCGATATCCTCACGGCCGTGCATGCAGATGAAGTCGATATTCTCGTCGGCACGCAGATGCTGGCGAAAGGGCACGATTTCCCCAACCTGACTTTGGTCGGCGTGATCGATACCGATAGCGCCCTTTTCAGCCCTGATTTCCGTGCCTCGGAGCGACTGTTTGCCCAGCTCATGCAAGTGGCTGGCCGCGCTGGCCGTGCCGAAAAGGCTGGTGAAGTGCTGATCCAGACCACCTTCCCCGATCACAATCTGTTCAATGCCCTGCGCGTGCAGGATTACCCCGCCTACGCCACTTCTCTGCTACAAGAGCGCGAGATGACGCAGTTCCCACCCTATGCTTACTTGGCACTGATCCGTGCCGAGGCGAACGAGTTTGCGCCTGTGCAGCGCTTTTTGAATGATGCGGGTGAACTGGCGAGAACGCTGACGCAAGACGTAATGATCTACGACCCATTGCGGCCGCAGATGGAAAAACTCAAGGGAATGGAGCGCGGGCAATTGCTGCTGCAGGCCGACCAGCGCGCAGCTATACAAGTACTGCTGAGAAATCTGGTACCGCAGCTGAGAGAACACCCAGTCGCCAAAAAGATACGCTGGGCGGTAGATGTAGATCCATTGGAGTTTTAAGCAGCTTAGTCGGTAAGTTTGCAGTAAGTTTCAAGGCTTACGATGCACATTTTTATGTCTAAACAAGTTGGGAGATCAAAATGGCATTTACGTTCTCATCTGATTTTACTGGCACCTCCATCAAGAGCCTCATAGAGACTGAAATCCAGAAAGTGCAAAGCACCATTGATGGTGTCAATAGCGCAGGCAACGTAGATGGCTGGGTTCAGGAAAGCTCAAGTACTGACTCTACGAGCAAAACACAGGTATTTACCGATCACGGTACTTATGTGCGAGTAGGTACTGGCTTTGGCACCGGCAACGGTAAAGCTACCCACATCACCTATACCGATAACAATGCGGTAGTCGATGGCACTGATATCAGCTTTGATATTACGAAGATAAAGAATCTTCCAAAAGGTGAGGCCAACACAAAGCATATGACCATCACTGATGGCACGGTAACGCTAGATCTCAGTGGAAATATCCATCATTCTGAAACCAATGGCTTCTCACTAAACCTGCTAAAGGGTCGCGGATTGAGCGAGATGCAATATGTCGACAGTGCTACCAATAGCACCCTGATTATTGATGGCAAGTTTGGCGGCAAAGGCAACGACACAGTAGGCGGCACTTTCAGCAAAGTGATCTTTAATGATGGCACGCATACTTACACCTACAACGGCGCGGCCATCAAGCTTGAGTCGTTGACATCAGGCACGCTGGAGCAGTTCTT
>Ga0265327_10003674_pt1 | contig 14373 bp, 12 predicted proteins | sample 41621metaG_FD_202089 | JGI IMG/M metagenome (GOLD analysis project Ga0265327, IMG submission 202089) | Rhizosphere microbial communities from Carex aquatilis grown in University of Washington, Seatle, WA, United States - 4-16-21 metaG | ecosystem: Host-associated > Plants > Roots > Rhizosphere... | reverse complement strand
TGACGAAGAGAAAACACGATCGAGCTGTCAGTTGCCTGGTGAGTTCGTCATCTGAATGGTTCACCAACTATCGTAGGCATCCGGACAGTGGCGTCCGGTGTTCATCAGCGAGCACTGGGCATACAGCACGCCTACCTGAGGAAAAACACTCGCATCCGTCCGCTGATAGAAGCCACCACCCACGCAGGGGCTGGCACCCGTGACAGCCTCGTAACAACTGGAGGTCAGGTAGTCCCGGTCCAGCAGCAGCCGCGCAATGTCGCTGCTGCCATTGCTCGGAGCCGGGGTGTCGCCGGGCTGGAAGCCGTAGGAATTCTGATAGGATCTTACGGCTACCTGGATATTGCGCAGCGTGAGCACGCAACCAGCGCGGTCGGAACCGTTCTTCCAGGCGCGGGCGCCGAGGAACAGGAGGGATAAGAGCATCAACAACACGCCGAGGACCGCTGTCGTTTCGATCAGAGTCATGCCGCGTGGGGAAGACGCCCTGGGGGGGCGGATCGTCTTCATCAAGGATTGGGGGGAAAGCACCGTCACCATAGCCCGATGCCGGTCGATCTGCCATCACGTGATCAGGTATCCCCGTCGAGCCGGCTGCTCATGCAGTCCGGTCCGCTGCGGGCAACGTCACGATCACCTCGAATCCTCCTGCTGCTGGCGTGGAGGCCGTCGCGCGGCCTCCGCAGGCCTCCACGCAACTGCTGACGATCGCGAGACCCAGCCCGCTGCCACCGGTGTCGCGGGTGCGGGAACGGTCGGGTCGGTAGAACGGTTCGAACAGCCTCGCGAGCTCCTCCGTTGGCACGCCCGGGCCATTGTCCCGGAACGAAATGGTCACGTTGTCGCCGGTTTTGGTGGCGGAGATCACCAGTGAGGCCTCGCTGCCGGCGTGAATCCGCGTATTGCGCACCAGATTGCCGAAGGCCCGCGAAAGCAGGCGTGGATCGGCCTGCACGGAGAGGCCCGGGACCAACTCTAATCGCAAGGTCAGAGTCGCTCCTTCGCGGCTCACCACCTCCTGCAGCAGCGGTTCGAGCTCGCAATTTCTAAGCTGCGGCCGCCCGGCGCCGGCCCGGGAAAACGCGAGGATTTCATCAATCAGGCGGGCCAGTTCGTCCGCATCTTCCTCAATGGCGTTGAGGCGTGGCTGGCCGGTTTCCGGCACGGCAGGCTCCAGCACGGCGATGCCGGTGCGGAGGCGGGCGAGTGGCGCGCAAAGCTCATGGGCCACATCGGCGAGAAAGCGCCGCTGGCCCGAGACGAAACGATCCAGCCGGCTGGCCAGTTCGGTGACGGCGGAACCGAGGCGGCCAAGCTCGTCCCGGCGGCTGGTGTCCATGTCCACTTGGAAATCCCCATCGGCGATACGCTCGGTGGCGCGGGTGAGGCGGCCCACGTAGCGGGTGATGCCCATGGCAAACGGTACCCAGAAGGCCACACTTACGGCCAGCACCGCGAAGCCGCCGAGAATCCACGGGCGAACCTCGAAAAATAGTCCATTCCCCGCCAGATCGTCGCTGCGGACAATCAGCAGCGCGTGCACCGGGCTCTGCACGCCGCGGGGAGCCAGAGGAATTTCCACCGCCGCCCAGTAGCCATCTCCCGAGGTTCCCCGCATCAGGAACACTGGATGGGCGATCGGCATTTGGCGGTCGTCCCGATCGCGTGGCGCAGGCTGGTCCCTCACGGGCGGTGGCCCTTGGTCGGTTTGGCCGGGAGGCGGGCCGTCGTCCTCTTCGGGAGGTAGCCCCTCATCAGCCCGTGGCGGACGCGGAGGAAAGCCGCGCCCGCTTGGTCCGCGGCGATCGGGTGGCGCGTCCTGCGGCCTGGCGGGTGGCCGGCCTTGGGGAATGCGGATGTCGTGCAGACGCGCCACCACGTTGGGAGGCACCTGCGGATAAGTGTTGGCCAGCCAATCGGCCGGTGGTTGCCAGAGGTCGAGCTTCACGCCGCGCGTCTTCGAGTGCCGCTCCAGAATTGACGGCCATTCCTTGCGCGGGCTGGAACGCAATTCACCGCCCACCACTTCCCCCAGGTCGCGGAGCCGCTCACCGGTGCGGCCGCTGAGCAGCGAATCAAGGCCAACCCGAAGTTGGAGCCCGACGAAGATGGCGAAGCCCGCCGCCAGCACGATCAGGTGCAGCGCCAGCCACCCGAGCATCTTCGCCAGCAGGGAGTATCGCCACGGGGCCTTCATGCCTGGGCGGTGGGATCGGCCAGCATGTAGCCCACCCCGCGGACCGTGCGGATGTAGCGCGGCTCCTTGGGGTCGTCGCCGAGCTTTTTGCGCAGCGCGGAAACATGGACGTCGATCGAGCGGTCGAAGATATCGAAGCGCCGCTCCGAGACGCGCTCGATGAGCTGCTCGCGGGTCTTGACCCGGCCCTTGCCGCGCATCATTTCTGCGAGAAGGGCAAATTCCAAGGCCGTCAGATCCAGCGGTTGGTCTCCGATCGCGGCAAAGTGAGTGTCCTCGCACAAGCGCAGCTCGCCTGCCGTCCATTCGCCGGGTCCCTGTTGGTCGGAGCGGGTCGCGTGGCGCCGGGTGACGGCGCGGAGCCGAGCCAGCAGCTCACGCACCGAAAAAGTCTTGGGGAGGTAATCGTCGGCCCCCGTTTCCAGTCCCGCGATGCGGTCCGCCTCGTCACCCATCGCGGTCAGCATCAGCACCGGCACATCCGACCGCTTGCGCAGTTCCCGCAGCACGTCGAAGCCGTCCATCCCCGGCATCATCACATCCAGGATCACGGCTTCATAGGTGCCGCTGATCGCGGCTTCCAGGCCCTCAGGGCCGGTGTGGCGTACCTCAACCTTCCAGCCAAGTGGCGCGAGATAATCCCGGACGAGGCCGCAGAGCTTGCGATCATCGTCGACCATGAGCAGGGGACGACCGGTATCGGAGGACGGGGTGTTCATGACTGACGACGGTATCCTCGCCCCAATCCCCCCTCTGCGGCGACGCCATTTACGCCGTCTTAACAAAAAAAGTCAGCCTGGCCGGTCCGGCGGAACTTTTACACCTCCTTCACAAAATACCGTCTCCGAAGACATGCTCCCTTAACAAGCGCCCGGTTTGATCGTCAGCGGATCCACGAGAGCCGCTCAACCGATCGAAATCATGAAACGCACACCATTCGTAGCCGCCTTCTTCGCGGCGCTCGCCATCACCGCCTCGGCGGCAGACACCAATCGCCCACCCGGACCGCCACCAGGTCCTCCAGGTCCGATTTTCAAGGCTTTGGACACCGACGGCGATGGGAAGCTTTCGGCCGACGAGATCGCCAAGGCTGCCGACTCGCTGAAGACCCTTGACGCCAACGGCGACGGCACCATCACCCTCGATGAGGTGAAGCCGCCCCAGCCCCCGCCGCAGGATGGCCAGGATCCCAGCGCTAATGCGCCCCAGGATTATGACGGGGGTTCCTCCGGCACCACCGACACCAAGCCGAAGCACAAGCCCCCGGGCCCGCCGCTGTTTGGTGATCTGGATACCGATCACGACGGCACGATTTCCGCCGCTGAAATCACCGCCGCTCCGACCGTTCTCAAGAAACTGGACAAGAACAACGACGGCTATGTGACCCCGGATGAGATTCGTCCTCCCGGCCCGCCTCAGGGCGGTCATCAGGGCCCGCCGCCGCAGGGTGGCCAGCCGCCGCAGGGTGGTGGTCGTCCTCCCGGTCCGCCGCCAGCAGGCGGTGGTGGTGGCGGCGGTCGTCGCCATTGATCCGCTTGTTCCCGAATTTCCTCCCCAAGAGGACCCCCGAAAACGCTTCGGCACCGCAAGGTGCCGGGGCGTTTTCCTTTCCAAGTCATCGCTGCCGCCTGTTCAAGCCGTCGGCAAGAGCACCTGAAAGCCCGCCCCGCCCGTGGCCGATGGCCGGAAACTCACCGCACCGCCCATGGCCTCCACCAGTTCCTTCACGATGCTCAGGCCGAGCCCGGTCGACGCTTCGCCTGCGGTCGGGCGACTGCTGAGACGTGCGTAGCGCTGGAACAACTGGCCGACTTCCGCCGCCGGTATTCCGGGACCTTCGTCTTCTATGAGGAAACAGGCGGCCGGACCCTGGAGGGAGAGCGACAGGGTGACGGTGGACCCCGACGGGGAAAATTTCAGCGAATTGGAAACGAGGTTTTCAAGAACCCGCAGCAGGCCTCCGCGGTCCGCGCGGGCGGTCACCGGCGTCGTGTGCCGGACCTGCACGGTGATTCCCTTTTCGTTCGCCTGGTCGGCGAAACCCTTGTGAACGTCCGAAACCAGTTCGTTCAGGCTGAGCGGCTCAAGCACCAGGGAAGTCTTGGCATGTTCCATCCAGCGGATCTGCAGCAGGGATTGGACGATTTCAATGGCACGGTCGGAGGCCTCCAGGATCATCCCGGCGAGGCGATCCACCGTGTCACCGGCCTTTTGCTCTTCCAACAGCTTCGCGGAAAAACGCACCGAGCCGAGCGGGTTCTTCAGGTCATGGGCGAGCACCTCGATCAGCCGGTTTTTCTCCGAGACCGCCTCTTCGAGCAAGCGGTTGGCCCGTCGGAGTCCAAGATGCATTTCGATCCGGCGCAGCAGTTCCCGGCCGTGCAGGGGCTTGGTCACGTAGTCCACCGCGCCCGCCGCGAGGGCTTCGATGACCAGGTTGGTATCGGTCGCGGTGGAGAGAATGATAATTGGCGTCTGCGGCCATTCCGGATCCTCCTGCAGCCGGCGGGCCACCTCGACACCGCTCATTCCCGGCATCGCCACATCGAGAAGGATGAGGTCAGGAGGGGATTCGCGCGCGATCGCGATGCCTCTCTCGCCGCTGCGGGCGGCCACCACTTCATAACCCTCCCGCGAAAGCAGCGAACCGACCGCCTGGATATCTTCAGGCTCATCGTCGATGACGAGGATGACGGAGCGGCTGGAAAACATCGTGGAAATCGGGACGAGGGCAAAGCCGTAACCGGAAGTACGACGAAAAAAATCAACTCCTCAATGTGATGAGCCTCGTCCCTCCCGGCAAGAGCATAGTCATTGCAACTGGGCGCATTTCCAATTGCGATGTGCACGCTTTCCGCTTTCCGGTCAGACCTGATTGAGGATCCAGGCGACGAAAAGAACCTGTGGGGTCGTGAGCAGAGGAAGGGCGAGCGCCGCCTTCCACGAGCCGGTGGTCTGGCGCAGCACCGCGATGGATGTGTAGTCGGTGGCGGCGCCGGCCATCAGGAAGGTGAAGGCATTTCCCGCCGCCGATCCGCGGCGGATGATATCTGCCGCGATCGGGCTCGAACCCTCCGAGCACACCTCGATCACCGTCGCAGCCACGAGGGTGACGACGAGTCCGAGGATCGAGGGGCCGAAGAGTTTCGAGAACATGGCATCGGGCACGAATGCCTGGATCAGGGCGGCCAGGGCGATGCCGAACAGGATCCAACGCAGGATCATCTTCGACTCGCCCAGGCCCTCACGAAGCATGCGGCCCAGGTTTGTGGGTGTGGGTTTCAGATCGCGTAGCGCGATACGGAAGGCGGGCCCAAAGCGGAAATCCGCCGGTAGCTCGGACGCATGCGGGTTCGCCGGCAGACTGCCGCGTTTGACCAGGCAGTCAGCCCACCAGCCGCTGATCACGCCGATGACCATGGAAAGCAGCAGGAACGCGAGCGTCCATTTCCAGCCGATCATTGCCGCCAGCAGCAGTGTGACGGAAAGCGAGTTCCAGGGGCTGGCGATGAGAAAGGCGAGGGTCTGGCCGAGAGACGCACCCTTCCGATAGAGCTGCATCGCCACCAGCAGGATGCCATGGTTGCACAGGTCCAGGAGGACGCCCGCGAAGGTGGCGCGGAGAATGCCGCTGAAGCTGCCGCCTCTTCCCAACAGGCCGAGAACCAGATCACGCGGCAGCCGCCCGATCACGCCCACGGCGATGATGCCGGCCAGAATGCCCCACCACGCCTTCGACATCATCTCCCAGGTGCCATGGGCGAAGGTATGCCACCACACCGGGCCGGCCGGAAACCAGAAATGGCCCGCCACCCCGGTGACGACGAGCAGCACCGAGGCCCAGAACAGCAAGTCGATCCGCTTTTTCCCCGTCGGGGCACAGCAGGAGGCAGCTTCTGGGGTGTTGGTGCCGCAGCAGGAGGATTTGGCCGCGGGCGGCGTTCCACAGCAGTCGGACGCCGGTGCGGGTTCAGGTTGGCAGCAGGGCTTCATGGTCAGGAAAGGCGGCGTTTGTAGAGGGCGACGATTTCCGAAAGGCGCTTGTCGAGTTGCTTCGGATCCTTGGCGGCCGCCTGGACGCAGTGGCGCACGTGGTCCTCCAGCAGCATGGACTCCAGGCCGCGGAGGGCGGCGTGGATCGCGGAAATGGTGTTGAGCACCTCGGTGCAATCCCGGTCTTCCTCGATCATCTTGGCCACTCCCTGCATCTGCCCGCTGATGCGGTTGACCCGGGAAATGATGGGCTTGCGGCCGGCTTCGTCGCGCTTCATGAATATACCAATACCCCCTATAGGTATTACTGCAAGCGGCATTTACCGCCGTTCCGGCGGATTCGATTCTTGAAATCGGAGCCCCGCAGGGGGAGTCTGGCCTGCCGGTCGGGAGAATAATGAGCGGACTCGCCCAACGGTGTGAACCTGCAGCCTCTTGCCCGACCGAACGAGTTTCAAAGCGATGCGCCTCCTCCTGATCGAAGACCACGCCCAGTTGCGGGAAAGCGTGGGCCAATATCTGCGCGAGGCAGGCTACCTAGTGGATGCCGTGGCCACGGGGGACGAAGGCATGTGGGCCGCCAGCGAAGGCGGCTACGATCTGATCCTGCTGGACCTGATGCTCCCGGGCATCGACGGCATGTCCATTCTCCGCAAACTCCGGACCATCGAGAATCCGGTGCATATCCTGGTGATCAGCGCCCGTGATGATCTGGATGATCGGCTTACCGCCTTGGATGACGGGGCGGATGACTATCTGGTGAAGCCATTCCCGCTCGCCGAGATGCTGGCCCGCGTCAGGGCCCTCCTGCGCCGCAGCTTTACCCAGAAGGGTCCCGTGATCCGCCTCGGAACCCTGGAGATCGACCCGATCCGCCGACTGGTACACCGGGGCAAGTCCCTGATCGAGTTGACGGCGTTGGAATACCGCCTGCTGGAGTACCTGGCCTACCGGGCGGGCGAGGTGGTGCCGCGCTCGGATATCTGGGAGCGGGTCTTTGAGGATGGGGAAGGCGGCAAGAGCAACACCATCGACGTTTACATCGGCTACCTTCGAAAAAAACTTTCGGTGAAAGGGGAGGGCGACCTGATCCACACCAAACGCGGCCAGGGCTATATGTTGGAAAGGCCCGCCGTATGAGAGGACCTTCGATCCGCCGCTCCTTGCTGGTGAGGTGCGGGCTGGGCATCGGTGCCCTGCTCTGTCTGCTTTCCGGGGCCGTTTACCTGATGGTGCAGCACAGCCTCTATCGTGAGCTGGATGGCTCCCTCTATGAGGCGATGGATCTGTTGACTCATCAATTGGAGCTGGAGAATGGCGGGATTACTCACGAGTGGCGCGAAAGCATCGACCGTGACCAGCCGGCTTTCCGCGGGGTGGTGTTCGAGTTCTGGGATGAGAAATCCGGTGAGCCCGCCCGTTCTCCCGGGTTGCGCGACTATGATTTGCCGCGGTTCTGTGGTCCGAATGGAGGGTTCGAATTGCGGACCGTGATCCTGCCGAACGGGAATGTGGGACGGGCGCTCGGTCAGCGGATTCTGCCGTTCGTGGCCCCGGATGAGTTGGAGCGGATGAAGGAGAAGAAGGAGATCCTCGACCCGAAATCGTATCCGCACATCCTCGTGGTGGCCCGGGATGCCTCGCCGGTGCGGCGGACACTGATGCGGATGCGGTGGATCTTCGCCGGGGGGACGGTCTTCACGGCGGCCATCGGTTTCCTGCTGGTGAACTGGGCCATCCGCAGCGCACTGCATCCCCTGGAGTTTCTAACCCGCCACGTGCGGGAGCGGTCCGAGCAGCAGCTCGATTCGGCGTTGCCAGTGCCGGGATCCCTACCGTCCGAACTGCGCGACCTGGCGAGAAATTTCGATTCACTGTTAGGCCGCGTGGCCGTGATCCGGCAGCGGGAGCGCGATTTCATCCGGCACGCCGCCCACGAGTTGCGGACCCCAATCGCAGGCTTGCGCGCCACCACCGACCTGGCGCTTTCGCAGGATCGAAGTGCCGAAGCCTATGCCGGACACCTGAAGGCATGTCATCGATCGGCGGTGGAACTGGGTGAATTGGTCCAACGTCTGACCGCGCTGGCCCGGATCGAAAGCACGCCCGCACCGACGGTGCTGATGCCGGTGGATATTGGATCGTTGCTGGCGGAATCGGTGGAGCGTTTCCGGAACGTGGCCACCGCTCGCGGCCTTGGCATCCACATGCCCGAGCCTGGCCAGATCCCGATGGCGAAAGCGGATCCCACCTTGCTGCGCATCGTCTTCACCAATCTATTGGACAACGCGACGACCTATTCAGCGGACGGTGGTCAGATTGTGATTTCCACCCGGGTGGACGAACAGCATCTGGAGATCACGTTCTCGAACCCGGTCACGCAGCTTCCGGAGGACCCGGAGCGGCTGTTTGAGCCCTTGTTCCGGCATGATGATTCCCGCCATGACGCCAGCTCGCATCTCGGGATCGGTCTGACGCTCAGCCGTGATGCCGCCGTGGCGATGAACGGCACGCTGAAAGCCTGCCAAGCCACCCCCCCGGATCGGATCGAATTCGCCCTATCTCTTCCGATCTGAGGCGAATAGCGCCGTCCTCACCGGGCTCTCATGGTCGAGCTGCTAGGTTGGCACCAATGATGCCATCCGCGACCGTTGCCGCGCCGGGGAAAACCCGCTCCCACCTGGGGCTATTGCTGGGATTCCTCCTGATCTGCCGGGTGATCCTGATGATCGCCGCGCCTCACACGGATACGTCGGAATCTCGCTACGCGGAGATCGCCCGCAAGATGGTCGAGACAGGAGACTGGGTGACCCTCCAGTTCGACTACCATGTGCCGTTCTGGGCGAAGCCACCTCTCTCGATCTGGATGTCGGCGGCGGGCATCAAGCTGTTCGGGGCGAATGAATTCGGCTCGCGCGTTTTCATCTTCTGCGGAGCTCTTGGGGTTCTGGCGATGGTGGCGCGACTGGGCCGGCGTGAGGGCGGAAGGACCACCGGTTTGGCGGCAGCCGCCCTGTTGATGGGCATGCCGTTGTTTTTTTACTGCTCGGCGGCGGTGATGACGGACCTGGCGTTGCTGATCGGCACGACGATGGCGATGGAGGGATTCCGCAGTGCCGTGGCGCGCGGTTCCCGCCGGGATGGATACTGGCTATTTCTGGGTCTGGCGATCGGGCTGTTGGCGAAGGGGCCGCTGGTCCTGGTGATGGCGGGAGCGCCGATCGGTGGCTGGATGCTGTTGACGGGCAATTGGAAGAAGTCATGGCAGGCGGTGCCATGGATCACGGGCACACTGCTGATGCTGGCTCTGGCGGTGCCGTGGTATCTGATGGCCGAGCACCGCACCCCGGGCTTTCTCGATTACTTTCTGGTTGGAGAGCACTGGAAACGATTCACGGTCAAGGGGTGGAAGGGTGATCTATACGGAAACGCACACGCCGTCGCTCCCGGCATGATCTGGGTGTATTTTCTGGCGGGCACCTTTCCCTGGTGCTTCGGGTTCCTAGCGCTGCCCTTCAGTCGCTGGCGGGAACTCCGGAGGTGGGCTCTGGCCGATGAAGCGCGAGGGCTCTATCTGGTACTGTGGGCCGCTTGGCCCTTGGTGTTCTTCACCACCGCCCGGAATATCATTCCCACCTATCCGCTTCCGGCGCTCCCGGCGCTGGCCTTGTTGCTGGCAGAGATCCTGGTGCGCCGGCCGGCGCTTTTCTGGAAGCGTCCGAATCCCCTGCACCCGCTGCTGATCACGGCCTGCGGGCTGATGATGATCGGCACGATGGCGATTACCTTCGTTTGCCCGGATGTTTCGCCGAAGGTTTCCGCGCGTGACCTGATTCACCGTTACCAACGTGAGCGCCAGCCCGGAGACAGGCTATTGTACTATGGCCCGCGCCGCTACTCCGCCGAGTTTTACTCCGGCGGCAGCGTGGATCATACCGCGTCCATTCCCGAAATCGAGGCGCGGTTGGCCGCTCCCGGACGGCTGTTTTTTGTCATGCCGGATGAGTACATGCCAGCCACCCTGCGCGCGCGGTTCCGGCCTATCGCGAAATCGGGACCGGAGACCCTTTATGTGAAGCGCGCGGAGGAATGCCCGGCCGTTCCCGAAGTGGACCGCCGGGGTTCTGCTTCCAATGCGCCGACGGGATCGATTACCCCGCCGTGATGTGCCAGTCGTTTGGAGTGGCGGTTGCGATCCTGGTTTGCTAGGTTTCGCGTATCGGGAATCCGATTCACCATGGACAAATCGGTCACCAGACGGACGCTCAAGGAATTCAGGGATCGGGAAAATCCCTGGAAAAGCCGCAGTTACGAGGAGCGCCTCAACGCCATGGCGGTGATTTGCGGAACCAGCCAGAATCATGGATCAACTGAATCAGGATTTTCTCGAATTTATCGGATTTCTCGAGGAGGAGTCCGTTGATTACCTCATCGTTGGCGGTTACGCCGTTGGGGTTCACGGGTTTCCCCGCTATACGGGTGACATCGATTTTTTCGTCGCGGTTAGCGCCGAAAACGCGGTTCGCTTGATGCGGGTCTTTGAGCGGTTCGGCTTTGGCGACATCGGGCTTTCACCGGCTGATTTTCTTGAAGAGAATTTCGTGGTCGAGATCGGCCGGGAGCCGCGAAAGATCCAGGTGCTCACGGGAATCGACGGAGTCCAATTCGCTGAATGTTATCTCAACCGGGTGGAGGTGCCCTACCAGGACTTCCAGCTCAAGGTCATTGGGAGAGAGGACCTGATCCGAAACAAAGCCGCTTCCGGGCGGCCTAAAGACCGGATCGATTTGATCGAGCTCGAAAAGAGCTGAGATAAGAGAGCTGCCGGGTTCCTGACATTGACCCGGCTCCCAAAGCTTGGGGGTTTCCAAACTGCCGGGAATGCGCCACGTTCCCGGCGATCCATGGCGAAACCCGAACCCGCATCCCGCAGCGACGCTCCCCCATGGGAGTCCGACAAGAGCGCCTCCGCCGGCAAGCGGCTGCGGCGCATGATTCCCTGGCTCATCGGTCTCGCGCTCATCGGGCTCATCGCCTGGGGGTTGAAGCCGAAGCCCGTGGAGATCGAGGCCGGGGCGGTGACGAGGGGACCGCTGACCGTGCAGGTTTCGGAAGAAGGCAAAACCCGCATCCGCAACCGCTATGTGGTGGCCGCGCCGGCTGCAGGCCGGATGCGGCGGGTGGAATTGAAGCCCGGAGATGAAGTGAAGGCGGGCGTGACGCTGCTGACCGCCATCGAGCCGGTGGCGGCTCCGCTGCTCGATCCACGGGCACGCATCCAGGCGGATGCCGTGGTGGCCACCCGTGAGGCGGCCAGCCGCCAGGCGAAGGAGTCGCTGGATGCGGCGCGGGCTTCCTTGAAGCTGGCGGAGGAGGATCGCGCCCGGGTGCGGTCGGTGCAGATGCCCGGCTCGATTTCCAAGAGTGATCGCGACCGGGTGGAGAGCGATGCCACGGTCAAGGCGGCCCAGGTACGGGCGGCGGAGTTCGCCGTGCAGGTGGCTGACTACGAACTCGCACAGGCGAAGGCTGCCATCGCCCGCCCCGAGCCCAATGCCGCAGGAAACCTGGTCGAGGTGAAATCCCCGGTCTCCGGACGGGTGCTGAAGGTCATGCAGGAGAGCGAGATGATCGTGACCCCTGGCACCCAGATCGTGGAAGTAGGGGACCCGCAGGATTTGGAAATCGAGGCGGAAATCCTGTCCCGCGACGCGGTGACCATTCAGCCCAATGACACGGTCCTGGTGGAGCAATGGGGCGGCGAAGCTGCGCTGAAAGCCCGCGTGCGCCGCGTGGAACCGGCGGCGTTCACAAAAGTCTCGGCCCTTGGGGTGGAGGAGCAACGGGTGATCGTCCTCAGCGACCTGATCGATCCTCCGCCTGCGGCCAAGGCCCTGGGTGACCGCTACCGGGTGGAGGTGCGGGTGGCTGTCTGGCATCGGGACGATCTGCCGGTGATTCCAGCCGGAGCCTTGTTCCGGGAAGGGAATGCTTGGAAGACCTTCGCCCTGCGGGAAGGAAAGGCGCGGTTGGTCACCCTTCAGGTCGGCCATACCGATGGCCGTCTGACCGAGGTGGTTTCCGGCCTTGAGCCGGGGGACGAGGTGCTGTTGCATCCGCCGGACGCCGTGAAAGATGGCACCCCCGTGCGAAAACGGGAGGGCTCCTGATCCTGATTCGCAGACAATTCCGGCCCCGGGTTTCGTTGTCCACCTATCCCATCCGCTGGATTCCCCACCTATGAAATCGTATTTCTCGCCCCTTCCTGCCCTTGCCGCGCTGGTAGCGTCGTTCTCACCCGCCATGGTCTCCGCCAAAGCCGATCCCCAGGTGGAGGCCGCCGTGCAGTCCGTTTATCCGGCCCTGGTGCGGATCCATGTGGTGTCCGAAGAAGGTGGCGGCGGCCGCATGCAGAAGATGCGGGCCAGCGGGTCCGGCACGATCATTCACCCGGACGGTTACATTCTCACCAACCACCACGTGGCCGGCCGCGCCACCCGCATCGTCGTGCGCCTGGCGGACCGGCAGGAAGTGCGTGCCACCCTGATCGGCACCGATCCGCTCGCCGACCTGGCCATTCTCAAGATCGACAAGAAGGATCTGCGCGACCCGAACGGGCCGCTGCCGGTGGCGAAATTCGGCGACAGTTCCGCTCTGGAAGTGGGTGACACGGTGCTGGCCATGGGCAGCCCGGCGGGCATTTCGCAGTCGGTGACGCAGGGGATCGTGGCGAATACGGAAATGATCGCTCCCGGCGGCTCGATGCGGCTCGACGGCGAGTCGGTGGGCGAACTGGTGCGCTGGATCGGCCATGACGCCGTCATTTTTCCGGGCAATTCCGGTGGGCCTCTGGTGAACCTGAAAGGCGAAATCATCGGCGTGAACGAAGTCGGCATCGGCAGTCTCGGCGGCGCGATCCCCGCCAACCTGGCGCGCAAGGTGGCGGATGAGTTGATCGCCAATGGCAAGGTCCGCCGAAGTTGGTCGGGGCTTATCGCTCAGCCGCTGCTGAAGTCCAGCAAGGCCACCGCGGGGGTGCTCATCGGCGGTGTGATCGGTGGCTCACCTGCCGAAACCGCAGGCCTGAAGGCCGGAGACCTGGTCACGAAGTGCAATGGCACCGCGATCATTGCCTCACGCGCGCCGGAGGACATTCCCGTTTTCAATCGCCTGGTGCTGGAATCTCCGGTTGGGTCGGTGGTGGAGCTGGAAGGTCTGCGCGATGACAAGCCAATGACCTGGAAGCTGACCACCATCGAGCGGGAACCTGCCGAGCCGAGGGAGCAGGAACTGCTGTCCTGGGGCATCACCGCACGCGACCTGACCCAGCTTGCGGCGAAGGAATTCCACCGCGCCGACAATCGCGCCGTGGTCGTGCAGAGCCTGCGCGCCGGTGGCGCGGCTGCGGATTCGAAGCCTTCCATTGTACCGGGTGACCTGCTGGTGGAAGTCGCCGGCCAGCCGGTGGCGAACACGGCTGATCTGATCCGTGTGAGCGCGGAGATTACCAAAGACAAGACCGAGCCGGTACCGGTGCTCGTTTCCTACGAGCATGACGGACGCAACTACCTGACGGTGGTGAAAATCGGCCCCGAGCCGGACCCGGACAAGCCCGGTTTGGTCCGCAAGGCATGGATCGGTCTCGACACCCAGGTGATCTCCAATGACCTCGCCTCCGCTCTCGGCATCAGCGGTTCGAAGGGTGTGCGCATCACCCAGGTACATCCCGGCAGCGATGCCGAAAAGGCCGGCCTGAAAACCGGCGACCTGCTGCTGAAGCTCGATGGCACGGTGATTCCCACGTCCCGTCCGGAGGACTCGGACATTTTCAATTCGCTGATCCGCCAGTATCACATCGGCAGCGAGGTGGCCTTCACCGTCCGCCGCGGCAAGGAAGACATGGTCATCAAGGTGCCACTCGTGGCCAGCCCGGAAGGGACCTCCGAATTGGCCTCTCATAACAGCGAGGTGCTCGAGTTCACCTCGCGGGATCTGGGTCAGGCCGACCGCGTCCGCGAAAAACTTCCCGATGATCTGAAAGGCGTGTTCGTGACCGGCGTTACCAGCTCCGGATGGGCGGCCCTCGGCGGCCTCAGCGGTGGTGACATCCTGCTTTCCCTCGATGGCAAGCCGGTGGACAGCATCGCCACGCTCAAGACCATCCTTGAAGATCTCCAGAAAAC
>Ga0265327_10003673_pt1 | contig 14377 bp, 14 predicted proteins | sample 41621metaG_FD_202089 | JGI IMG/M metagenome (GOLD analysis project Ga0265327, IMG submission 202089) | Rhizosphere microbial communities from Carex aquatilis grown in University of Washington, Seatle, WA, United States - 4-16-21 metaG | ecosystem: Host-associated > Plants > Roots > Rhizosphere... | reverse complement strand
CCACGGCCCGCACGCCCTCGATGCTGTGCTGGGTCTCGGGATCCGGCGCGGCGAGGGCCGGCATAGCCGAGGTGAGGGCCAGCAAAGACAGGACGACGAAGGTGCGGATCATGGAGAGTCTCCCGGAACAGGCCAGGCACCGCCTTGCCCGCTGATCATGCCGCAATTGCGGCCACCCGCGCGGCCAGCGCCCGGTTGGTCGCCTCATAGGCCGGTACGAAATCCCGGGCGATCTGCGCCTTGGTGAACGTCGCCGCGATCAGCCCGCCGAGATCCTCACCATGCAGCAGGCGGGTTCCTCCGGCGACCGGCTCCAGCGTGAAGTGGTGCCGACCATGGAACAGCAGCGGCACGGAGCCCGACCAGGCCAGGGCCCGCCCGGGGTCACAGGTGGTAAGCGTCACGGTCTGGTCGATGGTTCCACCGGGTCGGGCCAGGTTCAAGAAGGTCATCCGGATCCGTTCGCCTGGCCTGGCCTCCCCTGCGGCGCGGATGTTCAGCGGGTTCCACGCCGCATAGCTCCCGAAATCGGCCAGCACCGCCCAGACCTTGTCCGGCGCCGCCGGGATTAGCGCCTCGGTGAGGATTTTCGGCATGCCGCTTCGCCCTACTCGTTTTGGGGAACGTCACTTTGGCGAAGATTACCCCCTCACGAAAGCTTGATCCGCGGCCCAACGGCGCATAATGCTGACGCCTGTCCATCGGCTGATTCCGGCGCCGTCGTGGCTTCGGATCTCACTCGGACATCTCGGGAGAGAAACCAAATGAAGACTGTCGCCCTGACCATCGTGGCCCTGGCCGCCGCCGCCTCGCTCGCCGCCTGCAGCAAGCCGAAGGAAGCCGCCCCGGCCGCCGACTCCGCCGCTCCGGCCGCTGCCGAAGCCGCCGCTCCCGCCGCCGCCGCTGACGCGGCCCCGGCCGCCGCCGCCGCCGCTGCTCCGGCCGCTGCTGAAGCCGCTGCTCCGGCCGCCGCTGCCGCCGCTGCTCCGGCCGCCGCCGCCATGGCGCCCGAAAAGAAGAAATAAGAACACGCGTTCCCGGGCGACCGCCCGGGCAACGATCTTCTGGGAAAAGCCGCCTTCGGGCGGCTTTTCTTTTGGGCGCGTCGGCTTGATCGCGAGCCCGGAACAGGACAGTCATCAGGGCTTGCCGGGCCCGCGGCCGGGCCGCGTCTGGAGCAGGAACCCCATGGCTGACGCAGCATCGCAAGCCCCCTGGGACCAGGACTTCCTTCCCCCCGCCCCGCGCTGGCAGGGCGCGAGCCAGGCCTTGCTGCGGGACGCCTCTGATCCCTGGGTGACGGCCTTCGAGGCCGATCCCGACCACAATTTCAGCCCCGACTATGCCGACACCCGCGCCTGGTTCGACCGGCTGGAGGCCGCCTGCCCCTGGATCCGGCTGGAAGTGTTCGGAACCTCGCCGGAGGGACGGCCGGTCTATGCGGTGATCGTCAGCAAGGACGGCGCGGCCTTCGCGCCGGACAAGCCGGTGCTGCTGGCCCAGGCCGGCATCCATCCCGGCGAGATCGACGGCAAGGACGCGGGCATGATGCTGCTCCGCGACATCGCCTTCTACGGCAAGGACAGCCTGCTTGACCGGGTGAACCTGATCCTCGTGCCGATCCTCAGCGTCGACGGCCACGAGCGGGCCTCAGCCTGGTCCCGCCCGAACCAGCGGGGCCCGCGGATCCAGGGCTGGCGCAACACCGCCACCAACCAGAACCTCAACCGCGACTTCATGAAGCTCGACCAGCCGGAGATGCAGGCCGTTCGCAGCCTGCTGAACCGTTATCGGCCAGACCTCTATGTGGACATCCACGTCACCGACGGCATGGATTACCAGTACGACCTCACCTACGGCTACAATGGCGAGGACGGGGTCTGGTGCCGCTCGCCGGCCATCGCGGCCTGGCTGGACGCGGTCCTGAAGCCCGGGATCAACCGCAGCCTGGAGGCCGAGGGCCATATTCCCGGCGAGCTGGTGTTCGGCCTGGACGAACAGGACCCCAGGGCCGGTCTGTCAGACGGCGGACTGGGCGAGCGGTTTTCCAACGGCTGGGGCGCCGCCGCCCATGTGCCTACGATCCTGATCGAGAACCACAGTCTGAAGCCGCATGCCCAGCGGGTGCTGGCCACCTATGTATTCCTGGAGACCGCCCTGAAGCTCCTGGCCGCCGAGGGGCAGGGCCTGCGCGCCGCCATCGCGGCGGACCGGGCCGAGCGGCCGGACCCCGTGCTGGCCAATTTCATCCCCGCCGCCGAGCCGTCCAGGACGCGGGTGTTCAAGGGCATCCGCTACGAGACCTATGACAGCCCGGCCTCCGGGCGGCGCGAGGTGCGCTGGCTGGGGGAAGCCGACCCGGAGCCCTGGCGCCTGCCGTTCTTCGGCTCTCGCCCGACCCTGATGCTCCACCGCCCCGCCGCCTACTGGGTCCCCGGCTATCGGGGCGACCTGATCGACCGCCTGGCCCTGCATGGCGTGGAGCTGACCCGGCTGGCGGCGCCCGCCACGGTGGCCGTTGAGATGCTGCGCCTCAAGGATCCGAAGCTCGCCGGGACGGCGGCCGAGGGCCATGTGGCCGTCACCGTCATTGAGGTCAGCCCGGAGCGCCGCGACTGGACCTTCCCGGCCGGCTCGGCGCGGATCTCCACCGACCAGCCCCTGGGCGACCTTGTGGTCCTGCTGCTGGAGCCCCAGTCCAGCGAGAGCTTCTTCTCCTGGGGCATGATCCCGGAGGTGCTGACCCGGGTGGAATATATCGAGCCCTACGCCATCGCCCCCCTCGCCGACCGGATGCTGGCCGCCGATCCAAGCCTCAGGGCCGAGTTCGAGGCCCGCCTGGCGGCCGAGCCTGACTTCGCCGCCAATGCGGCCGCCCGCCTCGCCTGGTTCTACGAACGCACCCCGTTCTACGACGACCGCTACCTGCTCTACCCGATCGCGCGGGAGGTGTGATGGGCTGCTAAGCCCCACGCCCCCATCTCCTGCGGTCGAGGCCGCCTCCCTTCCCCCGCACCGTGGGGGAAGTGGCCCGACGGCGCCTTCGCCGGAGGGTCGACGGGGGTGCGTAACCTGAAATGCGAGGGCGCGTCAGACTCGTACCCCCATCGTCCTTCGCCGCTTTCAGCGTCTCAGGACACTTCCCCCACCACGTGGGGGAAGCGAACAGGCCGCCAGCCTGACCCCGCCAGCCGCCGTTGACCAATCCGACGCGGCAGCGCACCCTCTCCGCATCGTTCACCGCGCCTCGCGGTGGGCCGCGGTACCGCCGCGGTGGATTGAACGTCCTGGAAAGCCCAGGGCGCGATATCTGCCGCGGGGCGTCATCCTCCAGGAGACGCAGATGCCAGGGCCGCTTAACTCGCAACAGCTTGAAGAATTCGATCGCCGCGGCGTCCTGCGCATGCCCGGCCTGCTTTCCGCGGCACGGGTCCAGCGCGCCGGCGACTATGTGCGCCAGCGGCTGGAAGCAGTGGGCCTCTGGCGCGACGGGGAGTGGCGCCTTGACGCCGTGCCCCGGCCGCAATGGCCCGACACCGGCCTGAAAACGTCAAAAGTGATCGGCAACAAGCATCCCGATGTGGACGCCCTGCTGGACGAGCCCGGCCTGTGCGCCGCCGTGGACCAGCTGCTGGACGGGCGGGCCTTCGACCGCGCCATCTATCCGCGGCCCCAGTTGCTCTTCACCCTGCCCAATGCGGACGTCTGGACGCTGCCAGCGGGCTGGCACGTGGATGGTCCGCGCCTGGCCAGCGGACGCCGCCCCGGTGTGCAGCTGTTCGCCTGCCTCGATACCGTGCAACCCCGCGGCGGGGGCACGATGGTGATCGCCGGCTCGCATCGCCTGCTGAACGACGGCCAGGCCGTCAAGGCCAGGGAACTCAGGCGCCTGCTGTGCCGCGACCCCTGGTTCCGCGAGCTCTACTCCACGGCTTCAGTCGACCCAGGACCGCGCCTGCGGCTCCTGGACCAGCCCCACCTCGTGGATGGGATCGAGCTTGAGCTGCTGGAACTCTGCGGCGCGCCAGGCGACGCCTGGCTGATGGATCTGGGCGTCCTGCATTCGATCACCCCCAACGCCACTGCGCGTCCGCGCATGATGGCCACCCACCGCTTCATACCCGAGGACCTGACTCAGGAGCTGGCGGAAACCTTTGGCTGGCGGCCCTAGCCTTCCGTGTCCACCGAGGCCTGCATGGCCGGCGCATAGCGCGGGCCGGCGACGGTGGTCTCGTTCACCAGGGTCTCCAGCCTGGTCACCACCTCGGCCGAAAGGGTCACCCCGTCGGCGGCGGCGTTCTCCGCCATATGGTCGGGATTGGTGGTGCCGGGGATCGGCACGATGATCGGATCCTTCTGCAGCAGCCAGGTCAGGCACAGCTGGGCCGGCGTGCAACCCGCCTCCTTCGCCAGGGCGGCGAAGGCGGCATAGAGCTTCAGATTGGCCTGGAAGGCCTCCCCCTGGAACCTGGGCATGCCCGTCCGGAAGTCCCCCTCGGTGAGCTTGGCGGCGTCCATCACCCCGCCCGCCAGGAAGCCCCGGCCCACCGGCGAGAAGGCCACGAAGGCCACGCCCAGCTCGCGGCAGGCGTCCAGCACCGCGATCTCCGGATTGCGGGTCCAGGGCGAATACTCGGTCTGCAGGGCGGCGATCGGGTGAGTGGCGTGCGCCCGGCGCAGGGTCGGCGCGGAGACCTCGGACAGACCAATCGTGCGGATCTTGCCCTCCGCCACCAGCTCGGCCAGCGCGCCCACGCTCTCCTCGATGGGCACGCGCTTGTCCCAGCGGTGCAGGTAATAGAGATCGATCACATCGGTCTTCAACCGCCGCAGGCTGTCCTCGCAGGTGGCCTTCAGCACCTCGGGACGGCCGTTCAGCTCCCGGCGATCGCCGATGGAGAGCCCGCACTTGGAGGCCAGGGTGAATTCCCCGCGCCGGTCGCCCAGCACCTCTCCCACCAGGGTCTCATTGTGGCCCAGCCCATAGACCGCGGCGGTATCCAGAAAGGTGTAGCCCGCGTCCAAGGCGCCCTTGAGCACCCGTTCGGCCTGCTCCCTGGGCGGCGGCGGCCCGTAGGCATGGCTGAGGCTCATGCAACCCAGGCCGATGGCGGAGACGGAGAACGGGCCGAGAGGACGTTTGTGCATGAGGAGCTCCGAAAGGATGCAGCCGCAATGGTCCGAACCCGGGCCGCAGGTCAAGCGCCCGTTCGGCGCACCGTTCCCTGACCCAGGGGAAACGTCCTAGGGTCAACCGAAAGGAGTCCCCCATGGCTGACGACGCCCAAAAGCCCATCCCGGCCCCAACGCCGGTCCTGGCCCTGACTCCGCTCAATCCTGTGTTCCGCGAAGACCCCTATCCCCTGCTGGACGCCCTGCGCGAACATCACCCGGTGATGCGCGACGAGGCGGCCGGAGTGTTCTTCCTGACCCGGCACGAGGATGTCCGGGCGGTGCTCACCGACCTCAGCCTGTGGCGCCATCCCTCCCACGCCGAGGAAGCCGCCGTGCTGACGCGCCGGTCCCTCGAGCCGGTGGAGGGCATGGACCCCAATGCGTCGCGCAATCCCTCCATCCTCAATCTCGACGATCCCGACCACGCCCGGGTGCGGGGCCCGCTCGCCCAGGCGCTCTACAAGCGCGCCGCCCGCTTCCGGCCTGAGGTGGAACGCATCGTCGACGAGGCCCTGGACGCCGTAGCCGGCGAGGCGAGCTTCGATCTGATGTCGCGGTTCGCCCTGCCGATCCCCATCGACGTCATCGCCGCGATCCTCGGGGTCTCCCATGACCGCCTGGCCGAGTTCCGCGACTGGTCCGAGGGGGTGATCCAAGGGCTCAATCCGCTTCGCACCCCTGAGCAGACCGCTCATATGCTGCGGGCCGGCGCGGCGCTTCGCGACCACATGGCCGGCATGCTGGCCGCCCGCCGCGCGACGCCGCAGGACGATCTGGTCACCGACATGGTGCAGATCCAGGCGGCCGGCGCGGAGCTCACCGACGATGATCTGATCACCAATCTCAACGCCTTGCTGGTGGCCGGCAATCTCACCACCACCGACCTGATCGGCAATGCGGTGCGCCTGTTCCTCACTCACCCGGAGGAGCTGGCCAAGCTCCACGCCGATCCCGGCCTGATCGCCGCGGCGGTGGAGGAGACCCTGCGTTTCGAGCCGCCGGTGGATATCACAGGCCGCATCGCCTCCCACGAGCTGGCGCCCAGCGGCTGCCCGATCCACGCCACCCAGTCGATGCTGCTCTCCCTGCGCGGCGCCAATCGCGACCCGGACGTGTTCGACGATCCCAACCGGTTCGACATCACCCGCAAGAAGAGCCCCCATGTCGCCTTCGGCGGCGGCGCCCATATCTGCATCGGCGCACCCCTGGCCCGGCTGGAGGCCCAGGTCGCCCTCGGCCGGCTGTTCGCCCGGTTCCCGAACCTGCGGCTGGCCGAGCCCGACGCGCCGCCCCAGTGGCGCACCCTGCCCTTCTTCCGCGGCCTCGAGCGGCTGGAGGTCATTCCCGGCTGACGGGTCGGGCGCGCCATTCATCGGCAATTTACCCGGTAAAGCCATAAGCGGAACACGCGTTCCGTGTACCTGGGGGAATCCGATGTCGAACCTTGCCCGCGCCGCGCGCGTGCTCACCATGCTCGCGGCCGCGCTCACTGCGGCGGGCTGCGCCACGGTCACCCGCGGCTCCAGCCAGGCCTGGACGGTCGCCAGCGAACCCTCCGGCGCGACGGCGCAAAGCTCTGACGGACATAGTTGCCCGTCCACCCCCTGCACCTGGACGCTGCGCCGCAAGTCGTCCTTTCACGTCACCATCACCAAGCCCGACTACCAGACCGCCGAGACGGACGTGTCGCCCCGGGTGTCGCGGGCCGGGGGCACGGCCTTCTTCGGCAATGTGCTGATCGGCGGCCTGATCGGCATGGGCGTGGACGCCGGAACCGGCGCCATGCTCGACCTCACGCCCAACCCCCTGGTGGTGAAGCTCGAGCCCCGGCGCTTCGCCGCGGCGTCCCAGCCCTATCCGGCGAGCCTGGCCGCCCCGCCGCCGCCAGCCGTCCGGTACGCTGCTCCGCGGGAGGTCCGTCCGCTCCTCTCCGCGCGGCCAGCTGACCCGGGCCCCGCAGCGTCCCAGCGGTCGCGCCTCATCGGCCCGATCTATCTCTACGACCTCTGGGTCCCGCCGGAGGAGATCGCGCAACTTCAGCGCGCCACCTCCGCCATTCGTGGGGTCCAGCAGGTTGGGGTCAGTCCCACCCCCTCGGGCGCCCAGAGCCTGATGGTCGCCGTGGCCCCGGCCCAGACCGTCACCGCGCGCCTGGAGATCGAGCGCCTGCTGGGCGAGTTCGACGACCAATTCCATCGGGTGCAGTAGCGCCCAGCCACTGGCCGCACTAGGCTCCCTCCAGGACAGGGAGGGAACGTCCATGGCACTGAAGGTGGTGGGCTCGGGACTGGGCCGCACGGGCACCATGTCGCTGAAGCTGGCGCTGGAACAGCTGGGCCTCGGCCCCTGCCACCATATGGTGGAGGTGTTCATGCATCCCGAGAGTGTGCCGCTCTGGGTCGAGGCCGGCCATGGCCCCGGCGACTGGGACAGGATTTTCGACGGTTATCAGTCGATGGTGGACTATCCGGGCGCCCGCTTCTGGCGCGAGATCGCCGACCACTATCCGGACGCCAAGGTGCTGCATTCCGTCCGCGACCCGGACCGGTGGTTCGAGTCGACCCAGGAGACCATCTTCGCCCCCGGCTCGGCGGTGGATTCGGGCCCGGGCCCGATGCGCGCCTTTTTCGATGTGGTGTCGGCGGGTATCGCCGGCCGTCTGCACGACCGTGACTTCATGATCGACCACTTCAACCGCCACACCGAGGCGGTGAAGGCCGCGATCCCGGCCGACCGGCTGCTGGTGTTCGACGTCAAGCAGGGTTGGGAGCCGCTCTGCGCCTTCCTGGGCGTGCCGGTTCCCGACACTCCCTTCCCGCGGGAGAACAGCCGCGAGGAGTTCAAGGCGCGCATTGCGGGGTCGGCTCGGCCGGGCGGCGCGCCGGACCCGGAACAGATCCGCCAGATGATGGAAAAGGCCAAGGGCGGGCACTGATCCTTGCGCCAGGCCAAACCCCTGCGTTCGAATGGCGCTGGATGAGGGCCATGGGGGAACTTGTCGCTCCGGTCCCTCGGCCGCTATGGCAGCGGGCCGCACCGTTCCTACCGGCCGCCGCCGCCGCTGCGGTCGCCCGGTTACCCAGCCCGCTGACGCCGCAAGATGTCGTTGTGGCCGCAGCCGGCCTATTGTTGGTCGGTGGCCTGCTCGCCCAGGCGATGGATGGCCACCGCCGAATTCGGCCCCTGCAGAGGCTTCTGGCCCTGGACGCCGGTGTCGCCGCCGGACTGCTGCTCACCCTGCCGCCGCCCCTTCGCGATCGGGTGCTGGCGTCGCCAGGCGCTGCGGCCGCCTTCGCCCTGGCCATCGGGGTCCATCTGGCTTGGGCGGTGTCCCGCGCCATCCGGCTGGCGCCCCGAACCCCTGCCGGGTTCCGCAATCGAGCTGAGGCCTTCCTCGCCGAATTGCTGCCCGCCCGGGTCGCCGGCCTCGCCGCGGCCGAGCTGGATGTCCTGCGCTATGCCCTGGTCTGGGGCATGCGGCCGGACATTCCGCACGGCGCGCAGGCCTTCACCTATCATCGAACGACGCGGCCGATCTTCTGGACCCTCGTCGTGGTTTCCCTGGTGGAGCTAGGCCTGACCCACCTGCTGGTGGGCCTGGCTGCGCCGAAGGCCGGGTGGATGGCCCTGGCCCTCACGGAACTGGGCCTCATCTACCTCTTGGGGGCGGGGAATTCCCTGGCCAAACGCCCAATCCTGCTGACCGCCACCGACCTTGATATCCGCACCGGCGTCCTCATCGAGGCCCGGATTCCACTGACCCGGATCGCCCGGGTTCGCCAGGTGGCGGATGCTGGCGATTTGAAGCGCCCCGGGTTCCTCAAGGCCTCCCTGCTGGCCTATCCCAATGTGCTGATCGAGATCACCGAGCCGGTGTCGGCCGCCGTTGCGTTCAAGAGGCCGCGTGCGGTCACCACCATCGGCGTCCACCCCGACGACCCGGCCGCCTTCGTCGCGGCGGTCGTCAGGGCGAAGACCGGCGGCTGAATCCGGCTCAGGCCATCGCGCCCCGACGGCGCCGGCGCACCGCCTGACCGGCCATGCCGAGCCCCACGAGTATCAGGGCCCAGGTCGTGGGCTCAGGCACGGCGACGCCGCTGGTCAGATTGGAGCTGAAGCTGAGGCTGAACTCCGGATGATCCGCCAGGAACAACGGATCGATGGCGATGACCGGATCGGCATACGAGCTATAGGCGCCGTCCTTGTAGACCGTGCCATTGGCGAAGATGTCGATCCAGTTGATGACCCCGGTGAGGCTGCTGAAGCTATCGCTCAGGAAGGCGCTTGAGGGCAGGTCCCCGCAGCCGAGGCCATAGCCGACCGTGGAGCAGGCATAGAAGGCGCGCCCCGCATAATCGATCGCGGCATGGGCCTCGGCCCGAGCGCCGCTCGCCGCCGCGGACACATATCCCCTGATGGTCAGAGGCACGAACACGTCGGCCGGCCCGTTGACCACGAAGGCATAGATCACCGTGCCGCTGGAATCGGCCGCGGCCTGGCCGGACGCCGATGCGGTCGCGGTCGCCACCAGGCTCGCGCTGGTGGTGGCCGTCGCGTCCCAGCACCCGAAGTCAGTCACACAGTCCTGGTTGTGGACGGCGCCGAAGGCGTCCTGCCAGGTTTCATTGGCGTACATGTGCCCCTGGGCGTCGGGAGCCGCCGTGGTGGCGTTAGCGGCGGTGGTCGTGAGGCAAGTCCCGACCAGGGCGGCGGTCAGGACCAGCGAACCTCGCCGGCCGGCCCGACGGGCCCGGCCAAGCGCCGGCGATGCGGCGAAACCTGTAATGGATACTGACACGCGCGAACTCTCCCTGTCGGCCGGAACCTGGCCACAGGCTCGGCGATAGCAGGCGCCGAGAGGCTCGCCTGTAGACGGGGTGTGAACGCGCTCCCGCTGCGCCTACTCCTCCCCGAGTCCCCGCACGAACGCCGGCAGCCACGGATTGCGGCCCGGCTTCATCCGTTCGGCGCGGTAGATGTGGCCGAGGTCCGCATAGGCGCGGTCGAAGCTCTTGTTGACGATGACGTAGTCGTACTCACTCCAGTGCTGGATCTCCTCCTTGCCCAGGGCCAGCCGGCTGAGGATCACGGCCTCGGAGTCCTGGGCCCGGGCATGCAGCCGGCGCACCAGGTCCGGCCAGGACGGCGGCAGGATGAAGACCCGCACGCTGTCGTCGGGGACGGCGGTGGCCACCTGCTCGGCGCCCTGCCAGTCGATGTCGAACAGCACATCCTTGCCCGCCGCCAGCGCCTCCATGACCGGCCCCTTGGGGGTGCCGTAGCGCTTGCCGTTGACCATGGCCCATTCCAACAGCTCGCCGCCGGCGATGAGCGCGTCGAACCGGGGTTCGTCGACGAAATAGTATTCCCGCCCCTCCTCTTCCCCCGGCCGCGGCGCGCGGGTGGTGGCCGAGATGGACAGGGTCAGGTCCCCGTGGTCGGACACCAGACGTCGCGACAGGGAGGTTTTGCCTGCCCCGGCGGGACTGGAGATCAGCAGCAGCAGGCCGCGCCTCTGGGTCTCCCAGGGCTTGGCGTCATGGTCTTGGGCGGTGGCGGTCATGCAGGGTCCCGGCTCGGCTGCCCCTGCCTAGCCGCCCGCGCCGCCGAACGCCAGAGGGGGCGGCGCCTGGGTTGAGGGGATCGGCGAGCGCGCCCGGCGACGCGCCTCGCCATCCGATGGCGGCGTATCGTATAGCCGGAGGGAACGAGGTGATCCGTGGGCGACGACGATCCGCCGGCAAACGATCTGGACGAGGCCGTGAGCCTGTGCGCCTGGACCCCCAGCTGGGCGGGACAGGCTGTATCGGAGGCGGCGCTAATCTCCGGCCAGCTCGGCGATGATACCGCAATCGAGCATATCGGCAGCACGGCCATCCCCGGCCTGATCGCCAAGCCGGTGCTGGACCTGATGGTCGGGGCGGCCAGAGCCAAGGATATCGACCGCTTCGCCGGCCGCCTGGCGTCCGTCGGGTGGACAGACCTTGGAGAGGCCGGCGTCCAGAGACGACGCCACCTGCGTCAGCGATCTGGCGCGGCCGTCAATGTCCACATCGTGATTGTCGGTGGCCCGCACTGGACCAACAATTTGCTCGTGCGCAACTTCCTTCGCGCCCACCCGGCCGAAGTGGATGCCTATGCCGCGCGGAAGGCCGCTATCGTCACGGGCGGCGCAATACGCCTGCTCGCCTATTCCGACGCCAAGTCCGACTTCATCCGAAATCTGATCGGGCGCGCCGATCAGTGGCGACGTGATTCAACCGCGTCTGGGATAATCACCGCCTAAGGCCCGTCTCCCAGGCGGCGAATCTGAGCGATGATCCGCGGGCTCGCGTGGACTGGACCGATCCGACCGGCGAACTACACCCATCCGCGACATAACCGCCGAAGTCTACTAAAAGTGGATCATTGCGACAGGGCTTCAACTAGCCTTAAGCGCCCGCCATCACAGATAGGTGGAGGGCCCCTGCGGGCGCGTAGAGGTGTCGCATGATCACGGGCCGCGAGAGCCATCGGAGCCAGGCGACCCAGGAATCGTCGCGCGCCCCGGACGGCGATGTTCTGCGGTCGGAAGCTTAGGATTGCGCCTGGCGCCCATGCTTTCAGCTCCCAACCTGGATCACAATTCGCACGATCTCCATGGGCCGCCGCCCATAGCGCGCCGTAGCCGCCATCTCCTGATCCTCAGCGCGGTCATCTTCGTGGTCGCCCAAGGCCTGGTCGTCCTGCTGGGCTTTGCCGGAATGGCGGTCTCCAACGTGGCGCGGGCCTATGTCGCCGGCGAGGCGCAGTACTCCAAGGCGCAGAAGGAATCGGTCATCGGCCTGATGCGCTACGTGGAGTCGCGATCGAATTCCGACTTCGCCGCCTACCACGCCGCCCTTGAGGTGCCGAAAGGCGATCGTGCGGCAAGACAGGCCCTGGAGTCGGCGCCAGCCAACCTTCGCCTCGCAGAGGCGGGTTTCCTGCACGGCCGGAACGCCAGCGACGACGTCCCGGCGATGATCATGGGGTTCCTGGTGATGCAGCACTGGGCCCCATTTGCGGGCGCGGTTCAGGACTGGCGCGACGCCGACCTGCAGTTCATCGGACTGGAACGGCTCGCCGAACGGGTCCGGAATGGCGGATCGACGACCGTCCAGAAGGCGGCGTATCTCGCGGAAGCTGCACGGCTTGATCGGTCCGCCTCCGCTTTCGAGCGCAGGTTTTCCACCCAGATGGGCCGCGTCGCGCGTCTGGCCGCCGCGTTGGCCTACGCCGCGGTCGCGGGGTTGAGCCTTGCCGTCTGCGCGATCGGCGTCTGGGTCGCCTGGCGGGTTCACAAGGTCTGGGTCCGAACCGCCGAGGAGCTGGCCGAGGCCAAGGATCGCGCAGAGCAGGCGAACCGGGCGAAGAGCGATTTCCTGGCCAATGTCAGTCACGAGATCCGCACCCCTCTGAATGGCGTTCTCGGCATGGTGCAGATCATGCGCCGAGAGCAGCGAGATACCGATCAGAGCGGGCGGCTCGACGTGATCGCCGATGCGGGACAGGCATTGCTGTCGGTGCTCGACGGGGTTCTGGATCTCTCCAAGATCGACGCCGGACGCCTTGAGGCCGAACTCCATCCTTTCGACGTCGAGGAGATCGTCCGGCTGGCGACTGCCCCCCATGGCTCGCTCGCCGAGCAGAAGGACGTCCGGTTCAGCGTTGAATGGAGCGCCCAGGCCCGCGGGACCTGGCATGGCGACGGCGGCAAGCTGCGACAGGTGCTGTCAAACCTGCTCTCAAACGCCCTGAAATTCACGGAACAAGGCTCCATCGTCCTCCGCATCGCCCCGTCGGAAACCGGCCTCAGGTTCGAGGTGGCCGACACCGGGTTGGGCATCGCGGACGACAATCAGGCGCTGGTCTTCGAACCCTTCGCCCAGGTCGACGCCTCCACGACCCGCCGGTACGGGGGAACCGGCCTCGGCCTGGCCATCTGTCGCGACTTCGTCCGGCTCATGGGCGGAGAGCTGGAACTGCGGAGCCAACTTGGGGTCGGCTCGACCTTTTCATTCGCCTTGCCGATGGCGCGCGGTTGCCTTGCGGCCCCGGCGGATGAACGCCCGCAGGATCCTGTGATCGGGCAGCTTTCGAAGCCCACCCTCATCCTTGCGGCCGAAGACAATCCTATCAATCAGTTGATTCTGCGAGCCTTGCTGGAACCCTTCGGTGTCGAGCTGACCATGGTGGCGGATGGGCGCGCGGCGATCGAGGCGTGGGGAAAAGGAGCGTTCGACCTGATCCTCATGGACGTGCAGATGCCCATCCTGAACGGCGCCGACGCGGCGATCGCGATCCGCCAATGCGAGGCCGCCGCTGGCCTCCCGCGGACGCCGATCATCGCCCTCACCGCCAATGTCATGCGACACCAGATCGAGACCTACACTCTCGCGGGCATGGATGGACACGTCTCCAAGCCGATCGAGATCTCCGAACTCATCCTGGCCATTGAATCGGCCCTGAGCCCGGGTGAAGCACCGGCCAGGGATGCGCACGCGGCCTAGCCCGGTTGCGAACCCGCCGGAAGTTTGGTCCTTAAGCCCATGGCCGACAGCTTCCACATCGCCCCCGTCAGGTCCGCGGAGGACATCGCGGCGGCGGCCGCCCTGTTCGCGGACTATGCGGCGTCCCTGCCTGTGGACCTCGACTACCAGGACTTCGGCGCGGAGCTGGCGGCCCTGCCCGGGAAGTATGCGCCCCCTTCCGGCGAACTGCTGCTGGCGCGGGACGATGCCGGCGCGCCGCTGGGCTGTGTCGGGTTGCGGTCCATATCACCTGAGGGCTGCTGCGAGATGAAGCGCCTGTTCCTGCGGCCCACAGCGCGGGGGCTCGGCCTCGGCCGGGCATTGACCGAGGCGGTGATCACGGCGGCCAGGCGGCTGGGCTACCGGGAACTGCGTTTGGACACCTTGCCCTCCATGACCACGGCCCTGACCCTCTACGCCCAGCTTGGCTTCGAGCGGATCGAACCCTACTACGCGCCGACTCCGCCCGGCACGGTGTTCATGGCGCTCAAGCTCTAGGCGGGACGCGCCTCACTCGACGTTCTGCACCTGCTCGCGGAACTGCTCGATGGTGGCCTTCAGCTCCAGTCCCACCGTGGTCAGGGCCGGCAAGGCGCTCTTGGAGCACAGCGTATTGGCCTCGCGCATGAATTCCTGGGTCAGGAAGTCCA
>Ga0265327_10003672_pt1 | contig 14377 bp, 15 predicted proteins | sample 41621metaG_FD_202089 | JGI IMG/M metagenome (GOLD analysis project Ga0265327, IMG submission 202089) | Rhizosphere microbial communities from Carex aquatilis grown in University of Washington, Seatle, WA, United States - 4-16-21 metaG | ecosystem: Host-associated > Plants > Roots > Rhizosphere... | reverse complement strand
CGCCGATTCCTTCGAGGGCAAGCCGCTGAATTCGCCCAACGATCTCGTCCCGCATCCGGACGGCAGCATCTGGTTCACCGATCCCGCCTACGGCACCACCCTGTCCGAGGGCCATCCTGACGCGCCGGGCGGACCGTCCAATCCGACGGGGCGGCTCAATCCCGCGATCGGCGCCGAGAACGCCGTCCTGCTGGGCGGACAGAAGCGGGAATTGCCGACCAATGTCTACCGGTGGGATCCGTCCGGCCGGCTCGATCTGGTGATCCGCGAGGACCAGTTGCCGGACCCCAACGGCCTCTGCTTCTCGCCGGACTACAAGACCCTGTATGTCTGCAGCACCGGCAAGGGGCCGGGCGACACCGGTTCCGGAGGCAAGGGGGTGATCTTCGCCTTCGACGTCCAGGACAACAAATTGGCCAATCAGCGCCAGTTCACCGACATGGTCGTGGACGGCGTGCACTGCGGTCCCGATGGACTTCGGGCCGACGTCTTCGGCAATCTCTGGTGCAGTTCCAACGCCCCGCTCGGCTATTCCGGCGTGCTGGTGTACAACCCCGGCGGCCGGTTGATCGGCCGGATCCGGTTGCCGGAAGTCTGCGCCAACGTGGCCTTCGGCGGCCCCAAGCGCAACCACCTCTTCATGGCGGCCAGCCAGTCGATTTACATGCTTCAGGTCCAGACCCAGGGCGCGGCGCCGGGGTGACCGATCCGGCCTTGATGGCGGTATGAAGGGGGCACAACGGCGTCGGGCGCCGTGCCCCCTGATCAGTCGCTCGCGAAGTTCAGCTCGATCTTGATGCCGTCGATGTCGCGGAGGAACACCTGCCAGCGCCCGCCGCGGCCGAGGCGGGCGTCGAACGGGATGCCGTGCTCGGCGAGCTGCCGGCAGACCGCCTCGCGGTCGCGGGCGCTGAGGGCGATATGGTCGAACGCGCCGTTCTTCGCGCCTTCCGGCGGCGCACGGCCGCCGACGAGGTGCAGGATCGGCCGGTCGCCGCAATAGATCCACGCGCCGGGGAAGCCGAGATCCGGGCGGGGCCCGTTCTTGAGGCCGAGCACGTCCTCGTAGAAGCGCACCGACGCGTCGAGGTCGCGGACATTGACCGTGAAATGGTCGATCCCTTCGAGCGGCATCGCACAGACCCTCCTGCCTTCGCGCCATGATGCGCCCGGCGCTCCCGGACCGGCAAGCGGAGAGGGCTGGTGCCGTGAGGCATGGCTTGCAAGCCGCCACTGCCGGAGACTGCGGCGCGCGGCGGCGTTGTTTCGTGACCCCTTCGGACATATCATCCGTCCGGGGCCGGCTCTCGGGCCGTGCCCGCGCTCTTGGGCGCTTGCTCTTTGACATCGTGAATAGGCCGCCGGAAACAGGACGGAACAGGCGGAAAAACAGGATGGGAACAGGTGGAAACTCCTGTTTTTTCTGACCATGAATCGAATTTCATCAAGGGCTTGACCCTGTTCTCCCGCCTGTATTTGACGGGATCGCCTCCGCAGGCGGGGAGGGCCGCCGCGATGGAATGCTGCGATCATGCCTGAACAAATTGGACAAAGACCTTGACTCCGAACGCGGATTTCGGCGCGGAGGCATCGGACAGGTGGCGGGGCCGCGTTCGCCGGGCTACGCTACCGTGCTGTCAGTGAGGGAGGAGCGAATGACTGTCGTTACCGCATTCCGCGCGCCGCCGGCTCTCGGCGAGCTGGACGAGCAGCAGACGCGGGTACAGCTCGCCGCCTGCTACCGCATCGTCGCGCATTTCGGGATGACCGATCTCGTCTACACCCACATCTCGGCGCGGGTGCCCGGCGAGCCGGGACATTTCCTCATCAACCCGTATGGGATGATGTTCCACGAGATCACGGCGTCGAGCCTCGTGAAGATCGACTACGACGGCGAACTAGTCGAGGACTCGCCGCACCCGGTCAATCAGGCCGGCTTCGTGATCCATAGCGCGATCCACGCGGCGCGGCCGGACGTCGCGTGCGTGCTGCATACCCACACGCGCGCCGGGATCGCCGTCTCCTGCCTGAAGGAAGGGCTGCTGCCGCTGAACCAGCACGCGCTGCTTTTCCACGGCCAGCTTGCCTATCACGACTATGAAGGGATCGCCTCCGACCTCGCGGAGCGGGAGCAGCTCGTCGCGGACCTCGGCGACAAGCGGGCGATGATCCTGCGCAACCATGGGTTGCTCACAGCCGGTCGCACCATCCCTGAGGCGTTCGAGGTGATGTACTACCTTGAGATGGCGTGCAAGGTGCAGGTCGACGTGATGGCGACCGGCCAGCCGATCCAGATGCCGTCTGCCGCGGTCCTGGACAGGACCGCCAAGCAGTTCGTTGGGGCAGGCGAGGCGCGGGGCATGCGCTCCTGGCCGGCGCTGCTGCGCATGCTCGACGCCAAGGATCCGAGCTACCAAGACTGAGATAAGGGAAACTTAAATGAAACTCTGTAATCGATTGAGTTGATTCACCGGATCTAGTGTCTTGCTCAAATCTTATGCCGTAACTGACAGGTAGCGGGGTGGACAGCGCAAGACTATCCTCTTGAATGGCCAGTAAATGGCCAATATAGGAGGAGCAAATGACTGTTGCTGTCGCATTCCAAGCGCCGCCGCCTCCGCTCGTCCAAGAGCCGCCGCCCCCGCTCGGCGAACTGGACGAGCGGCAGACGCGGGTGCATCTCGCCGCCTGCTACCGGCTGGTCTCGCACTTCGGGATGACCGATCTCGTTTACTCCCACATCTCGGCGCCGGTGCCCGGCGAGCCGGGGCATTTCCTCATCAATCCATATGGAATGAGTTTCGACGAGATCACCGCGTCGAGCCTGGTGAAGATCGACTATGACGGCGAACTGGTCGAGCCCTCGCCATACCCGGTCAACAAGACCGGGTTCTTGGCCCACAGCGCGATCCACAAGGCGCGGCCGGACGTCGGCTGCGTGCTGCACACCCACACGCGTGCCGGGATCGCCGTCTCCTGCATGGAGGAGGGGCTGCTGCCGCTGAACCAGCATGCGCTGCTGCTCTATGGCTGGCTCGCCTACCACGACTACGAAGGGATCGTGCTCGACACCACCGAGCAGGAGCGGCTCGTCGCGGACCTCGGCGACAAGCGGGCGCTGATCCTGCGCAACCACGGGCTGCTCACTGTCGGCCGCACCATCCCCGAGGCGTTCGAGGTGATGTATTACCTTGACAAGGCGTGCGGGGTGCAACTCGACTTGTTGGCGACCGGCCGGCCGCTCCGCATGCCGCCGCGTGAGGTTGCGGAGAAGACCGTCAGCCGGTACGACGACGGCGGGTTTGCCGGCACCGTGCGCTCCTGGCCGGCGCTGCTGCGGATGCTTGACGCCAAGGACCCGAGCTACCGAGACTGATAGAGGAGGCGACCTGCCGGCGATGCGATCGGGTCACGGAGCGGGGGGCGAAGCGGCGGACGCATCGCCGGCAGGACTGAACGGACGTATCGACGCGGCGGCCGAGCGCGCCGCGCCGCGCCTCATCGAGGCGCGCCGCACGATCCACCGCCGCCCCGAGCTGGCGTTCGAGGAGCACGAGACGGCGCGGCTCGTCGCCGGGCGGCTGCGCGAACTCGGCGTTCCGGTCCGTACCGGCGTCGGCCGGACAGGCGTGGTCGGGCTGATCGAGGGCGGCGCCGGGCCGGGCCCGACGGTCGGCGTGCGCGCCGACATGGACGCGCTGCCGATCGAGGAGACGACCGGCCTGCCGTTCGCCTCCTCGATCCAAGGAAAGATGCACGCCTGCGGACATGACGTGCACACCGTCATCGCGCTCGGCGTCGCCGAGGTCTTGGCCGGGATGCGCGAGGTGCTGCCGGGGCGGGTCAAGCTGATCTTCCAGCCGGCGGAGGAGACGCTGGAGGGCGCGCCGGCGATGATCGCCGATGGCGTGCTCGAGGATCCGCCGCTCGACTGCATCGTCGGGTTCCACAACTCGCCGCAGCTCGCGGCGGGAACCGTCGGCTACCACCCGACCGTCGCGATGGCCTCGTCGGACGCCTTCGACATCATCGTGCGCGGCGCCGCCGGGCACGGCGCCCACCCGCACAGCGGCATCGACGCGATCGTCGCCGCCGCGCACCTCGTGACGCAGCTCCAGACGATCGTCAGCCGCGAGGTGGCGCCCGCGATCCCGGCGGTGCTCAGCATCGGGCAGATCGCGGGCGGCACGGCCCGCAACGTGATCGCCGAGCGCGTCGTGCTCAAAGGCGCGGTGCGTTCGCTCGACGAGCGCGCCGCCGCGGTGATCGAGGCGGCGGTGCGCCGCATGCTCGACGGCGCGCGGACCGCGCTGCGCGTCGAGACGGAGCTTGACTGGCGGCGCCTGACGCCGGTGATGCGCAACGATCCTGCCGTGCTCGCCCGCGTCGTCGACGCCGCGCGCGATATCCTCGGCCCGGCGCAGATCGTCGAGATGGACCACCCGTCGATGGGCAGCGAGGATTTCGCGTGGTTCGCCGAGCGCGTGCCGGCCGCGCACCTGCGGATCGGCTCGAAGATCGACGGGCTCGACACCAACATCCACCGCAGCAACTACGACTGCAACGATCTCGCGATCCCGACCGGCGTCCGTGTGGTAACACGCGCCGTCCTCGCCCTGACGAGTGCGACAGGGGTGCGCGGCTGAACGAATGCTGGCCTTCCGCCGCAGCCGTGTTATCTCGTTTCGTCGGGACTTTGAGGGGAACTTGATGCAGATCGACAAGGTTCTGTTCCGAACGGGCTGGTTCGTCCTCGGCGTGCTGATCGTCAGCCTCGTGGCGATGCTGGTCATGACGAACGGCAAGGCCGACCTGTTCGGCGTCCGGATGCCGATCGGCGCCGCGATCATCATCGGATTCCTGAGCTGGGTGCTGCGGCGCGAGCCGGACCGGCGCGAGTGAGACGGGAGGACAGGCGATGTTTCGTCGATGGGTTGCGGCCTCCGGGCTGATCGCGATGATGGCGGCGGCCGGCGGCGCGGGCGCGGGCGCCGGGGCGGCGGAGACCGCCCTCGACTGGTCGGCGCTGCCGCTCCCCGGCATCGACGGCGCGCCGGTGCCGCCGGAGACGCTGCGCGGCAAGGTCGTGCTCGTCGTCAACACTGCCTCGTTCTGCGGCTTCACCCGCCAGTACGAGGGTCTGGAGAAGCTCTGGACCCGCTACCGCGACCGCGGCCTCGTCGTGCTCGGCGTGCCCTCGAACGATTTCGGCGCCCAGGAGCCGGGCTCGAACGGCACGATCAAGGATTTCTGCGAGACCACCTACGGCATCGATTTCCCGATACTGGAGAAGCAGACGGTGCGCGGCGACGGGGCGCATCCGCTGTTCCGCTGGATCGTCGCGCAGGCCGGCTCCGCCGCCCGGCCGCAATGGAACTTCCACAAATACCTCGTCGGCCGCGACGGGCATCTCGCCGGCTGGTACCCGAGCAGCGTCGAGCCGGACGACGCGTCCCTGACGCAGGCGATCGAGCGGGCGCTCGCCGCCCCGCCGCGTTCCACGCAGTCGTAAGCGGGGCGGCGCGCCGCTCCGCGGCGGTCAGTATTTCATGCCGCCGTCGACGGCGAGCGTCTGACCGGTGATGACGTCGGTGCCGACCGCCAGGAAGAAGATCGCGTCGGCGATGTCGGACGGCAGGATCATCCGGCCGAGCATCGTTTCCCCGGTCACTTTCACCTTGCGCTCCTGCGGCCAGTCCGCCGTCCACGGCGAGTCGACGAGGCCCGGCGCCACCGCGTTCACCCGCACCTCGGGCGCCAAGGCGCGGGCGAGACCGCGGGTCAGGTTGACGAGTCCCGCCTTGCTCGCGCCGTAGGCGAGGCTGCTGCCGACCGCGCCGAGCCCGGCGACCGACGCGGTGCTGACGATCGCGCCGCGCGCCGCCTTGAGGGCGGGCGCCGCAGCGCGGGAGCAGCGGAACGGGCCGAGCAGGTTGGTCGTCAGGATCTTGTCCCAGAACTCGTCGGTCATCGCGTCGAGGTCGGCGAACTCGATCGGCGCCGTCGCGCCCGCTGTCCCGGCGTTGTTGACGAGCACGTCGAGCCGGCCGCCGAGCGCGCCGATGGCGTCGCCGACGATCCGCGGGATGCGGCCCGAGTCCGATACGTCGCCGGGCGCCGCGACGATTTTCAGCCCCTCGCCGGTCAGCCGCCGGATCGTCTCGGGGCCGCGCGGGTCGTCCGCCAAGTGGTTGAGCGCGACCGTCGCGCCGCAGCGCGCGAAGCGCTCGACCGTCGCGAGCCCGATGCCGGACGCGCCGCCGGTCACGAGGACGGTCCTCCCCGTGAGATCGAGCGTCGGCTTCGGCGCCGTCGTCGTTGATGCGGTCTGCGGCATGTGGTCTTCCTCCCATGGGCCTCGGCCTTTACGGCCCGTTCGCGGGCGATCATATCGCCGCCGCGCTCCGCTGAAAGATTTTCCGTCAGGTGTGTGGACAAGATGCCGGAGCGCCGGAGTAGAGTTGCATCTGCAACTAATGCCGGCGAACGGCGAAACGGGAAATCCGCGCATCGCCGCCGCGAGAATAGGGTTGGAAACGATGGATGCGATCGAACGCGACGGCCCGCCGGACGGGTCAGCCCGGCGCAGCTCCTGGCCCGGCGCCGATACGAGCCGGATTCCGTACAGGGTCTATTCCGACGAGGACCTCTACCGCCGCGAACTCGATCGCCTGTTCTACGGCCCGCACTGGTGCTACGTCGCGCTGGAGGCCGAGATCCCGAACCCCGGCGACTTCAAGCGCTCGGTCGTCGGCGAGCGCCCGGTCGTGGTAGTGCGCGATCAGGACGGCGGGATCAACGTCGTCGAGAACCGCTGCGCCCACCGTGGCGTCCGGTTCTGCCAGCAGGGCCACGGCACGGCGAAGGAATTCACCTGCCCGTATCACCAATGGACCTACAACCTGAAAGGCGACCTGCTCGGCGTCCCGTTCCGCCGCGGCGTCAAGAAGCAGGGCGGCATGCCGGCGGATTTCCGGCTTGAGGACCACGGGCTGACGAAGCTGAAGGTCGCATCGCGCCACGGCGTCGTCTTCGCCTCGTTCGATACGGCGGTACCGGCGTTCGAGGACTATCTCGGCCCGCTGATGCTCTCCTTTTTCGACCGGGTATTCGATGGCCGGCCGCTCCAGCTCCTCGGCTATTCGCGGCAGCGCATTCCCGGCAACTGGAAGTTGATGCAGGAGAACATCAAGGACCCGTACCACGCCTCGCTGCTGCACGTCTTCTTCGTCACCTTCGGGCTGTTCCGCGCCGACCAGAAGGCGGCGATCGAGATGGATGAGGCCGGCCGCCATTGCGTGATGTCGTCGCGCAAGGGCGAGAAGGAGCGGAACGAGGCCAACGAGGGCATCAAGCAGTTCCGCGAGGGGTTTACGCTCAAGGACGACCGCATCATGGACGTCGTCCATGAGTGGAAGACCCCGCAGACCGTCGCGATGCAGACGATCTTCCCAAGTTTGATCGTGCAGCAGCAGATCAATTCGCTCTCGACGCGGCACATCCGGCCCAGGGGACCGCACTGCTTCGACTTCGTCTGGACGCACTTCGCCTATGCCGACGACAGCGAGGAAATGGTGCGGCGCCGGCTGCGGCAGGCGAACCTGTTCGGGCCGGCCGGCTATGTCTCGGCCGATGACGGCGAGGTGATCGAGATGAGCCAGCAGGGCCTCGCGCCGTACCCGGACGCCGAGTGCGTGGCGGAGCTGGGCGGGCGCGGCACCGAGAACACGGACCACATGGTCACCGAGACCGCGATCCGCGCGATGTACAAGTACTATCGGGAGGTCATGGAGCTATGAGCGCGGCCACGACCACCGCGGCTGCCGCCGTCCGCCGCACGGCGTCCGTTCCCGCCGAAATCCGGTTCGAGATCGCCGACCTATACGCGGAGTACGCCGCATGCCTCGACGAGGGGCGGTTCGAGGAATGGCCGGACTTCTTCACCGAGGACTGCACCTACAAGATCGTCCCGCGGGAGAATTTCGACCGCGGCCTGCCGCTCTGCACGGTGTGGGCGGAAAGCCGCGGGATGCTTCAGGACCGCGTCGTCGGCATCACCCAGACGATGATGTATCAGCCGCATTACTGGCGGCACGTCATCGGCCCGCTCCGCATCCGCGAGGCCGGCGGCGGCGATGGCGACGATGCGATCGGCACGGAAGCCAATTACGCCGTGTTCCGGACGATGCCGGACGAGCCGTCGGAGGTGTTCCAGGTCGGCCGCTACCTGGACCGGATCGTCCGCGATGACGGACGCCTCAAGTTCCGCGAGAAGCTCTGCGTCTTCGACACGCTGACGATCAGGAACTCGCTGATCTATCCGGTGTAGAGGCTGAGGCGCGACGCCGCCTTGCCGGCGGCGGTCCCTTCGAACAATCCAGGGCGCGGCAGTCGCCCGACACATTCCGGGAGGATGTGAAGCGATGGGAAATCTCACGCCGTGGTGGAGGCGTATTGCCGTGACGTGCGTCGTGGCGGCCGGCTTGAGCGGCGCGTCCGGACCGGCCCAGGCGCAAACGCAGGCGCAGTCCGGCCCGGACGGTCGGCCCGCCGTCGATCCGGCGATACTCGACGATGTCGCGTCGGCCAGCCGGATCCTTGCCGACCTCGGCGTGGTGGACGGGTTCGGCCATGTGAGCGTCCGGCATCCGACGAACCCGAACCATTTCCTGATGTCGCGCTCGCTCGCGCCGGCTCTCGTCACCCCCGACGACATCATGGAGTTCGATCTCGACGGCAACCCCGTGGACGCACGCGGGCGGGCGGTGTTCCTGGAGCGCTTCATTCACGGCGAGATCTACAAGACGCGCTCCGACGTGAATGCGGTGGTGCACACCCACTCGCCGGGAGTGATCCCGTTCGCCGTCAGCAAGGTCGCGCTTCGGCCGATGTACCACAACGCCGCCTTCCTGGGCTCCGGCGTGCCCGTCTTCGACATCCGCACGGCGGCAGGCGGCCCGACCGACATGCTCGTGCGCAACAACGCGCTCGGCAAGGCGCTCGCCCAGACGCTGGCGGACAAGCCGGTGGCCCTCATGCGCGGCCATGGCGACGTAGTGGTCGGCCCGACCGTGCAGGTCGCGACGTTCCGCGCCTATTACACCGACGTGAATGCGCGCCTTCAGGCGCAGGCGATCGGGCTCGGCGGCGGCGATATCGACTTCCTCACGCCGGAGGAGAGCGCAAAGGCCGACGCGACCAATCTCCAGGTTCTGGGGCGAGCCTGGGATCTCTGGAAGAGACGGATCAGCGGCGGCGCAAGCAAGTGAAGCCGACTGCAATGATTCAGGCCATCGAAGCACTTTGTAATCTCCCTCGGCCCATCCCGTCTCGGATCGCCGCCGCTCCGCACCGCATGGGCGGAGAGCCGGGGAATACGTCAGAACCGCGTCGTCGGCATCACGCAGACGATGATGTATCAGCCACACTACTGGCGGCGGCACGTCATCGGGCCGATCGGCATCCGCGAGGTCGGCGGCGTCATCGGCGTTGATGCCAACTACGCGGTGTTCCGGACCATGCCGGACAAACTCCCAGAGGTGTTCCATCTCGGACGCTGCCTAGAAAAGATCACGCACGAGGACGGATGCCCGAAGTTCCGGGGAAAACTCTGCGTTTTCGATCCTTTGAGGACCAAGAACTCGCTGGTCTCTCCGGTGTAAAAGATGAAACCCCGCATCCTTCCGATTGTGTTCTTACCGATTATTTTTCTCACTGCAGCGGACTGACGACACGGCGCGGAGAGATCGCGGCAGCCTCTGAGCTTGACGATGTCGCTCAGCCACCGTGCTTGGCATGATCCGGCGAAGCCGCTAGTTATCCTCTTGGCGCCCCGGCAGCGACAAGCGAACCGAGCTTCGCGCCAGCACCTTTTCGGGAGGAATAAGATGGCATTGTCTTGGGGGCGGCTGACCGGCGTTCTCGCTGCGGGCCTTTTGTCGGTCGTGGTGGCGGCACCGAAGGCGGAAGCCGGTATCCTCGATACGGTGAAGCAGCGAGGCCAGCTCCTCTGCGGCGTCAGCGGCCGAGTGCCGGGTTTCTCGGTTCCGGACGCGAAGGGCGCCTGGACGGGCATGGACGTCGACTACTGCCGCGCCGTCGCGGCGGCGGTTCTCAACGATCCCGAAAAGGTCCGCTTCGTCCCGGTCACGACGAACGAGCGCTTCACCGCGCTGCAATCGGGCGAGATCGACGTGCTGGCCCGCAACACCACCTGGACCTTCGCGCGGGACGCCAATCTCGGCCTCGATTTCGTCGGCGTGCTCTACTATGACGGCCAGGGCTTCATGGTGCCGAAGCGTCTGGGCGTCACGAACGCGACCGGTCTCAACGGCGCGAGCATCTGTATCCAGACCGGCACGACGACCGAGCAGACGGTCAACGACTACTTCGCCGCCAACAAGATGAAGTACGAGCAGGTCGTCTTCGAGTCCGCCGACGAGGCTCAGAAGATCTACGAAGCCGGGCGCTGCGACGTGTATACGACCGACGTATCCGGCCTCGCCGCCCGCCGCTCCGCCCTGGCCAAGCCCGACGACCACGTGATCCTTCCCGAAGTAATTTCGAAGGAGCCGCTCGGCCCGGCCGTCCGCGCCGGCGACACGCAATGGTCGCACGTCGCCCGCTGGGTGCTGTACGCGATGATCGCGGCTGAGGAACTGGGCGTCACCTCCAAGAACGTCGACGAGATGAAGGGGTCGCCGAATCCGGAGATCAAGCGCCTGCTCGGAGTCGACGAGGGCGTCACCGGCGAGAAGTTCGGCCTCGACCGCGAATGGGGCCGCCGCGTCGTCAAGCTGGTCGGAAACTACGGCGAGGTGTTCGACCGCAATATCGGCCCGAACACGCCGCTGCGGCTCGAACGCGGCATCAACAGCCTCTGGACCAAGGGCGGGTTGATGTACGCGATGCCTGTCCGCTGACCGGAAGCCGGAGCGCGGCGATGCGGCCGGCGGTCGTCCGCTGGTTCTACGACCGGCGGCTGCGCGACATCGCCGCTCAGGTGCTGACGCTGGCGGTCGTGCTCGGCGTCGCCGCAATCTTCATCACGAACGCGGCCGAGAATCTCCGGCGGGCGGGGATTGCGTCCGGCTTCGGCTTCCTCGACCGTCCGGCCGGCTTCTCGATCGCCTTCAAGTTGATCGATTTCACGCCGCAGGACACGTACGGCCGCGCCTTTCTGGTCGGGCTTCTCAATACGCTGTTCGTCGCCTCGATCGGCATCGCCCTCTCGACGCTGCTCGGGTTCCTGATCGGCATCTCGCGGCTGTCCCGCAACTGGCTGCTGTCGCGCGGCGCGGCGCTCTTCATCGGTACGGTGCGCAACCTGCCGCTGCTGCTTCAGCTCCTGTTCTGGTACATCGCCGTGCTGACGCCGCTGCCGAAGCCGCGCGACGCGATCTCGCTTTTCGGCATCGCGTTTCTCAGCAACCGTGGTCTCGTGATCCCGCGGCTCCAGTTCGGGGACGGGAGCGGGACCTTCTTCGCAGTGGTAGCGGCCGCGACCGTTGCGGCGATCGGTCTCGCGACCTACGGGCGGCGATACCGGTTGCGGACCGGCAGCAGCCTTCCGACCGGCGCGCTCGGTCTCGGCGTCGTGGCGCTTGCCGCCGCCGGCTCCGCCGCGTTGCTCCGACCCGCCATAGGTTGGGACGTGCCGCTTCTCCAGGGCTTCAACTTTGCCGGCGGCGTGCGCGTGCCGCCGGAGCTGGTGGCGCTGATTCTCGCGCTGACGCTGTACGCGAGCGCGTTCATCGCCGAAACGGTCCGCGCCGGCATTCTCGCGGTGCCGCGCGGGCAGATCGAGGCGGCGCACGCGATCGGGCTCTCGAACCGTGCGACGTTGCGCTTCGTCGTCATTCCCCAGGCGTTGCGCGTCATCATCCCGCCGCTCACGAGCCAGCACCTCAACCTGCTCAAGAACTCGTCGCTCGCGGTGGTGATCGGCTTCCCCGATCTCGTCGCCGTGTTCTCCGGCACGACCCTCAATCAGACCGGGCAGGCGATCGAGGTCATCGCGATCACGATGGCCGTCTATCTGGCGATCAGCCTCGCCATGTCGCTCGGCATGAGCGCTTGGAACCGCGCCGTGACGCCGCCGGCACGATGACGATCACTCCCTCCGCCACGACCGGCGGCACGGCGACCGCCCTGGTAGACCCGGCAGAAATGCCGCCTCCTGCCGCCGCGCGCGGCCCGTGGCGCTGGGCACGCGAGAACCTTTTCTATTCGCTGTGGAGCACAGCGGTGACAGTCGCGGGCGTCGCGCTGTTCGCGACCGTCGCGCCGCGGCTTGCCGGCTGGGCGGTGTTCGATGCCGTCTGGGCCGGCGAAACACGGAACGCCTGTGCCGCGGGCGGCGGCGGAGCATGCTGGCCCTTCATCAAGGTACGGCTGGGCACGCTGCTCTTCGGCTTCTACCCCGAGGGCGAGCGGTGGCGCGTCGCTCTCGCGTTCCTGCTGGTGGCGCTGTTGTTGCTGCCGGGCCTGCCTCAAGGAGCCCGCGCCCGGCGTCTGCTCAGGCTGGCTGGCGCGCCGTCGGCGGCATTGGGCGGCTGGCTGCTCGGCGGAGCAGTCCCGGCTGCGGCCGCCGGACTGCTCATCGCCGCTGCGACGGCCGTGCCCTGGGCGAACCGTCAAGCCGCTGCGCGGTTTCGGCCGGCGGCCCGATGGCTCGCCGCGGCGGGTCTGCCGCTGCTCGCCGCCGTCGTCGGCGGAGCAGTGTTCGGGGCGCGGGAGGTGCTGCTGCTCGGCCTGGGCGCCGTTGCACCGGCAGTCGGCGTGGCGGCGAGCGGGTTGCTGCGCGCTCCGCGGGCGGCTGCCCTATGGCTCACCGCGACCGCCGGGCCGGTTCTCGGCTATGCCTTGATGGTCGGCGACGCTTTCGGTCTGCCGCTGGTCGAGACGCACAAATGGGGCGGGCTGTTCTTGACGCTGGTGATCGCCGCCGTCGGCATCGCCGCCTCGCTGCCGCTCGGCATTCTGCTGGCGCTTGGCCGACGCTCGCGCCTGCCGGTGATCCGGATGCTCTCGACAGCCTTCATCGAGACGATCCGCGGCGTCCCGATGATCACCGTCCTGTTCATGGCGTCGGTGATGCTGCCGATCTTCCTGCCGAGCGGCATCACGGTCGACAAGCTGCTGCGTGCCCTGATCGGCGTGTCGCTGTTCGCCGCCGCCTATATGGCCGAGGTGGTCCGCGGCGGGCTGCAGGCGATCCCCGACGGCCAATACGAGGCGGCGAAGGCGCTCGGTCTCGGCTATTGGCGGAGCACGCGGCTCGTCATCCTTCCGCAGGCCTTGACCCTCGTCGTCCCGGCGATCGTCAACACCTATCTCGGCCTGCTCAAGGATACGACGCTCGTTGCGGTGATCGGGCTGCTCGATCTGATCGGGACGATCTCCACGGCGACCGCCGACCCGGCATGGCTCGGGTTCGCGACGGAAGGGTACGTTTTCGTCGGCGTCGTGTTCTGGTTGCTCTGTTACGGCATGGCGCGGTACGGGCGCTACCTCGAACGCGCCCTCGCGGCGCCCGGCCGATGACGACCAGCAACGCCCAGTTCCGGCGGGTCGCCGAGACCGAGCGGCCGGCGATTGCCGTCACGGTCGACGGGCGACCGGCCGACGCGCTGCGCGGCGACACTGTTCTGACCGTGCTGCTGCTCTCAGGCCGGCGCGTCCGCGATTCCGAGTTCGGCGACGGCCCGCGCGCCGGATTCTGCCTGATGGGTGCATGCCAGGATTGCTGGATCTGGCTCGCCGACGGCAACCGGCTGCGGGCCTGCACAACCGAGGCCGCCGACGGGATGGCGATCCTGACGTCCCCGCCGCCGCCATGAGTGCCGCCAGCAATAGAGCACCGGCGCCGGTCGTCATCGTCGGCGCCGGGCCGGCAGGCATTGCGGCCGCAACGACGCTCGTCGCGCACGGGCTGCGCCCCGTCGTGATCGACGAGGCGCGAGCGGCCGGCGGCCAGATCTACCGGCGCATGCCGGCTGGGTTCCGCCGCGATGCCGCGACCGTCTACGGCATCGCCGCGCCGGATGCCGTCCGCCTTCACCGCGCCTTCGACGATCTCGCCGGGCGGATCGACTACCGGCCTGGAACCCTCGTCTGGGCCGCCGAGCCCGGGTTGCTCTCGACCTACGACGGTGACCGGCACCGGCCGGTACCGTTCCAGCGGCTGATCCTCGCGACCGGCGCAACCGACCGCATGCTCCCGATCCCCGGCTGGACGCGCTGCGGCGTCTTCACGCTGGGCGGCGCTCAGGTCGCGCTCAAGCATCAGGGCTGCGCGATCGGCGCCCGGGTCGCCTTTGTCGGTACCGGCCCGTTGCTCTACCTCGTGGCTTACCAGTACGCCCGCGCCAGCATC
>Ga0265327_10003671_pt1 | contig 14379 bp, 16 predicted proteins | sample 41621metaG_FD_202089 | JGI IMG/M metagenome (GOLD analysis project Ga0265327, IMG submission 202089) | Rhizosphere microbial communities from Carex aquatilis grown in University of Washington, Seatle, WA, United States - 4-16-21 metaG | ecosystem: Host-associated > Plants > Roots > Rhizosphere... | reverse complement strand
AAGCCGCCACCCCGGTGGTGGCGCTCTGAGAGGAGGACCGATTTCCCAACGCTTGCGGTGCGGTGCGGTGCGCGGCCCGGCAGTCGCTGCCGGGCCGCACGCCGCCCCGCGTCACCCGCGGTGCAGCCGGGACATGAACGCGGAAATGCCCTCCGCGCGGTCACCCTCGTGGCCGCGCGGCCGGATGGTGCTGGAATCGCAGATCCGGGCCTGCATTGGCGTACGCCGCCGCGCGGGCCGGGGGCGCTCCGCCTTGGCGACCGGCGCCAGCGCCGCCTCCAACCGCTGACGGCTGATGCCCGCCCGGTGGGCCGCCATGGCCACCTGATGGGCGCACTGCCCGCAGCCGCACCGCTTCTCGCCGACCGCGGTGTGCAGCCGGCCCTTGATCAGGGCCATCGCCACGCGCAACTTGTCCTGCTCGACCATCTGAAACCTCCCTGTAGACACACGTCTCCCCTGAGACGTGTGGGCGAGGTTTCAAACTGGAATCGTCATCTTGCGGACATCGGGAAACTGTAGCGCAGAATCGACCGCGCAACAAGGGGTTTCGCGACGAGACCGCCGAATGTCGGGTTGCATACCGCATCGCGGCCGACCGTGGCTATCCTCCGATCGGATGACAGTGCAGCCTCGAGATCAGTGGTACTGCTTGATCTTTCGCCGCGGCCGCCGATTGCCGAGAGCCTCAATTCGCCTGTGCGGTGTCGGGCGCACCGTCGCCGGAGGTGCCGTTGGCACCCGGTCCGTCCTCGCACGCTCCCTCCGAATCCTGGCCCGCACCAGTGGATTCAGGCCGCTGACCACCGTCCGCCTGAGCTGCCGTGGCCTGCGCGCGCTTGGCGAGCCACTCGTCCAGGAACGACCCGCCGGCCTTCGGCGACGACGGTTTCGGTGCGGGTTTGGGTGCCGGACCGGGTCGGGGCGGGACCGGACGCGACGATGACGCCGCGCGCGGCGCGGCCGCCATGTCGACTTGAATCGCGTCGATGTTGGACACCCCAGCCGTGGCGCCGCCTGTCACCTCGCGGTAGGGGTCAACGAGGTCGCGGTAGGTCGAACGCATCACCTCGCTGGTGTGCTCGGCCAGTTCGGCCCCGAAGCGCGGGGCGGCACGGTCGTTGTAGTCGATCACCAGGCTGTGCGGAAAGGCGGGCCCGGCTGCCGCGCTGCGCAACGTGATCGCGTTCAGGTCGGGCAACCTGACCAGCGTCGACGGGTCCACTGTGCCACCCAGCCGATGCGCCAGGTGCGACGCGTCACCGGCTGCGCACCGAAAAGCGATGGTGGTAGCCACGTTTCCATTGATCGCGGGACGCAGATCCTCGTCCAGCTGGTCCAGGTACTGATGCGCCAGGACCACCGACAGGCCGAATTTCCGCCCCTCGGCCAGCATGTTGGTCAGCGCTCCAGAGATCAGGGTGTGCGCCTCGTCGACCATCACGGTGAAGGGCCGTTCGGGGTGTCGGCGCCGCAACGCGGCCTCCCACACTCGACTGAGGTACAGGTAGCCGAGTAGCCGGCTGGACTGTTCGCCGAGTGTCGACTTCGACAGATCGAGCAGAATGATCCGACCCCGGTCCATGGCCTCGACGAAATCGATGGCGTTGGCGCCGGATCCGAGGATGCCGCGCAGGGCGACCGTGCCGGCGAGCGGTCCGAATTTCGAGTTCACCCAGGCCAGGACCTCGCCGTGCTCACTGGATCTGGTCGACAGCTGGAAGGTGCGCCACCAGTTCTTCAACCGTTCGTTGTCGGAGCGGGCGACGGCGTTGATCATGAACCGCTCGTCGGTGCAGGCCAGCGGTACGTCCAACAATGACGCGCGGGTCCCGTGGACCGCGGCCAGTGCACGCAGCGTCATCCCGACATGGTCCTGAAACCGTGGACCGACAATCCCGGTGTGCCGCTTGTCGAACAGGTACTGAAACGTGTCGCAGAGGTCTTGGATCGCGATGTCGCGCCGCACCGGGTCGCTCTCGGCCAGCGGGTTGAGTGGGACCGGGTTGTCGACGTCGCCGCAGCGGATCACCCAGACCCGATCGCGCGCCGAATCGGGTAGCTCGGCGAGGATGCGATCGCACAGTTGCCCATGCGGATCGGCGACCAGCGCGCCGTCGCCGCGGGCGGCGATTTCGGCCAGCATCCCGGCCAGCGCCGAGGACTTGCCGGTGCCCGTCTGACCCAGCACGTGCAGATGCCGCAGACGCTCAGTTTCGGTCAACTCGATCGGGATCTGCCGGCCGCCACCGGTCACGGCCCGTCCCACCAGCAGTCCGGGCTCGCAGCCGTGTCGGTCAGGGGCGACCGGGATCGGCGCGGCAGGGCCCGGGTAGGTGCCGGCCAGTGGACTCGTGCTCGCCACGGGGACGGCCAACACGGTGGGTAGGCCGGCCGCGTCAACGCCGACCTGTGCCGGGTCGGCCAGGATATCGGTGGTGATGTGCAGTTCGGGGAACCTGCGACGGATGGCCGCGCGCATCCGCAGGGATGGTGCCCCGCCCGTGGTCAGCACCCAAATCCGGGCATCCCAGGCGGATTTCAGCGATTCCCCGCGGGATCGGAGCTCCACGCACAGTCCCTCCCCGGGCAGCGCGGCGAGGTCCTCGACCAGCTGTGCAGGACCCGCATCGGCCGGCGGCGTCAGTGTGACCTTCCGGTCGCCGGCACCCGTGCCGAAACCCAGTGAGCCCGAGCGGCGTTCGGGGACCACCGGCCACCAGGTGACGGCGCCGCGTGCCTCCTGATCACCGCTCACGGTCTCCGCGACCGGCTGCAGGATGTCGGCGACCGCCGCGGCCAACGCGGCCGGTTCCTGCCCGCCGGTGGCATCGAGCCGCATCGCCACCATGCCGTCGGCGTCGGTCAGCAGGGACAGCCGCAACGCGGCGCCCGGCATTTCGGCCAGCACCTCCCCGAGGGCGACCGGCAGTGACTGCCGCAGGTGCGCGGCGACGGGGTCCGCGTTGGGACGGATCGTGGCCAACTCGACACCGTGCCATCGCGGCGCCGGTTCGAACTCGTGCCGCTCTGAGCCGATCATCATGGTTCCCTCCGTCAGGCCGGGAGGCCCTCGCTGGCAATACCGATTCCCCGGTTGTCGCGGTGCGGCGACCGGCTGTCGAGCCGGCCGCCGCACCCGTCGACTCGTGGTCAGGCCACCTGGGCGCCGCGCAGCGTGGTCAGGGCCAGCCGGCAGACCCGGCGGGCCGCCGCGGCGCTGGGCGCGAGGGCGGTGGCCACCGCTTCCAAGCCGACGCTGACTTCGTCCCGGCCGGGTCCCCCCGGGGCCGACAGCGCCAGGACATGCGCCGCCAGCCGGGCCCGCCGCGGATCGGCAACCTCGGGCTCGGCCAGGAAATACCGCAGCAGCGTGAGGCGTGCCAGCGACCGCTCAGTGTCGGCATCGGAGTCGGCCAGCGTGTCAGCGGCGTCGAACACCAGATGCAGCACGCCGTCCGCCGCGTCGACGGTGAGGGTGTCGTCGCGCATCACGTCGCCGCGGTCGGCGTCCTCGGTGTCGGTCACCTCGCGTTGCGCCCGCTGCCCCATCTCATGCTTGACATCGATGGCGGTGTTGGCCAGCGCGGTGCGCACGTACCGCGCGTCGAGGGCGCGGTCAGGGTCGTTGCGCAGGGCCGCAACGAGTTTGAGCATCGTCCTGCCCACGATCTCGTCAGCGTCCGATCCGTAGCGGCGGGCCGCTTGCCGCAGCTCGGGCAGCTGCGCGACAGCGAAGGCGTGCAGCCGTGCCGACGCGTCGGGGGTCACCGTGGCCGGGCGGGCCCGCTTGCCGAGCGCGGCGGCGACGGTGGCCGCGGCCAGCTGATCGACATCAGCGAGGATCAGCTCCAGGTATGCCTCGGTGGTCAACCCGGCACCGACCCGGGCGTGCAGCTGCTGCGCGAACGGTCGCACCTGCTTGACCACGAACCCACGCAGTTCGCGGCGGGTCAGGCCGCTGGTCGAGTGGTGGCGCGCGAGCAGCTCCGCCGCCGCGTCGGTCACCGGGGTTCGCGCCAGCTGGATGGCCGCTGCCAGCGGGGCGAGCAGTTCGGCCAGCCGGCCGAACGCCAGCGCCTCGTCGCGCGGGATGTCGCCCCGGATCGTCGCGGTGCGCGCTGCACCGAAATCGACGATGCCGCACTGCGCGAGCAGCGACTGCGCGTGCGCGTCCGGTCGGCTGCCTCGGCGTTGCCGGCCGGTCTGCATCAGTTCGGTCAGCAGCTGCTGGACGAACTTCGACAGATCGTTCTCGGTGACCTGGAACTCGGGATGCGCCTGCAGCCACCCGGAGGTGACCGCGGCGGTCGCCTCGGCGCGGTTCCACAGCGGCGACGCGGCGGGGCGGGCCGCGATCGCCTCGGCGATAGGAGTTTGCTCGATCGCCGGATGACGCTCGGTGTTGCGGACGTTCATCGCTGACTCCTCCGGTAGGAGGCCGGCTCGGTGCCGACCATCCCTCGGAGGTTTTCAGTCGATGTTTTTGCAGGTCGTCGCGTTGACGACCGGTAGATCGTTGATGCGACGACGCTCGGGTCGTGAAATTCACGACCCGCTGATTCAGCGTCGCATCAGCGGGTCAAAGACGCGATATGCGACGCAAAGAGTGATTGCTGAGCGTCGGTACAGCGTGGCCTAGGGCGCAGCGTCGATGAGTATTCGCAGCTGGTGGGCGATGGTGTCCACTGTCGGCAGTGAATGCCACACGGCGTGATGACCCGGGACGGTCAACTCATCCACGCGAACGCCGCGGTTCCGCAGGCGCGCCACCGCCGGATCGGCGGCTGTGGTCGACAGTGCGCTGGAATCGCCCCGGACCACCACCACTCGTTGAGCCGGCGTGGTCAGCAGATCAGTGCGCAGTCGACCGTGCCGCAGCGCCAGCGCCAGCGCCAACAGATCACGTCGGCGCTCAGTAGGGGGGCGAATGCCAGGCCGGCGGTCCCAGGGTGTGGCCGCGCCCGGCACCGTCTCGTTGGTGGCCAGATGGTCGTCGATCCAACGATCCTCCCGCAGGGTAGCAGCGAGCAGGTCGAGCGCCGTCCATCGTTGCAGCGCAACGGGTTCCACCAGAACCAGTTCGTCCACCCGCCACTGCAGGTCCGCCGCGGCGCGGGCCATGGCTGCGGCGATCGACGCCCCCAGGCTATAGCCGAGGAACGAGATCGGTTCGCCCGCAGCGGTCTCTTCCAGTACGGACTGGGCCGCGGTGACCATCCGGGCGGCCAGGGGGCCGAAGTCACCGCGCCGCAACGCCCGCCGCTCAGGAGGGAGCACTCGTGATCCCGCCGTCCCGAAACCGGGCGTCTCGACGACGATCAGCCGGGCCCTCAGCCGCTCGGCGATCAGCGAAAACCGTTGCATCTCAAACGGTTCGATCCATGACCGGATGCCCTGCGCGACGATGATCGTGCGGTCACCTGGGTGTCGGCGCCCGTCGGTTGTGGCCACCAGCAGCGGCGACCCGGATTCGCCGGGCCGTGGATGGGTGGCCGCCGACCAGGCCGGCCACTGCTCAGTAGACACCGAGCGGACTTTCAGCAGCGATCCGGAGCTGGTTGGCGCGGTGGTAGGCCAGCGCTGCGCGCGTGTCCGGCGCGGTGAAAAAGGTGTGGTAATCATGGCTTTTGAGGAAGTCCAGCACCGGGTTGTGCTGATCCCAATGCTTGGCGGACCGCACATTTCGCAGATCCGGCCATCCACTGGTATCCATCCCGAACGCCATCATGATGCGGGTCAGCGCCGCCTGCCATTTGCACATGATTTCGATGTAGATATCTGCCTCGAGGGTCCTAACGTCGAACCGCTCCCGGAGCATGTTCTTGAATTCGGCGAGGCTGCCGCGGTATCCACACTGGCGATAGACGTTGAGCCAGTCGAAGGCCTCCGCTGACCGGGTCAGGAACTTGAGGCTGTCGGTCAACTGGGTGAATCCCGCTTCGGCTTGAGCGAGTTGGCGATTGATGGGCAGGAAATCCTCTGGCGCATCGGACACCAACGCCTGCTGGATCGCCTCCGCGGGCGTTTCGGCGTTGATCGCACTGGACTGCAACCACGTCCGGGCCGCGAGTAGAAACATCAACGAGTGGTTGGCACTGAGTTCACAAAACCCGTAGAGAGCGGTGTCGGGCGCATGCTGCTTGATGTAGAGCATGGCGCCGATCCCAGTGGTCACGTTCACCTCGGGAATGCCGGCGGTGGTGTGCCATGCGTGCTCGCGATGCGCGCGCTCGACATCGGCTTCTCGCCCGCCGGCCGCGGCAATGTCTGGACAGTCGGCCTCGGTGCACGGATAGCGCAGATAGGGATAGTCGGCCCGGGTCGGTGTGTTGAGGTGAAAGTCGACGATTGCGCCGTCGAGCACCTCCAGATCTTGTCGCATGGCGGCGAGTTCGTTGGCTTCCGAGGCGGTCTCGATGGTGAGCTGCTCGGTGGAGATGTGCTCCTGGAACTGCCGGATGCGGGCCCCGTGGTCGTCCAGCAACAGGTAGACGCGGTCGTCGGCGGTCTGGTCGGTCATCGGCGGAGCTCCCTCAGCTTCTTCGGTGGTTTCTTCACGGGCCAGCTGGCCCGAATTTCCTTGCCTTTGCTCGGGTCGTCTGAGTCGACGACATGCTGCGTGAGACCGTCCTGGCTGCCGTGCCGGAGCAGATCGGCGTGCAGCCACGCGGTGGTGGACCCGTCGTGGCACCAGTCGATGATCGGTGGCAACGGATCGCGGACGGCGATGTGCACCAGTCCATCTCGGATTGCGCCCACTACGGTCACCGGAACATCACTCGGCGTCTCGCCTCGGGCCACCTGGGCCTGGCGTGCCTTGGAGGCGGCTTGGCCGACGTTGACGAGCAGCGCCGAGATCAGCGTGCGCGCCAGCTCGTAGTTGTGCGGTTGCAGATCGTCGAGGCGGATGTCGACAGTCAGGCTCAGTGCAGCATCTGAGGCGTGCTTGCCGGCGATGCCCGCCAACGAAGGCCGTTGTTGCTGTTTGGCCCATTGGTCGTGGTCGATCGCCTCAGACATCAGGCTGATCAAAGGGGCGAGAGAGGCCGCCCGCACCCGGATCGCGGCCGGAACCGACTCGTCCTTGGCCAGTTCACGATTGAACGTTCGGATGTCGGTGTTGGTGTTGTGGTAGTCCTTGCTCAATGCGCGTTTGGCGCCCGCCTGCACCTCGGGGAGATGTTCAGCGCTGGCGCGCAGGACGCGTTCGTAGTCGCGCTGTTTGGTCCCGATGAGGAAGGGAACAACACACAGTGCCCATGCCAGTGGCACCATTTCGGATGCCCACCGGCCAGCGGCGATCGAGCCGGCCACCATCGCCGTCATCACCACCATCACGATCAGCCAGGCATGCGGCCGCACGGCGCGGAAGATCCGATACCCCCGTCGGGGACTCTGGTGAGCCGAATAGTGGGTGGCGTCCGCCAGAAAACTGGTGATAGCGGAGACACCATAGGCGGCGGCAGCCGCCAGGGCCACCACCTTCGGCCAGGTTGGCAGCCCGGGACCAGACAGGTATGCGACGGCGACGATGTTGCATGGCACCGCGACCGCACCGATCACGCCTGTGACATTGATCAATGTTTGGGCATGGGCGGACTCCGCTATGGCGGCAATCGATTTCAGCAACGCATTACCGTTGGCGTCGATCGTCCCGACAAACGGTTCGATCGAGATCTCCAACACCACCTGCACGGCCGACGGGAGCAGCAGCATCCAGGTCCAACAGGAGGTGCCGGGAGCCAGTGCGAGGAAGACCGCGACCATCACGAGCAGAACTCCGCGGGTGGCATAGGGCCGGATTCGGTCGTACCGTGCGATGCGGCGGGTGGTGACTTCGGCGGCCCAGTGGGACATGGGCGCCGGTGCGGTCATGTCCCGCAGGATCTGCCGCCAAGAGTTTTCGACACGACACAGATCTGGAATCAGATCCACCTCGGAATAGGGGTCCCCGGTACCACCAGGGTCGACCACGCTCATCCGTCATGCCTCCATGTTGTTCGCGCAGATGTGGCATTCATTGAACCCGGAGGCTCGGACCTGGGTCGTCAAATTCACGACCCACCTGATCCGTGTGTGATTCTCCGAGTGCTTGGGTTCAATACCCCCAGTGCCGCACCAACGGCCGCGACCAGAACCGTGAGCACGCCGACCGCCAGCCCGACGGTTCCCCAGCCCATCTGCCCCGGCGCCAGGAACGGATACGGGATCACGGCCGGCCCACGTGCAGCGACCATGATGTACAGCGCCGCCCCATACGCCAGCGGCCACAGGAACGCGTACCTGACTGCCGCGCGGCCCCGAAGCCCAGTAGGCCGCAACAGATAGCAGACGATCACCAGCAGCGGCGCGACCGCGTGGAACAGAACCGTCGCGGTCCGGACGAGAAGATCGTCGTGGCTCTGGAACCACGTGCCGCTCGGGCTGGTCGGGGCGATGACGGCGGCGAAAATCGCGGCCGAGATCACGACCCCGACTGCGGCGGTGTGTCGCAGGGCCGCCACCCACCGCGCATGTGGCATCGCCAGATCGGCGGCCGCACCCAATCCGGCGAGAATGGCTGAGTCCACGGTGAAGTACCACAACGGGAATCGCGGATCGGTGTGCTGCATGAACTGGCAGACGACCGCACACACCTGGTTGAGGAGCAACACGGCGGTGGCCAGTCGCGCAGGCAGCGCCATCGCCTGGATCCGCTCCGATTCTCGGTCCTGCATCTGCTCATTGTTCGTGACCATCGCCGCCCTCCTCTCGCCGCCCTCGAACTCCGGTGATCCGCGTTCCGGCGTCAGCGCGGCCTGTGGTTGATTCTGAGTGTTGTCCCCTCGGCCAATCGGCCTAGGGGACGACATCGCGGCGGCTAGCCCGAATCATGCAGTCGGGCAAGGAAGACGGCCATACCTTCCGGTGCGTCGGCCCCGCGCCGGCGGATGGTCGCCGAATCGCAGATTCGCACCCGAGACTCAGCCCGCCCCCGACTGCGGGCTGAGTCGGGCTTGGCCACCGGTTCCATGGCGGCGACCAGTTCAGCCGAGGTGATACCGGCGCGGCGGGCAACGACCGCAACCTGGTGGGCGCACGCGCCGCAGCCGCAGCGCTTGTCCCCCGCGGCCCGGTGCAGGCGGCCCTGCAGCAGGGCCTGGGCGTACTCGATCCGACTGGGAGCCTTCTTGGCGGTGTTCATGCCACTGGTACCGATCCTCCAGGAGTTCACGACCCGCTTCCTGAGATCGCCCGTATGGCAGTCGGATTCGCCAAGCCCGTCGGCTAATGGGCGATCGGACGTCATGTCTACCGTCGCCGCGGTCAGAAGCACCTCGGCGGCGGTCCACGGTTGACCCGTCAAGGGTAGGCGACTGCGGTGGAGACTCCATGGCACTGTGGCATTGCCACAGAGGTGATCGGCGCGGCGCAGGCACCTGCCGATCGCTTTGCTGTCATGCGCACCGTGGTGGCTGTACAGCATTGAACGACCGGTACCGGAGCCTGCACGTGTGGTGCATGGTAGGTGCTGCGATCGACATCTATACGGCGACGGTGACTGCTCTCGCAGCGGCCGTCAGCGCAGAACGACTGCCCTCGTTGAAGATCCCGCAGTCCGCTCGACGCTCTCCCTGGCAGGAGGGCGTGCATCTGCTCCCGAGTCAGCGGTGCCGGGCACAGGGGTTGCCGCCCTGGCCGTGGCATTTGGTGCAATTGCCGAACATCCCCCAGACTTTGCCAGCACCCTTGCAGGTCGAACATTGTCCGTGTCGACAATCCTTGCAGCGGTCGTCGTAGCCCATGATGTGGTTCCTTCCGAATAGGTGTGCCTGGACGATAAGGCGGTGCGGATATCGGTGTCGACGAAACGTGGGTGATTTCGCCCGTTCGGCCGACAACGAGCTGGAATCCGGACGATCGGTCGGCCGCCGGTTTAGTCGTCGTGGTCGGAGAAGAACCGGCGGAGCGCCTCGTCGTCGTCGATGTTGATCAGGCCGTCCTGGACGGCGCGGATGAACAACGCGAACTTTGTGCCGGCGGGGCGGCCGACGCTCGCGTACCGCTGCCGGATGCGCTGGATGTGGGTCTTCACGGTGCTGGGTGTGACGAACAGTTCCTGCGCGACCCGTTCTTTGGTTTCGTATTTCAACCACGCGAGGACGATCTCGCGCTGCCGCGTCGTCAGATGTGGTCGTGCGACCGCGGCGCGGGTGGCGCTGCCGGCCTGCACGTAGCCGCAGGGGCAACCATCGTGGGCGGCATTGACGGTGGTGGGCATGTGGGTCCTTCCCGCGGATCGACAGACGCCGGACGACATCTGTACATCGGCAACCGATTCCCCCGCCGGCGGTGGACCTCTTTATGTCGTATTCGATCGGGCGGACGAGGATCTTCGCGTACTCTCCTGTCACCTCAGATGATTGGCTTCCGGTGACTCACTCCATGCCACACCCGCACGACGCTGTCCACCGAGACGCCATCCAGGCGGCGGGCGACGCGCCGGGCCGTAGGCGGCGCACCATGGCAGCCGCCATCCAGTGGAAGGGCATCGTGTTCACCGGTGTCCGGCACGCGCACATCCGACGCCAGATCACCGAGCTGGGGCACGTCGGGCACGGGGAATACCTCGATTTCGAATGCGAGGGCTTCATCGACTCATCGGGAGTCTTCCTCACTCGCGTTCAGGCTCGACCTGTCGCCAAAGGCGCCGGTCAAGCGCCGCCGAGCTCGGACCTGCTTGTCAGCGAAGACATGTGGTGACGACCCGCCCGCACCGCGCCGACGGCGGCCCTGGCGCCCGATGACTCACCTCGCCTGGGTGGACGCTTCGCAGGTGATGCCCGGACTGTGGGTCGGCGCGACCATCGAGGCTTACGACGAAGAACTGGCCCTGCATCAGATCGACCGCATCCTGGCCCGCGGTATCGACGTGGTGGTCGGCTGCCGCGCAGACGCCGACGATACCGCGTTATGGCAGGCCAAAGGCCTTGCGGCATAACATAATCACGGCATCGAAGACTCGGGTGCGCACGTACCCGCCGCCTGGTTCACCAAATGCGTTGAACTGGTCTACGACCAGTGGCAGCTGCGGCACCGCGGCGTACTTGTGCACTGTGAGGTCGGGGCGAACCGCAGTCCGTCACTCGCGTTCGCGGTCCTGCTGATCGTCGGACTCGGCCCGATCGAGGCCGCCGCAACCATTGTCGCGGCGCGACCGGATGCGGGGTTGCGGTACGCCGCCGACGCCCTCCGCTGGTATGCATCGTTCACCGCCCTCAAACCGGGCGAACTCGCAGAAGGCCTTCTGGCGCTGGAGAGTTGGCAGCAGACGCGGGCTACTGTCCGCCGTGCCGCCGGTGGGAGCGTTGCATGCCGCTGACGGGACGTGCCTCGTCACTGGTGTAGCGTAGCCAGCGCTGGTGCTCCATGGCCGTGGCGCCGTCCGACTCCACGATCGAGAAATCCTTTGGCTGGCAGTGAAGTTCGGGCAAATAGTGATCGCTCGTGACGACTATGCGTTCACCCCGGCGACGCACCAGTCCCGCAGGCTGGGACAGGCGTCTTCAGGTGCCCGCGTCGTGTGGTGCCAGTCCCTCGCCCCGAAGTGCCAAATGGCGCCAATGTGGTGCTCAACTCATCGTTGAACGTGTTCTGTCCAGACGACTCCGTCCCACCACCGGTATCCCCCACCCTGAGGATCCGGATACCAGCCGGCTGCCGGGCCGGTCTGGGGTGTTGAGGCATATCCGGGTGGCACGACGGGGACTGCGCAACCCGCGGGCCGTAAGTGAGCGAGCGCGGGGATTTCCCACGCTGGTCGTGTCCTACCGCCGCAGACTATGCGGACGAATTCGGCGGGAAAAGGCTCACCAGGTTTGACGTCCGCGTGAGACCAGGGTTTGCGGATTCCCCGTTCAAGGGGCATATCGGCATCGCGGATCATCTGCTCGATGGTGTCCTGCCGGGGGAACGCAGTGTAAATGGCTGAGCCTTCGGCGCTTTCGATGGCCGTCCACACGGCGCCACTGTAGGGGAGTCGCACGACCCACTGATGCGCTTCGTCCATCCCCTCCATGTATTCGATGTTGGAATTGCGGTACACCGGTGCCAGGGAACTGACTGCGTCGAAGCAGCTGACAACATCGCCTCGACCGAAGACGAGGCAGTGGCTCATCATCGTGAGGACCTGCGCCTCCACCGCCAACGGGTGCCCAACTTCCAGCCGGGGCAGCTCGACGTATGCCGACCTGGTGTCGAAGAATGCCATGAGTCTCCTTCAAAGACGAGATGATCGAGGCGCCCACGCCCGGCGACTCGCGCACATCGGGCCTGCGTGATGCCTGTGCCGCCGAATAACTTTGACGACGGTGGCCTCCGGCTACCACCAATGCACAATATGGTCTGGCGCGAAGCTTGTAAGTCGGCCGAACAGCCGACACCGCGCTGGCGGTCCGGATTTTCTGACGGCATTCCCGCTACGGCGATGCGGCCAGCGCAAGCCGACAACCGTTTGTGCATCGTCACGCTGTTGAAGGCCCCGTGTGCAGAGCTCTCGGATGCTGTACGCGGGCCGTTGCCAACGCAAATAGCAAACCATCTTGCATCCATCCGGCCTGTAGAGACCGCATCATTCCATCTGCCCGCATGGGGCGCCATCCCCCAAACGGACGACACGATCGCCACCCTGCGAGCGACGGAACCCTGCATGTCGATTGTCGACGGATGGATGCGCCACCTGCACCGGCAAATACATGGCCAAAGCTGCACGGTTCGGCTAATCTCTAGCGAGATCGCCTATGCGCCAGCCCTTTAAGGGCGGGGCGTGTTCACCAGCGCTAGTCCCGAACGGGCGAGTCGAAAGGGTTCCGAGATTGGATTGAATGTCCGTCGGCATCGAGTTCAGCTGTTGGCCGGCGTCCACCGTGATGGCGACTATTGTGATTCGGGAAGGGCATACGAAGAAATTCTTGGCCGGGGGCTCCCGACTTCGCGGCGGCCGTGCTGAGCCCTCCCGCTAACTATGCTCCGGTCCGCGGCGTCATCATATTTGTTGCGGAATCCCGATGAAGTCCCAGGGAGCATTGATGATGGTTGTCGTCCACGACGTCCTCTTCATCCGCCGAGGGCTGGCGCTTGGCGTGCCGGATCATCGTACCCCACGTAATCCCAAGTGGGACAAAATATTCGCGGATTCATACGCCGAAAAACTCAATCAGCCATGAGCGGTTGAGGCTAAGTTAGCTGTGATGGTCGGACCATCGGACGGAGGTGCCAACTTGCGAGTCGCCCTGATATGTATGCCATTTGCCAGTGCGGAGATGCCGTCGATCCAGATCGGATTGCTGACGTCAATAGTGAAGTGCGCGGGTTTTGCGGTCGACGGCTTCTACTTCAACCTCGACTTGGCCGCCCAATTGGGCTCCAAGCGATATGAGTGGCTCTGCCAACAGCGTGGGCAAATGACAGGCGAGTGGCTATTTTCGGCGGCCGCTTTCGGCGAGGACCGTCCCGCTCATTCGGATGGTTACCTCGAGGACTTTCCCGACGAAGCGTGGTGGCTCGATGCAGATGGCCGTGAAGTGGGTGATGACACCTCCGCGCGGGAGTTGCGCGCGTTACGCTCGGACGTCCTGCCTTCGTACCTGGACCGGTGTGCCGACAGTGTCGACTGGTCGGCCTACCAGGTGGTCGGCTTCACGGCGACGTTCCAACAGACCGTGGCATCCCTCGCCATGGCCACTCGGATCAAACGGGCTTCGCCCGACACGATCGTCGTGTTCGGCGGAGCCAATATGGAGGGCTCGATGGGTGGCGAACACCTTCGCGCGTTTCCCGTGATTGACTACGTGGTCGTTGGTGAAGGTGACCTGGTATTTCCGCAGATGTTGACGGCGTTGGTGGAGGGGCGGCCGGTTGCGCTTGAAGGAGTGCTGGGGCGTAAACCGGGCGAGGCGGCGCGGGGCCAGGCTGCACCGGTCCGTGATCTTGATGCGCTGCCAACCCCTGACTACCACGACTTCTACCGTCGCGCGCAGGAGGTCGGGCTCCGTCCGGTGGAACGGCTCCCGATAGAGGGTTCACGCGGATGCTGGTGGGGCCAGAAACATCACTGCACCTTCTGCGGACTCAATGGCGATGGGATGATGTACCGCCACAAGTCATCGAACAGGCTGTTGACTGAAATTACAGAATTGTCCGACGCTCACGACGTTCGGGCGTTCGACGCTGTCGATAACATCCTGTTTCCACAACATCTGAGCGGTGTCTTCGACGTCATTGCTGACGCGCGCATCGACTATGAGTTCTTTTTCGAGGTGAAGTCAAGCGTAGGAAGGCGCGATCAGTTACGCCGGCTCCGGCAGGGCGGTGTGCTGAGCGTTCAGCCGGGAATCG
>Ga0265327_10003670_pt1 | contig 14391 bp, 10 predicted proteins | sample 41621metaG_FD_202089 | JGI IMG/M metagenome (GOLD analysis project Ga0265327, IMG submission 202089) | Rhizosphere microbial communities from Carex aquatilis grown in University of Washington, Seatle, WA, United States - 4-16-21 metaG | ecosystem: Host-associated > Plants > Roots > Rhizosphere... | reverse complement strand
TTCAAAGACCCGCGTGTGGGTATGGTCACGATTACTGAAGTTGAAGTCACCGGTGATATGGCACATGCCAAGATTTACTACACCGCAAAGGAAGGCACTGCCGCACTGCAAAAGGGTTTAGAGAAGACCGCAGGCTTTCTCCGCACCCAGCTTTCCAAGCGCATGTTGTTAAGAAGCGTTCCACAACTGCATTTTGTCTATGACAACTCTATCGACAACGGCATGAAAATATCACGTCTGATTGATGACGTGATGGCCGAAAACATAGATGGTTCCAAAGACTAGTTTTAGTCTCAAACTTCGTTAATCCTTAGCTTATACCATGGCCCAATTTAAGAGAGCCAAGCGCAACATCAATGGCGTTCTATTGTTAGACAAGCCGCTGGGATACTCATCCAATCAGGCTTTGCAAAAAGTGAAGTGGTTGTACCAAGCAGCAAAAGCTGGCCATACAGGTACGTTAGATCCTCTGGCTACTGGGTTGTTGCCGATTTGTCTGGGTGAAGCTACTAAATTTGCGCAATATGTTACTGATGCAGATAAAACCTATATAGCTACCATCAAGCTGGGCGTTACCACCACCACTGGCGATTCTGAAGGTGAAGCGCTTAGCTCATCAGCAGTTAATGTGACTACCGAACAATTCAAGGCTGCCTGTCAGCGCTTTATTGGCGAAATCAGCCAGATGCCCCCTATGTATTCTGCTCTGAAACATCAAGGCAAAGCATTGTATGAATATGCCAGAGAGGGTGTCGATATTGAACGTAAGCCTCGAATGATCAGCATTCGTGAAATTATAGTGAATGAGTTTGCAAGTGACGTTGCGGTTATTACCGTCAGTTGCAGTAAAGGCACATATATCCGAACGCTGGCAGAGGACATAGGTGCTAGCCTTGGTTGTGGTGCACATTTAAGCGGGTTGCGCCGAATCGAAACGGCCGGCTATCAATTAGAAGGTGCGATTACTATTGAGATGTTGGAGAAAATGTCTGTTGAGCAGCGCGATGGTCTCTTATTGCCTGTGGACTCTGCTATTGCAGATCTGCCAAAAGTTATATTAGATGATGATGCGGCGCACTACCTGCTACAAGGTCAGGCAGTTTGGCTCTCGGGAAAAATTCCGAATAGCGAGTTGCGGCTTTATGACATTCATGACCAGTTTTTGGGCTTGGGTTTTTTGCAGGATGACGGAAAAATTGCTCCCAAACGTTTAATCAGAAGTCTGCTTTGATGCTGTAAATTATACGCTGGCAGTATTAGGATGTATAAAATCTTCTTGATTAAGCAGATAGTTATGATTTAAAATCCTAGATTGACGTAAAAGAATGCACTAGCGGGATGAGCCTGCTTATGCATTGTCGCTAACTAAGGAAAAAAGATGGCAATTACAACCCAAGATATTGCAAAAATCGTCGCTGATTTTCAGCGCGCCCCTAACGACACTGGTAGTCCAGAAGTGCAAGTGGCTTTGCTGAGCACTCGTATTTCTTACTTGACTGAGCATTTCAAAATAAACAAAAAGGATAACCACTCACGTCGTGGTTTGTTAGCACTAGTTAGCCAACGTCGTCGTTTGCTGGACTATTTGAAGGGTAAGGACCAAGGTCGCTACCAAGTACTGATCGAGCGTTTGGGTCTACGTAAATAATCTATTCACAAAAAGCGATACATAATTTTTGTGAATTAACATAAAGCCGAAAGCATTGCGCAATTAAACCAAGCGCGGTGCTTTCGGCTTTTGTATTTGTAGTAAAAAAGTAGTTTAAAAGTAGGTAAATAGTCGCCCGTTATTAGTGCAGTAAATACCGGGCATTAAAGAGCTAAAGGACAAAAAATGTTTAATAAAGTTAAAAAGAGTATTCAATACGGCGCGCATACATTGACGCTGGAGACCGGCGAAATTGCGCGTCAAGCTGATGGCGCGGTGATGGTAAGCTATGGCGATACTGCTATTTTGGTTGCTGTAGTTGGCAAGACCGAAGTTAAAGCAGGCCAAGATTTCTTCCCGCTCACCGTTGATTATCAAGAAAAAACTTATGCAGCTGGCAAGATTCCAGGTGGATTCTTCAAGCGCGAAGGCCGTCCTTCAGAAAAGGAGACACTGACTTCTCGCCTGATCGATCGCCCGCTGCGTCCTCTGTTCCCAGAAGCTTTCTACAATGAAGTGCAAGTCGTTGCGACCGTGATGTCATCTGACAGTGAGATTGACTCCGACATTCCAGCGATTATCGGTGCGTCAGCAGCGATGGCAATTTCTGGCATTCCTTTCTATGGCCCGCTTGGTGCAGCACGTGTTGGTTACATTAATAGCGAATATGTCCTGAACCCAACTGCTACACAGATGAAGGAAACCGAGCTTGATTTGGTGGTTGCAGCGACTGCGACTGCGGTCATGATGGTTGAATCTGAAGCCAAAGAGTTGCCAGAAGACGTCATGCTGGGTGCGGTAGTTTATGGCCATGAGCAAATGCAAGCCGTCATCAACATGATCAACGAAATGGTTGCTGAAGTTGGTAAGGAAGCATGGGACTGGACACCTCCCGAGCCTGATACAGCAGTCATTGAGAAGGTGGCTGCGATTGCCGCTGCTGATATCAATGCAGCATTTCAGATCAAGGCCAAGGGTGCACGCTCTGCCAAGCTGGATGAGATCAAGAGCCGCGTTTATGCAGAGCTGATTACTGAAGGTACTTCAACTGATGAAGCTAACAAGATCAAGGGCGAGTTGTTCAACCTTGAAGCTAAAACAGTACGTACTCAGATCCTGAACGGTGAACCACGTATCGATGGTCGTGATACACGTACTGTTCGCCCAATCAGTGTTCGTACTGGCGTATTGCCACGCACTCACGGTTCCGCTTTGTTTACTCGTGGTGAAACCCAAGCACTGGTTGTTGCAACATTGGGTACTGGTCGTGATGAGCAGATTATTGATGCATTGCAAGGCGAGTATGCAGATCGTTTCATGCTGCATTACAACATGCCTCCATACGCCACTGGCGAAACCGGTCGTGTTGGTACACCTAAGCGTCGTGAAATTGGTCATGGCCGTCTGGCTAAGCGCGCATTGATCGCAGCGCTGCCTTCACAAGAAGAGTTCGGTTACACCATCCGTGTCGTATCAGAAATCACCGAATCTAACGGCTCCAGCTCTATGGCCTCTGTTTGTGGTGGCTGTCTGGCACTGATGGATGCTGGTGTTCCAGTGAAGGCGCATGTGGCAGGTATCGCCATGGGCCTAATCAAGGAAGGTAACCGTGTTGCAGTGCTGACAGATATTCTGGGTGATGAAGATCATCTGGGCGACATGGACTTTAAGGTGGCTGGTACCAGCGAAGGCATTACCGCCTTACAAATGGATATCAAGATTACTGGCATTACTGCTGAGATCATGCAGGTCGCACTTTCACAAGCTAAAGAAGGCCGTATGCATATTCTTGGCATCATGAAAGAAGCCATGGGCGAGACTCGTCAGGAGCTTTCTGCATTTGCACCTCGTATCATTAGCATGAAGATTAATCCTGAAAAGATTCGTGATGTGATCGGTAAGGGTGGCGCAGTGATTCGCGCACTGACTGAAGAAACTGGTACCACCATTGATATTGAAGATGACGGCACAATCAAGATTGGTTGCCTGAGTGCTGAATCTGGCGAGGAAGCCAAGAAGCGCATAGAAGCAATTACCGCAGAAGTTGAGATTGGCCAGACCTATGAAGGTACAGTCATCAAGTTGCTGGATTTTGGCGCTATCGTATCCTTGCTTCCAGGCAAAGATGGTTTGCTGCATATTTCACAAATCGCACATCAACGTGTAAATGCGGTAGGCGACTTCCTCAAGGAAGGCCAAGTGGTCAAGGTTAAAGTAGTCGAAGCTGACGAAAAAGGCCGAGTACGCTTGAGCATGAAAGCTTTGATTGACCCACCTGCAGCTGAAGAAAAAACTGAAGCTGAGCAACCAGCTGAGTAATTCAGAGTAAGTAATAAAAAAGGCCGGAAATTCCGGCCTTTTTTATTTGTGCTTGAGTCGAAGAGTTAACTGAGTCTTATGAATTGCAACTGGTTATAATTTTCGAACTTAAGACCTAATTCAGTAAAAGCTAGTGACTACTTGGCAACTTGCTTTTCACGTATTTCATCAAGTGTCTTGCAGTCAATGCAAAGCGTCGCGGTTGGACGCGCTTCTAGGCGCTTTAAGCCAATTTCAACGCCACATCCATTGCAGTAGCCGTACTCATGCTCATTAATCTTACCAAGCGTTTCATCAATCTTCTTGATAAGTTTGCGTTCGCGGTCGCGGTTACGTAATTCAAGTGCCATGTCCGATTCCTGACTAGCTCTGTCATTAGGGTCAGCAAACATCGTGACTTCGTCCTGCATGGTATGCACTGTTCGATCAATGTCATGACTCAGCTCTGATTTCCAGTCATTCAAAATTTTGCGGAAATGGTCAAGTTGCTTGTCATTCATGTACTCTTCATCAGGAGCTGCCTGATATGGTACGAATTGTCTGGTAATTGCGTCAGCCATGGTTGCCTTGAGGTTTTAAACGGTCATTAACTAAAGTTGTATTAACATAAATTTAAAGCGGTGCAAAGTGTACACCGATTACATCGGCTATGCAAAAAAGCATATTAAGCCGTATATTGATTTCCTGATTCACTTAACTCTTGAGCCAGTAAGGTATTTTCCATCAAAGTGGCAACAGTGATTGGTCCAACGCCACCGGGAACTGGTGTAATCCAACTCGCACGCTCTTTGGCTGTTTCAAAATCTACATCTCCGCATAGTTTGCCATCAGGCAGTCGGTTGATTCCAATATCAACCACAATGGCGCCTGGCTTGATCCACTCGCCTTTTACCAACCCCGGTTTGCCCGCAGCCGCAACTACCAGGTCTGCTTGTTCAATATTGCTACGCAAATCTTTGGTATGCCGATGGCAGCCTGTCACGGTACAACCTGCAAGTAATAGTTCAAGCATCATGGGTCTGCCTACATGGTTAGAGACACCAACGACCACAGCATTCAGCCCCATAAGCTTGATATTGAGCGATTGCAACATTTTTATGACGCCGTAAGGTGTACATGAGCGCAGTGTAGGCTGGCGTACGGCTAATCGGCCTATGTTGTATGGGTGAAACCCATCAACATCCTTATTGGGGTCTATATGTTCCAGCACCAGTTTCTCTTCAATTTGTGTTGGTAAAGGGGATTGAACCAATATGCCATCGATACCAATGTCTCCATTTAATTCGTGAATTAGCTTGAGCAAATCCGCTTGTGTCGTTGTCTCGGGCAAATCGTAGGCAACAGAACGTATGCCCACTTTTTCACAAGCAAGCCGTTTGTTGCGTACATAAATCGCTGATGCGGGGTCTGCACCTACTACGATTACAGCGAGGCCTGGTGCGCGTTTACCTTGCGTTACCCTTCCTGAAATTTTTTCTTTTAATTCAGATAGTGTGGTTTCTGCGATGGCTTTGCCATTGATAATTTGAGCGGACATAAATCAGTCTGAAACAATAAAAACGATATTTTAACAGGCAAATGACTAAATTTATAATTGACCACTAGCTGCAATTGCGCTATATTGCACGCCCTCGGGGTGTAGCGTAGTCTGGTAGCGCGCCTGCTTTGGGAGCAGGATGTCGGGAGTTCAAATCTCTCCACCCCGACCAGATTTAAATGTCCATAAGATTGCCCGACAATCTGCCCGTAGCTCAACCGGATAGAGCACCAGCCTTCTAAGCTGGGGGTTACAGGTTCGATTCCTGTCGGGCAGGCCATTTTCTCGATTCAATGGTGGCTGTAGCTCAGTTGGTAGAGCCCTGGATTGTGATTCCAGTTGTCGTGGGTTCGAGCCCCATCAGCCACCCCATCTTCTCGTCTTTCTGTAATTGATACCGAACCGTATAGCAGTTATAGTATTGTCATGTTTGACTTTACGTGCAAATAAGAAGGTAAATCAATGACTGCACAACTGCCTGTACTGATTATTATCGATGACGATCCGCTTATCACTGATACATTGCATTATGTACTGAGCAAGTATTTTGACGTCTATGTTGCAGAGTCCAGAGCGCAGGCTAAAAGTCTCTTACGCCAGCTAGAATCTCCACCATCACTTGCGCTTGTAGATTTAGGTCTTCCGCCTGTTCCACATAAGCCTGATGAGGGTTTTAAGATGATAGCCGAGTTGCTGGCACATTCGCCAACGATGAAAATTCTGGTGCTATCGGGCCAGAATGAAGATGTGAATGTTAAGCATGCACTAGCCATGGGGGCAGTAGATTTTATTCCCAAGCCTTGTGAAGTCGAACGTTTGCGTGAGCTCTTGCAAAACGCGCTTAAGTTGCAGGATGCTGAGTTAGGCGAAGAAAAAAAGCAGGATTCATGCGGTTTGCTTGGCGAAAGCTTGCCTATGCTTACTTTGCGCACTCAGATCGGTCAATTCGCCAATGCTCCTTTCCCCGTATTAATTGAAGGTGAATCAGGTAGCGGTAAAGAGTTAGTTGCGAATTGCCTGCACAGACTAAGTCAGCGATCAAATCAGCCTTATTTGTCAGTAAACTGCGCGGCGATATCACCTACGCTGGCTGAATCAATCCTCTTTGGGCATACCAAGGGCGCATTTACGGGGGCCGCAGGTGTCAATACAGGTTATTTTGAAGATGCAGGTGAGGGCACGTTATTTCTGGATGAAATCGGCGAGCTACCTTTAGAAATGCAGGCTAAGCTTTTACGTGTGTTGGAAAATGGTGAGTATCAGCGCATCGGCGAAACCCAAACACGACTTAGCAAGGCCAGAATCGTCGCAGCAACCAATCGCGATTTACGTGAAGAAGTACGTGCTGGGCGCTTTCGCATCGACTTGTATCATAGACTAAGTGTCTTTACAGTTCGGGTACCGCCTTTACGCGAGCTGGAAGATGATCGATTACTGTTGCTTGATCATTTCCGCAGTTTTTATGCGCGAGAAACCAATCAAAAAGCTTTTGCATTAGATGGCAAGGCAGAGCAACGCTGGATTGGCTACCACTTTCCAGGCAATGTAAGAGAATTACGCAATATCATTATCCGGTTAATCGCTAAATATGCTGGGCAAACCATCTCTGAGATACAGCTCACTTCTGAGCTTGATCTGGTGCAGTTGATGGATAGTTCAGACGTTTTGGGCTTGGCAGATGACCAGTCCTTGTCAGGGCATGCCCAACGCCATCTGCAATCCCAAGCTAACGTTCATCTTGATGTCGTTCTCAAGAATTGGGAAAAAGCTTACGTAGATGCTGCATTGAAGATTACGCACGGCAATTTGAGTCAGGCCGCCAAGCTTTTGGGTATTAACCGCACTACCCTATATAGCCGTATGCAAACACAGGAAGAATTCAAAGACTAATGTATTACGCCCACTTTGGCCTCAAAGAGCCGCCATTCAAGATAACGCCAAATACTGAATTCTTTTTCTCTGGGGGTAATCGTGGTGTAGTCCTTGATGCGTTGATTTATGCCATTAATACTGGCGAAGGCATTATCAAGGTAGTGGGCGAGGTAGGTAGTGGCAAGACTATGCTATGTCGCATGTTGCAAACGCTACTGCCAGAAAAAGTAGAGAGTGTTTACTTGGCTAACCCGAGCGTTGCACCCGAAGATGTGTTGCACGCGATTGCTTTTGAGTTACAGCTGAAGCTTCCCAAGAATGCAGATCGATTGCAGGTGATGCAGGTTCTACAAAAGTACCTTGTGGATCGCCATGCAGAAGGTAAGCAAGTTGTCATTTTTGTAGAGGAAGCGCAAGGCATGCCTTTGGCTACTCTTGAAGAAATTCGCTTGCTATCGAATCTGGAAACTAAACATGACAAGTTGCTACAAATTGTTTTATTTGGTCAGCCTGAACTGGATGTCAATCTTAATCAAACTCAGATTCGCCAGTTAAGAGAACGTATTACCCATGGGTTTAACCTGGGGCCATTAAATGAAGTTGAGATTGGTGAGTATCTGATCTTTAGGTTGAGAGCTGCCGGCTATTTCGGGCCTCATTTGTTCTCAAAATCGGCCATTAAGGTTCTGGCAAAGTCGGCAGAAGGCCTAGTTAGGCGCGTGAATATTCTTGCAGATAAATCTTTGCTGGCAGCATTTTCCGAGAATGTTTATTTAGTCACCCCAAAGCATGTCCGTGCTGCAATTAAAGATAGCGAGTTCGGTGCGGAGCAGCTCAACCGAAGGAGTCGAACGCAATATATTTTAGCGGCAGTATTTTCGCTGATTCTTGGGTTAGGTGTAGGTTACGTTTTTAATCAGTGGCAATCAGGGGGATATAACTTTGTCCCTGAAATTAAAATGCCAGTTGCTGAAGAGGTTAAACCTCCTCAAGCTGTTCAGCCTGCAAACGCAATTGCAACTGCCGAACAAAGCCAGCTTAACCAAGCTCCGCCACCTTCGGCAGCAGTAGAAGCTGCTCCAGTTGTGACAACTCAAGCAGTGACTGTAGTTGCGCCACCAACGCAGCAAGCACAACCCATCCAGCTAGTTGCACCGCCACAATCAATGCCGCCAGCTGTTACCATTCAGCCAGCACAAGCCAATTCAGCGGCTCAGGTTGTTCAGGCTGTATTACCAGCAGCACCATCTACTTCTGCAGTTGCAGTCACAGTATCAGGGAATCAGGCACCGAATCAGGCGCAAATTAACAGCCAGACGCTTTCGGCAAAACCAGCAAGTTCAGTAACTCCCGAACCATCGCCAGAACCTAAAGATACGCTTGAGAATCGTCTTTCTATGACTAAAAAGTGGTTGAGTGAACAACCTACAAGCACAGTAACAATTCAGTTGTTAGGTAGTGACGATGATGCCCAGCTAAAGAGGCAGCTGGAAAATCTAAGTCATCAGCTGGAATCGGAAAATTTACATATTTTTAGAACAAAAGTGGGTGGTAAACCTTTTGTATCAGTGATTTACGGAAGCTATCCAGGCTGGACCGCAGCCAGCCAAGCTAGAGACCGACTCCCCAAAGCTTTGCGAGCGAACCGACCAAGGTTGAGAACGGTTGGCGGAATACAAGAAGAAACAAAGCTACTTCAATAAGTTAGTCTTGCATTTTGAAGCGCAGTGTGAGATAAATCACTAAAAAGCCAGTATTGCTATTAGGGGAATTTTGCACTGTGATTAAAAAGTTATGGATTGTGGCAACGGCATGCGTTTTAGCAGCTTGTGCTCATGAATCAAAAATAGTCCCGTCGGCTGGCCATATTGATGGGCAAGCCTCTCAAACACAGGCTGGCGTGCCACAAGCCTCCGCTATTCCCAAGCCAGTTAAAAGCAATATTTACGTTCCCCCTCCTAAAGCCAAACCCAAAGAACAAACCTATAGCGTAGTCGTCAATGAAGTACCAGTGAAGGAAATCCTGTTTGCTCTGGCGCGCGAGAGCAACCTCAATGTTGATATACACCCAGCTATTCAAGGTAAGGTGACACTGAATGCAGTAGATCAGACGCTTCCTGCAATCCTCGAAAGATTATCCAGACAAGTTGACCTGACTTATAAAATCGAGGGAAATGTTCTGAGTATTACCCCAGATTTGCCCGTATTGCGGACTTACAAAGTTGATTACGTCAATATGTCGCGTGACACCATAGGGTTCATCGGTGCAGCTGCAGAAATTTCCAGTACAGGCCGTAGTGCCGGCACTGGAACCTCGGGAGCCAGTGGCTCGAGCAGTAGTTCGAGCTCAAGCGGATCAAGCAATAGCTCAAGAACATCCGTCAGCAGTGAATCCAAGAATCATTTATGGGAAACGTTGATACAAAATATCAAGGATCTGCTGAAAGAAACAGATAAGGAAGTTTTGATTTCCCGGGGTAGTAGTTCAAATTCGCAATCTGCTTCAAACAGCAATTCCAATTCAAACGACTCAACCAATAACAATGCTGGAGCAGGGCTTCAAGGCTTAGCCTCAGCAATCTCCCAGTCCGGAAACGGTGGTGGTACTTCTGGCGGGAATGATTCCAGAACGACTACACAGCAGAGAGATGATGCCCGTGCCGAATTTACTACCCTCTATGCTGCAACCGTGATTGCCAGCCCTGAAACTGGTGTGATTAGTGTGAGGGCGACCAATAAGCAACACGAAAAAGTCCAGGAATTCCTCGATAAGGTGATGTCTAGCGCCAAGCGCCAAGTCTTGATCGAAGCCACAATCGTTGAAGTCCAGTTAAGCGATACATTCCAGTCAGGTATCGATTGGAGTAGGCTCAACAATTCAGCGTCTAATAGTGGATTTGTATTTAGCCAGACTCTGGGACCTAGTGCCACAGTTGGCCCTACTGGTGCGGCAACCGGATTTGCAACAAATGCTTTTGGCGCTAGAACTACTTCTGGGATTGTTGCTGGTTATCTCAATCCTTTGAGCGCGGTTGGTAATATTGCAGCTTCCATCACACTGCTTAAACAGTTTGGTGATACCAAAGTGCTTTCCAGTCCTAAGTTAATGGTGCTGAATAATCAAACAGCAGTGCTCAAGGTTGTAAATAATCTGGTTTATTTTACTGTTCAGTCACAAACTACTCAGGCAGCAAATGCGGGTACTACCTTGGCTGTGACAACCACGGCGAATACAGTACCAGTCGGTATGGTCATGACAGTGACACCGCAGGTGAATGACACCGGGGAGGTGAATATTAATGTTCGACCAACTATTTCCAGAGTCTTGAGTTTTGTGAACGACCCTAATCCCGTGTTGACAGTCCAAAGCCAGATTCCGCAGATTCAGGTGCGGGAGATGGAGTCTATCCTTCAGGTACGAAGCGGCAGTACCGCAATACTTGGCGGCTTGATGCAGGATGAAATATTTAAGAATACAGATGCTGTGCCAGGCCTCAATCAAATACCCCTGCTAGGTAAGATATTTACAGGTCGTAATGATGCCAACAGAAAAACTGAGCTAGTAATATTCCTGCGCCCAACAGTTATCAAGAACGCGTCCCTTGAGAGTGATGAGCTTCAGTCCTACAAGCAATATTTACCGTTTCAACAATTGCAGCAGCAAATAGATGAGTCTCCTAATTAAAGCGCTCCAAAAGGCAGAAGATGAAAAAAAGTCGGATGCAAAAGCTGAAAGAGGCGACTTTTCTTTATCTTTAGAAGAGCTCCCTGGCTCAGCTATTGCAGAAACCATATCTGAGCCGCAACCTGAAGTAACGCCACAGCCTGTTAATCAAGCGCCAGATGAAACTCAATCTACGCCGCAGATGCATGAAGCGGCAGCTGCTTCAGCTACAACACCAGCTTCATATACAGCCAAAGTCAATGCTGAAGAACAGCAGAAGCAGGTAAAGCGACAAGAAGCCGCTACTATGCTTTCCGCAAAAACTAGTCAAAAAAATCCAGGTTCAACCAAAAAGGGGATTTTGCTTTTTCTGGTATTTCTGGCGCTGGCAGGGTTTGGCGGAATTGAGTTTTATAGCTATCTTGATTCTTTGAATCAGCCTAACATCGTGATGGCAAAGCCACCTGTGGTCGCACCAGCACAAACTGTTGTGGCCAATACACCTCCGTCAGTGGTTGCTCCACTTCCTGAAAATACAGTCACCGAGATACCCACTTCTACAGTTGATGTTGCCAAGGCAGATGTTGCGGCAAGTGTCGATAATGTGATTAATAAGATGGATGTTGCGCTTGATCAGGCTAAGGAAAAAGTCGGCGAGATCGCCGCCAAATCGAACGCTAAATTTGCAAAGCCTTCCAAGTCAGAACAGATGGCATTTGGTGACCCAATCAATATCAATCCTGATACAGCTATCAAAGTCACCAAGAACGCGACAGCGAATCGGGTGAGCCCTGATCTGGCATCGGCTTATCAGGCCTTTAATGCCGGAGATGATGCTACTGCACAACGTAGCTACAGGCAGGTTTTGAAAAATGACATTAGAAACACGGATGCATTGCTCGGCATGGCTGCAGTTGCTATGCGCCAGGGCAGAGTTGATGACGCAATAGGCTGGTATGGCAAGGTGCTTGAAATTGAACCGAGAAACACCATTGCGCAATCAGCCATGATCAGCGCGACCAGTCAGGTTGATCCGGTTGCTAGTGAATCCAGAATCAAGAACATGATTACGCAGCAACCAGAGTCAGCTTATTTGTATGCTGCGCTGGGCAGTATTTATGCAGATCAAGGTGCTTGGCCACAAGCGCAGCAAGCTTATTTCCAGGCATTTCATTTTGATGCTGATAATGCAGAGTATGCATTTAATCTTGCCGTCAGTTTAGATCAGCTAGGTAAGCCTACGCTGGCATTGCAATATTACAAACAGGCTTTGGAACTCGTGAAGAAAACAGGCAACTCGAATATCGATCGCACACAACTGGAATCTAGAATTTCTCAGTTAAATTAGCCTTCTCGCTCTCGATTCAGCCGTCCTAAGGCCTTAACCTTGTCGGCGTTATGCAAATCTGTTAAATAGTAGTTAACTAAAAAATAAAGCGCGATCAATGGCAGAACAAAGGCGAAAATTAAGACTCGGTGAGTTGATGGTGCAACAGAGCCTGATTACACAGGATCAGTTGCGCATTGCGCTCATGGAGCAGCAACAAAATAATATTCCTTTAGGTCGTCAGTTGGTTCGCCTCGGCTTTGTGACTGAGGCGATGGTGCGTGATCTGGTTGCGCACACTATTGGCCAAGAAAGTATTGATCTCACCAGCGTCGTTGCAGATTCAGATGCACTCAAATTAGTCCCCGAAGATTTCGCCCGTCGTTACCATCTGTTACCAGTTGCCTTTGAGGATATCTCGAAGATCCTGGTAGTCGCGATGTCTGATATGTTCAACGTGGTAGCGCTCGACCAATTGCGTGCCATGCTCGGTGGCCAGGTTCAGATCAAACCGATGCTGGCAGCAGATGCCCAGCTTGAAGAATATATCGACCAGTTCTATGGTTACGAGCTATCGGTAGATGGCATTCTGCGCGAGATTGAAACTGGCGAGATCGATTACAAGAGCTTGCAAGCTGATGGTGACGAGTACACTCAGCCAGTGGTTCGGCTGGTGGGCGCCTTACTGATGGATGCTGTTAAGCGCGGTGCATCAGATATCCACTTTGAGCCAGAGTATGCGTTCCTGCGTGTTCGCTATCGTATTGACGGCGTTTTGCAACAAATCCGTAGCCTGCATAAAACCTACTGGGCAGGCATTGCTGTTCGCCTCAAAGTCATCAGCGGAATGGATATTGCCGAAACGCGTTCACCACAGGATGGCCGTCTCAATATGACGCTGTGTGGCAGGCCTATTGATTTCCGGGTTGCGAGCCACCCAACAATTCACGGTGAGAATATTGTTCTGCGTGTTTTGGATAGAGAGAAATCGATTATCCCGCTAGACCGTATGGGTTTGCGGCAAGAGACGCTGGATGAACTCAAGCTGATGATGACTCGGCCGGAAGGTATATTGGTCGTCACAGGGCCAACCGGTAGTGGTAAAACGACCACTCTCTATTCACTGCTTTCTTATCAGAATACCGAAGCCGTCAACATCATGACCTTGGAAGACCCGGTAGAGTATCCGGTCACCATGATGCGCCAAACTTCAGTGGCGGAAGTCAACAAAGTAGACTTTGCCAATGGTATCCGCTCCATCATGCGCCAGGACCCGGACATCATACTGGTTGGTGAAATTCGTGATACGGATACCGCTACCATGGCATTTCGTGCCGCGATGACAGGTCACCAAGTATTCAGTACGCTACACACCAATTCTGCACTCGGGGCATTCCCGCGTTTGCTAGATATAGGCATTTCACCTGACATCATGGCCGGCAATATTATCGGCGTGGTGGCTCAGCGTTTGGTGCGTATTCTTTGCCCACATTGTAAAGAGGCCTACTCGCCTGATGATCATGAACTCAAGATGCTTGGTTTCAATGCTCAGAAGAAAGTACAGATTTTCAAGCCGACAGGTTGCAAGCGCTGTAATTACCACGGCTATCGCGGGCGTATGGCCATCATCGAGCTCTTGCGTATAGACAGTGATATGGATTCGCTCATTGCCCGTCGTTCGCCTATCGATCAGCTCAAAAGCATGGCACTGGATAAAGGTTTCATCACTCTGGCGGATGATGGCGTACGCAGAATCCTGGAAGGCTATACAAGTGTGAGCGAAGTATCCCGTGTGATCGACCTGACCAGTCGTATCAAGTAGTCAGAGGATCAGGTGGCTACCTATAACTACAAAGCAGTCGATCAGGTGGGGAATCCTGCGCAGGGCGATCTTGATGCGCTGAACGAAATTGATCTGGAAATCAGGCTTGAGCGTATGGGGCTGAGCTTGATTACTTTCAAGCAGGTTGAGAAAAGTAACGCTGTCTTTACTTCTAGGAAAGTAGGCCTCGAAGATCTAGTGA
>Ga0265327_10003669_pt1 | contig 14392 bp, 15 predicted proteins | sample 41621metaG_FD_202089 | JGI IMG/M metagenome (GOLD analysis project Ga0265327, IMG submission 202089) | Rhizosphere microbial communities from Carex aquatilis grown in University of Washington, Seatle, WA, United States - 4-16-21 metaG | ecosystem: Host-associated > Plants > Roots > Rhizosphere... | reverse complement strand
GGCCTGTGCGTTCGTGGACTGCTTCGACGTCCGGGTCTTGGGCGCGCCCGGGGCCGGAGCCGCGGCCGGTGCCACCTGAGTGGCGATGGCCGGCTGATTCTTGTCGGACGCGGTGGTCGCCGCCTGGGTGGCTGCGGCCGCATCCTGGGCCGCCGCAGCGCCGGGAGCGACCTGGGCGGCTGTCGCCTGGGTCGGTGCCGGGCCGAGCGTTGTCAGGGCAGACGCCGCAGCCGCCGGGCCAGCCGTCGCGACGGGTGCCGCCGGGGTGGCCGGAGTCGCGGTCAGTTGGGCTGCAGTGGCGGCGACCAGTGCATTCGGGTCGGCGCCGCCGGCCGGACCGGCACCGGGAGCCGGGGCGGCGGGCTGCTGCCCGTCGGTCGCCGGCGCCGCCGGAGCAGCTGCCTGGGTGGCGGCCGCGAGCGCGGCGGCCTGGGCGTCTGCGACTGCCGAGCCGGTGGCGTCCGGCTGCGCGGGCGCAGGGGCCTTCGCCTTCTTGGTGGCCCCGGAGGAGTCGCCTCCGTTGGCCCCGCCCCCCGCCTGTGCGGTCCGGGCGTCTGTCGCCGTTTGATTCCCCGGTGGTGCGCCTCCGGGATGTGCCGCCTGGAGGGCGTCGGAGAACGAGTCCGGCGCCGTCGAGTCGTCGCGGGCCGGCTGCGTTCCGCTACTTGGCGGAGCGGCCGGAGCGGCGACCGGCGGAGAGATCTGCTGGGTCATTCGCCGTCCTCCTGGCGGTAGCTCTGATACAGGGCGTAGATCGCGGGCACCGAGGCCTGGGTCTCCGCGTACGGCGGGATGCCGCCGTAGCGGGCGACTGCGGCGCCGCCGGCGTCATACGCCGCGATCGCCAGCTTGGTGTCGCCGAAGCGCTGAAGCTGCGTGCTCAGGTAGTGCGTGCCGGCGTCGATCGACTGGGCCGGGTCGTAGGCGTTGGTGACGCCCAGTGCGCGCGCCGTCGCCGGCATCAGCTGCATCAGGCCCATCGCGCCCGCGTCGCTGGTCGCGTTGGCGTTTCCGCCCGACTCGTGCTGGATGACCGCCTGGATCAGCGCCGGGTCGACGCCCCAGCGGGCGGCCGAGCGCTCGATCATCGCTCTGTACGGCGCAACCTCGGACGGCACCGCACCACCCTGTGCCTTGTCGAGCACCGAGGAGAAGCTGGTCGGCGAGGCGGCCGCCGTCGGCGACGCGGTCGTCGGAGCCGTCGGCGAAGACTTGGTGGCAGTCGCCGTGGCCGAGGACGGATCAAGCTCGCCGACGAACGACAGCAGCTGGTCGACGCGGGCGATCGCGGCGTCGAAGCTCATGCCGCCATCTCATTCTCGCGGCGGTGGTGCGCCATGATCGCAATCTCCGACAGGGTGGCCTCTTCGCTGCGGGCCACCTCCTTGGCGTGCTCGACCTGGCGCCGCTCCTTCAGGCGCTCGAGAATCTCCCGGTCGCGGGCCGCGTCCTCCAGCCGCTTGCGGCCCTGCGCAACCTGCCCGTCCTGCTGGGCGAGCACGGCGCGGGCACCGGCCCGCTCGCGCTCAGTGCGCTCGATGTAGGCCTGGCGCGCGGCGAGGTCGCTGCCGTTCACGCGCTGCCCGGGCTGTGCGGCCACGCCGTCACGGGCCGACTCGACCCGCCGGTCGGCGGCGGTCAGCTCGGCAGCCCGCTGTTCGCGCAGCGCCAGTTCGCGGGCGAGCTCCTGCTCGGCCTGCTTCTGGGACTGCTCGCGCAGCGTGCGCACGGACTCCAGCTTGAACCTGAAGCGCCGCATCAACGGGAAGTCGGGGTCGACATCATTCCGGTAATCGACAGGGGTTACTTGCGATTAAGGCTGTTTGCTAGCCGAGGGCCTTGCCGATCGCGTCGAGCACGCGGTCGGGCTGAAACGGCTTGACGACGAAGTCCTTGGCGCCGGCCTTGATGGCTTCGAGCACCTTGGTCTCCTGCCCCAGCGCCGAGCACATGACGATCTTGGCCGTGGCGTCCAGGGCCAGGATCTCGCGCAGGGCGGAGAGGCCGTCCTTCTCGGGCATCGTGATGTCGAGCGTCATGATGTCCGGCTTCAGCGACTCGAACCGCTCGACGGCCTCGTTGCCGTTCGCGCCCTCGCCAACCACTTCGTGCCCGGCCTTGGCGAGCACATCGCCGAGCATCTTGCGCATGAATGCGGCGTCATCCACCACCAGCACGCGTGCCATCAGTTTGAACCTCCTGAATCGGGCCCTTGCGGGTTGGGACCGGCCACGATCTCCTCGACTCGCACCGCCCATTCGTCTTCGATCAGCAACAGTCGCCCGCTGCCGAAGCAGCGGCCGTTCACAAACAGCTTCACCGGCTCATCCGGGGACGCATCAAGGTCGACGACCGCGCCCGGGGGAAGCGAGACCGCGGCTCCCACGGGCATCCGGGCGCGTCCCAGCTCCGCCCACACCCGCACCGGAATACCCCTTACCGACTCGATCGGAACGCCGCCCTCGGCGTGACCGCCGCCGGTGCCCAGGGTCTCGGCCTCGCGGTCGGCCAGCGCCCGGGTCATCCGCATGATGAACGCGTTGGGCACGAGCTGCACGAGCCTGCACGGCTCGCCCAGCACCGTGAACTGCACGCTGGTCATGTGCGGCGACTGCTCGAACGCGTCGTCCGCTTCGTCAGGCGTCGAGAAGAAGTGGGTCTCGGGCGGGCCGACCTGGACCTCTTCGCCGAGCACGGCGGACGTGGCTCCGGCGGCCGCGGACATCATCTGGTTCATCGCCTCGGCGGCCGCCGACAGCTCGAGCTCGGACAGCTCGTCGCTCTCCTCGACCGAGTCGGGGTCGACGCCCATCATGGCCGCGGCCAGGCGCTGGACGCCGCGGCGCGTCATCACGAAGATGTTGCCGCCGGTGACGCCGTTGACGTACGAGACGCTGGCGGCGACGGCCGGCACGGGGATCGCGCCCAGCGGCGCGGTGCCGGTCGGGATGACGGCGGCCTTGCCGAACTCAACCGCGTCGGGGCAGAACATGCGCAGCACATCGCCGATGGCTTCGCCGGTGCTGGTACCGAGCTTCTCGAGGGCTTCTTCGGTGTTCACCGGTTACCTCCCAGCCGTTGCACGATCTGGATCGCCCGCCGGTTGCCGTTGCGGCCCGGCCGGGCGCGGTGGGCCGGCACGTGGCCGGCGTACATGGTCACGCCGTCGGCGGCGACGCTGCCGAACCGCAGGACGTCGCCCGGGCGCAGCGCCAGCACGTCGCTGACGGGCAGCTCGGTGGACGCGATCTCGGCCCGCACCTCGACGTCGACGGCGCTGAGGCCGGTGCGTACTGCGGCGGCCGTTGCCTTGTCGACCGTCGCCTCGCCGTACTGACTGCCGGAGAGGTCGTCGAGCACGCCCTCGATCGAGCGGTACGGGAAGACCAGCGACATCGTCGCCGAGGCCCCGTCCATCTTCACCTCGATGGTCAGCATCAGGGTCGGCTCACTGGGCGGGGCGAGGTGGATGGCCGAGATCTGCGACTCCAGCTCGGACAGCCCGAAGCGGACGCCGACCAGCTCCTCCCAGGTCACCGATAGCAGCTCGAGCACGCTGCCGAAGACCCGCTTGACCAGCGCCATCTCGATCTCGGTCAGCTCCCGGGGGCGGGCCTTGCCGGTGCCCGGGCCGCCCATCAGCCGCTCGACCAGCCGCAGCACGAGAGCCAGCTCGGTGCTCATCAGGATCTGGGTGCCCAGCGGCGTCGCATCGACGATCGCGTTGATCGACGGCTGCGGCACCTGGGCGACGGCGGTCGACCACGTCAGCTGGTCGACGCCCAGCACCTCGAGCTCGATCTCGGTCAGCAGCTCGGCCGACAGGTGGGTCGACGCGGTGCGGCAGAACGCCTCATGCGCACGCTCCAGCTTGCGCTGGTGCTCCTGCGCGAACTTGCTGGGACGGCTGAAGTCGATGTCGCGCACACGCCGCGACCGCCGCTTGCCGGCGTTCGCATCGCGGGCAGGGGTCTGACCCTGCTTCGCGGCCTCCACCAGCGCCGAGACTTCGTCGTTGGAAAGGACGTCGCCGCTCATGCTGCCTTCACCTCCCACGTCGGTCCGATGCCGGCAAACACGTCGATCTCCTTGCCGCCGGCCTCCTTGCATGTCACCTGGCCGGTGCCCACGTAGACGCGGATCGTCCGGCCGACGGATCCGCCCGTCACCTCTCCGCGCACCGGCACGTTTGCCGCGGCCAGCGCGTCCCGGACGGCGGCCGCGTTGCGGTTGCCGACGTCCATGCTCGCGCTGCCCAGCGAGAACATCTGAGCTCCGCCCACCATGACCGCGAACAGGCTGCGCCGCGCGGCGCCGAGGTTGCTCACCTCGTCGATCAGCAGCGGCACCGCCGTGTCGGCGAACTTCGGCGCCACACCACGGTTGATCCCGGCCTCGGTCGAGCTGGGGAGCACGACGTGGGCCAGGCCGACCGCCCGCCGTGAGTCGTCCATCAGCGCCACGCCGATGCAGGAGCCAAGCCCGAGCGAGACGAGCACGTCGCCGGGGTGCTGTGAAGCCGCAATCTCGGCCATTCGGACCATGAGCTCTGCCACAGGTCTACGCCGCCTGCTCCCACAGGCCGAGACGGGTCAGCAGCTGCACGATCCCGTTCTCGTAGGGGACGAAGAGGAACCCGAACTCGCAGGCTGCGCCCTCGACCACCAGGTTGGAGTCGAGCAGCAGCGCTGTGTCGGACTGCTCCGCCGCTGCCGCCAGCACCGACGCCACGATCGCGCCGAGCATGTCGGTCACGGCCTGCGGCGGGCACGGCTCCATCCCGATGCCGGTCATCGCACCCAGCGCGTTGACGTACGACGAGCCGAGGATGTTGCCGATCTCGCTCAGCGCGGACAGCTCCATCTCGGGATCGTCGACCACCCCCAGGAATCCGCTCAGGACCTGAGCGCTGGGCACTGGGAAGGTGAGCAGCACGATGCCCTCGAGCTCGCCCATCACGGGGATCGCGACGGCCGTGACCACGCCCTCGATGGCGCCGACTGCGTCGACCGCCTCGGGCAGTGGCAGCGCCGCCGCCAGCGGCACCGACAGGTCGACCGGGCGGCCGAGCATGCCCGCCAGCGCGGTGGCAGCGTTGCCCGAGCCGATATTGGCCATTTCGCGCAACGCGTCGAGCTGGATCTCCGACAATTCCATACTTGTCCTCCTAGGCGGCCTGGGCCAGGGTCGGGGGGCTCCCGGCACGGCCGTTGGTGGTCACGGGAAAGGTGCGGGACTGCTCGGCGAGCGCGTCGCAGTCGACGATGAGGGCGATCGAACCGTCCGAGAGGACTGCTCCGCCCGAGAGTGCGAGGCCGTCTCCGACCTGGCTGGGAAGCGGCCGGGTGACCAGCTCTCGCTGACCGACCAGGCGTGAGACCGCAAGCGCGAGCCGCTGCTCCGCGCCGCGGACGATGACGACGTAGTCGCCGGGCGCCCCGGGCGGGTACCCGAGGGCCGAGCCAAGCTCGAGCAGCGGGAGCACACCGTCGCCCAGCACCAGCATCCGCCGGCCGGTGACCGAGCGGACGACCTGGTCGGCGAGGTTCAGCGTGCGCTCGACCCGCTCCAGCGGGATGGCGAGCGGCGTGCCGTTGGCCTCGGTCAGCAGGGCCGGCATGATCGCCAGCGTCAGCGGCAGCCGGATGTGCACGGTGGTGCCGGTGCCCAGACCGGACGTCATCTGGACGGCGCCGCCGAGCTCGCGGATGGCGTTGCGAACTGCGTCCATGCCGACGCCGCGGCCGGAGATGTCGCTGGTCTCCTCGGCGGTCGAGAAACCGGCCGAGAACAGCAGCTCGATCGCGCGGTCCATGTCGACCTCGGCGACCTGGTCGGCGGTGATCAGGCCGCGCTGGAGCGCCTTCCTGGCGACCCGCGCGGGATCGACGCCGCGGCCGTCGTCGCGGACGGTGATGACAACGTTGCTGCCGGCGTGGCGGGCGGCGATCTCGAGGACGCCGGTCTCCTGCTTGCCGGCCGCACGGCGCTCGTCAGGCATCTCCAGGGCGTGGTCGAGCGAGTTGCGGACGAGGTGCACGAGCGGATCGCCGAGCATGTCGACCACGGTGCGGTCGAGCTCGGTGTCCTGGCCGGTCAGCACCAGCTCCACCTGCTTGCCGAACTTCGACGACAGGTCGCGGACGAGGCGCGGGAAGCGCAGGAAGACGGCCTCGACGGGGATCATCCGCACCCGCATCACCAGCGCCTGCAGCGCCTGGGAGCTGCGGGTCAGATCCTGCACCGCCTCGCTGAGACCCTCGACGTGGGCGGTGCCGGCAAGGCTCTCGACGGTGGTGCGGTTGACGACGAGCTCGCCCATCAGGTGCATCAGCTGGTCGAGCCGCTCGGCGTCGACGCGGACGGTGGCCGCGGCCTTGCGGCCCGGCTCGGAGCGGTTCGCCTGCGTCTTGGCGGTGGCCGGAGCGGCGGGAGATGCTGCGATCTCGGCCGCGGCCGTGTGGTCTCGCACGACGGCACGTCCCACGTCGGGGACGCCGAGAACGGTCTTCTCGATGGCGCTGTGCTCGTGATCTGTGGCCAGCCATGCCTCGATGACGGAGCCATCGAAGGTCTCGACGGCCTCAGGCGAGGGCGCCGAGCCGATCAGCTCGCCGTGATCGCCGAGTGCAGCCAGCACCATGTAGGCGCGCACCGATGGCATCATCACGCCGGCAGCGAGCTCGGCTCGCACGTGGGCCACCGAGACACCGTCAAGTCCCTCGGGCAGATCGATGGACGGCGCGGCCCCGGCGCTCGCCTGGGCGCGGGCCGCAGCATCCTCGTCTCGAAGCAGGCTCTCGAGGCGGACGATCAACGCGGCGGGATCGAGGCTCTCGGCACCCTCCTCGGCGATCGACTCGACGGCGCCGGACAGCGCATCGAGGCATTCGAGCAGGACGTCGATGGCGCTCCGGCCGACGCCCTCGGTGCGTCCGCGGAGCACCTCGAACACGTCCTCCATCTTGTGAGTCAGTGCGGCAATCTGGGCAAAGCCCATGGTCGCGCTCATGCCCTTCAGGGAGTGCGCGGTGCGGAAGATCTCGTCGAGCGTGTCGCGGTCGTCCGGGGTCTCCTCGATCCGGACCACCGCCAGGTTGAGCGCGTCGAGGTGCTCGCGGCTCTCGGCCAGGAACATGCTCATGTACTCGGAGGTGTCCATCACGCTCTCCGGTACAGGAAGGGATGGACCGGCTCGAGACCCATGCCGGCCGGGGCGGTGATCCGCTCGGTGGAGCCGATCAGCAGGTACCCGCCGGGGCGGAGGGACTCGGCAAGCCGGGCATGGAGCGCGTCGCGCACCGGCTCGGTGAAGTAGATGACGACGTTGCGGCACGCCACCAGGTCGTACCCGGCCTTGGGGAAGCGGTCGCGGAGCAGGTCGCCGGTGTCGAACCTGGTCAGCATCCGCAGCTCGGCCCTGGCCTGCCAGTCGCCGTTCTCGGTGCGATCGAACCAGCGCTTGAGCTCGGCGGGAGGCGCGCTGCGGGCGTCGGCCTCGCTGAACACGCCGGCCCGGGCGCGCTCGACCATCCGGCCGTCGATGTCCGTGCCATGCACCTCCGCCGATGCCGAGGGCACCGTGCTGCGGCAGAGCGCGGCCAGGGTGTAGGCCTCAGCGCCGTAGGAGCACCCCGCGCTCCAGCTGCGGATCCGGCCGGCCTCGGCCAGTTCGGGCAGCACACTGGTCGCGATCCGGTCCCATTGCTCGGGATTGCGCCAGAGCTGCGAGACGTTGATCGTCATCCGGTCGAGAAAGCTCTCGAGCTGCGCGCGGTCGTCGCTCAGCCGGCGCAGGTAGTCGGGCAGCGAGGCTGCACCGCGGCTCTCGGCGAAGGAGCGGATCCGGCGCTCCATCTGAGGGCGCTTGTACTGGCCCAGGTCGATTCCGGTCAGCCCGCGGATGCCCTCACAGAAGTCGAGGTAGTCGTCGCGCTGGTAGGCGAGCCCGCTCACGACCCTGCCTCCATCACGATCGCTGCAGCGAGCTCCGGCAGCGGCAGCTCGGCGTCGGCCAGACCGGCCTCCGAGATCGCGCGCGGCATTCCGTAGACGGTGCACGTCGACTCCGCCTCGACCAGGATCCGGCCGCCGGCGGCGCGCACGGCGCGCGCGCCCTCGAGCCCGTCCTTGCCCATCCCGGTGAGGACGACCAGCAACGTGCGGGCGCCGAATGCCTTCGCGGCGTCGGCGATGGTCAGGTCGGCGCGGGGCCGCAGGCCGCCGATCTCCGCCTCGTCGGACAACCGGCTGTGATTACGGGGATCGAGCCGCAGGTGCAATCCGCCCGGCGCCAGCAGCGCCGTTCCCGGGTCGAGCGACTCGTTCCCGGCCGCCTCGACCACGTGCAGCCGGCTGGCGGCGTCGAGCCGCGTTGCCAGCGACGACGTGAATCCGGCCGGCATGTGCTGGACGATCAGCATGCCGTCGCCCAGCCGGGCAGGAAGCATCGGGAGCAGCTCGGACAGCGCCCGTGGGCCGCCCGTCGAGCAGGCGATCACGACCGTCCGCCGGATGCGTACGCCCGTCACGGGGCGGGCCGGCGGGGGCGTGAACGGAATGTACGAAGCGGCCGGCGCTGTTGCTGCCAGCCGCGGCGACCGGCGCGAGGCGGCGGCAGCCCGCACCTTGTCGCCAAGCTCGCCGAAGAAGTCGGTTGCGGTGTTGGCGACGGAGGGCTTTGCCACCAGCTCGACGGCGCCCTCGGCGAGGGCGTCGACGGCCCGGGCGCCGTGTGCCGGCGAGAAGGCCGAGACGACCACCACCGGAATCGGCGAGGCGGTGTCGCGCAGCGCGCGGAGGACGCCGATCCCGTCGAGGCCCGGCATCGCCAGATCGAGCGTCAGCACGTCGGGGCGCAGTGCGGTGCAGACGGCCAGCGCCTCGTCCCCGTTGCAGGCCGAGGCAACGACCTCGAAGCCCTGGTTCGCCAGGGCGTCGGCCAGCATCTTGCGCATGAAACCAGAGTCGTCTGCGATCACGATCCGCAGAGGCCGGGCGGGTGAGGGGGAGGGGTGGGCCATCGTGTGAAGTGCGGCGCCGCCGCCGGTTGGCGCCGCGGGTGCTCGGTTGTGGGTGGACTCAGGCTGCTGCGATCTCGACGCCCGCAAACAGGCCGTCGGGATTGAGCAGAATCGCGAGCCGGTCGCCGACCTTCGCGATCGCCTCGACGTAGTCGGCGTCGGCGCTGGGGACGCTTTCGAGCTGCTCCTCGGAGACCGTCAGCACCTCCTCGACGTCGTCGACGATCACGCCGGCGGTTCCCATCTGGGTCTCGACGATCACGATCTTTGCGCTCTCCGCGCGCTCGGTGGGAAGGCCCAGCCGGAGCGCCAGGTCGCAGACGGGCACGATCTTGCCCCGGAGGTTGATCACGCCCCGGATCCACGCTGTAGGCGATGCGACACTGCGCGGCTCCGTGTAGCGGATGATCTCCTGCACACGGGTGATGGGCAGCGCGTACTCCTCCGCACCAAGGGAGAAGATCACGAGCTGCCGCGTCGTTTCGCTGGTCGACATCAGGCCTCCAAGAGCTTGACTGCGTCCCCGTAATCGGCGGCAGGTAGGGCGAATGTAGGTGCTGCCGGGCGGTCTGCCATGAGGGCGCACAGCTGCCGGTCGTATTCCTCAGCCGGGTTGGCGACGACCCCATCCCCGGGCTTCTGCTGGCGCAGGAAGGCCTCGATCGCAGGTAGCTTGGCGATCGCGTAGTCGACGCCTGGATCGGCTCCCGGCGTATACGCCCCGATCGAGATCAGGTCTTCCTTCGACCGGTAGGACGCCAGCACCTCACGCAGCGCCGCCGCGGATGCGCGCACCTCCGGCGTCGTCACCTGGTCGGCGAGCCGTGACACGGACTGCAGCACGTCGATCGCCGGGTAGTGGCTGCGGTGGGCGAGCTCGCGGGTGAGGACGCAGTGGCCGTCGAGGATCGACCGGGCGGCGTCGGCCACCGGCTCGTTCATGTCGTCGCCCTCGACCAGCACGGTGTAGAGCCCAGTGATCGAGCCCTCGGCGCTGGTACCCGCCCGCTCCAGCAGGCCGGGCAGCATCGCGAACACGCTGGGGGTGTAGCCGCGGGTTGCCGGCGGCTCGCCGATGGCAAGCCCGATCTCGCGCTGGGACATGGCCAGGCGCGTGATCGAGTCCATCATCAGCAGCACGTCGGCGCCCTCGTCGCGGAAGCGCTCGGCGATGGTGGTCGCGACCATCGCCGCCTTGATCCTGATCAGCGCCGGCTCGTCGGAGGTGGCGACCACCACCACGGAGCGCTCGAGCGCCGCGCCCAGGTCACGCTCGATGAACTCGCGCAGCTCGCGGCCGCGCTCGCCGACCAGGCAGATGACGTTGACCGACGCCTGGGTCGAGCGGGCGATCATGCCCAGCAGGCTCGACTTGCCGACACCGGAGCCGGCGAAGATCCCCAGCCGCTGGCCGCGCCCGCACGGCACCAGCGTGTCCAGCGTGCGCACTCCGAGCGGCAGCCGGCGGTCGATCATCGAGCGCGCCATCGGGGACGGCGGCGCTCCGGCTGCGGGGCGAAGCTCGCTGGCGCGGATCGCAGGCCCGCCGTCGATCGGGCGGCCGAGGCCGTCCAGCACCCGTCCCAGCAGCTGGTCGCCGACCGGCACCCGGAACGAGTCACCGGTCGCCGAGACCGGGGTGCCGGGGCCGATCCCCTGCATGTTGCCGAGCGGCATCAGCAGCGTCCGCCCGTCGCGGAAACCGACCACCTCGGCGGGTACGTCAGGGCGGTTGCGCCCGGTCGCGATGCTGCACAGCTCGCCCACTTCGGCGCGGAGGCCGGTGCACTCGATGACGAGGCCGATCAGGTTGGTCACCCGGCCCCGGACGTGGTGCAGGTCGGAGTCCTGCAGCGCCACCGAGAGCCGGTTCAGCGATGCGTCAATCATCGCCGGGCGCGACCTGCAGGGTGTTCGCGAAGATCTCGGCGGCGCGATCCAGCTGCGCGCCGATCCCGGCGTCGATCTCGCCTTCCACGGTGCGTACCACGCAGCCGCCGCGGTCGACACGGCGCTCGGCGACGACGTCGATGCGGTGAATCCCGCCGACCCGGTTTGCCAGGTCTTCGGCGGCGTCACGCACCAGCTCGAAGTCGTCCGGATGCACCTCCAGCACCAGCTGGTCGCGGACGGTCGTTCGCCGCAACGCTCCGGTGACGACGCCGATCACCGCCTCACGGTCGATCTCGATGTGGGCGGCGACGATCTTCCGCGCGAGCTGGAGCGCGAGATCGACGGCAGCCTGCTCGGCCTCGATCAGAAACTCCTCGTGCACCCGGCGCATGTCGGCGAGAGCGGCGTGCATCGCCTCCATCGCCGGCTCGAGGGCCATCAGCGCGTCCTTGCGCCCCGCCTCGAAGCCCGCCACCTGTCCGCGATCCCGGGCGGCCTGGGCGAGCGCCTCCAACGAGGCAGGTCCACCGCCGGCGCCCCCGGGGAGGGGGGCGAGGTCGCCGAACTCGAACAGCTCAGCCGATGAACTCATCGTCCTCGTCACCGCCGCCCCGGGCGATCACGATCTCGCCGCTGTCCTCCAGCCGGCGGACGACCGCGACGATCTTGGTTTGCGCCTCCTCGACCACCCGCCGCCGCTGCGGCGGCATGAACTCCATCTCCTCCCGCAGCATCTCGGCGCCGCGCTGGGACATGTTGGCCAGGATCTTCTCCTGCACGTCGGAGGTGGAGCCCCGCATGGCGAGCGCCAGATCCTTGGAGTCGACCTCCCGCAGCACGAGCTGGATGGCGCGGTCGTCGAGCTTGAGGATGTCCTCGAAGACGAACAGCAGCCGGCGCACCTCGTCGGCCAGCTCCTCGTCGGTGGTGGCCAGGTGGTCGAGGATGTTGCGCTCGGTGGCGCGGTTGGACGAGTTCAGGATCGAGGCCAGAGAGCGCACGCCGCCGGCAGCCGCGTACTCGCGCTGGAGCACCGACTCGAGCTTGTGCTCCATCACCGTCGCGACCTCCTTGACGACCTCAGGAGAGGTCTGCCCCATCATGGCGATCCGGGCGGCGACGTCGGCCTGCTGCTCGGGTGCGAACATCTCCATCACCTTGGCGGCCAGCGCCGTGCTCGGCAGCTGCGCCACAACCAGCGCAATGGTCTGCGGGTGCTCGTTGCGGAGGAAGGCAGCGATCTGGTCGGGGGGCGTGCTGCGCAGGTAGTCGAACGGGCTCTGCTCGATCACGGCCGACAGCCGGCTCAGGATCTCGGCCGCGCGCTCCCGCCCGACCGCCTGCTCGAGCACCTCGCGCGCATAGCGAAGACCACCCTCGGCGATGTACCCGCGGGCGGTGGACGCCTCGACGAACTCCTCGAGAACGTACTCAGCCTGCTCCGGCTCGACCGACGGTGTCTTCGCCATCTCGACCGTGAGCTGCTCGATCATCTCGTTGGGAAGGTGCTTGAAGATCTCGGCGGCGCCTGAGCTGCCGAGTGAGACGCAGAGGATGGCGGCCTTCCGCTTGCCGGTCAGCTCGGCCATCACTCACTCATCCACTGCGCGACCTGCATGGCGACCTGATCCGGCTGGTTCCTGACGATCTCCTCCGCCGTCGACTGCACCTGCCGGCGGCGGTCGGTCATCGCGTCGGGCACTGCCGGGGTGAGCTGGGCGATCGGCATCGTCTGCTGGATCTCGCGCAGCCACTTGGGCTCAGGGGCGACCGCTTCGCCTTCCTTCTTGCGGAGGTTGCGCCGGGCCAGGAAGAAGAACACGATCGCGGCGAGGCCGACAACGACCGACTTGGCAAGGCCGATCGGGCTGCCGCCGATGATCGGCAGGCCGCCGCTGCCGGGGGCGCTGAACGCGCTCGGCTTGGCGAACGACAGCTGCGAGACCGACAGCGTGTCGCCGCGGCTCGGCGTCAGGCCGACCATGTTCGACACGGCCGTCTTGATGGCGGCCACCTCGGAGGCGGGCACCGACTTGTCGATCAGCAGGGCCACGTTCTCGTGGTTGATCGCACCCGGGGCGACCGTCGTCTGGGTGACGACCTTGTTGACGCCGTTCTGGACGCTGCTCTGCTTGTTGCTGTAGTTCGAGGTGCCCCCCTGAGCGCTGCCGCCGGTGTAACCGGGGATGTTCCCCGCCGTGCCCGCGACGCCGCCGGCGTTGGAGCCGTTGCTCTTCAGCGTCTCGTTGTTGGTGGTCGAGCTGAGCGGGACGACGCTCTTCTTGTCGTAGGTGACCGAGCTCTGCGACGTCTGGTCGACGTTCAGGTCGGCGTTGACCCGCGCATCGGCCTTGCCGGGACCAAGGATGCTGGTCAGGTAGGCGTCGATCTGGCTCGAGACCTGGGCGCCGTAGGACTGCTCCTCCTGGAGCTTGGTCGGTGCGCCGCCCGTGCCGCCCGCGCCGGAAGGCCACAGCAGGTCGCCGGACTGGTCGGTGATCGTCACGTTCGACGGGTCGAGGCCTTGGACGCTGGAGGCGACCATGTGGGCGATGCCGTTGATGCTGCTCTGGTCGAGGCTGGTCGGGGCGTCGATGACGATCGCCGCCGTGGACTGCGACGCCTGGTCCTGGAACAGCTGATCCTTGGGCAGCACGAGCTGCACCTCGGCCGAGCTGACCCCCTGCATGCCCTCGATCGTCTCGGCGATCTGGCCCTCGAGCGCGCGCTGGTAGTTGACCTGGTTCTGGAAGTCGGTCGTGGTCAGGCTGCTCGAGTTGAAGATCGACATGTCGGTGTGCGCGCCCGCGCCGAGGCCGGCCGAGCCGAGCGCCGCCTGCGCGCTGGACTGAGAGCCGGTCTTGACCGCGATCGCGGTGCCGCCGTCTTCGATCTGGTAGCTGATGCCGGCCGAGCCCAGCGCCTGGGCCATGCGGTTGGATGTGCTCGGGTCGAGCCCTGTCTGAATCGTCGTGAAGCTGGGCTGCGAGGCGAAGTGATAGATCAGGAACATCGTCACCATCACTGCCAGCAGCGAGCCGACAAGGGTCGCCTGAGCCCGGCCTTCAAGGCCGCGCCAGAAGTCTCGGAGGGTGGAGAGATTGGGCATGGAGGAGGGGGTAGAGGTGGACGGGAGCTGCCGCTAGCGCTTAGAGCTGCATCCGCATGAGGTCCTGGTAGCCGTTGACCGCCTGATTGCGGATCTGCACGGCAAGCTGCATCGAGAGCGCGGCTGACTCGACCTGCGAGACCACGGCCGACACGTCGGTGGCCTGGCCGGTGGCGAGCGCCTGCGACTGGGACTGGGCCTGAAGCTGCTGGTCGTTCAGGTTGCCGATCGCGTTCGTCAGCATGCTCGAGAACGAGCCCGAGCCGGCGGACGCGCCGGCCTGGACACTGGTGTCCGCCGGGTTGAGCGCCATGTCGGACGTCGAGATGCCAAGCGCGTTGCCGGCCCCGCCGATCCCAGAGACGCC